>Ga0181563_10000421_pt1 | contig 39919 bp, 38 predicted proteins | sample 011ome_25_FD_133759 | JGI IMG/M metagenome (GOLD analysis project Ga0181563, IMG submission 133759) | Coastal salt marsh microbial communities from the Groves Creek Marsh, Skidaway Island, Georgia - 011512CT metaG (megahit assembly) | ecosystem: Environmental > Aquatic > Marine > Intertidal...
AAATACTTTTTATGAAAATTAAAAAAGCAATGTATTCATTATAAGGTCATTATATTGGCTTCTGGCTTTTAAAACTTTTTAAGTAAATGGTACTATTTAAATTCGAAAGGGTTATTTATCTTTACAACATGGAAAAAAATTGGTCGATACGGACGTATTTCTTAAGCGCTTTGTTCTTCATCCTTATTTTGGGTTGTGCTGGAGATAATGAACCCAAAGAAATGGACCCTATTGAGGAGAAAGTGACATTTTGCGATTGCAAAGAATTGGAGTTAGACCAAATGTATAATCGCTTTTATTATGTAGATCCGTCAGAAGGGTATACAGGTACTTGTGAGACTTACTTTCCGAATCAAGATGTAAAGCAGCGGAAACATTTTAAGGATGGCAAAATTCATGGTGCATTGGAAACCTTCTATGAAAACGGCCAATTGCAGGACATCAAACATTTTGATATGAATCTCCAATCTGGCGATTATAAATTATATACCGAAGATGGACGTTTATTGCTTCATGCTATCTTTGAAAGAGGTCGTCATACTGACATCATATTCAAAGATCCGAATTACGAAAAGTACGCGACCGAGTAGTTTATTTAGCCTGCTTGGCCATTGTCGCCATTTGGCGCATGTCTGATCCGGCTGGAGCTTCGAATACTTCTAATTGGAAATAACTCACAGCGGCGAGCAGGTGATCAAAAATATCTGCCATGACCGCTTCATAATTAGCCCATTCTTGGGTATTTGTAAATGCGTATAATTGAATTGGCACACCTTTTTCGGTTGGTTCTAATTGACGTACCAACAACGTCATTTCGTTATTGATTTCTTTGTTGTTGAGCAAATATTGCTCGACATAATAGCGAAAAACACCCAGGTTTGTCTGATTACGCCCGTTCATTAAAACGGACTTATTGGTGACATGTGTATCATTATAATGATTAATTTCTTTTTGCTTCTCCTCGATATAGGTGCGAATCAATTCAATCTCGCCCAACTTATCGAGCAATTCGGGCGTGCAAAACTTAACCGATTGAATTTTGATATGGATACCGCGCATGACACGTCTACCATCAGAATCCAACATTCCGCGCCAGTTTTTAAACGAATCTGAAATAAAAGAATAAGTGGGTATCGTTGTAATCGTCTTATCAAAATTTTGAATTTTAACCGTAGCTAAATTGATCTCAATCACATCTCCATCTGCGCCGTATTTTTCCATGGTCACCCAATCACCAATACGGATCATGTCATTTGCAGCTAATTGAATGCTACCTACAAATCCCAAAATGGTGTCTTTAAAAACCAGTATGATAATAGCCGTTAATGCCCCCATTGAAGTAAGAATCACCAATGGTTTGATCGCAAAGGCAACCGAAATCATCAAAACAATCAATATACAGAAGACTACTATTTTCCCTAACTGAAAATAGGATTCAATGGGTTTATCTTGCAGCGCAGGCTTTTCAATAAGTACATCTCTGGCCGTGTTAAAAAATCGAAGAATCGTAATCAGCGCTACCAGAATAATAGCCAAATCAATTAATCGAATAAAAAACTCTGCAAGATTAGGGAAACTATATAGCGTCGTTTGAATCATAGGCTCCATAAAGAGCATTGGAACCAAATGCGCGAGGGCAGCAAAGAACTTGTTCTTTACCAAATAATCATCCCACATTGTTTTTGATTTGAACGCGATGCTATGCACAATCTGGGTTAAAATTAACTTTGATAAAATCCAAACGGCCCAGCTGATTAAAAAAGCCAGGACCAAAATGATAAAGGTTCGGGTATAGATGAGAAAGTCTCCACTTAAACCCCAACTACCTAAAAGCTCATTCCACCAACTAATAAATACATCTCTATCCAGAATTCCGATCATAACTTCATTTGTGTTTTGAAATCACAAAGGTAGGAATCATATAGGAATGAAGAAAAAATGCGCTTCTTATATTCTGAAGCGCATTTGTATCACCAGTTTGAATTGGGATTATTAGTAGATTATTATCTTTTTAGTTTGCATCATTTCATCTTGCGTAATTTGCAAAATATAAGTTCCAGCTTTTAAATCAGCTTCAATAATACTTGTTCCGTTATATGTTTGAGTCAATACATTTCTTCCATCTAACGAATATATGCGCACGCCATATCGACCTTCCATTTGAATTTGGAAAACACCTGTTGATGGGTTTGGATAGACGTTGAAATTAAAAGCTGACAATTCTTTATGACCTGCCACTACTGCCGCACAATAAGCTGTTTCGCCTGCGTAAAAACTTTCTACATCCATTGCTATTGACATCAACAAAAGGTGCCAAATAATAATCCACTCCATCGGAAACATCTCCATTTGCCGGCCAATTCAAAATAGACACAGGGTTTCGTATCCCATTTCGTCAAAATTTTCGATATGAAAATCAATTTCATTCTTCAAAACAGGATAAACACCATATTCAGCGGAAGAAACTGGAACTGTTGCAGCGCCATCATTCGTTAAAGGTCCTGTAAATAAATCACCATCGGGTATATAGGTTTGAGCAACAAGTCTAATATTGTCATCAATATCTTGTGCACCAAACCATAATCCCATGCTATAAAGAATATGATCGCCAGACCCTTTAGGCACTTCATAACCATGACTTGTCATCGTAGCATTATTAAAGAGAAGCCCTTGATTAGAAACAGTTTTGGAAGCGTTGTTTAATTCCATATTGAACTGATCAACCTGTCCAAAAGATAAACCGGCAATGCTCAATGCAGCCACGAGGAAGTATTTTTTTAGCATAATCGTTTTATTTTCACAAACATACCAAAAGAAATATACTACACTCTGTTTTACTTAACATATCATGATGTCTTTATAACAGTCTAGTTTTTGGAGATGCTCATCATCATTCTTATTCCAACAGCGGATTATACATCATAAAGGCGTGGTTCTCTGTAACGAGTTCCTCTGAAACTTCACCTGAATCTGGATTCGTTTTAATACGCCATATTTCATTGTGTCTTGTATACCCACCCCACCACTGCTGTCTGAATAGATGATTCCGCTCTTCAATAATTATTTCATCCTCAATTGAGTTTTCAGCGCAAATCTGACCTTGAAGATGGGTATCATCTAACCAGAGGTTAATTTGAAAAGCCTGGTCAGATTCATTCGTGATCTGCAGATCGATATAGTTGTACGATAATGTTGCTCCACTGCCAAAAGGAATCTTACGATTGACGTCTGGAAATACATCATAGCTATGTCGCCATCGCTTTGTTACGACAAGCGGGGTATGAATCGTCATCCAATAGATCAAATTCCCCATCTGACACAAGCCACCACCGGTTCCACTTGTTACTTTTCCTTCTGACAAAGTCATTCCTTCTAAATAACCTTTACTTTTAGTTGGACGTCCAACCATTTTCCAGAAAGAAAAGGTTTCTCCTGGCTTAATAATAACCCCGTCGATACAATCCAACGCCAATTGAAGATTCGTTACCTTATTGCGCTGCAAGTGCATATCCACGTCTTTTAATCTTCTTAATAAAAAAGATTGATGGGATTTCACCAAAGCAGGTAAGCGAACTTTTGAACGTTCCATCGCCCATTTTTGATCTGAACGGAGCCAGTTTACACGTTCTTTTAAACAATAATATTCTTTCCCTAATTTGCGACGTAACTTACTTCGCTTGATTGGCTTTACTACTTGTTTTACCTCCACAATAATTTGACATTTTTCTACTTCTCTAATGTAAGTAAAAGAAAATGATGTATTTATATCTGTTCGGTTGATTTGACCTCTTAATTATTTTATGGATGATCTAATTGATTATTCGTTTCTTTGCAGAAAAACGGAGCGTGCGTCATCTTTTTTCTTCATTATGGTTTTTGGGCTTAGCTACGCTGATCATCTTCCCTTTATTGGGTTATCTTCTTCTATGGATAACCGGAGACGACTTCTGGAACATGTTCAATATAGAACAAGATGATATTTGGACGATCCCCGCTTTTTTGTCCGCTGGAATCCTCTTTGGACTTGCCGTTATTTGGCTGAGTGAGTTGACTTATTTTGAAAAGTCCATGCGTGATTATAAGCATATCCTTCAGCGGTATAAGATCACCGTTTGGCACGCCTTCTTCCTCTCTTTTTGTGCTGGTTTTGGTGAGGAAGTATTTTTTAGAGGTGCTTTACAACCCTATTTAGGAATTTGGCTAACGGCCTTCGTATTTGTTGCGATTCACACCTATTTTTCAATAAAAGACATGAAAAAAAATGTCTTTGCTGTGCTATTGACCCTATATCTCGCATTTTTAGGATGGGCTGCACGCGACTTTAGTTTATGGCATGCCATTGCCGGTCATTTTAGCTATGACCTCGTGCTGATGATGTATATTCGAAAAGATTGATTAATCTCTGTAATCTTTGCGGATGATTTTATCGGTTGCGGTTCGATCAAACTGGCGTACAAAATAGGTTTCTTTTGGCATTTGATAATTCGTGAGTCCAACTGAGATCCACTGTTCTTTAGAGAAAATAAATTCCTCAGAAGTTGGGCCCTCAATAAATAGGATCAGACTTTGTCCCCATTTTGAATCGGGTACACCAAATAAAAAATAGGCGCGATTGTTGAATTTAGCTGCTATTTTCCGCTCGATTTGCTCGGGAGAAATTTTATATCCTGCAGAATTCACCACAAAATCCGCCCGCCCTAACCATTCAAAATGACTTGCATCAATCAACCGAATCAAATCATTGGTCACGAGTCGATCGGTAATTTGATTTTCTTTAATCACCAAACACCCCCGTTCGTCCATTTCAATTTCAAAACCTGGCAAACAGGCATAAGTAGCATCCTGATGATTTAAATTTCTAAGGGCAAAATGCGTAATGGTCTCTGTCATTCCGAACGTTGCAAAGTTCTGATTGTCTAGTTCCAATAAATCTTTTTCTAAACCTGAATTGATAGGCGCACCTCCAATAATGACTCTATAAATCTTTTGATATAAGTTTCGGGTAATTGGATTTTCTAGGATAGCTTCAACCTGATAGGGCACAAAAGCTGCAAAATGAATGATCTCATTTTTCACTGACCCGCTATTCTCCAGACTTAAAAGAGGATTCCTAGCTGTAGGCAAAACAATAATGGCCATGTTATGCAAAAGTGCTCGAACAACCATTAATTTACCTGCGATATGCTTGGTTGATAGGCATAGGACCACTTTCTGCCCTGCTTCAAAGTCAAAAAACGCACCCGTTGCTTTAGCAGAAGCCTTCACTTTTTCCTTATCCAAAAAAACCGTTTTTGAGGCACCAGTTGATCCTGATGTTTGAACTGAGATTTGGTCTTTATCATTTGTCCATTCATCATAAAAGGCATATAAATCCTGTAAGGTATCTTGATTGACACCGTCGGTAATAATGATGTTGGGAATCCGTTCTTGCAATGGAATAAATTTTGCATGAAGTTAACCAATAATTAAATTTACATTATAGAAGAAACAAAAAGAATAAAGATAATGAAGAAAATATTGGGGCTAGTGTTGGTTTTAGGTGTGCAGATGAATGTAGGGCATGCAGCTGTTTTAAAAATGGCAGGAGAAAAGACGGTATCAAAATACTTTACAGAGAAATCTGAAGAAGAAGGTATTGAATTCTTTCATGGTACGTGGAGTGAGGCACTCAAAAAAGCTGAGGAGGATAATAAGTTGATTTTTTTAGATGCTTATGCTGCTTGGTGCGGACCTTGCAAGTATATGGCAAAAAAGACTTTTACTGACCCGGACGTAGGTGCTTTTTACAATCAACACTTCATCAACTATAAAATGGACATGGAGAAAGGTACAGATGGACCACGCTTGTCACGCAAATTTGGTTTACAGGCTTATCCCACGTTGTATTTCATTAACGGGAAAGAGGAAGTCGTCCATAAAAAATTAGGATTTCATGAAGCAAAAGAATTTATTGCTTTAGGTAGAGTGGCTTCAGAAATGAAGTAGTCCAAAACGTTATAAAAAAGAAAACCCTGCTTTCGTTAATGACGAAGCAGGGTTTTTTCTATTGTAATCAATTCAATTAGCTATCCGTTTCAACTTTCGCTAAATCTTCAGCCTTGTATTTTCCATCTTTCAGTCCTTTTTGAACTGTCTTGAATGTTTCGATTGTATACGTAACGTCCTCTAGCGTATGTGCAGCTGTTGGAATCAAGCGTAACATAATCACATCTTTAGGAACAACAGGATAAACAACGATCGAACAGAAAATATTATAATTCTCTCTTAAATCGAATGTAATATTCGTTGCTTCTGCCAACGTACCCTCTAAGAAAACAGGAGTAACAGCAGAGTTTGTTCTTCCGATATTAAAACCAGATTCTTTCAATCCTTTTTGAAGCGCCGAAGCCACTTTCCAAAGATTTTCTTTGTGTTTAGGTTGCGTACGCAACAATTCCAATCTTATTCTTGCTCCAACTACCAAAGGCATTGGTAAAGACTTCGCGAACATCTGTGAACGCATGTTATAACGCATGAATTCAACCACATCTTCCGTAGAAGAAATAAATGCTCCGATTGAAGCCATTGACTTTGCAAAGGTTCCAAAATAAACATCAATCTCATCTTGAACACCTTGGTGCTCTCCAGTTCCCATACCCGTTTCACCTAATGTACCAAAACCGTGTGCATCATCAACAAATAAACGGAAGTTGAATGTTCCATTTTTTCTGAACTCAACAATCTCTTTCAAACAACCTTGATCTCCTGCCATTCCGAAAACACCTTCAGTGATCACCATGATCCCTCCTCCTGTTTGTTCGGCAAGTGCAGTTGCTCTTGTCATTTGTTTTGCAAAACTTTCCATATCGTTGTGTTGGAACACAAAACGTTTACCAGCATGCAAACGAACACCATCAATAATACATGCATGCGATTCACTATCGTATACAATCACATCTTTACGATCAACCAAACAATCGATTGCCGAGAGCATTCCTTGATAACCGAAGTTCAAAAGAATGGAATCTTCTTTTTGCATAAAATCCGACAATTCAGCTTCCAGTGCTTCATGCTCTGACGTCTGTCCGGTCATCATTCTAGAACCCATCGGATAAGCCAATCCCCAGTCAGCAGCTGCTTCAGCATCTGCTTTTCTAACTTCTGGGTCATTTCCTAAACCTAAATAGTTGTTTACACTCCATACCAGGCATTCTTTCCCTCTGAAAATCATTTTGTTTCCAATCTCACCTTCCAATTTTGGAAAGGTAAAATACCCGTGCACTCCTTTGGCATGCTGACCAATTGGTCCTCTGTTTGCCTTAATTTTCTCAAATATATCTAAAGCCATATCTTAATTTTCCTCCCAAATCTATGGGATCAATTATAGTGCGAAATTATAGTGAAATTTCAGATTAACCCAATTAATCACGAAATTTTATTCACATTTTATCGTTTACCTCACTAATTTTCACATTCATTAACAAATCAAATTCTATCTTTGTTCTCTCATAAATTGAATCGAATGATCAAAAGTAAACTACTTCTTTATCCAGTTATAGCTGTATTACTGACACTGGCAGGCTGTTCAGACTATTATCATCTGACCAAACAAAAGTCTACTGCAACTCCCGCAGAAAAGAAGGAAGCTGGAATGAAGTATTATGAGGAAGGTGACTACATTAAAGCGATTACTCTGTATGAAGATGTCATGAATCACTATAAATTCACCAGCGAGGGTGAAGATCTTTATTTTAAGTATTGCTTGGCGAATTATGAATTAGGCGATTTTTATTTAGCTGGTTATTATTTCAAGCGATTTATTAGAAGATACCCTACAAGCAAACACACCGAAGAGGCACTTTTCTTAAGTTCTCTTTGTTCGGTATCAAATTCTCCCGAATATAGTCTGGACCAAACCGAGACTTATAATGCCTTAGATCAGTTACAAATCTTTATTGATCAATACCCAAACAGTTCACGAATTGACACCTGCAACCAAATCATGGACAAACTTCGTTCGAAGTTGGAATTAAAGCAATTTGAATATGCACGTCTCTTTTATCAAACAGAGTTTTATAAATCGGCTGTGGTCGCATTGGAGCAAACTTTATTAAAATATCCTGAGTCTGTTTATAAAGAAGAGATCATGTATTTGCTTGTTAAAAGCAATTTTGAGTTGGCAATTAATAGTGTAGACGAGAAAAAATTAGATCGACTGAACAATACTATAAAAAGTTATCGTACCTTTGTGGGCGAATTTCCTGAATCCAAAAAGCTGCGGGAGCTTGAATCTATTAAGAAGCGAACCGAAACTGAGATTGAGGGAATCAAAAAATAACAGAAGGAAAATCGGAGGATATGAGCATCAATTACAAAAACACAAATGCAGATCGCACAACGGTTACGCGTGATTTAGAGAACCTTTCAGATAAGTCGGGAAACATCTATCAATCACTTATCGCTATTTCAAAGCGTTCAGATCAGATCGGCAGTGAGATGCGTGAGGAATTAACTAGCAAGCTAGCTGAATTTGCCTCAACTACAGATAATTTGGAAGAAATTTTTGAAAACCGCGAGCAGATTGAAATCTCAAAGTTCTACGAAAGTTTACCAAAACCTGTGGCGATTGCTATTCAAGAATATCTTGAAGGCAAAGTATACGTGAGAGATACTTCTAAAGAAGTTGAAGAAGATTAAATCCCATGTTATCCGGTAAAAAAATCTTACTGGGTGTCACCGGAAGTATAGCTGCGTACAAAGCGGCCCATATTGTCAGAGCACTTATCAAGTCAAATGCGGAGGTCAAAGTAATTATGACCGAATCAGCATGTGATTTTATTACCCCTTTAACCTTATCTACCTTATCGAAAAAACCTGTCGCCATTGAATTCATCAAAGATGAAGAAAGCGGAGAATGGGAAAATCATGTCGATTGGGGAATTTGGGCAGACTTGATGTTAATCGCTCCCTGCTCAGCCAATACACTTTCCAAATTAGTTAATGGTAATTGTGATAATTTATTACTCGCAACCTACTTGAGTGCAAAATGCCCCGTGTGGATCGCTCCAGCCATGGATCTTGATATGTTTGCTCATTTTAGCACGCAGGAAAATCTCGCTAAGCTGAATGAAAATGACGTTTATATCATTGAACCTACTTCTGGAGAATTAGCAAGTGGATTAGAAGGAAAAGGACGGATGGAAGAACCCGAGGAGATCCACGATCAAATCGTTGCCCACTTCAATCCTAAGTCTAACTTAAAAGGCAAACAGATTATCATAACAGGTGGGCCAACTTACGAAGCCATTGATCCCGTTCGATTTATAGGGAATCATTCTAGCGGAATAACCGGTGTATTGCTCGCAGAGGCCTGCGCAAAACGAGGCGCCCAAGTCATTTTGGTGACCGGCCCAACTCGTTTTAAAACATCATCAGCTAATATTAAAGTAATTCCCATTAATAGCGCCAACGAAATGTTAGCTGCTGTTCAAGCGAATTGGAATGAATGCCAAATCGGTATTTTTTCAGCTGCTGTTGCCGACTATCGACCAGCTCAACCAGCAGATCAAAAAATCAAGAAAAAAACGGACGCAATTACGATTGAACTTGTTAAGAATCCAGACATTCTCGCTTGGGCGGGAGCCCATAAAAAAGAGGATCAATATCTGGTTGGGTTTGCCTTGGAAACTGAAAATGCAATTGAAAATGGTCGAGGTAAATTGGCGCGCAAAAACCTAAATTTACTTATCTTAAACTCGTTAAATGACAAAGGAGCTGGATTCGGTCATTCAACCAACAAGGTGACCTTTATCAAACCAAACAATAATTTGATTAATTTTGAGTTAAAGAACAAGTCGGATGTTGCTGAAGATATCCTGAATGAAATTGAAACAGACCTAAATGATTAAGTATACTTTTCTTCTAATCTTTACGCTGTTCGTGGGTCGTATGACGGCACAGGAATTAAACTGTCAGGTCAGCATCATTACCACGCCTGCCCTACAGGTAGGTCCGGTTGAAAAAGAAACCTTCAAAGAGCTAGAGCAAGCGATTTATGATTTCATGAATACGACTAAATGGACGAATGACATTTTTGAAATCGAAGAACGAATCAATTGTAATATCCTAATTACAATCACAGATATCCCTGCAACAACGACCTACAGCGGTAAGATTCAAATTCAATCCACTCGCCCTGTTTTTAATACAAGTTATAACTCGACCGTATTCAATCATGTTGATGGCGATTTTTCCATTAATTATCTAAGAAACTCGGCTATTCTACCTATGAGTAATTATCAATATCGAGATAATTTATCTGCCATTTTATCCTTTTACGCTTATATGATTTTAGGGTATGATTACGATTCTTTCTCACCAAAAGGCGGTGATCAACATTTTAAGGCAGCACAGCAGATTGCAAATAATGCTAAAAATTCTGGTGATCAAGGCTGGTCTGCCTCAGCAGGTAAAAAAAGAAATCGTTTTTGGTTGGTTGACAATGTCCTACAACCTGTTTTCAGTCCGCTGCGGGATGCTTATTATTCCTATCATCGCGTGGGGATGGATCAAATGTATGCCGATCAAGGAATGGCTAGAAAAACGATTCTTTCTGCTTTACAAGGACTCGACAAAGTGCAACGATCACGACCAGGAAACATGAACTTGCAGCTGTTCCTCGTCAGCAAAACGGATGAGCTAATTAATATCTTCTCTCAATCTGAAATGAAAGAAAAGAACGCTGCTGTCAGTATTCTTAAAAAATTGGATCCTTCGAACTCTTCGAGGTATCAGGAAATTTTGAACTAAATTACCACTATACTCTTCCCATTTGATTATTTTTGAATAATGCGATTCGGCTCTAAATTGTCGTCGTAAAAATGAGTGCTTTTTTATGCTGAAACAACTAGAAATAGCAAATTATGCGTTAATTGACAATGTTGCGCTTGACATCAAGTCTGGGTTTACCTCTATGACCGGTGAAACAGGTGCTGGAAAGTCGATTTTATTAAAAGCACTTTCGCTTTTGATGGGAGAAAGAGCAGGCACGTCTGTGATTAAAGGAGCTGAAAAAAAATGTGTCCTAGAAGCTGTTTTTGATATTAGCGCACTGGGTATTAAAGGATTCTTTGAAAATAACGACCTTGATTATGATCAGGTTTGCATCATGCGCCGTGAGATTACCACTAGCGGCAAATCAAGAGCCTTTGTGAATGACACACCTGTATCCATTGCTGTATTAAAAGAACTCGGAAACCAGCTGATTGCGATCCATACGCAACACCAAACCTTGGATGTATTAGGACCTAGTTTTCAAACTGAACTATTAGACCATTTTGCAGGTATTGCTGAAGAAGTAAAGGTCTATCAAAAAGAATATAAGTCTTACCAAGAGGCAAAACAAAAATACGTTGAGCTCCAACTCAAAGAGAAAGAAAATAGGAAAGAAAAGGATTATTTGGCTTATCTAATTGAAGAGTTAGAAACCTTGAAATTGGAAAATGCAGATTTACAGACTTTAGAAAATAAAGCCGCTCGTATTGAAAATGCAGAAAAGATCAATAATACGCTCGCATTTGCCCGATCTGTATTTGAAAACGATTCTTTCTCTCCATCCATTGGCATAAAAACGCTCATTGAAAGTTTCGACGAGCTCAAAACATACGATGAAAATTTTGCCTCCATTTCAGCAAGATTATTAAGTCTCAAAATTGAACTAGACGATATTGAGTCAGAAGTTGGTCGATTGGATGCTGACGCCGATATCGATCCAGAAGAAGCAGTTTTAATTCAAGAAAAAATTGAAGGAATAAACGCACTGCTCTTTAAACATAATCTTCGAGAAATTCGGGAATTATTGGAACTACAAGAGAAGTTAAATGTGGATCTAGACGCTATTTCTACCGTAGAAAGTGATTTACAGGATTATGAAAAGAAAGTCAAAACCTTTAAAAGTCAGTTGGAAAAATCTGCATTAACTATAAGCCAAAAGCGCATAGCAGCGGCACCTCAATTGACTAAAAAAGCAGATGCCGTTTTGGATCAACTTGCGATGGAAAATGCAGAATTAAAAATTCAAATTGAGCCACTTGACACACCTGGACCAAACGGAATAGATAAGATTGAATTCCAATTTAAAACAAATGCGGGAGGCCAATTTTCTCCTTTAAAAAAGACAGCCTCAGGCGGCGAATTATCGCGTCTAATGCTTGCACTTCTATCGATTTTATCGGAGCGTAAAAATTTGCCAACGCTTATTTTTGATGAAATTGATACAGGGGTATCAGGCGAAGTCGCTGGAAAAATAGCTACCTTATTTCACGAAATGGGAAAAAAGATTCAGGTCATTGCCATTACACATTTGCCGCAAGTTGCAGCTAAAGGAAGACAGCAAATGCATGTACAAAAAGAAAGTGGTTCAGACAAGACTGTCACACAAGTAGCAGAATTAGATTCTGAGCAAAGAATCACCATTCTGGCAGGCATGATGAGTGCAGGGAAAATAACGGATGTAGCAAAAGAAAATGCTACGAACTTATTATCAAACGTTTAAAAGATTAATTTTATTCTCATTACATTAAAAACCACATCATGAAACATTTATTACTTCTAACATTTATCCTATTCGTATCTATTATCGGAATGGCGCAATCAACCGGTGACATGACCATTTACTCAAACACGGGAGAACGGTTCTACGTGATTTTGAATGGCGTTAGACAAAATAAGGCCGCAGAAACAAATGTTAAAATCACAGATCTTACTGGTGAATGGTATAGTTGCAGAATCTTAGCGGAGGATAAATCCTTTGATATTGAGAAAAATCTGGTCGTAAAGAAAGACAGTGTAGTAACCTATCGCATCGTTGAAAAACGCGGTAAATATAAAGTTAAATTCTACAGCCAGACTGCATTAAAGGCGAGTCAGCCAATAGAAGACCAAACAACCATTGTTTATCATCCAACAGAATCAGGAACAGTAACAAACGAAACCTACCTACCGGGAAGTAAACAAGGAAATGGAAATGGCGGTGGCAACCAAGATGGAACAGGCAATGGCAATCGTCAAGGGCAACAAACCAGTGGCACAACCCAATATGTGTCCGGTAGTCAAAATGGTGGCGGTAACGGTGGCGGTGCCCAAAATGGAACCGGTGGCGGCAATCAACAAGGAAATCAGGGTGGAAATTCTACCACAACAACCATGACAACAACGACGACCACAACGACCACAACTTCAGGTACTGGCAATAATAACCCCGTTGAAGGTGGATCGATCTCTATCGGTATTAATGTTGATGAAAACGGATCTGTTCGAACTTCAACTAATGCAGGCGCAGACGGAGAAAACATCAATCTTGATATGAATATTAACGTGAATGGAACCGGAACTGGCATAGAACAAACAACGTCCACTTACGAAGAAACAACAGCCGTAACAACGACAACCACTAATAGTGGAAGCGGTAATATTCAGACCAATACAAATAATAATCAAACGGAATTTTATCAAGATCAGGATATTGCAGTGACATCAACTGGAGGTTGCTTGACAACTGATCAAGATATGGCGAATATCACAAAAGCGATTAAGGCAGAAAATTTCGGTGATGATAAAATGAGATTAGCAAAAACTTTCGCAGAGAAGCAATGCATGTCTCTCGATCAAGTTAGAGAAATTACTCTACTCTTTGATTTTGCTGACGAACGGATGACGTTTTTGAAAACAGCGCACCTAAATTGTTTAGATCAATCGAACTATTATATGCTGAGTGATGTTTTTACTTTTAGTTCGGACAAGGAAGACTTTAATACTTTCTTGCAGTCTAAATAGTATAATATTGCAGATCTAAAATGTCAAAACGTGTCGTTATTACTGGCGCCCTGTTTGTTTGCTTAGCTATCATGTTAGGAGCCATGGGGGCGCATATGCTCGAAAATAAAATCAGCGGAAATTTATTAGAAGCCTTTGAAAAGGGAGTGAAATACCAGATGTATACAGGCTTGGGGTTAATTGCTTTTGGACTTCATGCCGATCGACTTCCTTTTAAATTAATCTCCTTTTATGCACTGAACCTAATCGGTGTTTTGCTTTTCTCAGGAGGACTCTATTTATACAGCATGTACGAATCAGCACCCTTTTTAAAAAACATGGCGATGATCGTTCCATTTGGAGGAACGTCAATGATTGTAGCCTGGATCATTGTGATCGTTCAGTTAATCCGCAGGTAGATCTAGGAGGTTAGCATCAGGTAAGCATCCAAGTATTAATCATTTTCTGTTTTAGTAAATCGATTAAAATAGCTTATCTTCGTGGTTAGAAGTCAACATTATACAACCATGAAGATATCAATATTGCTCATTCTTGGACTTTTGAGTCTAACCACTTTTGCACAAGACACTACTTTTGTCCAAACATTTACCTATGACAGCATTTCAACGAGGCGTGCTACTTTCGAGTTCCCTGCGGAATTAGAAGGTAAGCGATTTGAAAAAGTCTTAATGTATTATAATATTAAATGTGATCCTTTAACTCCATGGGATAGTTACAACTGCGGAGAGTGGGATTATCTTGCTTACTCACACATTTTTGATCATACCGGTCAGTTAGATTCCAATAAGGTTGAAACAGAACGCTATATGGTCAACGGAGCTTCTCCAGCGACGATTCCATACGTGGAAACGGCTTATTATGATTATCACCAACGATATGAAAAATTCATCACTTACAGTGCTGAGACAGACACTGATTATCCAATCGGAGCGGGAGGATTAAGTTCCGAAGCACCCTTTGGCACTGCCAATAGAACACAGCGCTCACAGCTCTTATGGACGAATGAAGAAATAACAGGAGCAGGAATGGGTGCAGGAGAAATTGCAAAACTAAGATTTGATGTTGCTTCACTAGGAGAGGAAATGGGGCAATTAACCATCCGAATGAAGCATGTAGATATGGCTGAATTAAATGGCTTTGAAGAGGAAGGTTGGACCTTAGTTTACGAACGTAACACGACCTTTAGTGGAACGGGGATGAATACCATCGATTTAACTTGGCCGTTTGATTACGACGGTAGTTCAGATATCATTATGGATATTACTTTTGAGAACAGTGAAGCAGGTGCTACTGACAATGTACTTACAGCCACGGCCACTGGATCCAACTCTGTGATAACGACCAATGAAAAGTTGGGTTATTTAAATATCAATCCGGGCGAATGGGCACAAGTTGAATTGAGTCAATATGATTTTGGCGATGAAATTACCATCTCATTCTGGGCGAATGGTAATAGCGACGACTTGCCAGTGAATACTTCATTATTGGAAGGCGGTGACAGTTTGAATAATCGCATTGTTAATTTACACTTCCCTTGGTCAAACAGCCGTCATTATTGGGACGCAGGAACAGGCAATGGCTACGATCGTATCGACAATGCAGCAACAGCTGGTGAAATTGGAGGTGAATGGCATCATTGGGCATTTACAAAGAATGCAACAACTGGGGTCATGAATATATACAAAGACGGTGTCTTGTGGTTAACTGGAACAGATAAAAATTTGGCTGTCGGTGAAGTGAATAAATTTATTCTTGGCGCAAATCGAACTTTAGGCAATAGTTGGTCAGGTAAACTTGATGAATTAAGAATTTGGGATGTTGAATTAGGAGAAGCAACCATTGCTGAATGGATGAACAAAAAAGTAGATGGAACCCATCCGAATTATGCGGATATGGTCACCTATTATGACTTTGATCAAAGTCCGAGCATCACGGACAAATCAGGTAATGATCTTGATGCGATGATGAATACGCCTTCTATGGTTCAGTTTTATGATGGATCACAAGCTGGATATGAATTAATGGAGAACAGACCTAATATTACATTCGTTCAAGGCACTTACACTTCAGAGATCGATTCTGTTATGGTAATGGATTCAACCCTGGTTAATCCAATTGATATTCTAGAATATGAGGTTACCGGTCGTAAATTTACAATTGTAGACATCACCCATCAAATGCCAGAAAGTTATAGCTACCTCTATGATCACACCGGTGAGAAAATAGACTCTACCTATCACGAGGCGGATGTGACTTTAAATAATGAAACGATTTTTTATCACGAAGAGCCATTCGAGGTGATCAACCGATACGAAATTGGTCGATTCATTACGCCTTATGGAATTGGATTTGATTTAGGACCAAATGGTTTCACATATGTATACGATGTAACAGATTACCAATCCTTATTAAATGGTGATGTCGATTTTCAAGCACATAATACGCAAGAATTAATTGATATAAAATTTGCCTTTATAGAAGGTATACCTCCTCGAGATGTTATAGGTATCGAACGTTTGTGGAACGGTCGAGGCAGCTTTAGCTATAAAAACCTTGATGACGATGTAAGCTTAACAGCTACTGAAGTTGATCTGGATGCCGACGGTGCTATGTACAAAGTTAGAACGCGAATTACAGGACATGGCCATCATGGATCAAACAACTGCTGTGAGTGGGGATTTGGCGAAGGTCGAGATCACGAGCTCTTAGTTGATGGTGTTTTGCGTGAGACCTGGGAAATTTGGCAAGAATCAGAGTGCGGCGACAACCCTAACATTGGACAGGGCGGAACATGGCCTTATTCACGCGAAGGATGGTGTCCGGGAGATATCGTTGAGGAACATGAGTTTGACATCACTCCATTTGTAACGCCTGGAACAACTTCTACGATTGATTATGATATTGAAGATGTACCTGCAGACGATCCAGACCAAGGAAACGGTAATTATGTCATTGCGATGCACTTGGTCACCTACGGAGAAGCCAATCACAATTTGGATGCGGCCGTAACGGGTGTATTAAATCCTAACGACTGGAAATATTATAGTAAGTGGAATCCAACTTGTCAGAATCCACGTATCTTAATTCAAAACACAGGTGCAACGACACTTACATCATGTAAAATTGATGTTTGGATTGGCGGTTTTGATAACGTTATTACCATTGATTGGACAGGTGAATTGGCTTTCTTGGAAGAAGAAATGGTTGAAATTCCGATCACACCAGAATGGTGGGCTGACTTTGAAGGTAAGAATACCTTCAACGCACAAGTCCGTGAACCAAATGGCGGTATTGACGAATACAGCAATAACAATATTTATCGCGTGACATTTGAGCCTGCTCCAGTGATCAACGAACCTTTCTACATCTGGTTTAAGACAAATAATAAGGCTTCAGAAAACGAAATTTACTTAAGAAATGACGCTGGTGAAATCATCTACTCCCGTACTTCATTAGAAAATGAATTTGAGTACAAGGATACTATGAACTTAGATCCGGGATGTTATACACTCGAAATTACGGATAGCGACAATGATGGCTTGAGTTTTTGGTATTCTGCGGCCTATGAAGGTGAAACAGCAGGCTACCTAAGACTTAGAGAAGTTGGTGGTGGTATCATCGAAATGTTTGATCCTGACTTTGGAAATTACTCACAGTATACCTTTAGTGTTGGATATGCAGTTGGCATTGATGAAGATAAACTGGACTATAACCTTAACGTCTACCCCAACCCGAATAACGGACAGTTTCAAGTGACACTTGATAATTTCCATGGAGAAGATATTCAAATTGCAGTATACTCTGAACTAGGACAGCAAGTGTATAGCAATGCTATTACGAATATGAATGTTGATGGCTATATGCAGACATCAATAGATCTTACGGGTCTTGCTGAAGGTGTTTATTACCTTCAAATTATTTCTGACGGTAAAACGGCTACGAAGCAAGTTGTCATTCAGTAAATAGTAATCTAATTGATATTAAAAGCCGTTTTCTTTTCAAGAAAACGGCTTTTTTTTGATATCAATAGGCCTTCTTAAAAACAGGGTAGTTGTAATCATTGTGCATTATTCATTTATATTTGGATTTTAGAACAAAAGCGAATATTATGAGCGAAACCAATTCCCCTTCGTTATTTATGAAGATAAACAAGTGGCTAATCATTATATTAATTATAGCGATTGTGCTGCTTAGTTTTGGTGCAATTTATTTTCACTTTTTACTGGCTGATGTCACCGAGAAGGTGGAGTTGCTCAAAAATGTAGAGATTGACCTTCACGAAGTAAACGAAGCCGATGATTATATGCTGACAGCTCGTCGATGGGTTTATGAAGTCAATAAGATAATCGTTTACTATGCCTTGATACTCGCATTCATTAACGGTATCTATTTTCTATTTAATCGTCAGCTCAAAAACTTTATTCGTCCTGCATTTTTAATACTTATTGGTGGATTAGTCTTTTTATATCACCATACGATCTTCTTTGATTCTAAGCTAAAAACCTTTAACGATAAAAATGGAGTTGAATGGTTCTACTACGGATATCAAATAGATCAACATATCGGCTTTCAAAGAAACCCTTTATTCGTTGCTTCACAAGCGATAGCCTACTTTGACGAATATAAGGAGACCAATGATGAAGTTACACTCACCTATTTTCGCAATTGCATTGATTTTTTAATAGAAGATAGAGTGATTGAAGGAAAGGCTACCTATTATACAGGCGATTTTCCGCTGGTAGCTTATGATGAACCTGTCGGATGGAAATGTGGCTTGACCAACTCAAGAGTGATTCTGGCCATGATGGCAGCACATGAAGAAAGTGGTGACTCTACGTATTTAGATATTGCACATAGTGTATTGTATCCATTTACTATTCCAATCACAGAGGGCGGATTGAACATAAAGTTAAGTGATAAAAGCTGGTGGTTTTGCGAGTATCCTAGACCCAATGGTGATAGCCCTATGGTGCTAAATGGAATGTTATCTATTCTCATTGCCATGCACAAGTATTATGACTACTCAAATGACCCCTTAGCTATTAAACTTTATGAAAAAGGATTAGTCGCTTTAAAAGAGAAACTTCCTCTTTTCGATGATAACGGCTTTTCTTATTATGACCTAAAGAAAAAATCAGCGGGTAAGTCTTACCACATGATTCACCTGAGTCTGCTTAAACAAATCTATGCCATAGAGCCGGACCCATTATTTGAGGAATATCGAATAAAATGGCAAGCCTATTCCACCGAACAAGGTTGGTAAATCTACATCTAGTCGTTAGTCGGCGAAAACGTTTGTTTATTCTGTGCCGGAGGTGTCTTTGTAAATTTAAAACCAAGGTCGATATGAAAATGATCGTCATGCAAAGAATTAATCAGTGGAGATAAACCTCGAACGACATAAATCCCAGACTCCTTTAATCGTTGCCCATATTGAGTAGCAAACAATTCATCTTTTAACTCAATCTTTATGATAACCTTAAAAACGGCTAAGCCATTTTGTTTGGCAAAATGATCTAATAATAAAATTTGTCGTGCGACGAGGTCAAAATCAATCGTTATGGTCGTGTCTTTTGTATAGCGTCCATTATCGTCAAACTGCAAGGCATAATGCTCAAGACCGATCGTGTCTAATCCATAATATGGTGATCCATCTTTGACGAGCGGCATCATAAAATCGATACTCAAACCATTTTGATGTGTGCGGTGTGGAAACATTTCTCCTCCGTGTTCATGGGAACACTCCATAACGTTGAAATAGCGCTGCGGAAGTGCTGCGAGCAATGAATCATAGGTGCTAAGCATTGATTTAAGTGCAAGATCATTCAAGAACGCACGCCCTTCTAAATAGCTTGTGCGATCAAAATACATAAAGTTTCGTCCTTTATAAGGTACGAGCTTTCCGTGCTTCAGCGATCCATTGCTCACTGTCCCTATCGATTCACTGATTGTATCGTCTAAGGCTTTTTCTTGTATATAGGTTTGTAATTCTTCGTCAATCACAAAACGATCTTGTCCGAAAACAGGACTAAAAAAAACACCAAATAGGATGGGTACGATACGTAGACTAAACTTGCTCATGTAACAAATGTAAGCATGGATGAGTTTAATACAACCACGTAATCAGGATAGTTATCCTAGTACTGCATGTTGAAAAGTAGACGCTTAATCGACTTATCCGAGAATGATTTTCTCAATACTAGCCAAGGTATGATCAATTTCTTCTTTCGTTGTATAACGACTGAATGAAAAACGAGCATTTGGTCGATCGACATCTGCTCCAATCCCACGAAGTACATGAGAACCAGTTGCAGCGCCTGAAGTACATGCACTTCCTCCAGAGCAAGCTACACCATCCAGATCTAATAAAAATAAGAGCATAGACTGTTTGTCAAATTTTGGAAAACAAACATTCAGCACCGTATATAGACTTTTAGAAGGTTCTGTTTCACCGTGAAAATTGACTCCCGGAATCCTTTCTTTTAAGGCATTCATCATGTAGGTTTTCAATCCCTGCACGTGATCCAGATGTTCAGTCATATCTTCATGCGCCAATTCCATTGCTTTTGCCAACCCTACGATACCAGATATATTTTCAGTACCCGCTCTTAAACCTCTTTCTTGAGCACCACCATGAATCATCGGTGAGACATTCAAATCTTTGCTCGCATACAAAAATCCAATACCTTTTGGTCCGTGAAACTTATGAGCTGAACATGTCAAAAAATCAGCCCCAAATTCATCCACATTTATCAGATAATGCCCCATTGTTTGAACAGAATCTGAATGAAAATAGGCATTGTATTTTTTGCACATCCTTGAAACTGCAACCGGGTCAATTAGCGTTCCGATTTCATTGTTTGCATGCATAAGTGAAACAAGTGTTTTAGCTTCACTATTATTCAGTAAATCCTCTAGATCCGTCATGTCAACAGCACCGGTAGCTGTCAATTTCACCATCACAATTTCTACATTCGCTTCATCTAAACAATGTCCAACGGCATGATGCTCTATGGGTGATGAGATGATTCGTGTAACACCCAAATCATCAATTGCTGCACTGATAGCCATATTATCGGCTTCAGTACCTCCTGATGTAAATATGATTTCTTTTGGCTCAGCACCAATATAACCGGCAACTTGTCTCCTTGCGAATTCCAAGACTCCTTTTGCCTCCCGTCCAAAAGAATGAACGGATGAGGGGTTTCCAAACTGTTCTTGTAAAACCTTTGTCATTGCTTCAATGACTTCTTTTGCCATCGGGGTCGTGGCAGCGTTATCAAGGTAGACTTTCATGTTGTTTCGTATTAAGCACGGCGAAATTAAACAAATCGGTCGGAAAAAAGATAATGACCCGATAAATTGGCTGCTCAATTGTGAAAAAAAATCAAGCTATTCTTGGACTTCTCCCCCGAAGAAACGGATGTCCTGCATTAGACGACCAAATACGTAAAATTGACCAACAACCAATCGTCCATCGTTTAATTGCACCCATAGACGATCCTGATCATACTCCAGTAATTCACCGTCTAATCCCACCTTATCAATCACGTACTTTCTTCTAAATAAACGAATAGCATTCTGCTCTCCCGCTTTCGTATTCAATTCGATGGTGAAGTATGGCGTACTGCTTTTAATAGAATCAGTCATCTCTTTGGTCAGACCATAGTTATGTCCTTCGAAGTGAATCTTTTTGAACTGCACCAGATATCCACGAACCCTTGAGGTGTCAAAACCAATCAATTTTTTATCATTATTGTAAACTTCAAAGAGGTTTTCATTTAAGGCTTCAATCTTGAAGTTCAAAAATGATGAATCTGGTTGCGTTACTTCTATTGTCTGGATACTGAGCGGATCATACCTAAAAACCTCCGTACATTCAAACTCGCGCGGATCAGTAACAAAACGCGTGCTCAAATTCCCATACATATTCGGTAAATGCATAATAAAAGGCTCAGGGGATTTTCCTTTCGCAGGATCTTTCAGTAACATATACGTGCCGTATTGATCTTGAGTAGGGTTGCCGATATACCAAGTTTTTGAGAGCTTCCCATTTTCGTAGATCTCCATCTTCTTATGGTGCGCTGCAATATTCTTATTCGTGTTTTCAATCGCCCCTTCTGGCACTGGACTTTTTACTTTGATATATTTGATGGTTTCTAATATCGTCGTTACTAAATGCTGTTGGATACATTCGTACTCGGCTGATTGCCATTCGTCATCTACTCGCATTAGAGTAACGCCAGGATTACCCTCTGTATCTGTAATGACTAATTTATCAATCGATGATGTATCCTTTATGGCGAAATCAGACAAAGCTTCAGTAGCCATGACCGCCCCACTCCCATCGTTCTGTGTTAAATTATACGCCAGATAGCCTAAGCCGGCAACGAGTAAGATAATAATAATGGTCTTAATATTCTTCATCCACCTATCCTTTTTACTTCTTTCCGATTATAGATCAAACAGTTTTTGCGAACTTCTTTTTACGCAAGAAAAATTGCACGAGGCCGAGTATAAAAATGCATAAGAGAGGGAAACCAATGTTTAGTATTTTCCAGAAACTCTTTTCTTCGTAGGCCTTTTGTGTATCCAACACACGCAGTGTAATTGTTTTTGCACGCACATCTATTAATGAATTATCATCCATCATATAATCAATGCTATTTAAAACAAAATCGCGATTACCATAAATATACTTTGATGTTCGATTTGGATTCTGAACTCCAAAGACGTCAACATTTAATGGAATGGCTCTGTAACGCGTCTCTCCATCAATTACTTTTGTTTCCACTTCATTTCGAATGATGTCCCCATCTGATACTACTAACATTTTTGTTGAATCACTTTTAAAGCGAGTTTTAAAATCAGGTGAAGCTGTAAACTCTTGAGTCAATCGATTTTCAAATGCTGAAGTAAAACGACCTTCCATCATCAACGCAACAGGCAGATCAGTCTCTCCGTTTTCATTAAAATTAGGTTCAACATCTACGATGCTATAATTGATTCTTACGGGTGATTTAAACGCGAGCGAGTTTCCAGAAGATTTTAACAAGACTGTTTTCTGAACATCGGCATCTCCTTGATTTACGATTTCAACCGTACTCGCATATTCTGACTTAATCGGATCGATGTTTTTGGTGATTGGATGATCCGTGCGTTGCAAGAGCGGATAAAAATACCAATCTACAATTCCTAACGGATGCCCGGGGATAAAAATAGGGCCACAATCTTTATCAATTAATGTGTTATTATTCAATCGAGCTCCATACTTGTACAGCATGTCTTTTTCGATATTCAAATTAGCTGAAATCCCATAGGTCTCTCCTCTATAGTATAAAGAATCACGGTTAATTTCTAGTGGATCGATAAACCACAATACACGACCACCATTCATTATAAACTGATCGATCACGAATTTATCCTTTTCGTTAAATGGTTTTTTAGGTTGTGCTACAACCAAGGCGTCTACATTGTCCAATGCGCCAATTTGTCCATTAATCTCCACATCTTCAACCAAATAATAGCGATCTAAACCTTGACGCACATCTGCCGTTTGCCACTCATCGAGCTCGTCATGTCCTTGTAAGAAACCAATCGTTTGTTTATCATCAGCCGTTACACGTCGGATAGCACTGATTAATTTATATTCTAAATTATTTATCGTTCTATCCGCTAACCCTCTCGCGTCTTCATTACTTGCTATGAGCCGTTTATTAAAGAATTGGATTTGATCAACGGTGGTTCCTTTATAATCAATTAAAGCACCTGGCCAGATTGTTTTGACTTCTACTTTTCCTGATTGAGCGATTTGAATATCGGTGGGACTGATCCCTTCTGAATAAATATTCTTTTGTACCTCTATATTATAATCTTCATCATCCTCCCCGTTTGGATCTATAAATTCATATTGAATCTTGTCACCCGCGTAGACTTTAAACTCATCCAATTTCTCGCGTATTGAATTGCGGATTTTTTTGATGTCGGCTGGTAAGCCCCCATCCAAATATATCTTCAAGTAAACCCGATCTTTCATTCGCTCATCATCTTCTAATAAAGCAATTGTGTTTTCTGAGAGGGAATAACGCTTGTCTTCAGTTAAATCAAATCGCCCAAAGAAAAAGGAAAGGACATAATTCAACAAAATGATGATAGCAACGATGCCCGCGTAGTTCAGGACATCTCTTTTGGCACTATTTGTTTTTCCTTCGCTCATACCTACCATTTTCGAGATTGAAGAACGAGTTTTGTAGACAGTAAAAAGACCGCAGCAAAACTTACGAAATAAATAAGATCACGAGTATCGAGCACACCTCTCTGAATGGAATCATAATGCTCCATAATCCCCATGTTGCGCAAGACTAAATCAAGTCCTCCGAATTGGCTAAATACAGCTAAAAGATCTAAGCCCATAAACATGAACCAAGACAAAAACATAGCCAGGATAAATGATACGATTTGACTGTCCGTTATGCTTGACGCAAAGATACCGACAGAGACCAAACAAGCTCCGACTAGAATTAATCCGAGATAAGAAGTAATGGTTGCGCCATCATCAACTATTCCTACCGGCTCACCCAAAGCATGTACTGTAAAATAATAAATCAGCGTTGGTAAGATGGAGATAATAACAAGGGTAAGACCCGCTAAGTATTTAGTGAAAATGATACTAAAATCTGAGATCGGTCGTGTGAATAATAACTCGATTGTCCCTGTTCTTTTTTCCTCAGAAAAGGAACGCATGGTAATAGCTGGAATAAGTATCAAAAATATAATCGGACTGATTCCGAAAAACGAACGCAAGTCGGCAGTGCCGCCGTCCAAAATATTAGTTTCGTACGAAAATACCCACAAGAAAAGGCTATTCAGAATCAAAAATATGGCGATAAAAATATAGCCAATGATTGAACTCAAAAAACTGCGCAATTCTTTTAAATAAAGTACTTTCATTTTTTAATGTTGATCCCTCTTTGTTAATTATTTAGGACAATCCCCAAAAATAAGAGTTTTCAAGGGGTAATTTGTCGGATATTGCTTAAAATTTATTAATAATTCAATGTGTCTAACTTGAATTCTTGATGGACACGGTATAATAATGCGTTTGACCCTTTTGGTAACAGTTGAAATCCCCGTTCATATTTAAAAGTATTTTATTTTTTTTTCAGAAACGATTAAACCTTTTCTTTTTACTCTAGTCAGAACAGTAAGCAAAAAAAACAAGGGTTATGAAGACATTGAAGATATTAGCATTGAGTGCAGCCATGTTATTCACCGGACAAGGGATGGCTACATCTATAAAAGCCAAAGCTCCTGGAGAATGGGAAAAGCTAGGTACTAAAATCGTGAATATGCGTGCTGATCATGATGTGTTGATGGTGACACATAACGAAGGATTTTATACCAAGGTTAAATTTGGTATTCGAAAAGCACCGATCAAAATCCATAATATCCGCATTGTATTTGGAAATGGAAATGACAAAAATATTGTGATTAATAAGCGTGTTGAGCCAGGAACTTTTACCCGTGTTATTGATCTACCGGGAAACAAACGCATCATCAGAAAGATTAAGATGAACTATAAGACCGTTCCGGGTGTGAATGGCAAGGCGGTTTTTGTTGCTTGGGGAAAACACTAAACATCAAGTCTCGTAAGCTCTTGCTTGCGAGACTTTTTTATTTAACAACTATTTTTTAGTTCGGAAAGAGGTCTAATTCTCGGGATCTGATTCATTAGATTGACAATATTCACAAAAGAGTTCGGCAATTAAATCCTTTTTTAAACTGCCTACCCCCATTTGATCCCATTGGAAAAGATGACAAAAATCTTCAGGGTGATTTTCCGCTAAATTCCGCAGCACCATTCTAATTTTTTTCCACTCGCGCTCCACTTCAAATTGTTGCAGGAAATAGCCTAGTTTTAAATACTGCATATACAATTTCGCTAATTCACCTGGTCTTCTTGCAAATTTTGACAATAAGACATAAGGCTCGGCCGTATAGCCCCATTGTATTAGGTACTGACAGACAAAATAAGTTTGTTTAAGATCAAACTTGCGTTTAATGACGTTCTCCATAATTTGCCCAATTGCTGCATCTGGTGCTATTCTTAAGTTTTCTACTTCATGAACTAATAAAAGGGTTTCTAGCCATGCTTTTTTGCGTTTATCTCTTATTGAAGCCAAAATCTCTTCGGCCTTATCGATTTTGATGCCTTCATCTTGCTTAAACAGGTTAAACATGATCGCAAACTCAAGATAATCTGCATCCGATGTTATGGCGCCAATTTCCTGTAGCTCATTCAGACGTTCTTCAGTGACTTTTGAATTATTTAGTTTGAGGTCTAGTAGAAATTGGTACCAGTGTAATTTTGCATATCGTTTATTTTTAGGAAAATCAAGTACCAATAGCCTTTCTCCGTTTTCAGACAGACTATCGACAGCATTATTGGCCATAATAAGAAAAAGCGGAATGATTTCACTAACCTTTTCTTCGTCAATTAAATCCTGAATAAGTTCAATCGATAATCCGTATGAACCTTCTTCAATCGGGTAATAATCACGATAAACAATTTTTACGGTTGAAAATCGCGTTTGATCTAGAATGGCTGAAATCTCCTTATCATCCCTAAAGTCATTTGCAAATAAGCGCAATGTATCATTGGAAATTTCCGTAGCATCCATATACCCCGCCGCAATCAATCCGGAACGGAAATCATCAAAATTTTCATAAAAATCACTTGTAAATGGGACAGCTGGATAATACCGTTCAAGATAGTTTTTAACAATGGCACCTCTGCGCATGATCAAATTTCGATTCTCTTTTTCCGAACCTTCGACAGAAGCAACTCCTGTAAAATAAATGGTTTCAATTTGGTGGTCGTCTCGAACAAGACTATCGAGAATTGTTATTAAAGGTCGAAAGATACTTGTGTCCTGATTTGTCTGATTCCGTTCGAATGGAATTCTTGTGATTACAGAATCTTCAATTATTAATTGTTGATCCTCATTTCTTTGAGTCTTGGGTAAACCGTAAAACTCATGAGGCAAAAAGAAGACTGGAGTTACGTATATTGTACTGGTTGAAATACAGGATCTTTTCTTTTTAATTAAATGGAAGTCAACTTGAAAAAATGTATCCTTAAAAGCTGGTTTCATTCCCACAAAAACTTGCACTAAGTCTGGTGAAGGATGAATATCATTGGCCAGAATCGTGTTCTTATCCAAGGATCCTAAATAATACCCGTTGTGATAAGGTGAATTGTGAAAACTCGTTTTTCCATCACAATCAAATTGTTCATAATGCAACAGATCAATGGAAAGACGACCTCCTGCCTGAAAGATCTTATTTAAATTGTTCTTTTTAGAGCTAATCAAGTAGTTTCCTTTCTTTTTTCGATAGATCCTTCCCTTCCGGTAATGATTCACATTCCAATAATAAATGGAATCATTCGAGACGGTGTACCAACCTAATGAAACCTCATCATTATAAATCTTCTTTTTAACTTGTTTACAGTTATAACATTCCGTTCCTTCTTTCATTAAAATGGGACTGCCCTTAACAAATTCATAGCGCTCTTCAAAGGGTTTGGAACCAAAAACTTGAGCGGCAAATAAGACACCATCCTTTATATAAAATCCATGACCGATATTGGCATAATCTGGCTCGCTTAAGTTCTTTTCATGCTCTTTTGATTTAATCCATACTTTGACAAAATCCCTAGCTAAACGATCATAGGTCAGCCTTCCTTTTGACTTTGCGATTGCCTTTTCCAGATCGAATGCCTGTACGTTTTCACCAATATGATTGTGCGCGCCACCGTAGTATAAAACCCGTTTATAAGGCGATCCTTTTTCCTTCGTTTTTTGCCCATGACCGATTTGTTGGGTTGCTGCCATGTATTCGGCTTGATCTTGAGCTGCTTCTGCTAGAATGGGATCGTTTAATAAAGTATCAACACGTTTTCGCTTGCGGTATTTATTGACCTCTAGTAAAACAAGTTGATTAAAAAGATCAGCATCGAATTTGTCCGGATCAATTTTATGACCCAGCACTTGGGAATTACCCATGAATGGCAGTAAGAAAAAGAAAAAGAGCAGGGATCGAATCATACCAAGCTAAAAAGATTCGTGTGCCAGCTGTTTTTAGCTTCTGTCCTCCACTTTTCATCCAACTCTCCTTTATTAGCGACCAGATTATTAAAAACGATCGTATCCATATTGATCTTTCCATCTATGATTTCTCGCTTAAAACCCTCCATGCTAATCAGGTCAATATGACCAGGCTCTCTTTCTACCGTTAAACAAAGACGATTAAAAAAATCAACTTTAAGGCGGGCTCCTAGGTCTTTAATGACTCTTGTCAAGGCGTCAATTGAGCACCCACTAGCTGGTGCTTTATGCTCATCAACAGCAATGACAATGAATAAATTTGATCTGACTTCAAATGCTCCGTATAGATCCTGTCCATGTGCTGCCCAATGCGGAATAAATTGATTCAATTCATCTTGAATAAACTTTTCCTCTTGAGCCGTCAAAATACGATCGGATTGAAAAATCCATACACGAGAATGATCTGGTAAAGCAGAGATTTGCATAGCTGTTTTGAAAAATTTCAGTTTACATATCCCAAAGAACACCTTCCTTCAGAGCATTTGGTGATATCATGACTTTAGTGATGTCTAATTTACGAATAATCCATCGAATTTTAACGGCTGCTATTGGTGCCATTTTTTTTCGAATGGGGATAATTCGATCTTCTTGTTCTCTTTCAGCCATGGTTGACTGTATAATACGATTTAGGAAAAATTCAAAATGAGCGATATTGGGTTTGACATATTTATTCTTGGGGTATTCAACTCTTGTTATCAATTCATAAAAAGTTTCAAATGATCCGCTTGCTCCTACTAATACATCGGTTTGAATTTCGTCAAAAAAAGGTTGCGTGTTTTTTTCAAGGTAGGCCTCAATGGCTACTACATCCTCATTTGATAGCGGATCAGCAAAATCAAACTTCTGGAAAATTCTAGCCGCGCCTATTTCAAAACTTCTGGCTTTAATAATGCCTTCCTGTTTGGCAAATATGAATTCGGTGCTGCCTCCACCAATATCCATAATCAGATAAGGTTCCTCTATTTCTGCGCCGCCCGAAACACCTTGATAAATGAATCCGGCTTCTTCTTCTCCCGACACAACCTTGATTTCTAGACCCATCTGTTCTTTAACGGCGGCAATAAAGGCCTCTTTATTTTCAGCATTTCGAACAGCTGAAGTTCCGAAGGATTTTATATTCTCAACCCCATGTTCTGCACAAATAGACTTGAAATGCTTGATGGTTTTTAAACCCCGTTGAAAGGCTTCCGGCGCAATTCGTTTTTCATTGATTCCGCCTAAACCTAGCCCAACTCCTACACGATCGACATAGATTTCCTTGAACGCTTTTTCATGCCGTTCAACAATTAATAAATTAAAGGTATTCGTTCCTAGATCGATTATTGCTAGTCGTTCCACGTTGATCAATTAATGACGCATCCACTTAAAAATCTCTTTCCAAGAAGCTTTTTTACCGTACATTAAAATTCCAGTTCGGTATACTTTTGCCGCTCCCCAAATGATCAAGATAATGGTTCCTGCTAAAATTGTCAAGGACAAAACCACCTGCCAAATTTCAATTGTATCCGCGGCTACTAATTGTAACATAATAATCGGGGATGAAAACGGAATCTGTGAAAACCATGCCGCGGCGGGCCCATTTGGATTAGCTATCACTAAAATACCAATGAAGTAAGAGAACATAAGCGGTAACATAACCGGTATCATTACTTGTTGGGAGTCAGTCTCTGAATCAACCGCTGCACCAATCATGGCAAAGAGTGCTCCATACAGCAAATATCCACCCATAAAATAAAGAACAAATAATGTAATTAAGGTGGGCCATGGAATTCCATTGTATATAATCCAAATCAAATCACTCTCGCGCGTTACGGCTGCTGCTTGATCGGTTAATAGATCAGGACTCATGCCCTCAATAGGTGCCAAGGCATCCGCTAAATTGGATGGATCTACCATATCTTGGAAGAAAAAGATGCGAATAAAAGTTAGCCCTAAGCCAATGATCACCGCCCAAATCGCAAATTGCGTCAAGCCAACCAAGCCGATACCAATGATTTTACCCATCATTAATTGAATCGGTTTTACGGATGAAATGACAATTTCAACGACCCGACTCGTTTTTTCTTCAATCACACCACGCATCACTTGGCCCGCATAGGTTAAAATAAAAATGAAAATCAAAATAGAAATGGCAAAACCAACAATTTGAGCAGGTTCTGTATCGGTTTTATAGGGATCTACATTTTCCAAAATAAAATTAAACTCTTGTCGAATTCTGCGGTATTCGGTTAAGGTAATACCACGATCCATGGCGAAATATTCTTCTAGCCGGAGTTCAATACGATCACGGATATAATATTCCGTCTGTTTACTCATTCTCTCTCGATAAAACACCTTAATGCTCTTATTGGTAATCACTTCTTTTCGAATACCAATGAGAATGTCGTAATCATCATACTGACCACTTTCATGGAAAACTGAAGGTTCGAGATAGTCCTCGTAGAAATAGAAGATCGCTGGAGGATTTGCATTGTCTCCAACGAAGATTTTACCATTACATAAATTTTCAGGATCGGCGACGAGGACCTTTACTTGTTTTGTTTCTTGAACACTCAGCCACATGGCTAAAAATCCTAATCCTGCAATAATTAACGGCACCAGTAAAGTGATGATTAAAAATGACTTCTTGCGCACTCTGGAACCGTATTCACGCTGTATAATTAATCCAGTCTTAGACATGATCGCCTCCTTCCTTTTGTTTTACAGCTTCTAAAAAGATGTCATTCATAGAAGGAATAATTTCATTGACTGCTTCGATATTGACAACTGGCATAATGGTTTTGAGCAAGTCATTCAGTGTATTATCTTTTAATAATTTGACATGAGCAATAGCTCTATCCTCGTCTATTTGCTCTGAATGCTCGAGTGAAAAATCTGCAAAAAGTGCGTTAGCAAAACCAAACATCATTCCTTTAAATTGAATGGAATAAACTCCTGAACGAAATTCATTTTTTATATCATTCAGGTTACCTTTCAAGACCATTTTTGATTGGTTAATCAAGGCAATAGAATCACAAATCTCCTCTACACTGCTCATGTTATGAGTAGAAAGTAGAATCGAAGCTCCTTTTTTCTTGAGCTCTATGATTTCATTTCGAATTAATTGGGCGTTAATCGGATCAAAACCACTGAAGGGTTCATCCAGTATCAAAAGATCAGGTTCATGCAGTACTGTAATGATAAATTGAATTTTTTGCGCCATCCCTTTGGATAACTCTTCCACTTTTTTATTGTACCAAGATGTAATTTCGAATTTCTCGAACCACATATCAATGCGTTCTTTTGCTTCTTTTTTAGTGAGCCCCTTCAGTCTTGCGAAATACATAACTTGTTCGTAGACTTTCATCTTTTTATACAAGCCACGCTCTTCCGGTAGATAACCTATTCGGGCGATATCCTCTCTTTTTAATTCGCGTCCTCCCAATAAGACCCTTCCTGAATCTGGACCAGTTATTTGATTGATGATGCGAATTAAACTGGTTTTTCCGGCACCATTTGGACCAAGCAATCCGAAGATCTCTCCCTTTTTAGTGGTTAAAGAGATGTCATTTAAGGCCGTATGACCGGCATATTGCTTGACAATATTTTCAACACTTAACACTTCCAAAATTAGTCCGTTTGATCGAACAGCATAAAAATAGATGTTTCGTGATTGACATACACATCACAGCGGGTTGACTTGTTCACATGTAAAACTTGATAGCGACCCCATAATTCGATTTTGGAAAACAAAAAAGGGTGTCCGTCTGAGACGAACACCCTTTCATTTAATCTGAGCTTAACTTGAATTATTGCTTCACCAAGTTTAGCTGAATTGTTTCGTTATTTGATACAATCTGTAGCACATAAGCACCTGATGTTAATTCAGAAACATCAACCGTTTCGACTCCTTTAAAATATCAGTTTCGTACCACTGAGAAATTGAAATATTCCCAAAACTCAATAAGAGGGAAAATAGTAAAATTCGTTTCATTTTTTTATAGTTTAAAGTACATTAATCCGGTGGGAACCAGCACAAAGGTAATCACTATAAAAAACTAGAAAACAAGGTTTTAAGACTTAAAACCAGCCATTTAATCATACTAATTGACCGAATAATAGCCTAAATAGCCTATTCACAATAACGATATTGCAATTCATGATTTTTATCAGGAAAAAACATGAGTAATTTAAGGATGATGTGCTACAGGGTATAAAATAATTATAGCGCTATGCAATACGAATGAATTGAAGGCATTTTTGAATAACGGCATCGTTCCACAACATGCGGTAATGACCAACATTCTCAAGCGTTATTAAAGCTGCCGACGGATGAGCATCTGCAACCTGCTTGGCATTTTGATATGGCAGTACCTTATCTTCCTGATCATGAATGAGTAATAATTGATCGACACTGACATTCTTTACATTTTCTTCAACAGCTAATGACTTAATCGAATCGTTGAGCAACCCCTCTGTATGACTGATTAAATGTTGATAGGCTTTTTCAGAAAGTCCGATATGATTTTTAAAGGCCGTGAAAATGTCCTCAATCTTATTAGGATTGGTTAAGAAGATAAGCTTTTCAATAGGCGTATCCATTTTAGATAAACCATGAGCAACAACAGCTGAGCCAAATGAATGACTGATTATGACTTCTGGCTTTCTTGGTGATAGATATTCCATGACGCCTTGAAAGACGGTGCTACATTCTACTAGATTGGTTGAATTTGATTTATAGAATGCATGACCAGGTAGGTTAAATGATATGGTGAAATAACCTTCCTTGACCAAGGAATCTGCAATAGCTGCCATTGAACCCGCATTGGAGTCCCAACCATGGACAAGCACCACTAATGGGTTCGATGAATGTCCCAAGCTATAACAATCAATTTTTTCTTGCTTGATAGCATTAAGCTGAACCTTTACTTTAAAATGTTTGGCCTTTTCGTAAAATGGTCTTTCTCGATCGCGGATTTCTTTCATACGTACTTTTTGAAAGACACTAAATGCTTTTTTCGAAGCCAATCTTGGCGAGATGCTTGAATAAACTTTAAAGTATTGCTGTGTTAATTTTTCCATAAATAATTATACCGATCGGTATATTTTATTTTAAATTTTTTTATACTGCTAATTCGAGATCAATCAGTTTTTCAACATGATCCATCATGATTTCTAAATAATTTCGATCTTCCATTGTAAATGCCATAAAAACGGCACCTTGAATCAAGGTGTACAGCTTTTTTGCATAAAATGCCGTATTAATACCAGTACGAATAGTCCCTTCTGCTATTCCTTTCTCCAACATCTTAACTATATAACCTTGCAATTTGATCACAATCTCCTGAACGCCTTTGAGCATAACGGGATTTTGATGATTGGCATCTACTCCAAAATTGAGAATAGGACAACCTCCTAAATCAGCCAGATACACTTCGTAATTTCTATAAAAATCTACAGTTGCTTTTAGCTGATCCAGTCCTTGCGGTTTATCTTTGATCGCATCTCGAATTAGGTTGACGACACAATTTACATTATAGGCAAAGGCTTCAAATGCCAATTCTTCCTTATTCTTAAAGTTTCCGTATATGGCTCCTTTTGTTAAACCCGTTGCTTGGGTAATTTCTGACATACTCGTCCCAACATAGCCTCTTTGATTAAATAAAGGTGCTACACTTTTAATGATAAACTCACTTGTCTTTTCCGACTTCGTAAAGGTCATATTGCAAAGGTAAATAAAATATACCGATCGGTATGTGGGAGTGTTTCGTTTTTTACTTATACGTAATCAGCCAATTCTAACCACCGTGTTTCTTTTTGATCCAACAATTCAGCTACCTCACCTAAACGCATAGCGACTTGGCTTGCTTCATCACCGCTAACACCTTCATTTAGTTTTTGTGTCAGATCATCCCGCTCTATTTCAAGCAAGGCGATATCCTTCTCTAATTGATCAAATTCTTGCTGCTCTTTATACGATAATTTTACTTTTGTTTTATCAGTTTTAGGTGGACCGTCGACTGTTTTATTTTGTTTTTGTTTGGCGTTTTGTTTTTTTGCAGCTTGCGCTTCATTGCTCAAATATTCGCGATAAGAAGTATAGTTTCCAAGTATATCTTTGATTTCTCCTTCACCTTTAAAATAGAACGTATGCTCTACCAGTTTATCTAAGAAATAACGGTCGTGTGAAACAATAATCAAACAACCCTCAAAACGTAATAGATAATCTTCTAAAACACCCAAAATAAAAATATCGAGGTCATTGGTTGGCTCATCCAAAATCAAGAAGTTCGGGTTTTTCATGAGGATGGTCATGAGATAGAGCCGTTTTTTCTCTCCTCCACTGAGCATATCCACATCCTGATAATGCATTGTTCTCGGAAAAAGAAATTTCTCCAAGAACTGTGCTGCAGACATTTTCTTTCCTTTATCCAAAGGAATATATTCAGCAATATCCGTGATGACCTCTAGTACCTTTTTACCCGATTTGAACTTGGCGCCTTGCTGGTGGTAATATCCCATCACGACCGTTTCGCCAATTACAACTTTTCCCTTGTCGGGTTCAATTGCCCCAGTGATCAGGTTCAAAAAGGTTGATTTCCCTGTTCCATTTGCACCTACAATCCCCAATTTCTCGCCTCGCTTAAAGACATAATCAAGGCCATTTAATATTTGCTTATCGTCAAAGGATTTTCCGACATTATGGAGTTCAACAATTTTAGAACCCAAACGACTCATTTGCACATGAATTTCTAATTCATCTTTTTGAACTCGTTGGGTTGCTGTTGATTTTAGATCTTGAAATGCATCAACTCGGGCTTTTTGTTTTGTTCCTCTTGCTTTTGGCTGTCTGCGTATCCAATCTAACTCGGTTCGCATGAGGTTCTTTGCTTTTCCGATGGTAGCAGCCAGTATTTCTTGACGTTCTGATTTTTTCTCTAGGTAATAACTAAAGTTTCCATCATACCGATATAATTGTTGATCTTCCAATTCAAAAATGGTTGTACAAACCACTTCTAAAAAGTAACGGTCGTGGGTAACCATCATGATCGCCGATTTGGATTGTTTCAAATATGATTCTAACCATTCAATCATATCCAAATCGAGGTGGTTGGTGGGCTCATCCAAGATCATCAAATCAGGTTCGGCTATCAAAATTTTAGCCAAGGCTACCCGTTTCTTTTGCCCTCCAGAAAGTGAACCGATTTTTGCGTGTTTATCTTCTAATTGAAGTTTCGACAAAATGGTTGCCACTTTGACTTCATAGTCCCAAGCATTGCAACTGTTCATTTGCTCAAAGGCATCATTATAGAGGTCTGTATCTTCAGGGTTCTCAAGCGCCTTGCTGTAGGCACGAATTGCATTTGCCTCACGGGTATCAGTTGCCAAAACTTCATCAAATATGATTTGTTTTGGATCAAAATTCTCCGCTTGTTGCAAATAGTCTACTCGAATGTCTTTGCGATATACGATTCGACCAGAATCTTCTGTTCCATCACCACAAAGAATTTTTAGTAAAGTTGATTTACCATTACCGTTCTTGGCAACAATCGCTACTTTCTCACCTTGATCAATACCAAAGGTTAAGTCTTCAAAGATGACACGAACGCCAAAAGATTTGGTCAGGTTTTCTACAGATAATAAATTCATTAACGGATACGATCTAGTGATTTAACTAAGTTTTCATCACGTCGAATACCGCGAATGGCCAAAAGGAGAAAAGCAATACTTGGAATCAAGATAAAGAATCCTATCTCCATATAGAAAATTACTTTTGTTTCTTCACCTGTGAGGTTATAGACTCCTTCTTCTACAAATCCTGCTCCCAGGTAATAAAACAAGTATATGCCGATCACCAACAAAAAGTGAAAGATTAAATTAATCCGAGTGATCATTAACTGCCGTGGTCGGTTTTTATAAAGCAAAATGCATGCAGCACTAAAAAGTGCCAAAATAATATAGATGATATACAATGGAAAGCCACCTGCCTCTAATCCTTCCCCGTGAACCCCTTGCTGATCAACAACTGCTTTGAGAACAACTTGACTTTCACTGCTTGTTGCTTCTACCGAAAAAACAGGAAAAAACAAAAGCATTACCATACATAAAAATGCTAAAAGCAAGTAGACCGATTGTGCGCGTTGAATCATAGTTTTACTTATTTCTACAAATATAAAGGGTATTTCAGGACTTCTCTTGAAGTTTTGATAAATGTTCTACGAGTTTTTTTACTGCTCTGCCTCGATGGGATATTTCATTTTTTTCTTTCATCGTTAATTCTGAAAAAGTCTCCGCATACCCGGTTGGTCTGAAAATCGGATCATAACCAAATCCTTCTTGACCTGATTTCTCTTTGGTGATTTCGCCTTCTGCAATACCTTCAAACGCCGTTTCTACTCCATCAATAATGAGTGCTATTACAGTTCTGAAACGTGCTTTTCTATCCGCTACACCTTCTAGTTTATTCAGCACGAGATTCATATTGTCATCTGCGTTTTTTTTGGGCCCAGCATATCTTGCTGAATATACTCCCGGTTCTCCTTTGAGTGCATCAATTTCTAAACCTGTATCATCGGCAAAACAATTGACACCGTATTTATCGGCCACAAATAGTGCTTTTTGAAAAGCATTTCCTTCCAACGTTTCTTGCGTTTCAGGAATCTCTTCAAGACATCCAATTTCTTCTAATGTTTTAACCTGAATGGACGCCGGCAATAAAGCATTGATTTCCTTTACCTTATTCTTATTTTGGGTGGCCATGATCAGCTCCATAATATCTCTGTTAATTGATAATTTTCTTGTAAAAAACCCGTTTAAGTGTTTCGTTTATCTTTGTACAAAAGTATCTGAAAATAAAGAATGCTGAAGGAATTAATTAAAGAAGGTGGAATATACACCATTGCGAACCTCCTTACCAAGGGTGTTAGTTTGCTTTTGATTCCTTTTTACTCAGATTATTTCACCACTTCTGAATATGGTATTCTATCGGTTTTAGGGATTGCTGGTGCGCTAACTGCTGCCATTTTTTCTTTTCAAATTTATCAAGGTGTTGGTCGGTTTATCTCTGAAAAGGGCATAACTCTCAAGGAGCAACAACGCATTGGTTCCAGTGGTTTATTTTTCACGTTAATCAGTTATGCTGTTTTTACGGTGATAGCGCTGTTTTTTAAGGATCAAGTGATTGAGTATATTTCAGAAGAGGAACGCATTCAGGACTCCACCTACTATTGGTGTCTAGCTACCCTCGGGTTAAATGGCATTTTCTACACGCTCGGGGTGCAGCTAAAATTCTTGCGTAAGACCCATGTTTTTAGTCTTACATCATTTGCCCATGCCTTGCTTAATATCATATTGATTTTAATCTTTGCTCTTGGTTTTGATTACCGCATCGACAGTATTTTTATGGCGAGCTTTATCGTGAGTCCATTAATGATTTTGGTTCAGGTTTTCTACTTAAAAAAGTACCTAGTTTTTTATTTAGGTAAAGCTGAACTGAAGAAACTCTTTCAATATAGCATACCGCTTGTTCCGGCCGCGATCGCCTATCTCGTATTAAATTTTACCGACCGCTTGTTTATCAAAGACCTCAACAATTCACTCGGAGATGTAGGTATCTATGATATGGGGTTTAAATTCTCTGCAATCGTTTCAATCATCATATTTGCATTTCAATCCGCCTTAGCACCCATTATATTTGAAAAATACAAGGATAAAGAAACTCCGGCCGAGCTCGGTCGAATAATGCGCCTATTCATTGGTGTAGGTAGTTTGGGGATACTCACCCTATCGGCATTTTCTTATGAAACGCTTTATGTTTTCACACAAGAACAATATTTTGGAGCAAGTGTGTTGATGCCGTTGTTTTATTTATCGGTTTTTATAACTGGATTGGGTTTGTTTTCAGGAGGGATTCATATCCAAAAGAAAACCCACCTCATTCCGATAATCGTTATAACCGCAGGATTGATCAATGTCGGTTTGAACTTTTGGTTGATTCCGATTTTGGATCTTTTTGGCGCTGCACTTGCGACCCTAATCAGTACCTTAATTAATCATGTCATTCTCTTTGGGGTGTCGCAGAAATATTATACGATTATTTATAACCGCTCTAAAACACTTTTGGTGATCGGGGTCTTTATCATTTTTTACATTCCAGTATCGTATTTGAGTGATATATACCCCCTAGATTTATTAAGTAGTATTCTTATCAAAGGAGGATTAATCCTCCTTTACTTATTCTTCTTAGTCAAAGTTAATTTCTTGAATTTTGATCAAATTCGTAAACGTTTATTTTGATTTAAATCATGAATCCTTTAATCTCCATAATCGTTCCGGTTTACAATACTGAGAAGTATATTGATGAAACGATACGGTCTGTGGTTGATCAAACATATCAGCACTGGGAGTTGGTATTGGTTGACGATGGTTCTACTGATCAATCCAATAGAATAATTGAAAAATGGATTCAAGAAGACCGTCGTATTCGCTATAGCTTCAAAGAAAATGGTGGTCAGGCTTCGGCAAGAAATGTGGGCATTCAGATTTGCAAAGGAGAATACATAGCTTTTCTTGATGCGGATGATTTATATATGCCAGAGCGATTACAAAGTCAAATTGAGGACATTAAAAATCATGATGCAGACTTTTATTATGGTGGCGGATATTTTTTTGAAGTCAAGGATGGTAAAAAAATAAGAACACCTTATGATTGGAAATATGGAGCTTTTACAGGTGGAGAATTCTTTCGGATTCTCTACCACTCTTGCGCTGTGAATATTAATAATGTTTTAATTAAAAAGGATTTATTATTAAAAATTGGAACCTTTGATGAGTCTGAAGTATTGCGGGGAACAGAAGATTTCGACCTGTGGTTAAGGATAGCCTTAAATGTTAACTCGGTATAAGGTAATCCTGAACGGCTCACCTTATACCGCATGCACGATGGTGGGATTCATTTGCAGAAGGCAAATATGCTTATTGGTAAATGGAAAATTTATGAAAAGTATGACCAACACAATAGTGTTGGGCGATTGATGCGATTGAGAGAATATCGTTATATCTTCAGGGAGCTATTTAATGCATTGGAAAAAGAAGGACGACCGGATGAGATAAAGGCGCTTTTTCGCCGATATGCCAAGAAAGATGCGATTGGTTTTGTGGCTTTTTGGCAACGCATCTTGATCAACCTGTTATCTCCATCTGCGTTTTTAAAATTCAGCAATCAGATTCTCTATCGTATAGGCTATCGACTAGAGCATTTAACCTATCGTCTTTTTATAAGAAACAAATAGCATTAAGGAACTTCGAGTAGAATGAGTTTTGATCCATTTTTTAACTTATTTTTAGGTCTAATTCGACCAAGAAGAACTCAAAAACAATCCGCTCACAAAAGAAACGGCACTTTGGTATCACCCAACTCTATGGCAATACGTTTTTGGTAAGGCAAAATAAGTTTTACTCGTGATGATAAGGTAAATTTTTCAAGATGGCATAGGCCCTGTAGAGTTGTTCAACAAAAAACAACCTGACCATTTGATGACTAAAAGTCATTTTTGACAGCGATACTTTTTGATTGGCCCGCTGATACACCTCATCTGAAAAGCCATAAGCTCCACCAACCACAAAAGTCAATTGTTTCTGTCCTTGAACCATTTTATCGTTTAACCAAACGGCGAATCCTTTGGAGTCAAACATCTTGCCCTTATCATCTAATAATACAACCCAACCTTGCTCTGGTATTCGCGCCAAGATTTGTTTTCCCTCTTCTTGTTTTATTTCAGATTGTGAGCGTTTTTTGGCATTTTTTAAATCGGGTATTTCGATTTTCTCATAGTTTACAAATTTGCTTAGACGTTTTTCATATTCTTGCTCTCCGTCCTTTAAAAAATCTTTTTTCGTTTTACCGACTACAATCAAATTTATTTTCACGCTTCTTTGTTTCAATTCAGCAAGTTAAATAG
>Ga0181563_10000422_pt1 | contig 39832 bp, 30 predicted proteins | sample 011ome_25_FD_133759 | JGI IMG/M metagenome (GOLD analysis project Ga0181563, IMG submission 133759) | Coastal salt marsh microbial communities from the Groves Creek Marsh, Skidaway Island, Georgia - 011512CT metaG (megahit assembly) | ecosystem: Environmental > Aquatic > Marine > Intertidal...
CACCATAACCCTGGAGGGCGCGGGCGTAACGGTCTGTAATAGTATCAGCCTGTTGAGAGGTCTGTTCCTGGAATGACATGGTACCGGTCAGACGCCAGTCCCATACATCGGTCAGCATACCTTCCAGGCCCAGTGTGGCGCGGAAAGTATTCTGGCGTGCAAAGGACTCCAGCTCACCTTCCAGTGGGCTGGCCTGGCGGGTAAATATGTTTCTATAGCCCTGAATTGGGAAGGCACCGCCGGAGCGGGCATTCGCATCAATTACACCAGGGTTGTTGGGTGGCATGTATGCACTTACTTCACCAAGAGCCAACAGGGGTACACCAGTACCAAAGCTGGACTTGGTTTCGACGCGGGCGAAGTTCATTTCCACGGTCATCTGCTGCAGGAAGTCACCATCAAACTGCTTGGTAGCGACAGCCATACCCGTCATCTGCTCGTTTTGAGGAATAATCGTGCGCTGCAATGACAGGGTGCCGCGACAGAAAGAGTTTCTGCCGTCAAAGAGGCCGTCACCATTATGCAGAGTGGCACCAGCAGGGTCCCAGATTACGTTGCCGGGCAGGCCGCCAATTAATGGATCACCACATAATGGGTCAGCATGGATACCACCTACACCGTCCCCACCAAAAAAGGTACCGGGGTTGTACAGACCGGTGATCAGGCCCTCACCTAGACGTTCATCGGAGAAACGGTCCTCGGAAAGCAGCTGGTCAGAACGGTTAAACCATTCCAGAGCCATCACCAGACCAAGATCATCGCCCTGGACACCGAAGATAGCGCTGACCACAGTTTCAGGCACTGAAGACTGGTAAGCAGAGTGCTGGGAAGATACCTGGATTTCAGCACCTTCAAAATTGTTACGGGTGATGAAGTTGGCAACACCGGCTACCGCGTCAGAACCGTACAGGGCAGAAGCACCGTCAAGGACGAGTTCGATTCGCTCCAGCATGATTGCTGGTGCCAGGTTGTTGATATCCACCTGTGAGCCGTTGTTACCATCAATGGTCTGGCGCTGGCCGTTCAGGAGGATCAGGGTGGAACGTGTGCCCAGGCCCCTGAGGTTGATTGAGTTACTGGGAGTATTCCAGTTACCCACTGTGTTTGCTGTGGAAATCTGAGGCATATCACGTACTGCTTCTGCAATGGTGACACGCTGATTTGCCTGGAGTTCCTGGTTATCCATGACAGCTACAGGCTGAGGCCTGTCTGCAGGTCGTGAAATGAAGGAACCCGTTACCTGGATTTCTTCAACTTCCTGCGCCATCAGGGAACCAGTACCAGTAGAAGCTACAGCTGCAAACGCCACGGCAGCGGCGAGCTTTTTGTAGCCCAATTCAACTGATTTTTTCATTTATTTCCCCTTTCTTGGTTTAAAACAATGTTTTTAAAAACTGTATTAAAAAAGTCTGTTGGAACTGTTGATCCAGGGCGGACCTGATTGATACCAAAAAGGCATCATCAACAGAATATATGGGAAGCTCACACGTAACGATCTGAAGCTGGAACCGGCACCAGAAAATATATGAAATCCCCTTTTTTACCCAAGTCGCCTCCGTTTATTAATATTGGAACTAAAGACTCATCAAGTAGATGGACATAATAGTTACGTAAATAGGAGAGTGCAAGTATTAATATAGTGATTGTTTTCCAAGCTATCCATTTGAAAATAATAGCTTTTCTAAAAGTATTGTCCAGCTTTTCGGATAGCGAAAAAAACGAATAGAAGCTGGAATTGATGCCTGGAATACGCTGAGTAATTAGTCAGGTATGTTGACGGGGGAAAAACCGGTAAAAAGTTATAAGCTATTGAAAAATATGTTATTTTACTTCCCAGGTATGCCCGCTATTGAGTAGGCTTGTCAGATTGCCAGTTCCCCGGCTTTCCTTGAGGGCCAGACGCTGTTCTGCCAGGTCAGATACATAGGCGGAGACAGGTTTGTAATACAGGATCCCCACGGCGACAGGAAAATCAGGCCCGTGCATGGCTGCGAGCAGCTGCGCCTGGGCGAGATTGGTGTAGTCATGGACCAGAATATCCTCAATACGGGCATCCTCACCTACAGAAACCACTTCAAGACTCAGGTTTTCGCGGTTAAGGCGGATACCCTTGCAGTTGTCCTTGCCAAACAGGATGGGCTGACCATGACTGACCTCTACCTTGAAGTCGTGGGCAACTTTCTTGTTTTTGACTTGCTCAAAAATGCCGTCATTGTAGATAGGACAATTCTGGAGAATTTCAACAAAAGAAGCGCCTTCATGGGCATGGGCTTCCTTGATCACGGCACTGAGATGTTTCATCTCGGTGTCAATGGAACGGGCTACAAATGGCGCACCGGCACCCAGGGCAATAGCACAGGGTGAAAGAGGGCGATCTATTGAACCTTCTGGCGTAGAAGGTGAGCGAGTACCCACTTTTGAAGTAGGAGAATACTGGCCTTTCGTTAACCCGTAGATCTCGTTATTAAACAGCAGGATGTTCAGATCAACATTGCGGCGCAATGCATGCATGGTGTGGTTACCACCGATACTCAGGGCGTCACCATCACCGGTGATTACCCAGACATCGAGTTCAGGATTGGCCAGTTTTACACCGGTCGCAATAGATGGCGCACGTCCGTGGATAGTATGGAAACCATAGGTCTCCATGTAATAAGGAAAACGTGATGAGCAGCCGATTCCTGAAACAAAGACCTGGCTTTCACGGGGGCGATCCAGCTCTGGCATCAGCTTCTGAATAGTCTTCAGGATGGCATAGTCACCGCATCCCGGACACCAGCGCACTTCCTGGTCAGAGGAGAAATCGGCGATGGTGAGTTTGTCGACTACCTGGTTCATATGGAATCCCGTGGGTTTTATTCCTGGCTGGCCAGTTCGGCCTGGATAGCATTCACGATTTCTCCGATCTTGAATGGCTGTCCGGAAACCTTGTTCAGGCCGTGCGCATCAATCAGAAAATCCGAGCGAATGATTTTTATTAGTTGTCCGGTATTCATTTCGGGTACCAGGACAGCATCAAACTGTTTCAGCAATGATTCCAGGTTTTCCGGGAATGGGTTGATATACCGTATATGGATATGACTCACATCGAGCCCTTCCAGACGGCAGCGTTTCACACCCTGGTGTATAGCACCAAAGGTAGAGCCCCAACCGACAACTGCCAGTTTTCCAGAATCGTTGCCAAGGGTAACTGCCTGAGCGGGAATATCCTTGCTGATACCTGCAACCTTTTCATGGCGGGTATCTGTCATTTTCTGATGGTTATCCGGATCGTAGGAAATATTACCCGTGTCATAACTCTTCTCAATACCACCAATACGGTGTTCGAGACCTGGAGTACCCGGTTTTGCCCACACGCGGGCGAGGGTTTCAGGATTTCTCAGTGAAGGTTTGAAGCCTTCCGGTTCAGAACAAAATTCAACTGGGAACGGTTCAAGAGTAGCAATATCCGGAATCGACCAGGGTTCTGATGCATTGGCAATATAGCCATCCGAAAGCAGCATAACGGGTGTCATGTACTTGGTCGCGAGCCGAACGGCTTCTATGGCCACTTCAAAACAATCTGTTGGTGAGCTGGCAGCGATGACCGGAACAGGGGTATCGCCATGACGGCCATAAACTGCCTGAAGCAGATCCGATTGTTCTGTCTTTGTCGGTAGACCTGTAGAAGGACCACCGCGCTGGGTATTCACGACAATCAGGGGCAGTTCGGCCGAGACAGCCAAAGAAATAGCTTCTTTTTTGAGGGCAATGCCCGGACCTGCACTGGATGTGACACCAAGGCTTCCGGCAAAGGAGCCCCCGATGGCGGCACATACCGCAGCGATTTCGTCTTCTGCCTGGAAAGTCGCCACATCAAATTCCTTGCGGGCAGCCAGGGCATGCAGCAGGCTTGATGCCGGCGTAATCGGATAAGAGGCAAACAGAATATCCAGGCCTGCCAGCTGTCCTCCGGCAAGCAGACCCCAGGCTATGCCTGTTGTCCCGTCGATATCACGGTATATACCCGGTTCGACTTTGGCCTTTGGCACTTTGTAGATTTCGATACCAGAGGGTAATTCGGCCGTCTCACCATAGGCATGCCCGGCATTCAAAGCGGCTATGTTGGCATTGGCAATATCAGGCTTACTGGCAAATTTTTTCTGCAGGTTTTCGATGGTGGATTGTTTGTCCCTGTCAAAGAGCCACAGTACCAGCCCCAGGGTCCACATGTTTTTGCAGCGCAGGGCCATTTTGTGCCCCAGATTGAATTCTTCTACAGCGGCGATGACCTGGTTATGGATATCCACTTCCATCACGCGATAGGCATCGAGTGATCCATCTTCAAGTGGATTGCTTTCGTATTTTGCCTTATTCAGGTTCTTGTCATTGAAGGCTCCTGAATCAACAATGACCAAACCGCCAGTAACAACTTCCTTCAGGTTAGTCACCAGGGCGGCCGGATTCATGGCCACCAGGACGTCAATGGCGTCACCGGATGTCGTAATGTCATCTGAACCAAAGTAAATCTGGAAGGCAGAGACACCAAAAGTTGATCCTGCCGGTGCGCGTATTTCAGCCGGAAAATCAGGAAAGGTAGACAGATCATTGCCATAGAGGGCGGTATTGTCGGTAAAATTGGCACCGGTAAGCTGCATGCCATCACCGGAGTCACCGGCAAAACGCACAACGACACTATCAACAGTCTGGGCAGCAATGCCGGAGAGGTTGCCAGGTTCTGCTGTTTCTATGATTTGCGCGCTCATTCAATACTCTCGATACGGTCTCAATGCCTGTCAGTTAAGCATTCTCATTACAAATCCCACAACTGCACTATTAACGAATAGCTGGGTAAATCAATCTTCCGAATAGTAAAAACTGGAAAGACAAGTGACCGGCGGTTGTCCTGCAAATTTCACCGGAGGCGGGAAATTCAGGGCGCGCATTATAGCAATCACCCAATTGAATTTGCCACTTTATTGCCCCAGGGGCATGCAAGAAATCGGACAATGTGCAGGGAATAAGACGCGAAAGTCGCGGGTCTTTAATACCCGGTTACGTCAATAACCATGCTTCTTGTACCAACCATGCGCCTGCATTATGCTTGGTTGCGTTCAAAAGCCCGGCCTGAAGAAAAATAAATCCAACCGGGTGGATAAAATTCAAAATAATACAAAAATATAAAAGGATCTCTTATGTCCAATGGCATTCTGGCGCTGCTTTCACTGTTACCTATCATTTCGGTTGCTGTTTTCCTGGTAATGCTGCGCTGGCCCGCGAGTCGTGCCATGCCTATCTGCTATATCGTTGCAGTTCTGCTTGCCCTGCTTGTGTGGCAGGTCCCGTTTGTGCGTGTAATGGCAGCATCGATGAATGGCCTGATAGATGCGATTGAACTGATCTACATTATTTTTGGCGCGATACTGCTTCTTAATACATTGCAGGAAAGCGGCGCCATTCAGAGTATCCGGAAAGGGTTTTCGGATATCACGCCTGACAGACGTATTCAGGTCATCATTATTGCCTGGCTATTCGGTTCTTTTATTGAAGGGTCCGCCGGATTTGGTACTCCCGCTGCCGTTGCAGTCCCCCTGATGGTGGGGCTGGGCTTTCCAGCCATGGCCGCTGTTGTTTCAGGCATGATTATACAAAGTACACCGGTTTCCTTTGGGGCGCTCGGTACACCCATGCTGACCGGTGTTTTCACCGGGCTTGAAGGTGATGCCGAAGTGGCAGCCTACGCTCAGCAGATGGGCATGGAACATATTGAACTGGTTTCCTTTATTGCTGCCAAGGTTGCCTTTATTCATGCCATCGCAGGGACATTCATTCCGTTGATACTGGTTGCTGTCATGACCCAGTTTTTTGGAAAAAATAAAACCTTTGTTGAAGGATTGCATGTATGGAAGTTTGCCCTCTTTGCTGCTTTCTCCATGACGATCCCCTATGTTCTCGTTGCGCGATATCTGGGGCCTGAATTTCCTTCCCTGTTTGGTGGCCTGATTGGTCTGGCCATTGTTGTCACTGCTGCTCGCAAGGGTTTCCTGATGCCAAAAGAAAATGAAATCTGGCACTTCCCTGAACGCAGTGAATGGGATTCTCTCTGGATTGGTCAGTTTGAAATTGAAGACAAGCAGGTGGATGGTCCGGCTATGAGTCTTGTCAAAGCCTGGATGCCTTATGTCATCGTCGCCGGTCTGCTTATTGCAACCCGACTGCCCCAGTTACCATTCCTGAGTATGTTGCGGGGAGATGTGGCCACTTTCACGATCAGTGGTATTTTCGGTACATCCCTGGGGCAGTCTGTGCAGCCTTTTTATTCGCCGGCAGCGCTTTTCATCACCGTTTCCATCATTACCTATTTTATTCATGGCATGAACGGAAAAGCTTATGCCAATGCCTGGAAGACTTCAGGCAAGACCATGTTGTCTGCTGGTGCAGCGCTGGTCTTTACGGTGCCCATGGTGCAGGTATTTCTTAACTCAAACGGTGGCGCTGCCGGTTACCAGCAAATGCCTATTGAGCTGGCAGAGGGAGTTGCTGCACTGGCGGGTAATGCCTGGCCATTTTTCTCAACCTTCATTGGTGGTCTGGGCGCTTTTGTTGCCGGCAGTAATACGGTCAGTAACATGATGTTTTCTCTGTTCCAGTTTGGTGTGGGTGAACGTATCGGTGCCGATCCCACCTGGATCGTTGCACTCCAGGCAGTCGGGGGTGCCGCAGGAAACACCATTTGCGTTCATAACGTTGTTGCTGCTTCTGCTGTTGTGGGTATGGTCGGAAGAGAAGGAGAGGTGATTCGCAAGACACTGATGGTCTTTATCTACTACGCCCTGTTCACTGGAGCAGTGGGTTACGGCATTATCGCGACAGCCAACGGCAGCATGTTTAATATTGGTTATATTATTGCCGCATTGATTGTGCTTAGTGCTGCAGCAATCATTATTCGTTTTGGTGTAAAGAAAGAATCGTATTCTTCATCCTGAGACCCCAGTCATTCATGAGTAATAAAGCAGAAAGAAAAAAGATCAAGGAAGCCAAGCAGGCAGCTGCCAAACGTAAGCAGCAGCTTAATGCATGGATTATTAAAGCAGCCGTCATCATCATGGTGCCGTTGATTCTGTTTGTGTTTTACCAGGGGCTTTTTACAGGCCCGCCCACTATGCCGCCAGATATGATCAGTGATGCGGATCATGTACGTGGTGCTGAAGATGCTGATGTCACTATGACCATCTATGCAGACTTTCAATGCCCTGCCTGCCTGACAGAATCAGACGTCATCGCCAGGGCCTGGCGTGAAATCCAGGATGAAGTGCGCCTGGTGTATCGTCATTTCCCGCTGGACACTCATCGTTTTGCCTTTCAGGCAGCCCGTTATGCTGAAGCTGCTGGCAAACAAGGGAAGTTCTGGGAAATGCATAACCTGTTGTTCTCAAACCAGACTCTTTGGAGTACGCTGGAAGATGCCACCCTGTTTTTTGAGGGCTATGCGGAAGAGCTGGAGTTGGATATGGATCAGCTTCATGTCGATATAGAGTCAACAGAGACGCGCGCAAAAATTAACGCAGATCAGCAATCAGGGATTCGGGCAGGTGTTCGCAGTACACCGGCGATGTATCTCAATGGCCGCCTTGTGTCGAACCCACAAAGTCCCGGACGATTGATAGAGATGATTCGCGAAGCTCAATCTGGATAATAAAATTATATTGGATTGTAGCTACTGCGCTCGTCCATGCTGCGTTAAAAGTTTTTCCAGAACCGCTCAAGTAGCTTCAGCACTGTTCCCGGTCTCTGAAAAAACTTTTGCCTTGCCTGAACGTCGCTCGCGACGCTACCAAAAATTGAGCTTTGTTTGGAAAGTGATGCTGGCAGAAAGCTTCTGATTAAATTAAGTGTTGGTGACTTAATAACTCTTAATAACTACAGCGCGCGTAAAGATTCCAGCAATTCAGAATTAGCGTAGCCGTCGGTGGGAATTCCAATCCTTGCCTGAATTGCTCTGATACCTGCACGAGTTTGAGAGCCCAGGATTCCATCCGCATTTCCTACATCGATTCCCTGTTCGTTCAGAATCCCCTGAAGCTCTATCACTTCACTGCGCGTAAGAGGGCGCTCTTCGTTTGAAGGCATATTTTCGATGGGGCCGCCGCCGACAAAACGGTCAGCAAGGTGACCTACTGAAATGGCGTAGAAAGTGGAACGGTTCCACACCATGGTGGTGCGGTAATTCTGGTAAACAAGAAAAGCGGGTCCCTGAGCACCTGCTGGCAGAACGATGGAACCCTGCATCTCTGCATTACCCAGTCTGGATCCATCTATACGACGAATGCCCATGCTATTCCATTCGGTAACAGTTTTTCTGACCCCTGTCCCGGTCTGGGTGAAATCAAATCCATCAGGCAAAATGACTTCGCGACCCCAGCGTTCATCCCCCTGCCAACCATTTTGTGAAAGGTAATTGGCTGCCGAAGCAAAAACATCCGGCACGCTGTTCCAGATATCAATTCGGCCATCCCCATCCCCATCCCTGGCATAGGTGTAAAAAGTAGAAGGCATAAACTGGCATTGTCCCATGGCGCCCGCCCAGGAACCGCTCATCTGGTCGACTGCAATATGACCTTCATCAATAATTTTCAAAGCGGTCAGCAGTTCACGACGAAACATATCACTTCGACGAGGATCATATGCAAGCGTAGCCAGGGCATTGATGACAGAGAAGCCGCCGGTATAGTCACCGAAATTACTTTCCAGTGCCCAGAAAGACACCAGGTAATGTGGCTGGATGCCATATTCATTTTTGATACTCTGGAATAGGTCGCTGTATTCAACCAGTAGACTCTGTCCTCGTCTGATCCTGGCATCACTGATGCGATTGCGCATGTATCCAGCGAAGGTCTGAACAAATTCAGGTTGGCTGCGATCAAGTTCCAGCACCCTGGGAATAGGTTCCTCGACGAGAGCAAAGGAGGCCTCAATGGTTTCTTCGCTAATTCCCTGGCTAATGGCCTCCACCTTTAGTTCGTTTAACCAGTCTTCAAAAGACAGCTCCTGGGAAAGGAGTGGTGGGGAAAATAATGAAAACAGGCAGAGGCTGGCGATGGAAATAAGCTGGCGCCAACATTTAATTGCAGTCATTTTGTGAGATACCTATATAGAAACGGGAATGGCAGTAATTACCGAACTACAGCCATTCAAATTTATAACCCACTGCATACAAAGAGTGGATGAGTTCCACGTCGGGTAGTTTTTCAGCAATCTTTTTGCGTAATTTCTTGATATGACTATCAATGGTTCTGTCGCTGACAACACGACCATCATTGTAGATCTTGTCGACAAGAACGCTTCTGGAAAAAATTCGGCCAGGCTGATCGGACAGTACTTTAAGTAACTGGAATTCCACTGCGGTCAGATTGAGGTCTTGACCATCAATTGTAGCCTTGTATGTATTGGGATCGAGCACCAGTCCTTTATCTGACAGATTTCCAGAACTCTCTGTGCGTCGTAATACTGCTTTTACACGGGCAACCACTTCACGCGGACTGAAGGGTTTGCAGATGTAATCGTCGGCACCCAGCTCAAGTCCGAGCAGGCGATCAATTTCTTCCACCTTCGCGGTGATCATGACGATGGGAAGATTTGAATCTTTTCTCACATCCTTGCAGATATCAACACCGGTTTTACCGGGCAGCATGAGATCAAGAAGCATCAGGCTGGTAGAATTTTTTTCCAGCCATTGTTCAACTTCAGAGCCGTCGTGAATCACAGTTGTTTCAAAACCGCTTTGCGCGAGATAGTCGTTCAACAATGACGCTATCTTGGTTTCGTCTTCAACTATCAATACATGCTGACTCATTGGGTTGTCTGTCCTTTAATCGCGATAAAATCGTATTCGCAGTAGTCTAATCGGCTATTTTCATTCGGGCAAATATTCCGTTGCCCATACTAATGTGCTGTTCAGGTACTAATTTTAGGCAGTTGGATAACAAGTTTCAGACCGCCCAGGGTGGAGTGTTCTGCTCGTATACTGCCTTCGTGAGCTTCAATAATATTTTTACAGATAGCCAGTCCCAGTCCGGAACCGCCTTCCTTTCTATTGCGGGAATCATCAACGCGATACAGTCTGTCAAAGAGGTGGGACAGGTCTTCGTCAGTGACACCGGGTTTTGAGTCAAACCAGTCAATAATGACATGCCTGTCTCTTTCCCGGATATTAATATGCAGTTCGCCACCTACGTCTGTGTAGCGGCATGTGTTCTGAAACAGATTGTCAAAGAGTTGTAATAACCTGTTTTCATCGCCGCTGAGCATTATCGTGTTATGACGACTGAATGCTTCTATTTTAAGAGAAAGAGTGATGCCATGTTTTTCCAGCAGATGTTTGTTCATGTCCTTGCAGATTTCAAAAGCGGCAACCAGGTCCATATTTTCTTTTTCGTAAATGAGCGCACCCTGATCTGACATGGACAGCTCATGCAAGTCATTTACCAGTGCATTTAGATGCACTACTTCATGATGCAGTGAATTGATGGTGTCCTCGGTCATTGGGCGAATGCCGTCCTGGATCGATTCGAGTTCGCCCTGCAAAATGGAAAGCGGTGTGCGAAGTTCATGGGAAATATCGGCAATCCACTGCTGTCTCGCTTTTCTGTTCTGGTCGAGAGTGTCTGCCAGTGAATTGAAATCCACGGACAGCTGGGTCAGTTCATCAGATCCCCTGACGGGTATGCGGGAAGTATAATCCCCATCAGCGAGCTGTCTTGTTCCCTGCACAAGATTCCTGATGGGTTTGACCATAAAAGAAGAAAGCGGAAAGGCGATCATTGCCGAGAGCAAACCAAGGAGCAGGGCAAACAGGAAGAAAGTGTCTTTCTGCTGTTCCGAGAATAACAGGTCAGCCTGCTCGGATAACACCTGGCGGCTTGTAACAGCCAGGTATCCAACAATTTCACCGCGCACTTCAATAGGATTCAGGTTGGCAGCTGGCAGGGCATCGGCACTGCCCCAGATGATCGACTGGTCTGTATCCAGAAGTGCCAGGTAGGGGCGAGCCGGGCTGTACTCAGAAGTGTAATACCAGTCATTGGGTGAAAACCCAATAGGGGGTCCAGGGCGTTGCTGGATGCTATTGTTTGGAATGGTAAAAGCCGGGTCGACGGAGCTTTCAATACTTTCCGCGATCAGGCCGCCAAACTTGGTAAAGTCTTTTCGGATCGGATCCCATGAACCGGTTTGCTTGTAAAAACTTTTAAGTCCTTCAACCAGTGCTGGAACCTGACGTTGCTCAATTCGGGATATGTACTCAAGAAATCCGCGATCAAAGTTGTAACGGCCTATGCTGTACATTGACACGTACACAATAAGATGTGCGGACAGAATGGCAAAAAACAGCTTGTACTTGATACTTAATCCCATGGTTTTCAATAAAATAATCCTGTTTATTCACCGGTATTCCGGCTGATTGACAGGAAATGCTGTAGTCTGGATTTACGTAACGGGCTACTATACAAGGTAAAAGAGGGCAGAGAGCCACCGGCTTCTGAATGCCTTTTATATTTCATATTTTTTGCACATTAAGTCCCGGAATTATAAGGTTTTTCAGGGATTTTTCACCCCAAGGCAGAGCATGGCATTTGAGCATTTTCATCCGGTAACCCGGGCCTGGTTCGAAGAGAATCTTGGGCAGCCTACACCTGCCCAGGTGGATGCCTGGCCTGCTATCCAGAAAGGCGAAAATACCTTGATTGCGGCACCCACTGGCAGTGGTAAAACCCTGGCTGCTTTCTATGTCTCCATTGATCGCCTGCTGCAAAAAGCGCTCAACAATGCGCTGGAAAATACTACCCGGATTATTTACGTCTCTCCCCTGAAGGCATTGAGCAACGACATTCATCGCAACCTGCAGCAACCTCTTGACGCCATCGGTTCAGCCCTTGCGGCGCAGGGGCTGGAAACCAATATCACCGTTGCGGTTCGTACCGGGGATACCAGCCAGTACGAGCGGCAAATGATGTTGAAGAAACCGCCGCATATCCTGGTGACAACCCCCGAGTCTTTGTACCTGCTGTTGACCAGCAAGGGAGGGCGCCAGATCTTGCAGACGGCAGATACCCTCATCGTGGATGAGATTCATGCCATGCTGGGTGATAAGCGGGGCGCACACCTGGCGCTTTCAGTTGAGCGTCTGGAACGTCTCACTGGTCATCCGCTGCAACGTATCGGTCTGTCTGCCACGCAAAAACCTATCTCCGAAGTAGCCAAATACCTGGTCGGTTCAAAACAGGTCATTGATGGCGTGGCTAACTGCACCATTGTGGACAGCGGACATAAAAAGGATCTGGATATCAGTATCGAGGTGCCGAAGTCGCCCATGAGTGCACTGATGAGTAACGAGGTGTGGGAAGAATTGTATGAGCGCCTCGTGGAGCTGGTGGAAAACCACCAGACGACATTGATTTTTGTAAACACACGTCGACTGGCAGAAAGACTTGCCCTCTCACTGGGTGAACACATCGGCGAGGATGTCATCAGCTCTCACCACGGCAGCATGAGCAAGGAGCACCGTTTCGAGGCAGAGCAGAAACTGAAGAATGGCCAGTTGCGTGTATTGGTTGCCACGGCATCCATGGAGCTCGGTATTGATATCGGTTCAGTGAACCTGGTTGTTCAGTTTTCATCACCAAAAAGTATTTCGGCTTTCCTGCAGCGTGTAGGACGAAGCGGACACCAGGTGGGCGGTATCCCCAAGGGGATCCTCTTTCCGTTAACCCGGGACGACCTGGTTGAATGCACGGCATTAATAGACGCTGTCAGACGGGGTGAGCTGGATCAGTTGTGCATTCCCGACAAGCCGCTGGATATTCTGTCCCAGCATATTGTTGCTGAAGCAGGTGCTAACGATCACGTGGAAGAAGGATTGTCCCTGGATGAAATGTATGAGCAGTTTACCGGCGCCTGGTCTTACCGTGCTCTTAAACGCGATATTTTTGACGAGATCGTTCATATGCTGGGAGAGGGCTACAGTTCCCGGCGTGGTCGCAGCGGGGCATTGCTACATGTGGATCGTATCAATGGCAGGATCCGGCCCCGCAAGGGCGCCAGACTGACAGCATTGACCAACGGGGGTGCTATTCCGGACATGTTTGATTACCAGGTGGTACTTGATCCGGATGACATGGTGGTCGGTAGTCTTAATGAGGATTTTGCCCTGGAATCTTTGCCGGGTGATGTGTTCACGCTGGGCAATCACAGCTGGCGTGTTTTAAGAGTGGATGGACTGAAGGTGCGTGTGGCTGATGCACATGGCCAGCAGCCCACCATTCCTTTCTGGTTTGGAGAGGGACCTGGCCGTAGCACTGAACTCTCGGAAGCTGTATCCCGCTTGCGTCGGGAAGTCAGGGAGAAAGTTGATATATCCCCCTCTGCTGCCGTGGAATACCTGGTCAATGATATTGGCCTGCAGCAGTCAGCTGCCGAACAAATGGTGGCTTATCTTAAAACCGGCAGTGATGCACTGGGGGTTATGCCCACCCGGGATAGCATAGTCATGGAGCGATTTTTTGATGAAGTGGGAGATATGCACCTGGTCATTCACTCTCCCTTTGGCAGTCGTATGAACCGGGCCTGGGGGCTGTCACTGCGCAAGCGTTTTTGCCGCAGTTTTAATTTTGAATTACAGGCAGCAGCCAACGAAGACAGCATCGTTATTTCGCTGGGGCCAGTGCACAGTTTCGAAGTAGCCGATGTTTTTCATTACCTGAAAGCTGCCACTGTAAAGGATGTACTAATCCAGGCATTACTCGATGCGCCCATGTTTGAATCGCGCTGGCGCTGGAATGCGACACGCTCTCTTGCTATCCAGCGTAATCGTGCCGGCAAACGAGTACCGCCACAATTTCAGCGCATGCAGGCAGAGGACCTGATAGCCCAGGTCTTTCCTGACCAGTTGGCCTGCCAGGAGAACCTGACCGGCAAGCGGGAAGTACCGGAACATCCACTGGTACAACAGACTATTCATGACTGTCTCACCGAAGCCATGGATATTGATGAACTGGAAAGTCTCATCAGCAGTATCGAAAAAGATGAGCTGGAACTGGTGGCCAGGGATTTGCGTGAGCCTTCCCCCTTCGCCCAGGAAATCATTAATGCCAGGCCTTACGCCTTCCTGGATGATGCGCCATTTGAGGAGCGCCGGACCAATGCGATACGCAATCGCAGCTGGCTCGATCCCGCAGAGAGTGAAGATTTCAGTGCTCTGGACATGGCAGCAATAGAAAGAGTCAGGGAGGAAGCCTGGCCCTGGATTCGTTCCACTGAAGAACTACATGATGCCCTTATGGTCCTTGGCTTCATGACTGATGTCGAAATGCGAATAGGCCCTGAAGGGGAAGATTATCGTTTATATCTTGATGATCTCATGGAGGAAGGGCGTGTTACCCGGGCCAGCTTCAATGATCAGCATGTCTGGATTGCTGCCGAGCGCATACCCTGGTTTGAAGCACTGGAAGTCAATTGTTCTTTTGAGCCGGCATTGCGCATTCCTGATTCTCTTGCGGGAAACACGTTGTCACGGGAAGAGGTTTTGGTTGAACTGGTGCGTGGTCGTCTCGAAGGGTTGGGACCGGTGACAGCGGGAAGAATTATTAATGACAGTGGTCTGCCAAAGGAAGATATTGAGTTTGCCCTGAATATGCTTCAGAACGAAGGTTTTGTATTCAAGGGGCGCTACACTCCCTTAACTGCGTCTCTTACTTCAGAAGGTTCTGAAGAAAGTTCTGAAGAAGAATGGTGCGAACGCCGTCTCCTGCAACGTATTCACAAGTACACCATTGATTCCCACCGGGAAAGCATCAAGCCGGTTTCCCTGCAGGCCTATATGCAATTTCTTTTTCAGCATCATGAGTGCCGGGAGCAGGATATTGATGGTACTCGTGCTGTGCCTGCAACCAAGGACTCCCTGCTCAGGGTTCTCAGAAAGCTTGATGGTTGCACCGCACCGGCAGCAGCCTGGGAGGGGGATATTCTGCCGGGTCGTCTCGGCGCATACGATCCCTCCATTCTGGATACACTTTGTATTAGTGGCAGGGTTACCTGGGGCAGGTTGTTGCAGGCAAAACAGGCGAAGTCGAATGATGCAGGAAAGGGTAACCGGAATAAGTCAGGTCCTGTAAAAAGTACGCCAATCAATATCGTGCAACGGGAAAACCAGGATTTGTGGAATTCCCTGTTTGCCCGTAGCGATGAACCTGAGCCTGTTATCGGCAGTGAGGCCGGGCAAGTGCTTGATGTGCTCAAGCAAAATGGCGCCATTTTCTTTGACGACATTGTCAGCAGAACCGGTCTGATAAAAACGCGTGTAGAAATCGCCATTGCTGAATTGGTTAGCCAGGGGTTGGTAAGTAGTGACAGCTTTACGGGCATCCGGGCATTGCTGGCGCCTTCCAACAGGAAGCAGCGCAATGGGCGCAACGGTAAGCGCCGCCGCACGCCTTACGAACTTGAGAATGCGGGACGCTGGACCATCATCCAGAGACTTGAACAATTCCCTGTTGATGCCCCTGTGCTTGATGAAGAACAGTTGGATCGACTTGTGAATATCTACCTGAATCGCTGGGGCGTTATTAGTCGCAAGGTGCTGGAAAAAGAAACGCAGGCACCTCCCTGGCGAATCCTGTTACTTAAACTCCGACGGATGGAGTTGCAAGGCATTGTTCGTGGGGGACGTTTTATTGCAGGAATAGGGGGTGAGCAATTCGCGCTGGCTGAAACAGTCAAAGCCCTGCGCCGTTGTGCGAAAGAGGTGAATGAGCTCCAGGAAGACAAACCCTCAAGGGTGGTCATCAATGCAACTGATCCGCTAAATCTTGTAGGCATCATTCTGCCTGGCAAGAAAATAACAAACCTGTCATCCAACAGGATTCTGTTCGAAAATGGTGTGCCTGTTGCTGTAATGGAAAAGGACGAAATGAAACTATTACAGCCTTGCCTGGAAGTGGAGCAGGAATATTATCGGCAGTCTCTTGTAAACAGACAATATCCTGCGTTGTTGCGGGCTTACCTTTAATTCCAGTGCTACCGGCGACTTCTGCAGGATTCCTTCGGGTTTGTGAAGAAAGTTTCTGTTTTTTTTATTAAACGTGGCCTAAGTAACAGAATTATAGTATTTTATTGGCATTATCAGTTGCTTATGAAGACTAATTAAGAACGGATTTAAGTTTTTAAGACCAGTCTGAGGACCTGCTTGAGTTCACTTTGCTTTTACAGGTAAACACCAAGCCTGACTGGAAATGCCTTAGGGAATGTTGGGAGTCCTGATGAGAAGCCAAGAAAGGGATTCATCGCTTGATTTGAATATCGAACAAATCGAGCTGAAAGGTTTTTCCCGAAGTCTGACTGAAATCGAATTTCTCCTTCTGATTCTGGTCATTCTTTATATTATTGTTCCTGGAACAACGGTCACCGCTGAGCCATTCTGGATGACCATTTCCATGCTTGCCTACGCAGTCTTCATCCTCGGCTTCAACTACATGAATCTGAATACACCGCAATATGCCTGGAAGCTGGCGGTGGAAACCTGGGTCATGATTCTTTTCATCACCTTTATCCTCTGGAATACAGGGAACATAGACAGTCCATTGCTTAACCTCTACCTGTTGGTGATCATCGCCAGTTCGATAACGCTCAGCAAATCCATCACCATTCTTGAAATCATCCTGATCTTTATTTTTTATTTCTACCTTGCCGTGCGAAACGGCATGGCATTTGATCTCGTCGAAATTACAGAGCTCCTGGTTTATTTCTCCCCCTTCGTTCTCGTGGCTTATATATCAACCATGCTGGCATCTGATGTGCATTATGGAAAGATGATGTTCAAGGCGTTGTCTGAAACAGATGAGATGACCAATTTGTTGAACAAGCGTTCCTTTATTCCCATGTTCAACAAGGCGGCTGAGGTGGCTATGAAATACAATCAGCCGCTGTCAGTGATGATGATTGATGCAGACAACCTCAAGGAAGTTAATGACAAGTTTGGTCACAAAGCCGGTGATAAACTGATCGTCAGTATTGCCACTACCATTGAAGATTGCCTGCGTACATCGGATGTGATCTGTCGCTATGGTGGTGATGAATTTGTGGCCTTGCTGCCACAACTGCCCTCAAGCAGAGCGCTTGAAACGGGAGAGCGCCTGCGCAGTGCGGTGGAAAATACTTCTTTTGATGCTGATGGTCATGCCATCAAGACGACGGTCAGTATTGGAATCGCTACCTACCCCAACGAAGTGGGCAACGTATACGACTTGCTGGAAAAAGCTGATGAAGCACTTTACGAGTGTAAAAGGTCGGGGCGTAATAATGTGGTTACCCATGCTTCTGTAGCCTCCCAGACCACCATTGAGCACAGTCCGGAGCCGGCTAAACCAGGTGGTCATCGCAAGACTGATCCTCCCGCAGTATAAGCCCGGTACAAATCAATAGCCTGATACTTCATTGGTCCATGGTTAACAGGATCTTGAGGCTTCCTTTTTCTTTAGCTTTGCTGACTGCGCTGACACCTTCTGCCAGAGGATATAAGTCATCAACCAGGGGCCGGGGGTTAACCTTTCCTGTTGCCATGATGCCAATTGCCTTTTCCATCGGTCCGCACCTGGAGCCAATAATGGTCAGCTCATTCACTACAACTGGTCCTGCGTTGAAAGTCAGGGGCGCCTTGTAAGTTGATTTAAGAACAAGAGTTCCCCTTGGCATTGTCAGTGACAGGGCATCATCAAAGCCTGAAGGGTTCCCCGTTGCTTCAATGACCACGGGAAATTGTCTGTCCGGTGGTGCATCCAGGAACTGGATGCCGGGTAAGTCCAGCAGGGATTTGCGTTCAGGATGATGGCCAATAAGCGTAGTCGGAATGCCATTGGCTACAAGGCTATAACAAATCAGTAACCCCAGTTTTCCATCACCGATCACAGCTGCTTCCCTGCCATCGGAAAAATCTACCTGTTCCTGGATTTCAAGCGCAGCAGCCAGGGGCTCGGCAAATACAGCCTGGTCATCTTCCAGATCATCAGGCACAAGCACCAGGTTTTCTGTGGGAGTAGTGAGGTATTCAGCGAAAGCACCATCTTTTCCCTTGATGCCCAGGGCCGATCTGTTCAGGCAATGATGGGGTTCACCTGCATGGCACATCAGGCATCCATGGCAGCTGTTGTTAATGTCTGCAACAACTCGTTTGCCGATAAGCGAGGCATCCCTGACCTGTTCAACCACGCCGACAAACTCATGCCCAAGGGTTCCGTTGAAAGGATAGTAGCCCGCCATAATTTCCAGGTCGGTGTTACAGATTCCTGCACGGGTTAGTCTTATCAGTGCTTCGCCTTCGGCGGGTTCAGGTAATGGGACTTCGCTTAACTCCAGCTTTGACCCATTCCACTGCAATGCCTTCATGAATACTTCCATAGATAATTATCTCGGGGTATTAATCGTAGTAAACTGTAAGGGTTATTGATAGTCTCCCTAGTCCACCAGATAGAATTCTCTAATGAAAAAAGCCGACGCTCTCACAAGAAAAGTCTCAAGCGAAGTTGCCAGCCAGGGCGGCGGTAGTCTCAAGCAAGCGCCTTCACAGCATGGAGAGCAGCCAGGCCACGATCATGTTGATGCGATAAACCAGGTGTTTGCAGAACTGGAGCTTGCTTATCATAACCAGTATCACAAGGCTTTCCCGGAAAGGGAAAGCCTGAATGTGGCGAAAAAGTACTGGCTCATATGCCTGGCAGAGTTCTCTCCGGAAATGATTTTGCAGGCCACGAGAAATGTCGTCAAAACGCAGCAGTTCCTGCCCTCGGTAGCCACTATTGTCCAGGGTTGCGAGGAGTCTCTGAGCAACTATGGATTGCCTGCAGTGCGTGATGCCTATGTTGAAGCCTGTTGCGCTACACACCCCAAGGCAGAATATGCGTGGTCGCATCCGGCTGTATTTATTGCCGGCAAGAACACCGGCTGGTTTGAACTGGAGAACGAGGTGGAGGCCAGGGCTTTCCCGAAATTTGAAGCTCATTATAAAAAGCAATTGCAAAGAGTGCTTGCTGGCGAAACCTTGGAAGTAGAGATACCAGTGGCACTTCCTGAACAAAGCTCGAAGCAGTTATCGGCGGAAGAGAATAAAAAGAAACTCGACGAGTTAAGAAAAAGCCTGCAAAAATAGTTTATCTTGTAACTTTCTATTAAAAGAAAGTCACCAAAGAATTTTTCTCCCACTTCTTTTTAAAAAGAAGTGGCCAAGAAAACCAGTCTCGGGTTCACTGGACCCCGCTACTTAATACGGGTATTAAGTAGCGTGTTCTCCCTTCGTCCCAGGATCATTGCGACGGGTCGTCTTTATTCGCCATCCTGGCTCAAAATCGACTCAATCGGCCGTCAATGGCCGATTGCCCCTGCAATAACCCTGCTCCTCAGCAGCTCACACTCGACATTTCACTTCGAATATTTTAAAGAAATAAATGACTTCGAAAGGTGTGCTGTCCATGAAAAGTCAGGTCGCCGACTATAACCAGCCGAATAGGTCAGTTTTTCCAGAGTAAAAATGCCAGGACGGCATTTTTAGCACGGTTAAGCCAGGGATGGCGCATCCGTGCGGCTCGCAGGAAAAAATGTCATATGAGGGAAGCCGAAGGCCTGGTGATCTGGAGGCAGGTTTCTTTGATGACTTTCTTTTAAAAGAAAGTCATAAACTAAGCTAGTTTTTTATATTTCATCCGCGTCGGATCAGCCTCACCTTTTCGTTTCTTATAATCTTCTTCATAGTCGGAATAATTACCTTCATGGAAGATCACTTCGCTGTCCCCTTCAAATGCCAGGATATGTGTGGCAATGCGGTCAAGAAACCAGCGATCATGTGAGACAACAATCACAGTGCCGGGGAATGCCAACAGGCCTTCTTCCAGTGCGCGCAGTGTTTCCACGTCGAGATCATTGGTCGGTTCGTCCAGTAGCAGGACGTTGGCGCCGCGCTTCAGCAGTTTGGCCAGGTGCAGACGGTTGCGCTCACCACCGGAAAGATCTTTCACAAACTTCTGCTGATCACCACCCTTAAAGTTAAAGCGGCTGACGTATGCTCTTGAAGCTATTTCGTAATTACCGATCTGCATATTGTCCAGGCCGCCGGAAATTTCCTGCCAGACAGTGTTCTCGCCTTCCAGTGAATCCCTGCTCTGGTCTACATAGGCCATGTCGACGGTTTCCCCGAGTGTGATTGACCCGCTGTCGGGCTGCTCCTGGCCCACGAGCATGCGCAGAAATGTTGTCTTACCCGCACCGTTGCCACCGATAATGCCGACGATACTTCCGCGCGGAATGGAAAATGTTAAATCGTTGATCAGCACCTCGTCGCCAAAGCCCTTGGTGACATGGTCGACCTCAATAACTTTTTCACCCAGGCGAGGGCCGGGCGGAATATAAAGTTCCAGGGTTTCATTACGAGTCTGGAAATCCTTGGAGCTCAGTTCTTCAAACCTGGCGAGCCTTGCCTTGCTCTTCGCCTGCCTTCCTTTCGGGTTCTGACGCACCCACTCCAATTCCGACTTCACGGTTTTTGCCAGTGAGGCCTGTTGCTTTTCCTCGATCTCGAGTCGTTTTTCCTTTGCAGCCAGCCAGTCTGAATAGTTGCCTTCATAGGGAATGCCATGGCCGCGATCCAGCTCAAGAATCCAGCCGGCAGCATGATCCAGGAAATACCTGTCATGGGTAATAGCGACTACAGTACCGGGATATTCCTGGAGGAATCTTTCCAGCCACGCCACGCTTAGTGCATCCAGGTGGTTGGTGGGTTCATCCAGCAGAAGCATGTCCGGTTTCGACAGCAGCAGGCGGCACAGGGCAACGCGGCGTTTTTCCCCACCTGAAAGATTTTTAACCTCCGCATCCCAGGGTGGAAGGCGCAGGGCATCAGCTGCAATTTCAAGTGTGCGATCCAGATCCCAGCCGCCACTGGCATCAATGGCACCTTGCAATTCTCCCTGGCGTTCCAGCAGGGCATTCATTTCATCATCACTCATGGGTTCAGCAAACTTGTCGCTGATCGCATTGAATTCGTCGACCAGGTCCTTGGTTTCGCGGATGCCGTCTTCCACATTGCCGCGCACATCCTTGTTTTCATCCAGTTCCGGCTCCTGCGGCAGGTAGCCTACCTTCAGTTCCGGCTGGGGTCGGGCCTCTCCCAGAAATTCCTTGTCGACACCCGCCATGATGCGAAGAAGCGTGGATTTTCCGGCACCATTGAGTCCCAGAACACCGATTTTTGCGCCGGGAAAAAATGACAGGGAAATCTCCTTCAGGATTTCTCGTTTTGGTGGGACCACTTTACCCACACGGTTCATGGTGTATACAAATTGGGACATGCTTCAGGTTTCCTGGAAAATCTTTGTGAATCTGGTTGTTGCTGGGGATAGTGTGCTATCGGATTGCATCTAACTGTAGATTGGCAAAATTTCCAATAGGAGCTAATCACTTCTTATATAAGGTAGAATAACCAGCCATTTTACCCCAGGACCCCGAGGCCTAACAGTGTCGTTAGCTTGAACAGTTAACGAATGTCAGTTTTTAGAGGAAAAAGATGCTAGACAATCAAATGAAGTTGGCTGGATTTGATGATGAGCTGTTGTCAGCTATCAATGATGAAGCAACCCGCCAGGAAGAACATATCGAGCTTATTGCTTCGGAAAATTATACAAGCCCCAGAATTCTGGAAGCCCAGGGCAGTATCCTGACCAATAAATATGCCGAGGGTTATCCTGGCAAGCGCTACTACGGTGGCTGTGAATTCGTGGACAAGGTGGAAAACCTTGCAATTGAAAGGGCCAAAGCACTTTTTGATGCAGGCTATGCCAATGTTCAGCCACATTCAGGATCCCAGGCAAACGCTGCTGTATACATGGCCTTGATGAAGCCTGGCGACACTTTCCTTGGTATGAGTCTCGCCGACGGTGGACACCTCACTCATGGTGCATCTGTCAGCTTCTCAGGAAGAATTTACAACGCGGTTCAGTACGGGCTCAATGCCGAAACCGGCGAAATTGATTACGATCATGTCGCTGAGCTGGCCAAACAACACAAGCCGAAAGTTATCTGGGCAGGCTTCTCTGCCTACTCAAGAATTATTGACTGGGCTCTCATGCGGGAAATCGCAGACAGTGTCGGCGCCTATTTTGTTGTGGATATGGCTCACGTGTCCGGATTGATCGCTGCGGGTGTGTATCCGAGCCCGGTAAATATTGCCCATGTCACTACCTCAACCACGCACAAAACACTGCGCGGACCCAGGGGCGGCATCATCCTTGCGCAGAAAGATGAAGAGCTAAACAAGCGGCTGAATTTCTCTGTGTTTCCTGAAAGCCAGGGTGGCCCCCTGATGCACGTGATAGCCGCCAAGGCTGTCTGTTTCAAGGAAGCCATGACAGAGGAATTTGTCGAGTACCAGAAAAACACCTTGAATAATTCGCGGACCATGGCGTCCGTATTTATGCAGCGGGGATTCCAGATTGTCTCTGGCGGTACAGACGACCACCTGTTCCTGCTCAGTCTTGTGGATAAGGATGTGACGGGTCAGGATGCCGACAGGGCATTGGGCATGGCCAATATCACTGTTAACAAGAATGCAGTACCTAATGATCCCAGGCCTCCTTTTGTTACCAGCGGCATCAGAATCGGTAGTCCTGCGGTCACAACCCGCGGTTTCGGCGAGAAGGAAGTGAGCCAATTGGCCAACTGGATGTGTGATATTCTTGAAGACATTAATAACGAAGAGTTGATTGCTTCAGTGAAAAACCAGGTCGTTGCGCTTTGCAAGCAATTCCCGGTTTACCGCGAAGGCTAAATGCCAGAACCAGCAATTATTAAAGTGTATGCATTGTCCATTTTGTAATACCACTGACACCAAGGTAATTGACTCCAGGCTCGTTGCTGAAGGTAACCAGGTGCGACGTCGACGTGAGTGCACATCCTGCTCTGAACGTTTTACAACTTTCGAATCTGCTGAGCTGGTTATGCCGAGGCTGATCAAGCAGAACGGAAATCGTGAGCCCTTTAATGAAGAAAAGCTGCGCTCAGGAATACTCAAGGCGCTTGAGAAAAGGCCCGTTGCGCTTGAAGAAGTTGAAAGCTCTGTTAACCACATCATGCATGAATTACGGGCAACCGGTGAGCGGGAAGTGGAAAGCAATCTGGTGGGCGAAAAAGTGATGAACGAGCTTAAAAAACTGGATGAGGTCGCATACGTCCGTTTTGCTTCTGTTTACCGAAGCTTTAAAGACCTGAATGAATTCAGGGAAGAAATTGATCGTATCGCCCAGGAAGGTGATCAATCAGGTTCATCAAAAACCTGAGCAACTGATCAGGCGGTCAATGAACCCGCTGTCCTGTTCAGTCACTTTTTACACAAAAATCCTTCAGGCAACACAGCAATCCTTAAGATATTCATCCATGGCAGATTCCGATATCCAATACATGCACCGTTGCCTGGCCCTGGCTGAGAAGGGTCGGTATACCACCAGGCCCAATCCTGTAGTGGGCGCTGTACTGGTTAAGAATGAGAAAGTATTGGCAGAAGGCTGGCATGAAAAAGCAGGGCAGGCCCATGCAGAAATTATTGCGCTGGAATCAGCCGGCCCGGATGCCAGGGATGCCACGCTCTATGTTTCCCTGGAACCCTGCACATTCACCGGCAGAACCGGGCCATGTACTGACGCAGTCATAGCAGCAGGGATCAGCAGGCTGGTTTACGGCATGAAAGACCCGAATCCGAATGTAAATGGACAGGGAATTGAGCGGCTTAAGGCCGAAGGCATCGAAGTAGTGGGACCGGTTCTTGAGCAGGAAGCGATAGCCTTGAATGCCGGGTTTGTGAAAAGTATGCAACGTGGTCTTCCTTATGTGCGTTGCAAACTGGGCATGAGCCTGGATGGTAGAACTGCAATGGCTAGCGGCGAAAGTAAATGGATTACAGGAGCGGAAGCCCGTGAAGATGTTCAGTTGCTCAGGGCAAGAAGCAGCGCCATTGTTACCGGTATTGAAACAGTTCTACAGGATGATCCCGGGCTCGATGTCAGGGTTGATATGACGGTGGAACAGCCTTTGCGCGTCATTGTTGATTCGCGTTTAAGAATTTCCTCCTCGTCAAAAACGCTGCAGATTCCAGGTCAGGTTATCGTAGCCACAGCGGTCAGCAGTGAGGAGTTGCTGGAAGACAAGCAAAAGGAGCTTGCTAATGATCGCGTCACATTGGTGAGCATGCCCAATGAGGATGGCAGGGTGGATCTCGTCTCACTCATGCAATTCCTGGTCTCTGAAAAGGAATGCCGGGAAGTTTTATTGGAATCCGGTGCTGAGCTGGCGGGTGCAATGTTGTCAGATCAACTTGTTGATGAAGTGATTACCTATATCGCACCGAAATTCATGGGCAGCGATGCCCGCCCCCTGTTTAATATTGAAGGGCTCAAGCGCCTGGAAGATGCGCCTCAGCTGGAGATCATTGATGTGGCAATGGTAGGAAAAGACTGTAGAATGCGCTCCCGCCCTATATATCAGGAGTCCGCAGGCGCTGTGCTCACGAAATAATTATGTTTACCGGAATAATAGAAGCAACAGGCAGTATTCAGAGCCTGGAACAGTTAGGTGGAGATGTGCGTGCGGTTATTGCCTCTGATGCCCTCGGCCTTGAAGACGTCCATCTGGGCGACAGCATCTGCGTCAGCGGAGTGTGCCTGACTGCCATAGCCATTGATAAGAATACTTTTACGGTAGATATCTCCAACGAGACCCTGGCATTAACTTCATTTGCTACTCTCACTGAAGGCGCTATCGTTAACCTTGAAAAAGCCATGCAGCCTTCAAGCCGATTTGGTGGTCATATCGTCAGTGGACATGTGGACGGTTTGGCTGAGCTGGTTTCCAGAAGGTCTGATGGTCGCAGTGAAAGACTTTTATTCAAAGTGCCTGCCGGGTTAAAAAAATATATTGCAGCGAAGGGGTCGGTTTGCCTTGAAGGCATCAGCCTGACAGTCAATGAGGTCAATGATGATCAGTTTGGGATCAATATTATTCCTCATACAGCCCAAGTGACGACCTTTGGTGAGTTGAAGGAAGGCGACAAGGTTAACCTCGAAGTGGATATCGTTAGTCGTTACCTGGAAAGCCTGTTATCAGCAAGGGAAGAAGATCAGGAATCGCCAGCTTTAACTTTTGAGAAACTTGTGCAGTCCGGTTTCACCGATAAAAACAATAATCAAGACGATAGCGATAAGTAATCTTCACATGATGAAACTCAACAGCATAGAAGAAATTATTGAAGATTTTCGTCAGGGCAAAATGGTTGTCCTGATGGATGATGAGGACAGGGAAAACGAAGGTGACCTGATCGTTGCTGCTGACAAAATCACACCTGAATCTATTAACTTTATGGCCAGGTATGCCCGCGGTCTTATCTGCCTCACTCTCACCAGTGACCACTGTCGTCAACTGAATCTGCCCCTGATGGTAGAAAGTAATTCTTCTCCCTTTGGCTGTAATTTTACGGTTTCCATTGAAGCATCAACAGGTGTCACTACCGGTATTTCTGCGGCTGACCGGGCCCGGACCATTCAGGCGGCTGTGGCGGCAGATGCAAAACCTGGAGATATTATTCAGCCCGGTCATATCTTTCCAGTAATGGCTAATGATGGCGGTGTACTTCGAAGAGCAGGGCATACGGAGGCAGGTTGCGACCTGGCCAAGCTGGCCGGTCTGACTCCTGCATCGGCTATTTGTGAAATCATGAATGAAGATGGCTCCATGGCGCGCAAAGCTGACCTTGAAGCATTTGCATCGGAACATGGTCTGAAGATTGGCACTATCATGGACCTGATCCATTATCGTATCGCTCATGAAAAAACAATTGAACGGGTCCGTCAGTACACATTGCAAACGGAGCATGGCGAGTTTGAAGTGTATTGCTACAAGGATCTCATCAAGGAAGATAATCCTGTACATCTGGCCCTCGTGAAAGGGGAGATAAAAGAAGATGAGCCAGTGCTGGCAAGAGTGCTGGTAAAAGATACCGTCAGGGATTTTCTCGGGATAGCAAATCCAGTAAGGCCAAGCTGGTCATTGCATAAGGCAATGGCGCGCATCAGCGAGGAAGGCAAGGGCGTTGTGGTAGTATTGGCCGACGATAAAAATGGCACAGATGTTCTTGGGCAGCTGGAAAAAATTGATGAGCTGACAGAACAGCCTGAAAAGACGCTGGCCCCACATGGTATTTATCTGAACGTTGGTACAGGGTCGCAAATTTTAAGAGATGTTGGTGTGGGTAAAATGCGGCTTCTGAGTTATCCCACCAAATATGCAATTTCAGGTTTTGATCTTGAAGTGGTGGAATACATTCCTTGTGAAAGCAACGACTGAAAACAAGAGACAAGAGAAAAGAAACAAGCAATGAGTACTAATAAACCGATTGAGGGTGAGTTGACCGGGGCAATCGCCAACTATGCACTCGTTGTCTCAAGGTTCAACAGTTATATCGTAGACAGTCTCGAAGCGGGTGCTGTAGATGCTCTGCAACGGCATGGTGTAACAGACGCCAATATCACGATTTTCCGTGTTCCTGGCGCGCTGGAAATTCCACTGGCAGTAATGAAAGCTGCTGAAACAGGAAATTTTGATGCCGTTATCGCACTTGGAGCAGTCATTCGCGGCAGCACTTACCATTTTGAAATTGTCTCCAATGAAAGTGCCCGATGCCTTTCAGATCTGGCGCTTGAGTTTGAAATGCCTGTGATCAATGGGGTGCTCACCGTTGATACTATCGAGCAGGCTATCGAACGAGCCGGTACCAAGGCGGGCAACAAGGGTGCGGATGCAGCTATGGCGGCCATGGAAATGGTCAACCTGGTGCGCGAGCTCAATTCCCGTTCTTAGCGGGGGAGCCAGGAAAAATATGCCAGCTTCTTCAGAATCTCCAGCCAAACCCAGTATTGCGCAAAGGAAAAAATCACGCACACTGCTGGTTCAGGCACTTTACCAATGGCAGATTTCTGATTACCCGGTCAATGCCATCGAGGCGCAATACCGGGCAGACAATACCGGAAAAATTGACTGGGATTACTTTCACGAAATTTTTACCGGCGTGACATCTTCGGCTGAGACCCTTGATGAACACTTTTCCTCTCTACTTGATCGTGATTTGAGCCAGCTAAATCCTATCGAACTGGCGATCCTGCGCATTGGCACTTTCGAGCTGACAAATCGAATTGACATTCCCTACCGTGTTGTAATCAACGAAGCCATTGAACTGGCGAAAAAGTTTGGGGCCACCGACAGCCATAAATATGTGAATGGTGTGCTGGATAAACTGGCTCAACAAAGTCGCAAGGTTGAAATAAAAGCCGGCGCCTGAAACCTGTGGGAAGAGATCAGAAGCATGCCAAGGCTTTCCGAATTCGACATTATCAAAACCTTTTTTAACCAGCCAGGGCTTGGCGCCAGGCCTGGTGAAATTACACGTCTTGGTATTGGTGATGATTGTGCATTGCTTTCAGTCCCACCGGGAAAAGAGCTGGCATTGTCCATGGATACCCTGGTTGAAAAAATCCACTTTCCTGAAAATGCACCACCTGAGCTCCTGGCCTGGCGGGCCCTGTCGGTTAACCTGAGTGACCTGGCGGCAATGGGTGCTACACCCGTTGGTTTTACACTCAGCCTGGCTATGCCTGCAGTCAATGAATCCTGGCTACAGCAATTCAGTACAGGTTTGAAAAACTGTGCGGAAAAGTTTCATTGCCACTTACTTGGTGGTGATACTACGAGGGGGCCACTGACGATCACCATTCAGGTGCATGGCCTGGTCTCTTCAGGCCAGGCGCTGGTCCGCAGTGGCGCCAGCGCTGGTGACAATATTTATGTATCCGGCTCCCTGGGTCTGGCGGCTCTTTCTATTACCCGGTTTGATGAAGCGCTGGATCAATCCCTGCTGGACGAGGCATTTTACAAACCTGTCCCGCGCCTCGCCCTGGGATCCGGGGCAGCAGGTCTTGCCAGTGCAGGAATCGATATCTCCGATGGTTTGCTGGCTGACCTGGGTCATGTTTGTCTCGCCAGCAGCAAAGGGGCAGAACTTCAGCTTGCAGATATTCCTGTCTCCCCATCCCTGGAAAAATCCATGAACGCCGAGGAAGCGCTTGCCCTGGCGCTCACCGGGGGAGATGATTACGAATTGATTCTTACTGCACCTCCCTCTCGAGAAGATGAAATGCAAACACTGGCCCAAAGCGTGGATACTCCCCTAGTTTGCATTGGCAAAATTACTGATGCAGAAGGAATCACCTGTTTTGATGGCTTAGGTGAACAGCGCACTTTTCAAAAATCCGGTTACCAGCATTTCAACGCATGACTGAAAAAAAACCACCACAGGTTTTCAAAAACCCTATCCATTTCCTGGCTTTTGGTTTTGGTGCAGGGCTGTCACCCAAAGCACCTGGAACAGCCGGGACAGTTGTTGCTGTTTTCCTGTACCTGGCTATCGTTCAGTTTCTCTGGCTTTATTCCTACCTGGCACTTGTTGTAGGTGCATTCCTGATTGGTATTTACCTGTGTGGCAAGACTGCCCAAGACATGGGCGAACATGATCATGGTGGGATAGTCTGGGATGAATTTGTTGGCTACTGGGTCACCATGTTTATGGTACCGGTCACCTGGTACTGGGTGATTGCCGGTTTTGCCCTGTTTCGATTATTCGACATACTCAAGCCATTTCCTATCGGGTGGCTTGATAAAAAAGTCCATGGTGGTCTGGGTATCATGCTGGATGACGTGGTGGCCGGTCTCTATGCCTTGATAGTGCTGCAGGTAGCTGCAATCTTCACGGGTTTTTGAAATTCTTGGCATGACTGGAGTACACTGTCCCAAAGTGGCAGTAATCTGATATCAATAACAGCCCTGAATAGGCAACTGAGATTGTCATGATCAAGTTTGTATACCCAGCTTCAGTTTTCAAAAATCCTGTCCATTTTCTTGCTTTCGGGTTTGGTATTGGCGGTATGCCAAAGGCTCCGGATACCTATGGGACCCTGCTCGTTATTCCTTTTTACCTGCTGATTATGCAGTTGCCTTTGCTGGCATACCCGGCAATTCTTCTGGTGGTTCTTATTTCAGGAATCTATATCTGTGGCAAAACAGCCAGTGATATGGGGGTGAAGGATCATCCCGGCATTGTCTGGGATGAATTTGCGGGTTTTCTGCTCACGATGCTTTTTGTGCCCTTTGAGTGGTACTGGTTGCTGACCGGGTTCGTGTTATACCGCGGTTTCGATATCCTGCAACCCTATCCCATCAGCCTGCTCAAGGAAAAAACAGGCACGGGGCTCAGCATCATGGCAGATGACGTGGTGGCTGGCTTTTTGTCATTCCTGGTGCTGCATTCGATTATTTTTGTGGTTACAAACTAATTTGAAGCTACGTGACGATGCCGGGAAAATTCACCAACAAAACCTGGCAAAATATAATAGCCACTAGCCACTAGCCACTAGCCACTAGCTAGAGTTAGTAGCAGTGTTTTTTACAGAAATAAAAGCTGCCGGGACTGACCATGCTGGATCGTGGGAGTAGGAAATGTAACCAACCCCGGCAGCTTATTCTTTTAAAGGCAGAGTAATACTGGACTGATGGAATAGTCCTGCGCACATCTGCAGGTGTTTGCCCATGCAGAGTCCTTGCCAATAACCTTCTTTATTTTGTTTAGACGCATCAGCTTCACAATTGGTTGAGGCGTCCTGATAATTTCACCGTCCTTAAAATTCACGATTAATTCATATTTCTATCAGTGCAATCAGATTTTGCATTCGTTTTTTAATAACTATTACAAGAACGACTACTAAAACTATTTCAAAAACTTTTTAATAGTTATTGCAGGAAGCAGGCCAACTTTTCATTTTTGCCAACTTGTTGAATATAAAAGAAAAAATTTATAGCCGTTGCTCGTTATCATTTCCCGATGGTTAATCTCCCCATATTTTGGCCATTCTGGCTTTGCAGCCATGACTGACAGACATGGCCTAAGCCTGACGAGATGTTTATACTTGCAGCCCGATTTTGAGGCCGGTTTTATTCAATCGGTTTTTAGATAAACAATCGTTCCAGGAGACATTTTTCCATGCGTGATTACATGCAGTTCTACATTAATGGCCAGTGGGTTGACCCAGAAAGCCCAAAATCACTTGATGTCATTGATCCGGCCACAGAAGCCGTTGCCGGGCATATCAGCCTGGGCAGTGAAGCCGATATCGAAAAAGCAGTGTCTGCTGCCGCCGAGGCCTTCAAAACATGGTCTGTAACCAGTAAAGAAGAGCGCCTGGCAATCCTGAATCGCGTCGTGGAAGAGTTTGAAAAGCGTGTTTCAGAACTGGGTGAAGCAATCACCGAGGAAATGGGTGCACCCAAATGGCTGGCTGATGGCACCCAGGCAGCAATCGGCGTCAATCATTTCAAGACAGCCGTTAGCGTGCTGGAAAATTTTGAATTTGAAGAAGACCGGGGAACTTCCCGAGTGGCAAGAGAGCCCATCGGGGTTTGCGGGTTTATCACTCCCTGGAATTGGCCCATACACCAGATCTGCGCCAAGGTGGCGCCGGCACTGGCTGTGGGTTGCACGGTTGTATTGAAACCTTCAGAGATTGCGCCATTTTCAGCCCAGATCTTTGCTGAAATCCTGGATTCTGCCGGTGTTCCGGCAGGGGTGTTCAATATGGTCAACGGCCTGGGACCTGAAGTAGGACAGGCCATTGCAGCCCACCCGGCAGTGGATATGGTTTCCATCACCGGTTCCACACGGGCTGGTATCGCTGTTGCTGAAGCGGCAGCAAAAACCGTCAAGCGGGTTCACCAGGAGCTGGGCGGCAAGAGCCCGAATATCATCCTGGAGGATGCTGACCTTGAAGCCGCAGTGAATGGCGGTATCGCCGGCATCATGATGAACTCAGGTCAGTCCTGTCGTGCGCCAACTCGTATGCTGGTGCCTAATTCGCTGATGGACCAGGTCTGTGAGCTGGCTGAAGCTGCAGTGGAGAACTGGGCTCCGGGGGATCCCAAGGAAGATAGCCGCATGGGTCCAGTGATATCCGAACCCCAGTGGAACAAGATTCAGGGTCTGATAGAGAGCGGTATTGAGCAAGGTGCCGGTTTAGTGACAGGCGGTGCAGGGAAACCTGAAGGCCTGGAGCAGGGGTACTATGTGAAACCTACCGTATTCCGGGATGTGAAAAATGATATGGAGATTGCCCGCGAGGAAATCTTCGGGCCTGTGCTCAGCATCATTGGTTATGACAGTGAAGACGAAGCCATAGAGATCGCCAATGACACCGAATACGGCCTTGGCGGCTACGTGCACAGCAGGGATATTGAGCATGCCAGGCAGATCGCATCAAAAATTCGGGCTGGATATATCAGCCTGAATAATGCCGGTCTCGATCTGAATGCACCCTTTGGCGGTTACAAGCATTCCGGCAATGGCAGGGAGTTTTCAGACAAGGCATTTGGTGAATTCCTGGAGTACAAATCACTGCTTGGATATACCCCTGCAGCGTAGTGTTTGATAGAGATTAAATCAGTGTAAATGTGCCACTGTGTCAGGCTTTCAGGGCCTGATCCGGCATTGCAAAACAGGGTCTTTCCCTGTATCGTAGCGCCATTTTTTTGGACCGAGAATTTTTTATAAAACTAGAGGAAAGCAACGACAATGAGTAAGAGCTTAGAAGACTTATTGCAAGAAGCTGGCAACCCAGTTGAGATGATGCGCAACTCCAAGATAGGCGCCTATGTCTATCCTGTTGTAGCACCAGAATTTCACAACTGGCGTACGGAGCAGGAAGCATGGCGCGAGTCGGCTGTACTGTTCGATCAGTCTCACCATATGGTAGACATTTACATCAAGGGCCCGGATGCTATCAAGCTGCTGTCTGACACAGCGATCAACAGCTTTGAAAACTTCCCGGTAAATCGTGCCAAGCAGTACGTCCCTGTAAGCCACTCAGGTCACGTAATCGGTGACGGTATCCTGTTCCACCTGGCACAGAATGAGCTGGTATTCGTAGGTCGTGCACCTTCTGCCAACTGGATCATGTACCACGCTGAAACTGGCGGTTACGATGTTGAAGTTATTCATGACGATCGTTCTCCTTCCCGTCCAATGGGTAAGCCTGTAGAACGTATTTCCTACCGTTATCAGATCCAGGGTCCAAATGCCTGGCCGATTATTGAAAAGCTGCACGGTGGTGAACTGGAACAGCTGAAATTTTTCCACATGGCCGATATGAATATCGACGGTACCAAGGTACGCACACTGCGTCACGGTATGGCCGGTGCACCTGGTCTGGAAATCTGGGGTCCTTATGCTGAAGGCGAACGCATCAAGAATGCGATCCTTGAAGCGGGTGAAGAGTTTGGCATCGTACCTGTTGGTTCCAACGCTTACGCGTCCAACACGCTTGAGTCTGGCTGGATTCCATCACCACTGCCTGCTGTTTACTCTGACGACCGCATGAAGTCGTATCGTGAGTGGCTGCCAGCAGCCAGCTACGAAGGTACCGCAGCTATTGCCGGTTCCTTCGTCTCTGACAACATCGAAGACTACTACACGACTCCTTACGAATTGGGCTACGGTCCTTTCATCAAGTTTGACCATGACTTCATCGGCCGTGACGCCCTGGAAGCCATGCAGAACGAAGATCATCGTAAGAAAGTGACCTTTGCCTGGAACAACGAAGACGTGGTTAAAGCCTACGCTTCCCTGTTCGAGAAAGGACAGCACGCCAAGTACATCAACATTCCTATTGCCAACTACGGCAACTCCTCATTCGACGCCATCATGGGTGGTGACGATGTGGTTGGTCTGTCCATGTTCTCAGGCTACAGCTACAACGAGCGCAGCTGTCTGTCTCTGGGTACAGTGAACTCTGACATCGAAATCGGTACTGAAGTGGTACTGGTTTGGGGTGAAGATCCTGCTACCGAGAAGACTACGGTTGAAGCGAAGAGTACTGCTATCGAGATCCGCGCGATTGTATCGTCGGTTCCCTACGCAGAAGTTGTTCGTGATTCTTACGTAGAAGGTTCATGGCGTAAGAAATAAGCGTTATTGCTTAGTAAAAAGCCCGCATCTTTGCGGGCTTTTTTCTTGGGTAAGAGAAAATATTATTTCTTACTAAGTTGTGGCTACTGCACTCACTCATGCTTCGTTAAAAGAATTTTCCAAACCGGTCACTTAGTTCACTAAGCTTCCGGTTCTGAAAAATTATTTTGCCTCGCCTGAATTTCGTTCGTGACGCCACCTGCGTTGGGCTTTATTGGGCGGACTAAGTCCGCCAACAAATCATTTGCGTATTAAGACTTATGGATAGTGTTGGTGAACAAATCAGAAAGCTGGAGCGGCGGTTGAAAAGCCTGCTCGCTGAAGAAACTGTCATGTGGGATGAAGTGAACGCTGTTGAGAGAGATCTTCGTTTTCTGCAGGGCAATATTAAGCAGCAGACTTCTGATTCCCCCTATGCAGCGGAGGATGCTGCCATTGCGATGATGGAGAGTGCGGCAAAAAAACTGAAGCACTGAATCTATTCACTGGAATACTGAACAAAAAAAAGGCGGCCTTTTGGTCGCCTTTTTTGTACATAGTAGGAGGTTATTCCATCAAGCCTGCGCGCAGATTAAGCAGCCAGTTCTTGACCGCATCCACGTCATCCTCGGAAAGAAGATGGCCCAGGTTGGGCATGCCTCGTCCTGCATAGGCGCCTTCGCGGACAATGTTCTGAATAATGTCGTAAGTGGCTGGTGCAGCATAGCGCAGGTCGGCCAGGGCACCACCACTAGCGCCACCAAAACCATGGCAGAGCATGCAGTGCGTGAAATACATGTCTTCACCGTGAGATAGCACTTCCGGATCATCGTTGTAGTCAATGGCTGTGAGTTCAGGTAATGGCTGGCCTTCAACCGGGATAACCTCGTCGCCGTTCAGACGGAATGTCCACAGTCGTCCTTCGGGTTTGTAGGAGCCGCTTGAATTGGGGCCAATCAGGCCTGAGGATCCACCCCATCCGGCCATCACAGAAACATACTGTATCCCATCAAGCTCATAGGTCATGGGCGCGGCCATGATGCCCACACCCAGATCCACTTGCCAGACCAACTCACCAAAATCTGCTGTGAAGGCACGCATGTAACCGTCTGCTGCACCCTGGAAAACCAGGTTGCCGGCAGTGGCGAGAGTTCCGCCATTAATGGTGAAATCATACTCCCGGGTCCAGCGTGGTTCCCTGGCGACAGGGTCCCAGGCAATCAGTACACCAGGCGACTCATAGGTTGGCCCGGTGCCCTCTGCATAACGGTCATCCTGCCGGAATGGGCGATCGGCCATGGTGCCGAGACCGATTCCAAGGTTCCAGCCCGCGGGCTCGTATTCCCAGTTTTCATCGATGGCATAGCGGAAAGCGGCATCATGCATGCTGGGCAGGTACAGCAGGCCGGTTTCCGGGCTGAATGACATCGGGTGCCAGTTATGAGCGCCCGATGGTCCGGGTGTAATCAGTGAAATGGAATTGTCGTAGCGGGCCTGCGGTGTCTCGATGGGTCGGCCACTTTCCAGGTCAATTCCCGTTGCCCAGGTGACACGTGCATAGGGATCGGCATATATCAGGTCACCGGTTTCTGCATCCAGGGTATAAAAGAAACCGTTCTTGGGTGCCTGCATGATCACTTTGCGAGGCAGGCCGTTGATCACGATTTCCGCAATTACCAGGGGTTGTACAGCCGTGTAATCATAGTTATCGGCAGGGGTGGTCTGGTAATACCAGACAACACTGCCATCATCGACATCCAACGCAACAATGGATGACAGGTAGAGGTTATCGCCAATGCCTTCGCTGCGGTATTCATGGCTCCAGGGTGAACCGTTGCCTGTCCCTACAAATACCAGGCGCAGTTCGGGATCATAAATAATGGAGTCCCAGGGGTTGCCACCGCCACCGACTTCCCACCATTCACCTGCCCATGTGGCCGCTGCGGTTTCAACATCGGCATTTTCAAAGCCGTCTGCAGGATTTCCGGGGACAACCCAGAAGCGCCACACTTCATCACCTGTCTCTGGATCGTAGGCTGTCAGGTAACCGCGGGTACCCAGCTCGGCACCACCATTGCCTATCAACACTTTTCCATCAGCGACACGTGGCGCACCGGTAATGGTATAGGGCTTGCTCTGGTCGACGGTGACCACGCTCCATTCCACTTCACCGGTTTGTGCATTGAGTGCCACCAGGCGGCCATCAATGATTCCAGCGAAAATTTTGTCACCATAAATGGCTACACCGCGATTCACCACATCACAGCAGGCCTTCCAGCCCATGGAGCGGTCAACCTGGGGATCAAATCGCCACAGTTCCTCGCCCGTTCTGGCATCCACGGCAAACACGATTGACCATGAGGCTGTGGCATACATGATGCCGTTATGGACCAGTGGCGTGGCTTCAAGGCCACGAAAAGTCCCGGTGTCATAGGTCCATGCCACACCAAGGTCTGCGACATTTTCAAAACTGATCTGGTTTAATGGGCTGAAACGGGTCTCACCGGCATCACGACCATAGCTCAGCCATTCTTCAGCTTCATTGGGCGCATTGATCAGCGCCTGGTCAGTGACATTGGCAGCAACAGCTGCAGAAGAAGCCGGTGGTGTTTCAGGAATCTGTGCAGTTTCCTGAGGCTCAGTGGTGTCCTGGGAGCACCCTGTCAGGATGACGACAAATGTGAGTAAAGTTTGTAAAAAATAACGGCGAAAGCAGTTAAAGATCATGAAAAAATTCCCCTTGGGTGAGTCTTGAATGCAGGCCGGAAAGGATACTACACAATAGCTGCCAGCCACTAGCCACTAGCCACTAGCCGCTAGAGGCTTCTGGCTGGCGTCTAGCGCCTGAAGACCCTCAGCCAGCGCCAGAAATTCAATAGCCCTGAAAGCGAACTGGCAAGGTAGGTAAGTGCGCAGGCCGTGAGAATTTTCCTGGCGGCCCGGTAATCGCTATTGCTGATGTACTGGCCTTCCTTGAGGATAGGTAAGGCGCGACCAAAACTGGCATTTAATTCCACGGGCAAAGTCACCAGGTGCACCACCGTATTGAGCAGCATGCTGAACACGACTACCAGCATCAGCGGCAGTGCAAGTCGTGCACCTGCGGGAGCAAAGGCGATAAAAGGCATGACCAGCAAGGCAACACCACCAACACGTTCCAGTTTCTGAGCAGTCCTGACCATACTGGTTCGGGTGGAAAGGGGTTTGTATTGTTTGAAATCCTGTAATGCATGGCCAAATTCATGGGCTGCCACAGTAATTGCCGTCAGTGATCGTTTGTCCAGGTTGTCCTTGGAAAGACGAACAGCCTTGTCAGCAGGGTCATAATGATCGCCCAGCTCTGTGCCTTCTATCTTCAGGTAATCCAGGCCAAATTTTTTCTTCAGGTGTTTAACCAGTTCGGCGCCTGTACCGGGAATATCATCACGGTGTCCGCTGTATTTTTGCAACACATGCCTGGCCCAGTACTGGGGACCCAGTATGAGAGCAAAAAGAAGAATGCCAAGAATCAGAAAGATCACGACATCCATTATTCAGTAATTTGTGAAAATGTTTAATGATATTTTCTCAATTCATTAAATATGGCAGTCTAGCTTTAAATTTCCACACTATTCCCGGTATAACACATGAAACTAGAAGGCTCCTGTCACTGCCAGCGCGTCAGATTTTCTCTGGAAACCATCCATCCCTATCCATTTAATCTTTGCTACTGCTCCATCTGCAGGAAAACAGCAGGAGGGGGTGGCTATGCGATTAACCTTGGTGGTGAGTATGAAACACTGGATGTCGAGGGTCAGGAACATATTTCTGTTTACCAGGTCACGACATTAAACAGGGACACAGACCAGGAAGAGCAAAGCCCCTGTCGGCGGCATTTTTGTAGTCACTGCGCGAGTGCACTCTGGGTCTGGGACCCCCGCTGGCCTGAGCTGATTCATCCATTTGCTTCTGCTATTGATTCAGAGTTGCCAGTAGCGCCCGAGCGTACACATCTCATGACTGGTTCGAAGGCTTCCTGGGTGTCCTTGTTCAAGGAAAAACAGGACAAGGAGTTCGAGGCCTATCCGGATGAGTCCATTGCTGCCTGGCACCAGAGATTGGGCCTTGAAAGCTGAAATGAAGACTGACAGGAGAACTGTACAGAACGTTGCAAGGAGATCGCCGCAGTCCTGTGAAGCAGACTGAAAACCTGTATCAGTAAAATACCTGCCCCATCAGGGCAGCCATTTCCAGCCTTCCCACAAGCCCGGGTCGTCATTGACCAGTGTTTCCAGGACACCCAGGTAATTCTCCATGGCGGATTCCGGAGTCATCGCCTCTTCGCCGTTACTGACCGGATGGATGGAAAGCCTGAATCGCTCATTACCATTCCAGTTCAGGTAAGCGGCGACAATCGGGATTTGTTTTTTCACTGCCAGTTTTACTGTCCCGGTGGGGCAGGACAGCGTCGTGCCGAGGAAGGAAAAGTCTCTGCGATTCTTGTCATCGAACGTGTCAGGAAAATCATTGGCTGTGACGACAAGTTGGTTTTTCTCGAAGGCGCGAAGGATAGGTCTGACCTGGCTTTGCGGTTTGACCAGGATGATCTCGCCGCCGTTGAGCAACCGTTCGGCATGATCATAGATCCGGTTCACCCGCTTGCTAAATTTCTGGTAACGGTCACTGCCGCGGTCGTCCATGGCAATCGTGGCGATCGGTAAGCCGAGCCTGCCCAGCAGGTTGCAGAACAGCATATTGAAATGATGATGGTAGGTCATCACCAGCACACCCTTACCCTGTTGCTGGAGACGCTCGATGATGTCGGCTCCCTGGATGTCTACCTGGCATCGCTCGATCCAGGACGTATCAGTACCGGCATAGAAGGTGCTCTGGAAGCGCTGGACACCCAGCAGTGCCAGATGCCTGTTCCAGGCTTGCTCGATAGTATCGTCGCACTCAAGATGATGCTTCAGTCCCGCTGTGTACCGGGGTTTCTGTTTCCCGGCAGCAGGGTGAAAATACCTTATTGTTCGCGCTGCCATTTTGTTGGCACTGGCATAGGGCAGGCACAGCCTGAGGATATTCATCCAGACGATAAGGAGTTTGATGCGTAGCGCTGCCAGCAGGCCCATAGTCAGTCGTTTTGTTTAATAAGTGGTGGTATCAAAGCCCAGTTCGGCCACGTAGGCAATATCTTCCTCATCGAACACACTGATGTCCTGGGATCGGTATCTGCCTATCGTCCCTGGTGCCTGCACCAGACCAGTCAGTGATTGAATCAGTTCATCACTGATACTCACTCCCAGGAAATCAGCCAGCCTGTTAATGCCCTGTTCGGGAGTGGCGCAGAACTGTTCATAGTTGAGGAATAGGAAGTTGTCCCCCATGGACCCGCCCGTTGCCATCACCCGTTTATGGACCAGGCACCAGTACCTGAGTGAATAGCAGGGGGTCAGCTGCACTTCATCGCCAAGGAAATGTTTGCCCCATATTTTCAACTGGTTCTGATTGTCACTGAAGGCCATGTCCAGGCCATTGCGGACCACATGGATGTATTTCATGCCGGGGAACCGCGCAGCAAGGCGTTCAAGGACAATGTGGGTGTTGGGTGCCTTCCAGCCCCACAAGGTATCGGTGGATCTGGTCTCCTTGGGAGATAGAAGGGACTCTGCTCTTTCCTGCAGCCATGCCCTGGGGTGCTGCAGGCGATCCTGGTCCACAAGATGCTGTACCTTGTCGATCTGCTCGGTAGTAAACGGTTCGCAGCCGGTCATCGCCTGCAGGTAGATCGATGCCAAGGCATCAAACTCCTCATCCGTGGTCGGAAGTATTTCCGGGCGGGTAAACAGCAGGGCAAACCAGAGATTGTCATGGGCCTGGTTCAGGTCGTCACCCAGAAAGAATTCCATCTTGTCCATGCACTGGGCGATGAGACGCGTCCCGCTGCCACCGACACCGCCGACAGCGACGGGTGGTTTGTAAGAATGTTTATTTGCCGATGAAGTCATTGTGTTGCAGTGGGGATGTTATTTACGGCAGATCGCGACACAGCGCTCAGGGTTCATCGGGGAGGCCATGAATTCAATGCTGGAGAACAAGGAGTCATGGTTCATGAGGATGCGCTCGATGGCTGCTGGCGTGAACAGGAAGGTCTGATCTATTTCTCCCTGCAAACTGACGCCGATCAGGGGCAGGGACTGATCAGTTTCCAGTGTTGTTGGCAGGGTAGAGTTGAATTTACTGTCTGACAAGGTTGGAAATTCAATAATCAATTTTTCAGCGCATATCATTGCTAGCATGCGCAAAGCCCTGACGGGTTCTTTTAAATGATGCAGTACGTTGAGCAGGAGTACAACGTCATAGGTTTCAGTCAGAGGTGTTTCGAAAATATTTTTATAGAGTATTTTCGATCTTGCTCCTGTAATTTGCTTGGCGATATTGGCACCAATATATCTGTGCCGTTTAAGCTCTGTGCCAACCACCTTGGCAGCGTTTCTTTGTTCAGCTTCGAAACAGAAATAGCCGTAGGCGCAACCTACGTCCAGCAGGGATTTCCCGGAAAGATCCTGGTCCAGTATGGACAGGCTTGGTGAGCGATCATCACCTTGGGTAAACAGGTTGCTGCCCAGTTGTAGCCGCTGATATTCAAAATCATTGCGTGCAATGATGTGATTGATTTCAGATTCTGTGTAGGAAATGCTTTTCTCTTCGTCCAGGTATGCTGAAAGTTTTTCAATTGAATCGATGCCTTGATAGGCA
>Ga0181563_10000423_pt1 | contig 39764 bp, 111 predicted proteins | sample 011ome_25_FD_133759 | JGI IMG/M metagenome (GOLD analysis project Ga0181563, IMG submission 133759) | Coastal salt marsh microbial communities from the Groves Creek Marsh, Skidaway Island, Georgia - 011512CT metaG (megahit assembly) | ecosystem: Environmental > Aquatic > Marine > Intertidal...
CCCACAGCGCCAGTAAAGCCGCCTCAGCGGCGCTTATGTGCTTCTTAAGACGCCATGCGGTGGCACAGGAGGGAAACACCTTGTTCGCTAGATCAATCGACTTTTGCTTGTCGCTGTCGAGCTGCATTTCTAGCTTCCAATCGCCTCCGGGCACGTAGACTATCTTCTGCTCTACGTCTGAGGGTGCCACTCCCGTCCCCAGTAGTCCTGCTGCCGTGGCCGTTCGGATGTCTCCGAATGTCTTGCCGAAGGCGAATGCTCCCACCGGTCCGTCCCCCTTCCTCGCCCACTGCTCCTCCAAATAGAACTTGTCCACAGGTACAATAGAGGTCAGCTCTGCCATAGTCGCAGCTAGGGCAGGGTAGTTCAGCTCGGTACGCTTCGTCCCTTTCTTCAAGACTTTCTGCCGGTTTGGCAACGCGTATATGTCGAGCACTATCGTTGGGCGTCTGCAATCGAGGATCGCCAGACTCCCTTTCGCGTCTGTATCGACGCCGACGATTACCATCTCTGTCCCTCTTTGTACTCTCTCGTAGGGTCAGCCCTGATACTCGTCGCCTACTTCCACAACCGCATCCCAAAGATGCTTACTCCGTCCACTTGGCCTCGAAAATGATTCCGTTAACGTACGGTCTAGACTGATGAACATCAATCACGTAGCTTTCCTTCTTTGTGATCATGTCTTTGACTTCGCGCTTAGCCACTGCGACATAGGGTAGAATGATGGAGAATCTTCCAGCTCCATCCCAGTTCCCTACCTGGGTGATCGCCGCGTCAAGGCGGTTCTGTGCTGCTTGAATCAATCCGAGAGCGCGCTGCTGATCGAGGGGGAGCTTCGCCTTATCGGCGGGGCTCAACTTCTTCGACTCGCTATCGCAGGCACGGGCGATCTCTACGACGCCTTCAGCGTACGCTTGCGTGAAGGCGTCCAAGGTATTGATCAATACGCCCTTGAACGCGAGGAGCGGGATTCCTCCCTCGAACTCGTGCGCATCCCGCAGCGTCAAGTCCTGCGTGTCGAAGGTGAGAAGATAGGATGTGTCCGCCTTGATCTCGTAAGCTTCACCCGGCTTCGCGGTGTGGTCGGGCGAATACTGAAGGTAAGACATCGTAATTCCTGTTAACCGTGTGAATTATGGTTAACAGTATATAGCGCGTATCCTAGCCGGTGTCAATAACCAATGGAGTTGTAGTATTCTGTCCACCGATCATCCCAGTATTCGTGGTGCTTCTCAGCACACTCCCGGCAAAGACCGATATCCCGGTTGGGATCGTGCCTGCTGCCACACTTCCCCTCGTAGTGGTACATGGTGCGAGAACTTTCCATCCGCACGTCAACTTTGGAACCGCACGCTTCGCACACCCAGCGCCGAAGGTGATACGCTAGGAAGAGTCGTATGGGATTCTTCAACCACGACATATAGAACGCCGAAGATGCGCGCATTCCCATCCATTCGGCACGAGACATCATCGATTTTCAATCCACTCAGCGAACAATATAAACGTGTTTCGTCCATCGGAACCTTCCGGGTAGAACGACGCGTACCTTCTTGCTTCCGCAGCAATTGCTTCGCGCTCTTCGTCTCTTCCCTGTTCGTACGCAATCCGCTCGTGCGTAGCCATCATCGTAACCTTCAGTTATTCAGGGAAGTCCACGACAACAGTAAACGATCCATCGTCTTCCATCTCGACGCGCTTGACCGCGAGGGATGTCGTGCCGATGACCTTGCCCTCACTGTTGAACTCCGCCGTCACCTGAATGACGGGTGCCCGCTCGCGAAGTTTCTCGATAACCCCCACGTAAGCCATATCGATAGGAGTCATCCGTCGAGGCGTCCTAACACGCTCGGTCAGCGCCTTGTCAGCGAACAGGTAACCTATCTTCACTTCGACCATGACGCCTTCGACGACGATAGTGACGTACTTATCGTCATCCCAGAACAATACAAGAACATTTCGTACAGGTGCCTGCTCACCGGGCGTGTCGCCGAGTTCGCTGAAAGGGTAATCTGTCCAAGCTCTCATTGCTTTGTCACCTCATCGACGATGCGCCATCCGCTGACGAGAGATAGTGATTCGTAATCCAGCGGGAACGGGTAAGGTGCCATCTCTTTGTCCGCGTGCCACTCCTCTAGGAGTGCGCTACACAGAGTTCGCAGGTCTCGGGCTGGCGCTGTGTGTAGCGCGACTACGCGTCTTTGTAAATCAATCGAGAAGTCAACATCGCGCTGTATCACTATGAACTCTTCCCAGCCTCGTAGTCGAACAGTTTGAACCCGCGAGAGACACACTCTTCACGCGCCTCTCTATCAGTCGTGGCTCTAAGCAGAACCTTTTCGCTCGCAGGGACCGTGCACCAGCCGGTACTGTGAGGGTTCAGGTGTGAATGGCAGTAGACGAAAACGTCGCGCCCAAACACTTTCTCATCCTCAGTCATGAACATCGCTAAGATGTCCTCAGGTGTTCGGTTTAGGGCGGAAGCTAGCGCCTTTATGGAATCTTCCGCGATGCGATCAACTGTCGCTGGCGACGCGTCTTTTGGGAGCAGATGGCGTATCCGTCTCCCGACGAGAATTACGAGCATTTCCCAGTTCATAACACGCCTACTCCCAGAAATTTGGCTTGATCAGTCGAGCCGAGAAATTGAATATCATAAAGGCGTAGTCGTGACACACAACCTTCTTGTCCAGCAAGCCAAAGTTTGAGGTCTTCCTATCAGTCAAGCACGCCGGTACTTTCTTAGGAAGCTCCCTTATGGACACCGGAACCGTGCGCTTCTGTAGTAGGAACCTGCCGTTCTCAGAGATCGCTACGCAGGGGGCGAACCACTTGGCGAGAGGTGTGTTCTGCACTTCCAGCCAGTTGCGCCACTCTTGAATGTTGTGGAACTCTCCACGACCCTGCTCGACCTTGATAACAAGGTCGTCGTTGTTCTGTAGAGTGAACACACGTCGGAATTGTCCTTCGCCGATGTAGGCCCCGATCATGAGCTTCCAGAGTTCGCTCGCCTCGTCAGCAGTAAACCAGTTATCGGACATTCCCGCTCCCGTGCGTGACTTCAATAACCTGTTCGGTGACTACGCGTCGCATTCTTTCGACTGCCGCTAGTACCTCATGCGTAGTCAGGTCGGGAACCTCGCGCAAGTGGGCGTCGATGGCTTCGCCGATGCGAACACTCAAGTCTTTGATAACTTGGTCCCTCATTGTCTTCCCTTCTCGATCCCTTTCAGGAACTCTCCGACCTTCTGGCCGACGCCTTCCGTCCCGAGGCCAACCATGGTATCCGAAGCGACGTAGATCGCGTACCCGACCGCCGCCGTGTAGACAACGACCAGGGCGAACACAATCAAGATGAAACCGGTCACAAGGCGATTCATGCGGTCGAAGTCTCTCATACCGCCACCCTGTGAGAGGTCAACCGTTGGATGACGGGAAGAAGAATCTTCATAGAGCGCTCGTATCGGTGAACGATGTCGCGCTTGTCCTCGGGCAGATATTCGAGGCGCTTTGGATCGGAGTTGTCGAGGTTGTCCCCGTACTTGACAAGGATGACTCGTAGATTGCTCGAAGCAGCGATCTCCCTGATCCAGTCCATGTACGTGATCCCTTCCGGGCGCTCCAACTGCGCCAAGTCGGACAGGAAGTCCATAGGGTACCCGAGATGCTTCAGGTGATCGTAGGTGAAATGCGTGTCTTCAACGACATCGTGCAACAGAGCGAGGTGCTGCGTCCACTCGTCGGCAATGGCAGGGAGCCGCGTCATGACGCGAATAGGGTGCAGATAGTAAGGGAACCCTCCCTTATCCACCTGTCCAGCGTGAGCTTGCATCATGAGGTCCAATGTGGACCCTAAGGAGGGTAGGTTCATTTTGCTTTCCCGTCGTAGATGAATACGTCACCGCTGATGACGTTGTAGCACGTCGCGCGAATCGCGAAGCCATCGCGCATGACGCTCGTCTTGCTGTACCCTGCGGCGATCTTCTCACACTTCGTAAGACTCATCCCGCCCGCAGGCTGTTGCTGAGACGTGACGCCACCATCAACGCCAATAATGATGAGAATGAGTACCCACGCGCTTCCTTGAAACATTACGAGTTATCCCAGTCGAGATTTGTCCAGGATGAAACCATACGACGCGGGATAAGCAAAGTCAAATGTGATTACCGACTGTAGTTAATATATCCCATAAGGGTACTCGGGGAAGAAAAACTCTACGACCACCAAGTCCTTGTGCTTATGCCCAGGGTCCGCCGCGACCGCAGTGGCCTCGTCGAGGGTAACGAAGTGGTACGCCATATCGGCATCCACAACCCACGGTTCCCCGTCCCCGGCGTAATAGTCCACACGCTTAGTGCGCGGGTTGTACCCTTCGATGATCCACACGAACATAATTCACCACACCATCATGTCGCGGGCTGCGACGAATTCCTCTTCCGCCACTTCGTCGGGGGATAACCCGTACTCGTGTGACATGATCCACACATCTTCGCCACATGCAGATACATACGCTTCCGCGTCGTGGTGACACATATGAAACCACGCAGATATACTGCGAACAAGTTCCTCTCTCCACGAGGAGTAGTCACTACGCATCGGGCTCTTCCCTGACACTTGCTGCGCGCATAGCCGATAACTGATACTTGCGTGCATCGTCGTCACTGAGGACGCCAGAATACATAGCCATCGTGTAGCTGTACTCCATTGCTTCCTTGACACTACCGAAGCGTTGGGCGGAGTCCAGTTCACGAACCCAGTCTTTACCTCCCCAATAAACGCGCATCTTCTTGACCGGGTGGTCTAGATAGATGATCGCCGGGTTTAGCGGCTCTACGGTACCGAAGTCGTCGCCTGTCATCGGAATAGGTACTCCAGGGTTGGAAGGTCTTCATTGACGAAATCCCAGCAAAACCACGCATGGTTCTGCGAGGGACCCTTCTTCTTTTCTCCAGGGGGCGGGTCGAACCAAGTGATGCGGGACGTGAGGACCAACTTCTGTGAGAACGCTTTGCAGTCCGCGAACATGTCTCGACGCGTCTTCCCGCTGTCGAAATCCACTGGCAGGAGCATGGCCATGAACCCGTTGACCGGTTCAAGTAATTTTAGCCCGTGACGGATAAAGGCTTCAGCGGCCTTGTTGAACGGAGGGTTTGTGATAATGGCGTTGATACCGGGAGGGAGGGGAGATTCCAGGAAGTCTTCACCGCTTAGACCAAAATCCGTCACGAGGTCTGACGAGTAGGCCGCGTTGACCACTCGTGCTATCTTTCCAGAGGCGCATGCCGGTTCCCAGATGCGTCCGTTTGAGCTGTATGGGATGTGGGGCAGGAGGAGGTGAGTTACCCACTCTGGGGTCTCGTACAGATCGCGCTCCTTGCGCTCATATCCTGATTGTCTCTGAGCCATTAGTCGATCCTCTCGAAACCTTGGACAGAGAAGGTGTACGCAGACATATCTCTATTGTAGACCTGCTCGAAAATGGGTCTGTACGCCGGGATAGCGCCACCCTCGCTTACAGGGTCAAAGTCCTCGCAGTAGGCGAAATACTCTACTGTAGGCGTGACACCGCTTTCCACCGCGCTGACGACTATAACTTTCGCCATGAGAAGGAGAACTTCTCGTGGATGATTCTCGATGATGAAGTTATTCACCTCGAAATAGCCAACACGATTCTCTTTGACGAAATTCATTTCAGGTCTTCCTCCACTGGCCACGGGTTAGCCTCATACAGCACACGCCAGCGATTGATTTCGTTGTTCAACACTTCTACGTACACGGGCATCCCGACATACTCGCAAACCTTCCTGATTCGACCTTCAGCAAGGCGTCTGGCGATCTCGGCGGTATCTGTCGTAACGTGAACAGCCTCGCCCTTGTTACCCAAGTCACCAAGACGGATAGTTACCACCATGCCCAGTTTTCCTTTATGGAATCCGTAGGTCGCTGACATGACGCGACCGTTCACGTATTCCATCATTTTCGTCCATACCTCTTCTCAAAGTTGTTGATAGCGGCGCGGGCTTCTTCCAACGATTTCCTCGCCGCGCGCTGTTCAGGCGTCTCTACGAAATAGAGAATGGCATCCAACAACTTAATCATACCGAAGAGCGTGAAGAGGAATGCGTACGGTGCCCACAATGGGGCCAAGACGAGAACCCAGGAGAGGTCCTTATCGAAAATCACTTTCGCTGCCAGCAAGATGAAGAAACTGCCGACCATCACGATCTGTGTCTTAGTGATCTGCATCTTGGTACCTTCCTACGAGGTCGCCTTTGGAGAAGGTGAGCGGAAACCACTCCTTCTTGGTCGTCTTCAAATCGATGTGGTCACGGTATAGACGCATATAGGGGCGACCATCTCCGTCAGCCTGTACAAGTCCAATCACGTGATCCGGCCCCATGCGGACAGCCGCGTAGTGCCAGCCCGTCCACTTGTGGGCTAGCCTCCATCCGACGATGTTGTGCAACCACGCAGGGTACATCGTTAACCTCACGAGTTAGGGTTAACAAGTTTTATAAGCCAATAAAAATGGACTGTCAAGCGGGATTATCTATGTGCGTGATCTCACACGGGTACAGCTCGATACGCTCCCCGAGCGGCCAAGTATCCGGGTGGACTAGGATATAGGCTCCGTCAATGTTTTTTATGGTGCCGTACATACAGATGCGCGGGTGCGTCATCTTCACGGGAAGGATGCGAACACGGTCACCGATCTTGAAACGAGCCATTTAGAATCCAGACGACAAGAGTTGAGCCACCAAGAGGAGTATGACTACCAATAAGAATAGCGCTCTGTCGCGGTTATCTGCGCACATGCTGTCTTCTCGGGTTTCTCTCCGGGAGGGGCGTGGTCAACTCCAGGTGCATGATCTGTACCTTCTCGGCGTGTTCTCTCTCCGCGCGCTGCTGCACCATGGTTCCGCCGATACCGGCAAGGATGAACATGGTGCATATCGTCAAGGCGACTGCCGCCCACCTTGCCCCGTTGCGCTCGATCACTGGTCGCTCCACCGCTGCTGCCCTTGGTCCACCGTCGCGCACGCCCATTGCTTGAGATTATACTCAGGGTAAGACCCCATGACATGCTCCGCAACCAACGGGGCCGTGTCGGTGCATACGATGACAGATTCATCGTCACCGCTCAAGTCAGTATAGGCGTATGTCGTGCGACAGTTTGTCGGGTCCGATAGTAGACACATAGATACAGCTATTTCTAGCACCTTCAACATCACGTCCTCCGTTGACGAAGAATATCAAAACCTTTCGGCGTAACGATCCATGGTCTGAGAGAGCCAGGGTCCTCATGGACCATGCCGTGAGAGACGAGCCTAGCGATGGCTGCCAACTGCTCACCGGTCCACGTGATGCGCGGGTTATCGTTAGCCTCCACCTGCTTCAGGACGCGCAGGTCTCCCGCCTGTAGCGCGGCGCTAGCGGTGTTGTCCAAGATGTACTGCCGCTCATTCGACGACAGCCGGAGTAGATCGTTCACATCGACGCCTATGGGTACGCCGCCGTTTCCCCAACCGAACATGGTTTGAAACGGGGCAATACTGAGGCGCGTATGAAGGAGGTCCTGTCCCCAGCGCCCGATGGCGTCGCACTTCTCTTTATCGGCCCCGTAGGTGGACACACGAACGGTGCCGTCCTTCTCTACGGACAGGACCACCACCGCCTGTAGGTCGTGATCCTCGGCCAGGGTTTTACATTCGGGAATCTCGATCATCAGTCCTCTCTCGGAACGTACTTCATCCCAACCGGATGTCTGGGTCCTTTATGGTGCTCATTTGCGAACGTCATTGGTTGAAACTGGAAATCCACCGGCAAACCGGTTTGGTCACTAAGCCACTTGGAAATGGCGGTCGTCATCAAGGTCCACCGTGGATCGAACTCCCAGGAAGCATTGTGTAGCTGCGCGCGTGGGAACGTCCTAGCGAACACCTCATCAGACATAATCATCCGAACATCGACATCCCGGAACAAGGGGTCGTGTAGGCACGATCCTACCACGTACATCCCTACGAAGGATGCGGGCTCAAAGAACGCCTCGGCCACCGTCTTGCATGCCATCTCCAACGCGAAGCATGCAGGGGCTCCGATATAACTGACCTTGCTCCGTTTCACTTGATCTGTATCCACGTCTCGAAGGCGTGATCCTGCTCCGTCCATACTAAATCCCACCCCTCTTCCTCGGCGCGTCGTACGAGTTCATCGAAGAGTTCTCCTATAGCGTCTTCACCGTACGTCAGCCATTGATCTTTGGATAGAATCAACGTGACGCCCTTCCGCCATTGACTCATATCCAGTAAGTCCGCGCGATTTATAATCCAGTATACGTCCGTCGATTTCACGTAGAACGTCGTTGACGAACTCGTCACCGTAGAGATCGTGTAGTCGCTGTATGAGGTGGAAAACGTAGAGCCCAACACGATATGCTAACCACTCCGCGTTCTCCGGGCGAATTCGATCAAATTTCTCGTCCCGCATCTGATAGACTCCACGAACACGTACAGGATTATGAGCACCAACCAGAAGGGCCAGAAGATTACTACGGCTAGTTCACCGTCTAGTTCACCGGGAAACTCCCCGTCTATCTTATACACTCCCCACGCCAGCGCGTAGCCGCAAGTGAGGTACAGTAGGACAAACCCAAGGATAATCATCGAGAACTGTCGCCCTTGAACGGATACGCCTTGAACTTCTGGGGACCAAAGATAGGGTCGGGAATCGTCACGACGACGTACTCCGAACGCTTCTTCTTGTCCCTGCGGATGAGAAGTACCTGCTTGTCCTCTCCGCCCCCGATGCAGGTAGCGGTGCGCTCGTCAGAACTGACCACAGTGAGCCAGTGATATGCGTACGGTGCGTCCAGACTGATGCCTTGCGGCATGGCGTAGTTAGCGTCACTGAACTTCTTCACGTAATTACCGTGGATCAATGGTCAGACTCCCTTGTATGTACGACAACCCACTGTACACCAACTGTCAGGAGCATTCCAGTGCCCACACCGAGGGCGAACCATAGCGCGCACATCATTGGTCGATCCTCGCGATAAAGATGGCCCATACATAAAACCCTACAACGAGGAGCGCCGCAACGGCGATGCCTCCGAGCGTAGCTCCTAGTACGAATTCCATTACTCATCCTCCCTTATACCGAGATACACCGGCAATCGCGGCTTCATCTTGTTGGTCACCTGTTGGTACTTGAACTTCAACATCTTGTTCAAGAATAGCGCCTGATTGTCCCAGACGTACTGTCGGAAGGAGTCGTCCATTCCTGTCCCTACCTCGAACTCTACCAGGACATCGGGCAGGGTGGAATCCAGTTTGCTCGCTAGGATTTCGCAAACGAACGCACCCAACGTCCCCATCGGGGTCTTGTTCGCTTTGTGCGTCGATCTCTTCGCCAATCCCAGGTTGTCGCGTGTCTGTTCGTTCTCGTTGTGCATCCTCTCGACGAAACCAACGATCCGTGCCTCGGCGTCATGGAACCGCTTCATTTTAATAAGACCGCCCTGCTTCTCGGTCGATCTTCCCCACTTGTAGTGTCCATCTAGAGAGCGAATCATCAGCCCCTCATAACCGGCCCCTACGTAGTTGTTCTCCCACGACACGAGACCTTCGAGGTTGGTGACATGTTCGTGTGGAACGACCTTGATGAACCTCTTATAGAAATCCGGCAATGAAGCGTGAAGGCGATGAACGTCGTCGAAACGCTGCGCAAAAGGTCTCGCCTGCGGCGTGTGGTGGTCGAACACGTGATAGATGAAATCTGGTTCACCGTCTCGACTCATGACGCCCGACTGCGTTTCATTCCATGTAAGCGGATTGTTCGGGTCGCCGACGATGAGTTCGCCGTCGAACGGAAACGGGAAAGCTTCAAGCACCTTGTTGATGTGGGCGTTCGGTATCGGCTTCAGCGTTCTGGAACGCAGCTCGCCGTCGATGACTAGACAACGGATACCGTCTAGTTTGGGGCTGACCATTACCGGGAAACGAATGTTCTCCGGCTTCTTCAGATCAGCCGATAGCATCGGCCTGAACGTCATCCAAACACCTTCTCATAGTCCTCTGGCGGAAGTTCCATGGCCCATAGAATCACGGAGGCGCTTCCGTCGCCGTCGATGATTGCCTCAACGTAGTTCGGCACATACGCTATATCTGATTCCTCAGCACGGCGATACCCCTCCACCATAACTGGCGCATCAGGCGGCATCTTTTCCAACTCTTGGATTAGTTGCCTTACCGTCAACTGGGGCATATTCTCTGGGACTCTCATTCCGTCACCTTGATTATCGCCACAGCGATGAGTATGAAGACGACGGGGGATAGTCCAAGCGCTAACCACCCGTTGACGCCCACCCCGTATAAGATCATATCGGCGAACGGCGTCAAGAAGAGCGCCGTGTTGAAGACTTCATTGTTTGACATCGTTGTTTACCACAATTCGGGGACCCGCGTACTTCGGGACAAGAGGGGGTTGGTGTTCATAACGACGAAGGCGCGCATCCAGTGCCTTACACATAGCGTTGATCTTAGCAGTCTTCGCCTGCTGTACGAGAAGTTGGTACCGGAGATCGGCGATGTCTTCTTGACTGATCATTGATTCGCGCTCACGTACGCTGTCACGATATTTCCTGGGAAAGCGAGGGCGAACACCCATAGCAAGAACTCCAGGTCTGCTTGTCCAAGTAGGGCAACAACGAGCGCGACCAGGAGGGCCGTCAGTGTGGCACCGAGAAAAGCTGAGAAGAAAGTTGTCACCGGGACGCCCTCCACACCTCATAGAGAACGACGGCCATCACAAGGACGGCCCCGAGCCCTAACTGCACGAGCTGCGGCGGAAGTCTCCCAGAGGCGATAGAGACGCCCAAGGCAGCGATCAGCCCGAGTAACAACACTGTGACCGATATTACGAAGGCGCGACTACTCATCCACATTCCCCAGCGCCATGACAACGTATCCAGGCTCGATTCCGAACTGCCCGCCCGTGAGAATCCAGATTATCTTACGACGTAGTTCGAGCGGTTTACCGTTGCGGTGGTCAACGTAACTGTGCGACGTGTTGCCGAATGAATCAACAGATAAGCGGCGGAGAACCAGGATGTCCCCCCGCTGGAACCCCCTGTCGTCACGGCGTACTTCGAAATTCTTTTCTCCGCTTTCGACCGCGTACCACATGTCTGGAGTCGTCTTTAGAACGTGCTCACGTATATTCATCACACCCTCAGCGCATCAGGAAAGCCGTCTGAGCGAGCACGCTCGACGATGGCCCATATTTTGATTCCCAACTCACTATCAACGGACAGCTCTTCCAATAGGCCCAGCTCACTGAATGTATAGAGGGCTTCCACCACGGCGCTCTCCTGGTAGTCGAAAACTCCAGGATTATTGAGCCACTGTTCCAGCGCCTCGCGATGCTCGTCACGCGTCATGGGACCCACTCACTCTGATTCCACCCCGTATCTCGTTGCGGCGATAAATGACGGCACGTGCCTTCTCTATTGCCCTCTCGGCAGTATCCGGGAGCATGTCAAGGTGATCAGACCAGAGGGTGCCGAAGTACCAACAATACCCCTTGTCAGTGTATGCTTCACGAAGACCGGCGCACCGCTCGCAGGTGCAGTAGGATTTAACTTCGTATTCCCACTTCCCCGAAACACGCTGATACTCCTCCCCCGGTTTGATGTCTTCGGCGCACTCGACGCATTGATGCGTTTTCCGAGCACGGACCCATCTCTCGACGTAAAACAAGGGGCCTTCCGCCCAGCATTCGCAGGAGAATCCCATCAGACCACACCCCTACTGTTGATTTCCTTAAACTTCCGCTCAAGAGCTATCGCCGCTGGACTCTTCTTTACCCGCTCCCAGTCCTCGACGGCTTTCGCCGCAATCTCCAAAGCTTTCTCTGCCTTGATCTTCGCGACCACTGCTGAAGCCGCGCTTGCGTCCTGTGTGCAAGGGAGGGCCAGCGCTTCAGGGTAGTTGTCGGTAAGTCCGCAGAGCGAGCACTTCTCGTCGTACATAGAACTATCAGAGTAACGCATGTTATGCGTTCTGTGAGCCTGTACGGGACCCTTCGTGTTTTCAGACATAGGGAGGGGGTATCCTCGGAAAATGGCCCCACCTCTATGTCACAAGACGAAACGGTAGTCAACGTCTGCTTAAGGTCTTAGGTAAACGTACCTCGTCCTCACACGTGAACCGGCTCCGCCATACCTACTGTGTCTGCGACGATGCACAGAAGCGCGGCCCCCGGTGTTGACTTAGAAGTCAACTATGCCCCTAGGGGTGTTAAGTGATATGTCAAAGGTAAGATGGAGCGAGAAACGCGTGTTGCAGCTAGGCACCTCCACATACGCGCATAAGTGAGAAGTAACTTCCCATGATAATATTTCCTCATATTCCGCTCCCACGGATACGTCAAAATTTTGTAGGATGAACAGTGCCTTATCGCTATTTCATTGCAACAGGCGATTCCACAAATAGGCGTTGGGCCTGCTGAACAACGATCAAACCATAGGAGTGACATATTTGCCTGTTGCAGGTTTACAACCGATGTTATGAATGGAGTCCATCGGGAATTCCCTATATCTCAAGAACTTATCTCGTTATCACGATATCCACGATACACCCTCATTTTGGGGCGGTGTCGGGTGTGTACCTCTTTTGTTCTATTACCCGGAGTGTTGTCTAAAATCCCCTTGGCATGCGTTGGAAGCACCTCGTCTGGAGTGGATCGGGCGTTAGGAGAGGTCTCTATGGGAAGCGCTTGAGCCCCCACACCCTCCTGTTGAATTCGCCGCCGCCGAAAATTTTTCGTGGGCGATGTCTTCCTGGTCGCGTGCGAGGAAAAGCGCTTCGGTGTCGGAAAAATTTAGGACCGGAAAGCCCTGATATAGAACTTCGTTGATAACGGAGCACTGTTAAAAATTAACCTTAACGGTAAGTTAACACGCCGGTTAACAAACCGTTAAGGCTAATAATGGCTTTACAAGCGTCCCTGGATGACTTTACAAGTTGTCCAGCCCGAGGATGCGCCCCGCCGCCCACGCCTTCTTGCGCTCCTGCCTAGCCTTGGCGCGCAGCATCTTCTCCTGCCCCTTGGTCAGCGCCATGCTGGCCAAGGATTCCAGTTCACGGGCGCGCTTCTCGGCGGTCTCGTGGTCGATCTCCGCCTTCTGCCGCTGCGCCGCTGATGTCAAAGTCGCGTGCATGTTATGCCTCCAGACGTTTACGACAAAAGTTTAGTGTGTTATCTGTAACACATTGTCGTAACCGCCGCAAACAAAATCGTATGGGTTTGAATCAAGAGGCAATTCCCCCCTAGATTCCGCCGCCTCGGCGGCTTCTAGGTCCAGGTCCAGTTGCAGTGCGTCCTCCCCGAGAAAGACGGCCTTGGCCTTGTCCAGGCTGCGCACGATGACAAGCGTATACTGCTGCTGGCTCATGTAACTCCGCACCTCGTACTGCCCGCCTGCGCCCCGTACAATCCCGCTCATGTCTTCACCTTCGATAGGTCAACGAACGTCGCCTTACTGGCCAGAGCCGCGTTGATCTTCTCCACGGGGGCGGTCACGGTCAGTTGGAAGTCCCCGGCATTCGCCCACAAGAGAGTCCTGCCACGGTTCGGGCTCTCCGCGTCTGTGATCGCCTTGTAGCCGTCAACGTGGGACATGTTGATCGTCTCGATGAAGTCGTAGGCGGTCTCTTTCTTCGCACGAAACTGTATGAACACAGTTCAAATCCTTCCGTTGTAGATGACCGGGCGAGGGATGATCTTTCCTGCTACCTTTCGGATGCAGAAGATGAACAGATACCCGCCGCCGTGGGTTGTGATGGCGAAGCTCTTCTGCCCTTCGCCGTTTGTTCCGTAGGACACGCTGATCTCGCGGGTCCATCTCGATGAGGGGATGGTGATCATGGAACCTCACTTGGGCGGGAATACGCTATACTCCAGGGCCTTCACGCGCTCCTCCATAACTTCCAGTTTATACTGAAGACGCGCCAAAGAGTAGTCTGTGTACGCCATCCGAATATCGGACGCGGGGGTCGCTTGTTTCTGCCCGTCACTGTAGGCTTGGCGAACTAGCTTGATAAGGGCAATCGTGGGGGTAGCGTGCGCCAGTGCCTCCTCGACCAGCGCTTTCGTTCGTACCAGCGTGTACTCGGTCATCAGGTTGCTACCTCGCATTCGGTTATGCTGTAATGGGTTCTCCGCTGTTCATAGCGGGCGGGATGCTTAGGATACGCCAGCCGGTCCGCGCTTATGTTTTGTTCAATCTCCTCTTCGGCACGTTCTCTCGTAGTGTAGACGCCAATAAGGTACGTACCCGCGTCATAACTGTGAAAGAGGACAACAAACACGGTCATTCATCCATACTCCCGTTATCCCGCGCCTTCAGCGGCGCGAAGCACTTCTCGCACGTATAGTCGCACTCTTCATACGGCGGGTGGTCCGCGTTGTACTCGTAGCAGTTCCCGCGTCCATCGGGGCCGGGTCCGAGATAATAATATCGGTTGTGCGCCGCCGTCTCGTTTGGGAAGCACTTGTAGCAGAAGTCAATAGGATCACTCGTTGACGTGTAGATTCTCGGCATCAGTACATTGTCCTAATCCACATCACTTTGGAGCCGTCTTTCAGACGCATATCGCCAAAGTCGTAAAGCTCCGACATGAGGGAGTTAAATTCGTCCTCGGTTGCGTCGTCGTCGGCGGCAAGGTCGTCGAACGCCTCGCACAGATCATTCCGCTCTGCCGACAAGTCGTCGTCATTGAACTTGATGCCGCTCAGGCGGGAGGAGATAATGTTCGCCAGCTCTTGAATAGACAACTCGTCGTCCTTCGCGCGCTGCCACGCTTCGCTGATATTAAGAGTGTGTCGCCAGTGTGTCATGATTCGCCTTTGCTCTATGCTTGCATAGTAGCACGCACTTCCTAAGAAAGTGTTACGTCATCCGCCGTACTTGAAGTAGGCGTTCTCGTGATATCTGGCTCTGGCCCGAATTGTCGCGCTGGTTCCTGAATCATTATCGCGGACACTATCCGTGTAGACGTTCCGTAGTCGCAGGTGCGCATCGCGAAGTCTGCGACGGGCTTCCAAGTATGCCGCGTTTGCGTCATCCAGCTCTTCGAACAGCACCCGCATGGTGTGACTCATTCGTCGCTCCTCAGTCCGCGCCAAGCGCCTTGGCAGCCACACTACGATTGAATTCGATACCGTAGTCGTTGGCCGTCTGTTCTCCCGCCTTCAGCATCGCGTCCGCTACGATATCGTCGGCATCTTCCCGAGCCTCTTCCCACAACCCGCGCTGAAAGCCGTAGTGATGCGATACCTCTTCGCTGGAATTCTTCGAGGTGAAGTCCTGATCGGCGCACACGAAACCGACGTAGAGGCGGGCCAGTGCGTCGTCGGGCGTCGTCGCGAATTCGTAAACCAGCATCGCGAAGAATCCGGCCAGTTCGTCTTCGGCCATGCGATCCAGCCGGTAGCCGCGCCACGAGTCGAGGCACAGCCAGCCGCCGCTGCGACCACGAAAACTGAACCTCCAGTCGCCCTGATCGTCCCCAGGATACGCGGTCCACTCTTCGCGGTAGTACCGCTGCGCGCCGTCGAAAGCTTCCTCATGGACGTACTGACCACGCGGCGTGTCCAGGAACCTCTCCCATGCTCCATCAAGCGCAGGGGTACGCTGGCCGTCACCGTTGTGTTGGATGTTGACGTTGTGCGCCTTGACCTTCCACGCGAACGGCGAGCCATCGTGGTAGTCGTAACGGGGTTCGCCGTGCTTTGTCTCGACGATGTAGCGGATCATGTCTCCCACGGTCCGCGCGGCGAAGGTATACGGGCAATCTCTGCCGACCGTGAAGGGAAGTTCGACGGGCAACTGCATCGCCGCCGCGAACTGCTGGGGGTCATGTCGTGATTATACTCTGCCATGTCGGCGATGTATTCGATGCTGGGGGTGTGCGGCATCTGGTGACTCCGTTGTTTGTATAAGTGTAATGTAGCACTCAAATATTAACAAATGGTTACTAGCGAAAAAAAAAAAGGCGCAGCCTACGCTGCGCCAGTTTCCTACCATCACGATAGGGCGTCCACCCGTCTCGAATGAACGACTAGTAACCTTTATTCCCCGACGAAAAACCACACGAGTCCCGCCGCGATGACGGGAAGTATCACGGACCACCCGCCGATCATCGGCGAGGTGTAGATCACGAACGCGGCGTAGATAAGCAGCGTCAGAATCGACAACATAAACGATGTCACGATATCAGCCCCCCACATTGTAGATAGACTCCTTGTCGTAGAGCATGACGATAGGCTCGCTACCCAAGCCAATCGGAGTTACGTCGAGCGCGGCCCTGATGATGCGGTTATATCCTCTCTTGAAGAACACCCGTGCGTCTGGGTGTGCCGTCTCCAGAAAGCGAATAAGCCGCTGAACCTTGATGCCCCCTTGCGAGGTGATAGAATGCGGCAACTTCTTTCCGCTGCGCATCATGTGATCACGTCCAGCCAGCATGACCTGATCGTACCCGTAGGTGTCGATCATGCCATAGAGCGCTTCGATAGCGCTGGGCGGTAATTTTGTCGTCATTAGTATGGAATCTCCCCGTCTCCGGTGACGTAGGTGTAGAATTCGTTGATCGACTCTGCATCGTAGTCGTGCATGTCTGTGGGGTCGTACTGCTCCTCGTCGTCGTCCTCGGGGTGCCCAACCGGTGGCCCGCTATAAAATGGATTCTTGATCCACGCATCTGACGGCGCAAGAATCCAGGCTTGGTCTGGATTGTCCATGCCGACGTTGCGCGCGTATTCGCGGTCAGACTCTACAGAGGCGTACATCTTATGCCCTCCTTGAATACTTCGATCCATTCCATATTCGGACTCTACCACCAATTTCTTAACAAACCGTTACGTACTCGATCTCTTCAAGGTCAATCGTCTTGAAGATAAGAATCTCCTTCGCCTTCTGCGCCCTCTTCGCCCACGTGACTTCCAGCCCCGTGATCCCGCCGCCGCGCTCGTGCTTGATGGTGTACTCCGTCACGTACAGTTTCACGACGTTTCCGCTCTTCATGTAGAGGCGGAGTGTGTTGTACTTCTCGATGCCGAAAAGCGAGTTGAACGCTTCGACGAACGGGTTATCAGTCACGGTCATAGAATTCCTTTCTGTAGATGAGTCGCTTACAAGAGTCGCAAGTGATGTCCACGGTAGCGGTCGTGGTCGCGCCGTGCCCGCATGTGTCGCAGCCGCCAGACTGTGAAACGTCGAGCACCTTGATCATGTCGTCGGTCCACGGCTTGGAACAGAACGGACATAAAGGACGGACGATGAATGAACTTTTCTCAGACTCAGGCACGGCGGGCCTCGCGTAAATAGCGACGGATGATAGGGGCGATCTCTTCGGCTGCCCTACGCTCTTCCTTCTCTCCCCACCCCTCCGACAGAACCTCTACGCACTCGACGGCGCACTTCATCGATTTGTCGTCTACTTCGTTGAGGAACGATGCGGTCTTCGCGGAGAATTGATTGAACGTCTCAAGGCCGATACGCCCTTCTCGAAGACACGCCGCCGCCACGGTGAGCAGGCTAAGCGCCGTGTTGAAACAAGGGGCGCTCTCAAAGTTATCCCACGCGGTGTCAAGGTTCATCAGTTGCTCCATACGTCAGACAAAGACAAGGCTGAGGAGTAGAGTTTTTCCAGAGACTTCCAGTCCGCCTTGGGGTAATTCTCGGGCGCTGCGAATACGCGCTCCCACGACTTGAGGGACGACACGCGGATGTCACGCGGAATATCCGACACATAGTCGGCGCAGAAGTGCTCCGCCAACACAGCGGGAAGGCGCACCTTCACGTCCTCGCCCTCTTTCGGGTAGACGACGTTCGCCACGGCCTTGAACACATTGAATGAGTTGGAACCCGGCTGATCACCCCACGGCAAGCCATAGTTCGACGCGCAAGTCGCACCGTAGCCAACTTCGACAGACGTAGCATCGGTCAGACGGCGAGCGCAGAACATGCAACGATTCGTCGCTTGCCCCTCGACTTTGGCCACCTTCAACGGGTCAGCGTCGAACTTGGTAAGTGCCTCGACGACGGCCTTCACGATGTCGGGCTGGGCGCGATTATCCTTCTGGAACTTACCGGCGAGGTCGATAGTGCCGTACTTCCTCGCGAACTGCCGTCCGTCGTTCAGGCGCATCTTGCGATTCATGTCACTGACGTAGATCATCTGATTCTTCCAGTAACGCTTCAGTATGATTTCGCCCATGCTGTTGGGCAGTAGCAGACGAATCCTTACCTTCTCGACGGCGATCTTAACACCGTAGGCGTCCTCTCGCGAGGCGGCGTGATCCATCAACGCACGGATATTCTTGAAGACGGGGGGAGGGGTGTCGTCCGTCTCACGCATCGCTTGGTCGTGCAGCGACAGCATGTAGTTCAACTGCTTGTCGGTCATGCCGCGCTCGCTGCGATAGGCGCGAAGCAATGATACGGCAGGGACCTGCTGCGACTGGGGAAGACGGTTGATGTTCGCCTGAAGTTGCTCGGCGATCTTAGCGAGGTCAGACATGGGTTACTCCTTGTTCTATGAAGAAGAGGATATCACCCATGTCTTAACAAAACGTAAACGTGCCGAAATTATTTTTTTGTCAGCCGTTAGGATCATCTGGTCGTTGATGTCGCCAAACTTCGACGGCACTTCACGTGCGTATTCCTTCAGTGCGTGAGAGTGCGCCTTTCGAAGCGCTTGCTCTGCGTCCAGTAGGTGACCGGCGAGCGTCTTGTCCTCGGGCTGCATCAGCCGCAGGACGGCCAGCGCCGCTTCGATGTGCGCGGTATACACCGTCCATTCATCCATAACGCTCTTCTCCGAGAATGAGGTATTGAACGATCACATCAGCTTCGGGGCCATCGGCGATGTCATCAGAATCTTCGTCGCCGATCAAGTATTTGACGCCATCGGGGTATTTGTCGGCGAGCGTCTTGATGCCAGCCTCGATAGTCTCCCACGTCACGCGGTGAAGCGTCATGTGGCCGGAAGCTTCGTCGTCCAGTTCATAGAAGTAGGTCTCGCCGGGGTGAAGCCAGTAGGTGCCGTAGGAGTACCACGGATAACCCTTGTCATCAGGGCGCGTCCAGCCCTCTTTCTTGTCGCGGACACGCGGCAGCCAGTAGAGGGACCCATACGATCCTGATTCGAAGGCCGTGGTGAAGACCGCGACGGACGCGTACACCATCGCTCCAAGGATAAAGACTGTCGGGTTGAACAGCACTTCTCTCATCGTTTTCCTTCTCCGAACATGAAGCCTATAGCGAATCCAAGTAGCAGTCCTACCAACAGCCCGCCAGCGACGTGTGACACTGCGAACGTTGCACTACACATGACGATTCCTTTTCTCCACAGTAACGGTGACGGTAGACAACCGCGACACGAGAACGTCAAGCTCTCCCGCTTTGATGTTGCGAGCATTCGCGAACAGTTTGCGTGCAAGTGCGCGCCGGGCTCGCTTATCGATGGTCTCGACGGGGTAGTAAGCGACGGCGCAGCAAGAATTCGGCACGCCATACCCCGCGTCTATGAGGTAGACTCCTTCTGAATACCCAGCGCTACGCGGAGTCAAGCGTGCACGTGGAACACCTTCCACAGCGATGGTGAGAACTTCGTCACTGGCGGGAACTGTCCACCCCATGGCGGCGCAAATGGGATTGTCAGGAAAGGGCATGGGTGCCTCCTGCACTGGCGCGGATGCAAGCACTGAGGAAGGGATTCTGCGGGTCGTAACTGTCGGTCATGACCGTGTGTTCGATGCCGTCCGCCGTCAGAACGCGAGTCATCGTGCGGTCATCCATGAGAGAAGCCGAAACAATGTAGTCGGGATGTCCCTCCTCACGCATCTTCCAGCGGCGATTGCGCTCGGCAACGCGGGGGTTAGCCGGATCATGCCAATTGTAGAAGGTCTTCTCAGCCGCCTCTTCCGCGTCGGGGTGATCTCCCAGACGGCGGATCGTCGTCAACTTGTAAAGGAGCGCCCAATCGCAGTCTTCCTCGAAGATGTAGAAGTGACCCTCATACTTGTAGTGCTCCAGGGGGACACGGAAGCGCCGCTTGCGCTCGGGGAACATGACGCGGTACTTTTCCGAGGGTACTCCATTCTGTCCCCAAACGGTCCACACATAGGCGGTATACTTGTAGGGGTTGATGAACGGGGCGATGGCCGCACGCTCGTCGTCGGTCAAGGCGTTGGCGTCCAGAACGAACCCACCGTGCCCCGAGCACGAATAGTAGTAGACGCCGTTCCGGTTGGTCCGATAGGGCGTTGTGCCGCCCGTGCCCCAATAGGCTTCAGCGATGGTGCGGCAATCCTTGGCGTTCAGTTGCATCGGTGACTCCTCGTTGTTCGATAGGTGTAGACTACCACCAATGTGTTAAGAAAGCGTTACCGCCCGGAGACGCGCAACATCGGCTGAACAACGATGCGGATGTCCAGGCTATCGTACCCGCGAAAAGCCGGTAGGTCTGGCCACACCGCAGCACCGTGATGTCCTACAGCTTCCGCCACGGCTCGCGCTACGTCAAGGTGCGTCGCATCGGTCGATATGTGGACCTCTAGCGGCATGGACAAGTTCAGCGTCGCGCACTTGACGATGCAGCCATTACGGCAGACGTGCTCGAATCCACTCATGATACCCTACGGCTCCAAGTGCCACGCCGACGACGAAATAGAAGGCGATGTTGAGAAACCAGTCAGTAAGCGGCATAGTGATCGTGATCATACGTTCCTCCGAATCTTGACGAGAGAATCCGCCAGAAGGGCGCGCGACTTCGGTGAAGAAATTGCGGCGCGCAACAGGCGGCAGTGTTCGAGACTCATCCCGTAGAGGCCCGCGCCGTTCATCAGAAGCTCAGCGCGAAGTTCCTCTTCAGTGTCCACGGTGACTCGTGCTTCAATCTCGTCACTGTCTGCGCTATAGCGAAGTTCCATTATGCCCTCTGCTTTCTCTTGAATTCCTTGATTCGTTGGCGCATAGCCGCCAGTTCGAAGGCCACATACTTGCGAAATGCTTGCACAGTGCGTGGCGAGTGAATCTTCCATCCGCGATGCTGGTCGAATTCATAGTCAGCGTGGTATCTGCTCCACGAGAACTCCCGAACCTGGATCACGACGACACCGGTTGGCGACCGGGTGATGTCGTAGCGCCACTCGATGTCGCCGTGCTCTTCAGTCGTTACCTCGTAGAGAATAGACGGTCCATCTCCACGACCATAGTCTGGGCCGCGCTGGGCCAGGAGTGCGTTCGTCACTGGGGCGAATATGCTGGCACGGGAGGTACGGTCGATGTTCAGATGCTTCAACACCTTGGCGATGTTAGCGCCGGTATCTGCGGGGTAGCCGTCATGATGTCGGTACAGCCAAATCTTGTGAGGACCATCTTCGATCAGAATGTTGCAGCGGGTAGACATTGGTGACTCGCTTTGCTTGTTGACTGAAGCGAGTATAGGCACGAAAGTGTTAAATAAAAGTAAACGGTCCTCTTTACTTTTTATTAATAAATGGGTGCTATAGTCCTCCCTACATGAGCGGGAAGTATACTCCCGTGGCCACCAGAAAGGGTCATACTAAGTAGAGAGATTCGATGCGGCTTCCTTGCTCTATTGGTTGGTAGTCACCGTCAAATCGAATCATCTTTCTGGCGCTAGGCGTGCCGTCGCGTGTGGGCTATCGCTAAATGGTCCCGCGACGGCAGCGTCTAGATCATGAAAAGAAAGGCCCTTCCCCACCTCTGAGGTGCACGGGGGAGGGCATCACAGAGAGTAGAGAAGGGCCACGAGACGACCAGAAGAGAATGCGCAACTAGCGCATAGTGTATATACCACCTCGTTAGGCTCTCGTCAACCCTAAGAATTAACGTTAACAGGGCGAGGTCGCTGAACGCTGTTTATTTCGGAAAGTCGAAAATGACGAACTGTGCCCGCTTGAAGTCCCGTGGGGCGCGGTATACGGAAACGATGACCCCGCAGTTAGACGGGCGAGGGGCGTAAAACTCCCCCTTCCGTGGTTCTCGAAACGCAACAGGAACAACGTCGAGCCGCCTGCCATCGTGGTCGAGACTGTAAGCCACGTTGAACGCCTTCGCCCCAATAATGAAGGTACGATAGACCAATGGTTCCGCGATAGGCTCTGGATCGTTCCATCTCGTGGGAAACATCGCTTCGCGTGCTTCCAGCGCTCGCAGTTCCCTATCCATCGTCTCGGGGGAGGGTCTGTGCTTCATCGTCCGAATCCTTTTATCTGCTGCTTGCCGCAATCCAGGCACGCGCGCCGCCAGCTTACGACGTTTCCAGCGGCGTCGTAGGATGCCGGGGACCAGAAAGTGTTGTGGTGGTGCTGGCACCTATAGCGCAGGCGAATGTTCGCCAGTACGGCAGCGAGAAGGAATAGAAAGAGAATCCACAGCCACAGATCGTTCATCATACGTAGAGTCTTTCCTTGATGACCTTCTCCACGTCGGCGGGAGTGATCGAGCCATATCCTTTACGCCACGCGCGTTCCCACTCCTCCACAGACACGCCTTTGACCTCGTGTTGCGGGACAGTGAGGACCGTGCGGTTGCTCCGGCGAATGACGATACTCGCTCTGCCGAAACACCACTGATAGTGGTCGCCGTTGACTTGGATGCGTCTCCAGCTAGCCATCACTCTTCCTCTTCACGTTCGCGCCTGTAGGCGCTCTCCGCCCAGTACGCGATTGTTGGTACACCTACCATAGTGAATATCCACAGCAGGCCACCCATAGGGCTGTTCGGGAAAAGGGGCGTACTGAAAGCCCAGAATATTAACCACGCAGAGTAGACCGCGAAACGAACCACGTCTGGCGTCATAAAATCCAGAACGTCTTCGAACATCCGCCAAATGGTGCGCTTATAGAGGCTCATTGAGAATCCTCGTAATACCCGCCTGAACCCTCGGGTCGGCGAACTCCTTTCCGAGACGATCACACGCCGTCTTGAAGACGCTGCGCCGCTCTTCTGGATTCATCTCGCCGACTTTCTTACGCCGTCCATCCGTGTGACGTGGCCAGTTGTCGTCTTCACTTGCGGTCATCACATGTTCTCCAGGATCGGCACCTTGCAGTTCTCCAGCGCCCATTCGGTCCAGAATTCCAGCCACAAGAGGCGGGCGAGGGTGTCGTCTAGTCCCCAATCGAAACCGGGCTTTCTCCCGCCGTTCGTGTTCTCTCGGCGAATACGGGCTTCGCGAAACACCTTCAGGTCATATCGCGTCAGTACCGCGTACCCTGGATGGCTCGCCAGTAGGGGGGCGTCGCGCGGGTTGTCCTCCGCCGTGTCGCCGCCGCCGAAGAATAGTTCATAAACCTCGGGACCAGCAATGGTGCAGAAATTCTCCCACCCTGCATACGACGGTGACCGTGAGTTTGTCTGCCGGGCGCGGGGGCAGTGATCCGGTGCCACGTCGTCTGACGCAGGCTCCGCTTTGATCGTGACGTAGGCGTACTCGGGAACAAAGTCGAGCGCCGCTTCGCCGATTGTGAGTGTGTATCCCATGGTTCTCTTATAACCTCGATGTGTTAAGATTCGATTAATTCCAGGGCATCGTGCGGAATTTCGATAAAGGGGGTGATACCCTTTATGCGGGAAACTGCCGTTCCGCTCGGGCTAATGCAACCATACGTCGGGCCGTGGTAGCCGAACACGATATCGCCTACTTCGAACACCTCGTTAGGGTCGAACCAGCGGCAGTCTTCTACCGTCAACCGGCGCGTGATGCGATAGGTCTCAGTCATTGTTCACCTCTTAGAGCATTTCGACAGAACTTCATCGAGCATCCGCTTGGACGCTTCACGAGACGCCAGTTCATCCTTCCACAAAACATCATCGCGACCGACAACGAACGGGTAGAAAGAATCTTCTACAGCCTTATACAGCGACGACGCGAAAGAGGTAAGGCTTACGTGCCTCGGGTCCCCGGAACTCTGGTACATACGCATCTGCCGAAAGAGCGCGGCGCGGATATGTTGAATAGTCTCTCGCATCTGGAATCGGGCGAGCATCACGTCACGAGGACACGTAGCTTCATCCATCGCATCGTTGAAATCGGTGGCTGCTTGGAGCATGCCGCTAGTGATCGCCGTATATAGTCGTATTGTGGACTCCGGCGCAGAAGCCAGAACGCGAGGCGTCTTCGGGAATGGTCGAAGGTTTATACGAACCGCTCTCATAGCGGCCTCACGACAAGGTATGAACTCTTCATGTCAGCGTTCGCCCGGTAGGCTTTGACGATAGCGCCGCTCAGGAAGTGTTCTCCGGCGCGGGGAGCGCGATATCCCAGTACCTCGTAACTGCGCATCTCACTCCTAGCCGCCTTGCAACGTAGGTCGGTCATCTCAAAAGCCAACTTGGGAGGGAGGCGGTAAGTACGGCCAGCGACGGTGACTTTCATGCGGTGTGAACCCTCTTTGTCATGTGAGCATCCACCCAATGAACCATCGTCTGTCACGCACATACGCTGAGGATAGTTTACATCTCCTTAACTTAATCCGTTAGTAACCATTGTTTACTATCGTGCTGGCATTCTACGCAGCGGTGGGCTATGCTCTCCATATCAAAACAGGGAGTCACCCATGCACGTCGATTACTGCCTCTATATGAGCGATCTGCCGGAAGACTGCATTCGTGACTGCTCGGCTTCCGGTGACGTGACCGGTGCCGTCGAGGCGTGGGTCGAAGAATTGGACTTCACGGTAGACCGCGAACGCGCTATTCAGACGCTTCAGGGTTACGGTGCGTGGTCTCTCGGCGAACTCAATGACGCCGATGACGAACTTCTGGCGCAGCGTATCCTCTGGCTGGCCTGCGGCGACTTCTCCGAATTTCAGTCTTGGCAGGCGGACAACCCCGACAAGGAACCTCATGAAGCCGACTACGGTTCTGACGTGTTCGTATTGGAGTGAATCATGAGCAAGCGGCACCACCTAGAGCGAATCGTCGAAGAGGTGAAGCTTTACCGTCCTGCACTCGGCGTGTCCATCAACGAATATGACGAAATTGTCGTCGATGGTGAATCCCAGCACTTCCTATGGGCGTGGGGTCAGCAGCGCACCACGGGTGTTACGTACATGTCGTTCTATGGCTTCGGCAACAAGGAATACAGCGGAACGCAGTCATACCCCGTTCGCAAAGACGGGACGATGGCTTACGACAAGATCGCCCAAAGGTTTCTCGCCGCACTAGAGCACTACGCCGCCGTGAAACATAAAACAGACACTAGAGCGGCGAATTATGATGACGCGAAAACACTTTCTAAAGAATTTGCTGATACGTTAGGTACCGTCTACCCCAGTGAGCAACAGGTAGGCTACTTCAAGTTGTCGAATATCAAGAAACAGGTCACCTACGCGCAAGCCATCGCCATCGCGGACATCCTCAAGGGAAACTGAGTCACCATACAGTATGATATCGTTATCGGGAATGACGTTCTCCACGTGCGCGACATCGTAAATCGTGTCGCTGAACTGCAAGAGCAGAATGCGCAGATCAGCGCAGACATCCAGTCCATGGAAGCCGATCCGCACGTTTCGCAGACGGAACTGGATGAAGCGTACGACGCGCTTGAAGACTTCGAGTACGAGACGAACTTTTCGAGCCTCGTCGATCTCCTTGATGAAGTGAAGCGCATCGGTCCGCACTACATCGACTCGACGCTCATCCACGACTCATACTTCACTGAGCACGCGCGCCAAGAGGCGGAAGACCTTGGACTCATCAGCAATATTGATCAATGGCCAGCGACGTGCATCGACTGGGACCGGGCAGCGTATGAACTGAAGTCTGACTATCTGCCGGTCAGTATCGGTGACGAAACCTACTATGTGAGGATGTAGCATGAAGTCTAACGCTGCCCTTATCGCGCAACTCGAAGACCTCATCAAGGATCGGCGGGCGTCGTTTGAGAACCGCCTTAGCGTCTTGAACGGCTCTGTGAGCGTCGCCCATGAACTCGAATGGTCCTGGGGTCTCTTCCACGATGCGGCCATGGAGAAGGTCTACAAGCTCATCCTCGATTGGGCTAAGAGGCAGGAAGCAGAGATTTGTAGCGAATCTCTCATCGCCTTCGTCCACAGCAAGCTCGTGGACTCCGCCGAACTGTTGAACATGCACGGGTCGTCACCGACACTACAGTTGACTCGCGCGGCAGAAGTGAATGCTTGGGCGAGGATCATCTCTCGCGGGACCGCCTACCAGTTGACGGGGCACACGATCACAAGGATTCCAATCGATGAATGAGATTAAGGCTGGCCTCGGTGGCTTCGGCGGTATCGTCCTTGCGGCGTACATCGGTTCGATGATACTCTGCCTCATCTACTATGTGTTCACGCGAAGTTTGGAGATCTATTGATGACGACTGAAGAGCTGCTACGAAAGCTCCAAGATGGTGACCACTTGTCTTCTGACGAACTGGTGTACCTCCAGGGTCAACTCAGAAAGGTAACAGACGCCGTACTGCCTCTCGGGTCCTACGGTGCCTCGCTGTTCTATTGGAGTCGTCATAAATTGGACGCCGTAGAGGGGTACCTACGCGCCAGAAAGGTCAGTTTTTGATGAACCTCCTACGACGCGCCGCCCGCACGATCTACGCGGACCTTACCGGCGAACTGGCTATCATCTTGTATTTGTACGTGCTGGCCTGTCTCGTGTCTTTTGCTATCGCCTACGTCGTCTCGCTGGCCGTTGGCATGTTGCTGCCTGAATTCAGCGCCTACGTGGAAAGGAACCCCACAAGGTTCGCCCTCATATCTTTCGCCGTGTTTGGTGCCGGTGCGTGGATTGGGTCTATCGTTTATCGGGTGATCAAATAGTCAGTCTGACCACGAGACGGGAATTTCTACCGGGCCTTTGACTTTGACCACTTGGAACCGTCCGATATTTACAAGATCGGGGCACAGCGGTGCCACCAAATTGATCTCGTACCACTTCCACTTTTCACCGTAGTTGCGTATGGTCACGCCTTCGGTGTCGTAGGGGAAATCCTTCGAGTAGTTGGCCAGCCAGTCGCTATAGAACAACTCGGCGCGTTCCTTCGCGAACGCTATCTTAGACGGCGCACGCAGCGTCACCAGATGACATAGCATATCTGGGAACGCTGCGTTGGGCTCGTAGGCTACGGCGCGGTACTGGGGCATCAGCGCAGGCTCTTAAAGATTTTCTCCCACCCAATGGCGCTCTCGGCGCATTGACGGGTGTATAGGGCGTTGTCTTCCTTGAAGATCGAATGCAGCATACGCTGGCACGTCTTCTCGTAACGTGCGTGCCGTGCGTGTTCCTCGGCATAATAGACGTTGTACCCAATCGTCACCCCGACAAGCAACGCGATACCCGCTACGCCAGCCAGAATGAAGCGCTTGACATCCTGCTCGGCCCGCATCTCGCGAGCGTCGTCAATGTCCCTACGGAGTCTCTCAATCTCATTCATAGTTGAACTATAATCGCTGACCGTAGAATAGTCAAACGTACTTAGCGTCTATGGTTAACGAGATGCTTTCTTTACAAGGTCCAGGTGTGTGGCGTTCTCAACGGTTACGGTCCCGCTTTCCCACGACACGGTGACATCGTTGTGGCGCACATCGACGACAAGCCCCCGCATCATTGACGGTGAGAATGTCTTCGATCTGACGGTATCTCCCAAAGCGATGCCAAGTGTGTGCGTCCTCCACGCTTCGGTCAGGTAAAGCGCACGTCCAGTTTCGATAGCCATGTCGATCTCCTCGACGGTAGAATCGACGTATACCGCCTCGCCCTGTACGTAGAGGAACACATCGCCCCCTACAGTAAGTCCGTAGGTCTCTACCCTATCAGTGTTGACGCGCAAGGGGCGCTTGTCTTTCGTCAGGAACGCTATGAACATTACCGATACAACCTCTCTTTGAGACCTTCGATCTCCAGTTGCAACCGAACGTTCTCGTTACCTACCTCTCTGCTTTCCTTGCGGTAGGCTTCGTTCTTACCTAGCAAGTCGTCGCGCTCATCTCGCATATCGTCGTACTGCCGCGTAAGGCTCTCGTGAGTGCGATAGAGCGTGTCGAAGGCTTGGTTGGTTATGTCCAGGTCCTCCTCCAGTTCGAGAACACGCTTCCGCAGATCGGAAGAGATTTTCTTGGCGCGCTCGACCTCTTTCCTGCTATCAGCGATATACTGATACGACGCGATGTTGTACGCCAGTTGGACGAGTGCGTTGTAGTCGCCTCCCACTGCCGCTAGAATGTCGTATCCGTAGTCCACCGACTTGAGGGCTTCGAAGCCGAAACCGTCAAAGGTGAATGAGCGATTCCCCTTTTCGAAAACGAACTTGAAGCTACCGAACTCTTCGGTGTCGAAAGAGATAGTCGTGATGTTCATTACAGTGTCACTTCCATAGGTGCATCCGCGTCGTCTGGCCAGCGGGTGTGTTTCAGGATGAAATCTTGGCGGGGTAGTTTATGCCAGTGATGTGACCATGGCATAAGGTCGAACTTGTCGAACTGGGCGTAGACGTTCTGACATGTAGAGGGGTCGTCCCCGTGTGCGATCATAACAATCGCCGTTTCCCCCACCAACTCCGCGAACTCCGCCCCGACGTATTCGCCTTTGGTGTGGACGCCGTTGGCGAATGTAGTGAGCTTGCTGGTCACCATATGACTCCCTTTGTCCAGCCGTTTGCTAACACCGGTTTGTCGTCGTCACCCTTCACCATGGGTGGTGGTAACTTCGTCCCGGTTGTCTGCCACAGCTCCACAAGGGCGTCAAACAGCTCTTCATCGGTCATGCCGCTGTTCACCAACAGGCGTCGTTCGTCGGGGAAGACATGGAATCCTACGGTGTCGCGCAGCATGACCTTCTCCAGATATCAGCGAGATAGCAGTACACTCTGGTATTCCTTGATGACGCTATCCAGCTCCTCTGTCGGACAGTCCAGAACAATGCTCGATCCGTCCGGGAAAATGAGCTTTACTTGGTCCTCCTCATGCGGGCGAAACGCCATAACTTGGGCCATATTTACGCGGACGGTGTGACCCTCAAGGTCTTGCATCGATACCCACATCAGCGGACACTCCCTGTTGGTACGCGATTACGGAACCGGTGCGGTAGACTTCCAGCATCCCTTTCAGGTCGCGCGCTTCGCGGTCCAGGCTCTCTGATTCATCAAGCGTCTCTACCAGATGCTCTCCGCTGGCTACTGACGCTTGCTCGTACGCTGCCAGGGCATCGTTGCACTCTTCACAGTGTGCGCGCCAGTACTTGGCTAGTTTGCTGTTGGCCTTCAAGCATTCGATATATGCGTCCCTAACCGCGTATAGACGCTTGTCTAGCCAGTCTGCTTTCTTGTCGATTTCTCGCAGACGCCTTGCGATGACCATTAGACGATAGGGGATGTAGACGTTGTAGTGAAACCAGCGATTCACTTTGTAGCGTAAGGGCCGTTCGCACGATTCGACACACGTCATGATGGTGTCGCCGCCGCGTTGTCGGGTCCGCACGCCGTCTACGGTCGTTACAATGTCCTCACGCGACATTGGATAGCATCCTATCAATAGCTTCACGGATAATCGGCCACTTGGTGGCTGGCACGACTACGATGACTTCCTCATGCGGCTCAGATACGGCATGGAACACCAGCTCCTTTACGCCGTTACCGTAGTCGTCGTCTAAGGATACTCCTAGTTCGTCGCCCTCCGTAAGGGCGCACTCGATGAGAACCCTCGTGATCGGCGCGGACGCTCGCTCAATAGTTACATCACCCTTTGCCATCCGTTTACCTTTCAAATTTACGTTAACGTACCACGATAGCCGGGGGCGTGTCAACTGCCGGTCAGGACAGCCGGGTGCGTTTTGTCTGTGCCCAAAAGTGTTGACCAGACGCGCAACTTGTCCAGCTTGGCGTGGAAGTGCTCGACGCCAAGGCGGTTGATCTCCAGTAGGGTGAGGATCGTCAGCACGTCCTGCACCTCGTCAAGCAGTAGCTCGTAGTTGGTCTTCGGTCCATCGTTCGGTCGATAGTCCAGGCCGGTACGTCGGATTTTCGATACGGCTTGGATAACCTCGGCGCACTCCTCTTGAAGGATGCCCAGTGCTTCCATGCGTTGAGTTTCGTTCATTGGTCTTCGCCCTATCCCACGTGATATAGGTTACACCGCGTCTCGTTTTTAAGGCCATAGACATACCGCCAGCGGTCCTTCTCCTACGTCGGCCTCGGTGTAGCCTTGGTCTTCAAGGTCTGGAGTCAGTGCGTCAAGCATGAACTCCGGGTCGTCTTCTGAGTACAGTCTTCCCAATGAGGGTCCAGAAGGAAAGTGAAAGCTGTTTCCCTCAGCGTCACTAGCCTGCACGATGACAGCCTCGGGCGGATACTGAGACAACATTTCGATTAGGTCTGCAACGGTCATCATGTCATCGCACCATGTTCTCGGATAGCTCAACACACGCTCTCGCGAACTCCGCGAACACGTCTCGGGGAACGCGGACGACGACGCGGGCACCATCGTTTGGTTTGATGGCTTCGATCACCATGTCTTTGTTGTCCTCGGTGATCCAGACATAAGCTCCATCGTCACGAGACGAACGGACACTTACGTTTTCAACGCGCCGCTGTACGATGACTTGCGGGTATGGCATATCGAACTCGCTGACTGTGAGTTTGTCTGTGCCGATTGTCGCTGCCTTCATGCTCGTCTATTCCACCTCTCTCGTAGGGTCTCTTTGTAGTTGAACTCGACAGCCGATGACGCGCCGCACTTCGTGCACTCGATACAGGACCCTCCGAAATTCAAATCATCGGGGTCATCGTCGAAGTGAACTTCGCGGGCTTCTCCGCCGCAGAAGGGGCACGGTTTCAGTTCTTCGTCCATAGCAATGCCGCTACCAGTCTATCCATACCAACTGCGACTTCGAACACCAGCATGTCAGGGTGGAAGTCTTTACGGATACTCATTGAGCACATCTCAATCCATCGTCTACCTACTTTGGCTTCGATATCCATAGTCGAAAGACTATACGCGGGCAAGCGGTCGCTCTCAACTATGCGCGCTTCGCAAGCCGTCAAGTAGGAGATAAGGTTGCACAACGGCTCCATGACATAATTACGGTAGTCCGCCTTGGAATCCGCTTTATAGATGCACTGGAACTCTAACTGGTAGAACTCATAGTAGCGCATCTTCGCCGGATTTGCGCCGTCAGACGTTTCCCGTCGAAAACTCTTCCCTAACTGCCAGAAGCACACGGGGGGTTGTGCCAACTTGTTACTCTTCATCTGATGGCGGGCGTACGTGTAACTTGAAGGGGTGGTCTCGGGGCGTAGCACGGCCTCACTCTCGCCGAGATTCGCTTTCAGCGCCCATACGTCGTCATCGGTGTAAGTCTCATTGATGAACTCGCGGGGCGTCAACAGCGGACCTTCAACACGATGAAACTTCCACGCAGGATTGGCGTTCAACAGTTTAGTCGATACGACACGCGCTATCTCTTGTGTCCACGAGTCTCTTAGGAAGATTTCGCGCTCATCAAGGAAGCGGAGTCCGCCTATGTTATTGTAGAGGGCTAGACTCATGGCAGATGGTACCTATACTCTTTGAAGATGATCGTCCCTTCCTCCCGCATACGCCGCAGGAGGGTTACGGATGTGTGCTCGGCTATCCCAAAGGAGCGCTTCAATTCGTCATTGAGGATCGTTTCAGACGTGGGCTTGCCGCGCCGCGTCAACACACGTCGAACCTTCTCTTTGAAGTAGTCGTACATCTCATCGCTGATTTCGATACTCATCGTTCACCTCAGAAGGGAAGGAAGTAGACTAGTGTCGTGATAGCCGACACGGTGATCGTCAGTTGGATTGTGTCTTTCACGCCTTATACGCCTTCTCATTGTAGACCGTACGCGCGTACCGGAAGCTTTCGATACTCCTACCGTAGAAGTAGAGAAAAGCCATAAGTTGCTCGTCGGATATCTCTGTGAAGAATACCGATGCGTGGCCAGGGTAGGCGGGAATGAAAACCTCTGGGGCGTCAACAAACCCCAGAATCGTGGCGGGCGTCAATTTTTCTTCATGAGGAGCGTTAACCGTCGTGACGACGACTACACCTTGTGTGGGGAACTCGAACGGGTATGTCGTCATTATACACTCTCCTGCTGTATATTCCGGGGGACCCACTCACACACGAAATAAGGGTAGTAGTCGTCGATATTCGCCGTCCCCACCGTCAGGATGGTTTTACCGTTACGTCGATCCAACACCTCGATTCCGTCCGTGTTAGGCTCCGTCCATGAGCGTACCAAGACGGGTATGTGTAGGTATTCTGGCGAGACGCCGAAAGAGTGCATTGAGGCTTCGGCGATCAGCGGTTCGCCACATGATGACCGATAGCCGTCGTCTGGATTCTCGTAGAAGAATAAGGTGTGCGTATCCAGTTCGATAGCGATTCCGCTCGCATCGGGGTCGAACGGGTGGCGTAAGTCGGTGCGGATAGCGACCAGCGTGTGTTCTCCGGTAAGCTCGAAAGGCATCTAGTCTTCTCCGTATTTTGTTCGCATGACCAGCGTCGCTATGTAGTAAGATAGTGGTATCGAGACCGCCCAAAGGAGCATCCCGAGCGGGGGTTTGCTCACGATGAGGCGAACCAACACGATGAATCCGAATTGGAGCAGTAGGTACCAAAGGGCCGTTTCGTACTCACGGGCGAGGTACGTAACATCCTCCCACACTCTGGTCAGCATCCCTTTGATGAACTCAGACGCCATAGTCAACTCTCACTTTGAACGATAGGAACTCGCCGAACACGCCAGCCGACGCCGTGAAGGTCGGTACCTTTGACTTGGTACGAGTCAAAGTGATCGGCTCGTCGCTCATCATTCCTCCTCTTCCGTCGTTCGATGGTACCTTGTCGCGGATGATCTGTTTCTGCATAAGTGCTGCGAACTTCTTAGCAGCTTCCCTGTAGGTCACCGCAAAGACGCGGCGGTTGGTACCTCCTAACTTTAAGTCAAAGGGGGACTCAACGTCGTAGATTTCGTGGGTCTTCATCACTCGCTTTTCCCTCTGACTGGGCTTCGGGGCCTTGCGTTTTTCCAGGGCTTCGGCACCCATCTCTATCAGTTTATCCCTTGAAGGCTTCCTTAGAGTCTTGCCGGGATTGTTCTTCCTGAACTCAAACTGTTGTTTCTGAAACTCTAACTCACCAGCGTGTTGCGCGGCGCTATATGATAGGTCTTGCTTCAACCCCCACCGATTCGTGACCCCGATATTGTATGTGTCACGGTCGTACGTTATTGTCTGGAAGGCTAGAAGAGGAGCATCGACGCCGATCTCGTCCTCTGGCAGGTAGACATGGGACCAGTGCATTCCATTTATGACGCCATCTGAGTGTAGTATCAAATGGGGCACATAGTCCTCTTCGTCTTCATCTCCCGGCTCTTTGAACACCTCCGCGAACTTGTCCTGATACAGCAGGAACATCTGTCGGGCAGCGTCCTCCAAGGTATCACCAGCGAACCGGTACCACTTCTGAAGACGGATTCCAGGGATGCGATTGTTCTTTATCGACGTGATTTGGTATACGGCCATAGGTGCCTCGTTTACTCTCGGGGCTAACCTTACCTCGGGGTTAGGAGGCGTGTCAACCACATACTCCGTCCACATATACCGTATTGTTGACCGGTCCTTGATTTGCCTCATAGGGGACCCTACAAATGTCGGGTGGACCCATCCAAGATTCAAAAATAGGGGGGGGGTCTATCGGGGTAGAAAAATGACCTCCTCCCTCGTCTCGGCGCGTGTTGAAGCGTCTTGTGCCTAGTGCCGACTGACTAGCTACTCAGTGACCCATTCTGCTCACTTTCGAGGCAAAATACCAAGATTCGAAATGGGTCATCGAATCTGCCTCGAAAAGCTCGGAATGGGTCATTAGCCCGAAGTACCTAAACAGTGTTTAATCTGTATACCTGCATAAAAGCGGCGAAAGCTCGGAATGGGTCATTAGCAAAAATAAATGTATGCGAAATGGGTCACTAACGAGGAGTGTGTCTGGGAATATCTGCAACGTGCTCCAGGTTACGCTGTTGTTTCCGCTGAGAAATGTAGATGTTGCAATTTTTGGGGCACGATTCGATTCCCTTATAGAGCGATTCCACCTCTCTCCAAAAGTGCGAAATGGCTCATTAGGACCCCTGTGGAATGACCCATTTCGCATACTTTCTTTTCTGTTTAAGCGTTCTGCATTTACTCTAGCGAATGGAATTACAACTTCACACTGTAACATGTAACTCTACCTTACTAAGATACTGGAATATATAGGAAAAAAGGGTGTAGGTAAGAAAAAAGTAGTGCCGTACAACTCAGCAACACCTCCATCGGTCTTTCTCCCTCCCCTTTCGGCCCCAGCGTTAACGTAAATTCGTAGGGTTAACGCCTGATGCACGGCTCCGCGCCCGACCTCGTTAAGGTAAATTTTCAACCTTAATCTTGTCCCCGCGTAAACGGTCAAATTCGAAATTGATTTCAAAAAAATTTAGGACCGGAAGGGCCTGATATAGGACTTTGTGCCCCTACCCCTTTACTAAAAATTAATTATTAATTTTCCGTTAACAAACATAGTTAACGACAGGTTTATATTAACCATTAATTTTCCGTTAACAAACATAGTTAGCGGAGCGTTAAGGGTTAACGAAACCTTACCGCGACCAAACATAGTTAACGAAACCCTACGCCGAACACCGTTCAGCGCAAGACATGCTTAACTGTTGCCAAAGGGACATACCTGTGACATTCTAGCAAGTATACGCAATTTTAATTAACATCCCGTTAAGAAACTTGATTAACAAGCGTTCATATTAACAGATTTGTTAACCTTAAAAATTAAGGTTAACGTCAGGTTAACAGCGGCGTTTCATTAACCCTAAAAATTAAGGTTAACGCTGCGTTAAACTCTTTAGCGGTTGTTAATACTTTCGTAACCATGGCTGAAGATCGTATATACAACTCATCGAGGTCTGGCACGAAACTTTCCCGGAAGAAAATTCGGCTTCGTAAGTCTTTTTTAAGACCTCTGGCGCATAATACTCATATCAACAGAGCGAGAGACGTCATGGACTACACTATAACAACCGCCATTGAAAAGACCGCAGCATCGCGCGGGCGCTGGTACGATCTGGCGACCCTTAAGGCTGTCACCGACGCGCGCGGCATCGCTTGGAGCGCCGTTGCTCGCGAATTGGTCGCCCTACTGGACGCCGGGGAGATCATGTTGACGATCAATGAGGATCGCCGGGGCGTGACGCCTGCTGACAAAGCGGCGGAATTCCACCTTGCCGGGCACCCCGTGAATTTTTTCATGATCCCCTGATTTTTAACTCCTTGTTAAGACCTAGCTGCTATCCTGTTTAAGTCAACAGAGCAGAGGAATTCACACAATGGCCCGTTACAGCAAAGCAGCCCAGGAACGCCGCGAAATGGATATGGCCCGCGATGCCGCCGCCCGTGCACGCGACCTTAAGAGTCTCTCCCTTGTGACTCCGCACCGCCCGACCGCTGGCCACCTTGACGCCGCCGCGAAGCTCCAAGCCTTCAAAGCTCGCACCTGCAACTCTAACTGAGGCCCAGCGCCTCCCCTCCCGGTCCCCAGCCGGGAGGGCTGACCCTTTACGGAGTGTTTACCATGTCGTCAGAATTGTATGCGATTGTTGAGGAACCCGGAACGGATTCGGAGCGAGTCATTGCGACGTTCGCTGATTATATGCGGGCTATTCGATTTCTTCAGTCAAGGTATACGAATCATGAACGGGAGGAAGGATTCGTCGATGTGATGCTACAACGCGAAGACGGAACACTGACGACGTTAAGACCTTGGTGCTATCCTGTTTAAGTCAACAGAGGAAAACGTCCCATATCGGGACATTTGTTTACATCTTATTAGGGTTAATTATTAAGGTTAACGCAAAGTTGACGTTTACACTTTATTAAGGTTAACAATTAAGGTTAACGCGAAGTTAACAACTGTCCCATGTTCACGTTTTGTTCCCCTCCTAGACTTTTTTCTATGTTCACTGTTTGTTCCGCTTCTCGTTTACTGTTTGTTAAGACCTCGCTGCTATCCTGTTTAAGTCAACAGATGGAGTCACACAATGACCGCACAAGTCGAATTCTCAAAGTCGGGTCACACCGTCAAGATTCGCGATCCTCGTTTCCCCGGCCACGGCCTTGTCACCCGTCGCGGCGACAAGATCACGGGCACGCTGGTACCGCGCGGCAATAAGCGAGTCCGCGCCTACGAAATCGAGACTTCGCCCGCAACCGTCGCCTCCGATATGGCGGAATGTGCCGGGTACGTCGCACACTGTATGCGCGGCGTCGTAGAAACCCTGGAGGCTCGCCGCTGATGAAAGCGCAACGTTTCGCGGAGTTCTATCATTGGAACGTCGGCAAGTCGGGGATCATCCCGGCTTGCGGCTCCGACTCGGTTTTACCGCTTGACGGTCGGCACGGACTCCCCCGTGCGATCAAGGCTGCGCACGATACCGCCAAGCGGCGCGGCTATGTAGCTTTCCGCGTCTGCCACGGGACGTTTACAGACAATCGCCCGCTTACGGGACTCATTAAGGTGGAGTAAACCGGTGTCTCACTTCGAGACACTTATAAAGGTTCCGTTAAGGTTAAAAATTAAGGTTAACGCCGCCTTTACAGTTGCAGATACAACTCAAAAATCTTTTCGACGTTTACTGTTTGTTAAGACCTTGGTGCTATCCTGTTTAAGTCAACAGAGAGGAGTGAAATCAAATGGAAGGCGATGACGGACGTTGGTACGAATCCGAGGCCGCGTGGGAGTTTGCGTATAACGAGGGGTGCAAAGAGGAAATGCGCCGCATCATGGCGGCGGAGGCCGACGATTGCGCCGATGATTCGGATGACTTCATTGGGCCGGTTCAGCCCTATCAACCCCTGGATGAAATTCCGTTCTGAGAGGAAAACGACCATGCTTCCCACACCCGACTCACTCGCGGACCTGTACCTTGACTATGTGAACAGCTTTTTGACGGTCGCCGGGTTCGCAGATCATCACGGTTTCCGCTTCGTCGAAGCTTCGCTGTTGCTGGACATCGGGCGGGACTGTCACGAACGCCGAGTCCTGACTGGCAGCGCACATATGGAGGCTTGAACAAATGACACGTCAAGTGGGGCCAATTGCACCTCACTTTTCGCGACGGCTCGACTCACGTTGTCGAGTTGAATGAACTGGAGACTGACACCATCGACCATAAGTACCCCGACACCGTGACCAAGTATCTGGCCGCATATGACGACGCGGGCGACCCCTACCCGGATTGGGCGAAAGACCTGAACATCTGACAACGGAGTGAAGTCAAGCCATTGATTTGGTTTGACTTCACATTTTCCATAATACCCCTTATCGGTACAGTGCGAATCTCATTATGCGAATCTCGAATCTTGTGATAGGGTGCTGGCATGATCGAACCGAGAGAACTAACCGCGCGCCAAGTCGATTACACTGGACAGACGTTCAACGATTGGACGGTGTTGCGGTATATGGGAATCAAGCGCCAAGGTCCGCGCGGACGCTCACATTCGCACTATTGGCTTGCACGCTGTTCATGCGGCAATGAACGAGTCGTTCAGATACGGAGTCTGATAGCTGGCACCTCGAAACAGTGCCGAGATCATCAATCGGGACTGCCAAACGGTTCTTTACATCCCCTTTACGGTACATGGATAAAAATGCGGAGCCGATGCCGCAATCCGAACGACGGGGACTTCAAATATTATGGGGCGCGCGGAGTCGAGGTATGCGCCCGGTGGGATTCGTTCTGGAAGTTCGCCGCAGATGTGGGGGACAAACCGTCACCGCAACACTCGTTAGATCGTATAGACAACTCTGGCGACTATGAGCCCGGAAATGTTCGATGGGCGACTCCGCAGGAACAGGCGCAGAATCGGCGAGATTGGGGAACCGCATCATAGTGGGACAGTCGTAAAGGTTTTGTTACCGTTAAAAATTAAGGTTAACCGCCCCCTACCGCCGTAGAGTTAACACTTTGGTTACCAACGATTCGCCCTTGCGTTGACACCTTGCCCCCGCTCGTTTACTATTCTTCTTGTCAACGCGGCGAATGACTGGAACAACGCCGCACTTGTGGTGAAGCGTAATGGATCAACCGTGCCGGTGCTCGGCGGGAGGTGCGCCATGATCTAATCTGACTTGACTCGAATTGAGTTGACTTCCGCGTGATGGTCCGGTTTCCAGCATCGGGCAACGCTTTATAGATAGATAGATGACGACGCGAGCCCTCGATTCCCCGGAGTCGAGGGTTTCGCTATTTCTGCCGCTGGTAACACTTTCTTAAGACCTCAGTGTTATCCTTTGTCTTGTCAACAGAGGAGTCCACACCATGTTCCAAGTTCAGCGCGTCACACACCCCAACGGCATCATGCACGTCGAGCCGATTGCCAACTTTGGCCAGATCAAGGCGGCTGTTCGCCACTGCCGCACTTGCACGGCGGATGAGGCTACCACCTATCGCGTCGTCGGGTTTCACCGCACTCTGCGTCCCCTGTTCATCAACAGCCTTTTCATGGGCCGGGAATACATTGAGATGAACGCCGCACCGGTTGGCGTCATTCTGTCGAATCATCGTCGCACCTACGGCCCCCTGACCAAGGCTTTCTTCACCGACTATCGCGCCCTTATCGGAAGAAAGGCAGCTCCCCTGCCTTGACCCGAAGGTGGACAGGGATTAACGCCCTGTTCACCTTTTCTTGGTAGTAGGGCGTTAACCCTAATAATTAAGGTTAACGCACCGTCACCTAGGTTGTAGATACAACTCAAACTTTCTTTCGGTGGTAACACTTTCTTAAGACCTTGGTGCTATCCTGTGAAGGTCAACAGAGGAATGATCGTTATGGAAATAACTTTCGCATGGAATCCCGACGCCAACCCTCGCGCCAATAAGCGGTGGGGCGTGCGGCTTTTCCACGATGCGCGACGCGGATGTATGCGCTCGGCTAAGACGCAGACGGGAGAGTTGCCGCCGTATGGGTATTTTCCGTGCGAGCATTGTTTCGGATATCACGCTTCGAAGTTCGCCAGAGCAGCGGGCAAAGAAGCATTCAACAAGGTTCACGGGGGCTAACCATGTACGACTATTCTGACGACTTGATTTCTGATCTGCACAAGGGTGCGCGTGGATTCCGTCCCGGCGCTGCGTTCATGGCGCGCTGGGCTGATCTGACTCCAGGCGAGAAGCAATCCTTATGGGATTCGTTGCGCGATGAGTTGGATTCCGTACTGTCAGAAGACGCAGCAGCAGAAGCGGAAGCCTTGGCAGATTTCGAGTCTGGCATCGCAACGGCTTTCAAGATCGGTGCACCTGATCGTCAGACCGCGATCCGCTGGACGCTGGCAGCAAACGGAATCGAGATAGGACGCATGCAAGACGCGGGGCACGTCTGTTACGCGCTGGGCTTATCATTTACACTTGTCCCCGAGTTTAAGGAGTTGTTCGCATGACACCGGCAGAGATTCAGGCATATGCATCTGGAAGGTATTTCGGAGAGAGGGGACTCGTTCCTGACCTTAGCGGGATGACTGAGGAACTGCGCGCGGCGTTCATACGTGGATTCGACGATGCCCGCGAAGAAAAAGGTATTCCGAGGTAACACTTTCTTAAGACCTTGGTGCTATCCTGTGAAGGTCAACAGAGAGGA
>Ga0181563_10000428_pt1 | contig 39505 bp, 38 predicted proteins | sample 011ome_25_FD_133759 | JGI IMG/M metagenome (GOLD analysis project Ga0181563, IMG submission 133759) | Coastal salt marsh microbial communities from the Groves Creek Marsh, Skidaway Island, Georgia - 011512CT metaG (megahit assembly) | ecosystem: Environmental > Aquatic > Marine > Intertidal...
CTTAGGTTCTGGACATGTAATGATGTTTACTGACAATACCAATTTTAGAGCATTTTGGTATGGTACTAATAAATTATTAGCAAATGCTATTTTCTTTGGAGATAGTATGTAAACCACATTAAATGACACAAAAAGCCCCCATCAGTTGGGAAGATTTTAATAAAATAGACATGAGGGTTGGTACTGTCATAAGTGCCAGCCCTTTTGAAAAAGCTAAAAAACCAGCCTATCAATTAACTATTGATTTTGGTGATGACATTGGCATTAAAAAGACCTCTGCTCAAATCTCAGAGCTTTATGGTATTGAAGAACTCATTGGAAAAAAAGTTGTAGCCGTTGTTAACTTTCCTCCAAAACAAATTGCTAATTTTATGAGTGAATGTTTGATTTTGGGAAGTGTAGATGGCACAAAAGTATCACTACTCCACCCAGATCACGATGTAACTAACGGATTAAGTATTAGTTAATGAAAAGGGTGTTAAATGAAGTTTTAAGGTTTCTAATAGGCTTTGGTCTGAGATCCTATTACAAGAAAATCAAAATTTCAGGATTAGAGAACATCCCAAAAGACAAGCCTTTACTGATTTTACCCAATCATCAAAACGGGCTAATTGATCCCATATTAATTGGATCACTTTGTAAGCTTAACCCTTATTATTTAGCTCGGTCTGATGTATTTAAAAACCCCATCGCAAATTGGTTTTTAAGAACCATTCAAATGATGCCCATCTACAGAATTCGAGATGGTAGAGATTTACTTCAAAAAAACGAAGAAATATTTGATCAGTGCGCAGAGCTTCTCCTCCATTCTAAAAATCTCATGTTATTTCCAGAAGGAACCCATGGAATTGATAGAAAAGTGCGAATCCTAAAAAATGGTTTTTATCACATTCTCAGTAGAGCTTTAAAACTGAATCCTGATTTAGATGTCCAAATACTTCCTATAGGATTCAATTACAAACATTTAGAACAATTTCCAGACAGTGTTGCCATTAAAATTGGTTCCCCAATATCGGTGCAACAACTCATTAAAGAACAGGATGAATCAGAACATTTATGTCTGCTTAAAAAAGCTGTAAAAAAAGAGCTCATCAAACTAACTACTCATATTGATGACCAAGAAAATTACTCAGAAGTATTTGAATATTTACACTATAAAAGGGTTGATTTTTTAGAACCTGATGTCAATAATCAAATTATTGCTTCTTATCAAATTTCTAAAACTTCATATCCCATAGAAGCTAAGAAAGTATCTTTTATGAGTAAGTTCGCTAGAATTCTATTGTATATACTCAATTTTCCAATTGTATTAATTTGGAGGCTTTCCAATCCAAAGCGTTTTGATATTGAATTTGTCAGTACTTTTCGCTTTGCATATGCCGCTTTAGGTTATGTTTTATACATGGCAGTAATTGCGTGTATAGCTTGGTGTATTATTCCCTTCAAAGTTGTACTAGTAGGAATTGTTCTTCATTATTCACTTTCGAAACTTCTGGTAAAAGTGATCTAATTGATATCTTTGTTAAAACAAAATTAATATGGCAGCAACACCTAGTCGAATGATCACCTTGGGATCCAAGGCAGTTGATTTTAAATTAATCGATACCATTAGCGACAAGATTCTAAGCTTAGAGGAATTAAAAGGTTCTAAGGGTAGCCTTATCGTTTTTATTTGCAATCACTGTCCATTTGTACTTCACATCAATGAACGTTTGGTTCAGCTTGCCAATAGGTATCAAGAAAAGGGAATTCAATTTATAGCCATTTCTTCAAATGATGTAGTGAATTACCCCCAAGACAGTCCCGAGCTTATGAAACAAAGAGCTAAGGAACTCAATTACCCTTTTCCATACCTCTATGATGAAGATCAATCTGTTGCCAAAGCTTATATGGCGGAATGCACTCCTGATTTCTTTTTATACAATTCCAAATTATCACTTGTCTACAGAGGACAGATGGATGATTCAAGACCCGGAAATGGAAAAGAGTGTACTGGAATTGATCTTTCAAATGCCTTTGATGCTCTGATTGAAAACAAAGCCATCGACCCAGATCAAAAGCCCAGTATAGGTTGTAATATCAAATGGAAGTAAGCAGTAGTTCTTATCTGGATTTTTTCCATTGCTCGATTTGAGCTAAGTGGTGATTTCCATGCCACACATATTGTCCGAGTGTAAAAAACAAGCTCTTTTGTTGATTTCCTTCAGGGTGAATATAAAAGATTTGATAGTCTTCCTCAGTCAAGGTTTTTAAAAAGTATACCCATCGTTTGTAAAGCATATCGATATAATCCAAGGAAAGTTCAATCGGAGCCTCCTTAGCGTCTTTAAAATCACTCCAGGCCATTTCGTCGTATGCCTTAATTACACATCCTGGATGAGCCTTAGCCCATTTAAATCGAATATAGGCATGCGTATGACTATCAGCAATATGATGTACAAGTTGTCTTATAGTCCAGGTTCCTTCTCGATAAGAAGATTTTAAATCACTTTCAGTTAATGACTCAATTGAGTTTCTCAATAATGCTGGATATTGAGCAATCTCATCAATCCAATCTTCTATTTGAGATTTTGAGATCATTACAGGCGATTCAAATAAACCTATTGGATATACTTCTTTATCTACTGTTGTCATGATTCTTATTTTTACTAAAGATAAATAAAAAAAGCCCATCATCAGATGGGCTCTATAGCAAAGAATTTGAATCGTATTATTTAGCGTCTACCAATTCTACATCGAATATCAAAGTTGCATTTGGAGGAATCACACCACCTGCACCTGCTGCACCATAACCTAAATCCGATGGAATTACAAAACGAGCTTTATCTCCAATGTGAAGCAATTGAATTCCTTCATCCCATCCAGGAATTACTTGTCCAACTCCTACTTGAAAATCAATTGGTTGATTTCTTTTATAAGAAGAATCAAATACCTGTCCATTTGCAAGAGAACCTTCATAGTGAACACTCACTTGTTGACCAGCTTGGGCTTGAGCTCCCTCACCTTTTTGAATGATTTGATAACGCAATCCAGAATCTGTCTTTTGAAAACCAGCTGCTAATTCTTCTAATTCTTTTTCTTGAGCTTCTTTTTGTTCAGCAATACGTTTTGCTCTAGCTCCTTCAAAGGTTCTAAAAGCTTCAATTGCATTCCAGTTTTGAGCTTCTTCACCAACTCTTACTATTTCTAAAGAATCGATTTTATCTCCTTGAGCAATAGCATCAACAATATCCTGACCTTCTACTACAGTTCCAAAAACAGTGTGTTTATTATCCAACCATGGAGTAGCCACATGAGTGATGAAAAACTGAGAACCATTTGTTCCTGGACCTGCATTGGCCATCGACAATACTCCAGGTCCATCGTGTTTTAAATCCACGTGAAACTCATCGTCAAACTTATATCCTGGATCTCCAGTACCAGTTCCTAAAGGACATCCTCCTTGAATCATAAAATCTGGAATCACTCTGTGAAATGATAAACCATCGTAATAGGGTTGCCCTTGTGGTTTAGCAGTGTTTTCTAAATTACCCTCTGCCAAAGCGACAAAGTTACCAACTGTTCCAGGTGTCTTATCAGCTGTTAATTGAATAAGGATTGTTCCTTTTGTAGTATTGAATTTTGCGTAAATACCGTCTTGCATGACTCTAATTTTTTAATGAGCTGCAAAGATATTAAATAAGAAGCGATAGGCCAATTAAAATCCGTATTGATCCACTAGATAAATTAGTGATGCCATGGCTCCTAATCCCAAATGCAATTCCCTTTTGTTGACGTGCTCAAAAGTATCATTTGCAGCGTGGTGATGATCAAAATAACGCTGCGGATCAGGTCTTAAGCCTGATAAGACAACAGAAGAATCTACATTTTTTAAGGGACCTATATCAGCACCTCCTCCTCCTCTAAAGAAGGTATTGACTAAATAGGGCTCAAATAGTGGTTTCCAAGTTTCAATTTTTGCAAATTGCTTGTCAGAAGCTCCAAAAGTAAATCCTCTTGGCGTAAAGCCTCCAAGGTCACTCTCTAAACCAAAAATGTGATTTTCTTTATTCTTTTTAGCGTTTTCAGCATACTGAGTACCACCTCTAAGTCCATTTTCTTCATTCATAAACATAACGGCTCTGATGGTTCTTTTAGGTTGATATCCAATTTTGTTAAACAGCTCAATAACTCCCATACTCTGAACACAACCAGCTCCATCATCATGAGATCCGTCTCCGAGATCCCAAGAATCCAAATGACCACCAACGACTATTATTTCATCAGGAAACTCACTTCCTTTAATTTCAGCAACTACATTGTAAGATTGAACATCAGCCATGGTTCTACAGCTCTGTTTAAAGAAGAACTTTAGATTGGGGTTGAGCTCTAGTGTTTTACTCAGAAGTTCAGCACCATTAGTTGAAATCGCAGCGGCGGGTATTCTAGGAACTGAAGGATCCTGACTGTAATGTAAAGATCCTGTATGAGGATAATCATCCAATCGCGTACTCAATGAACGCACAATAACACCCACAGCTCCATATTTAGCAGCTTCTGCTGCCCCATTTACTCGTTGTTTTCCAGCTTTACCATAGGCTTGTAGAGTTTGAACATAGGTTTGATCCATTGGTTCATTAAAGAATACAATTTTTCCCTCAATGTTTGCTCTTCCTACTTTTTCAAGACCTTCGATTCCTATAACCTCTACAATGGGTGCTTTTAAACCCAAAGCAGGAGTAGATATTGATCCACCAAGTGCACAGATGGGAACATTAAAGGTGTTTCCAGGAGAGGTCTCCACATAAGCAAACTCTGGAGTTCCCCTTACCCATTTCGGAACCATCACAGGCTCTAAATAAGCGCGATCGATATCGAGCTTTTTCAATTCTTTATAAGTGTATTGAACCGCCTCTTCAGCTTGAACGGAACCCGAGAGTCTTCCTCCTATTTGATTTGAAAGGTGATTTAACCAATCATAGGAACTACTCTGAGTCATCGCAGTATCAAAGATTTCTTTTATTTTTTGGTCGTCTTGTTGTCCGTAGCTGCATAGACTTATAGCTAAAAAGAGTGCTAGTAGGTGTTTCATTTATTCGTTTTTATTTGCAAAAAGTTCAACGTCTTCTATTTCGATGGTATCCCCTCCTAATATTAAGAGTCGTTCCACCACATTTCTGAGTTCTCGAATATTACCAGTCCAAGAATAGGTTTTTAAAAGCTCTAGCGCTTCATCACTAAATTCTTTAGGAGGTTTCCCTTCTTGACTACAGATAAGTTGACTAAAGTGAGAAACTAAGAGTGGAATATCCTCTTTTCGATTATCTAAACTAGGTACATCAATTAAAATTACAGCTAATCGATGATAGAGATCTTCTCTAAACTTTCCATCAGCGATTTCATTTTTGAGATTCTTATTAGTTGCTGCAACGACGCGAACATCCACTTTGATGTCTTTGTCAGAGCCTACTCTACTTATTTTGTTTTCTTGTAATGCGCGAAGTACTTTAGCTTGAGCTGAAAGACTCATATCTCCGATTTCATCTAGGAACAAAGTACCTCCATGGGCCGTTTCAAACTTTCCAGCACGATCCTTATGGGCAGAGGTAAACGATCCTTTGACGTGACCAAAGAGTTCACTTTCGATGAGTTCTGTAGGAATAGCAGCGCAATTAACTTCTACAAAAGGTAACTTTGAACGATTGCTTTTTTGATGTAACCAATGAGCGACTAATTCTTTACCAGTACCATTGGGACCTGTTATGAGGACTCTCGCCTCTGATGGAGCAACTTTCTCAATCATAGACTTAATCTTTTCAATAGCTGGACTATTACCAACCATTTCAAAAGCTTTGGCAATCTTTTTCTTGAGTTGTTTGTTCTCTTGTTGAAGGAGGTTTTTATCGAGTGCATTTTTAACCGAGGTCAATAGACGATTTAAATCAGGTGGTTTAGAGATATAATCAAAGGCCCCTAATCTCATTGTTTCCACTGCAGTTTCTAAATCCCCATGACCAGAGATCATAATAAAAGGCACATCAGAATTGATCTCTTTAGCCCTTTGTAATACTTCGACTCCATCTACATCTGGCATTTTAATATCACAGAGCACCAGATCAAAAAGCATAGATTCAAATTGTTTTAAACCAGTTCTTCCATTATTCGCTTCTTCGATGTGAACCTGATCAACTTCTTGCTTAAGAATTTTGACTAAAACTCTTCTAATCGCGTCTTCATCTTCAATTACCAGAATATTAGGCATAATTATTTAGTGGGGTTTACTAGGTGAACCGTTCTTTGTGGGAATGGAATATTAATGTCTTTTTCTCTAAATGCTTTGTCGATTTTAAATCGAATATCACTTTTTATTTTATTGTCTCCAAAACTATCAGCAGTAGTGTATATTACTGAAAAATTCAATGCTGAGTCACCAAAATCTTCAAAGAGCACAAAAGGCTTAGGAGATTTTAAGACTCCCTTTTGATTGGAAGCTATATCGATAAGTATTTGTTGTACCAATTCAGTATCGGACCCGTAAGCTACTCCTACCGATACTTTCTCAATGGTGCTTCTTCTATTTTGAGTGTGATTGTAAATACTCTCAATTAAAAACTTGTGATTTGGAATTACAATGACCTTATCATCTCTAGTTACCGCTCTAGTGGTTCTGAGATTAATTTCTGTAACCTTTCCAATTTTTCCTTCTAACTCTATAACATCACCCACATGAAGCGATTGATCAGTAATGATTAAAACCCCAGAAATTATATCTTGAAACAAGTATTGCAAGGCAAAACCAATTCCGACGAACAAGGCAGCAGAAGCAGTTAAAAAGACCGTTAAATCAATTCCAGAAGTGTGAAGAACGGTAACTACTGCAAGTAGATAAAACAAATATCTTAAAAAGGAATAAACACTTACAAATTTAAATCGATCTGATTCGTCTAATCGTTTATCGAGTAATTTTCTAATAATTTTGAGCACTATATTGATGGCTAAAATCACCAAAACTAGACTTAATAGTGTTCCGATGGAAATCTTTACAGTCTCACCATCGATGACATTAAAGTCCCAAATCTGTTTAATACTTGATAAGAAATTCTTGAGCTTTTCCAATGCTAGATTATTTATTATTCTAATTTACGGAATTCTACCTAAATCACTAGGTATTTCATTAAAAAACAAAACCCAGCACTAAGTACTGGGTTTGTTAATCGCATAAATAAGTCTTGCCTTAGGCAAACATATCTTTTACTTTTTCAAAAAAAGACTTGTCTGATTTCTCAGGTTTAGGATTAAAATTATCATCCTTTAACATCTTTTCAAAAAAGTTTTTTTGCTCTTTATTGAGTTCTTTAGGAGTCCAAACATTGACGTGAACTAATAGATCTCCAGTTCCATATCCATTGATACTTTTGATTCCCTTATCTCTTAGACGTAGAATCTTCCCTGATTGAATTCCAGCTTCAAGTTTGATTCTAGCCTTACCACTAACGGTATCAATTTCTTTAGAAGTTCCTAATACAGCTTCACTGATACTGATGTATAAATCGTAATGAAGGTTATTTCCTTCTCTTTTAAGAGTTTCGTGTTCAATAGTTTCAATTGCTACAATTAAATCTCCAGCTATACCATTTCCTGGCGCATCATTTCCCTTACCACCAACTTTTAGTTGCATTCCATCTTCAACACCAGCAGGTATTTTAATAGAAACTGTTTCTTCTTTTTGAACCATTCCTTGAGCATCAGCCTCAGATGGTTTTGAATCGATTGATTGACCACTACCTCCACAAGTACTACAAGTAGTCGCAGTTTGCATTCTACCTAAAATCGTATTGGTGATTTTCGTCTGTTGACCACTACCGTGACAGCTTGTACAGGTCTTAAAGGTAACTCCATCAGCAACAGTTTTACGTCTTACCTTAACCTTTTTCTCAACTCCATTGGCTACTTCTTCCAAGGTTAATTTGACGCGAATTCTAAGGTTAGAACCCTTTACACGTCTTTGACCTCCACCGCCAAATCCAGAAAATCCTCCAAAACCTCCACCTCCAAAGGCAGATCCAAAAATATCTCCAAATTGACTAAAGATGTCATCCATATTCATACCACCACCTTGTCCAAATCCACCTTCAAAAGCAGAATGTCCAAAACGATCGTATTTAGCTCTCTTTTCTTCATTACCCAAAACTTCGTATGCCTCAGCTGATTTCTTAAACATCTCTTCAGCCTTTTCATCTCCTGGGTTTTTGTCTGGGTGGTATTTAATCGCTTGTTTTCTGTATGCCTTTTTAATTTCAGCTGCAGAAGCGCTCTTACTTACCCCTAATATTTCGTAATAATCTTCTTTCATAAACTCCTATTATTTTCCAACAACTACTTTAGGATGTCTTATAATCTTGTCTCCTAGGGTATATCCTTTTTCAACAACATCGATTATTTTTCCCTTAAGATCTTCTGTAGGTGCTGGAATCTGAGTAATAGCATCGTGGATATCTGCGTCGAAATCACTTCCCTGAGCTACTTCAATTCCTTCAAGTCCTTGCACCTTTAATACAGAGATCAGTTTGTCATTAATCAAATTAACTCCCTTAAAAAGTTCGTTGTCTTTCTCTGTTTTACTGATCTCTTTAATTGCTCTATCGAAATCATCGATGACTGGCAGTAAAGCAGTAATAACTTCTTGACCTGCAGTTTTAAAAAGTTCAACTCGTTCTTTAGAAGTTCGTTTCTTGTAGTTTTCAAACTCAGCGAACAATCTAAGAAACTTGTCCTTTTCAGCTCCTAATTCATCTTGAAGCTCTTTTATAGGATCCTTTTTTTCTTTTTTCTTAGACTTTTTATCAGCCTTTGATTCTTCTTGCTGTTGTTGAACATCAGCTTCTTGAACCTGGTCTTTTTCAGTTGTATTTTGATCTTTGCTCATTATAATTCATTTTTCGAAAATGATGTGGCAAAAGTACTGCCAAATAATGAATTAATGTCATATTGTCATTGGATTTTTAAGGAGAATCCCTTACAAAACCAGAACTAGTAATTAAAAGCTAGGAAACAATGTGATCTAGAGCTTGGCCTAATGTTGCAAAACTGTACTGATAATCAGTCTTCTTAATCTTGGAAGCACTGATGCAATGTGAGTTAATCAGCAGTCCTGATCGTTCACCAAATAGTAGTTTGACAATAAGCTTGGGCATTCTAAATAAGATGATTTTCTTGTTCAATGCTTTTGCAATTGAACGCACCAATTCCTTTTGTCGAACTGGATTTGGAGCCACTGCATTAAAAATTCCTCTTTCATTTTTTTGAGATAAGAAGAGGATAATTTGAACTAAATCATCGATATGGATCCATGATTGCCATTGGTCTCCATTTCCAAAAACAACTCCAACACTTGCTTTAATTGGAGCCAATAAACTAGGTAATACACCTCCTTGGGATGAAAGTACAAGACCAATTCTAAGAATGATAGGATCCAATCCCAATTCTGTGAATAAATTCGCTTCTTGTTCCCAAGCATGAACAACAGATCCTAAAAAATCATCAGCAACTTCCGTGTTAACTTCTTTTAATTTATTGTTGTAATCTTCTTTGTAAATACCAATAGCAGAGGCTGTTAAGAAAGATTTTATCGAATGATTATCTAGGGACTGAATTCCTTTGCGAAGCGTTTCTAGAGACTTAATTCTACTTTCTAATATAAGTTTCCTGTTTTTTTTAGTCCAGGGTTTTGAAATAGAAGATCCAGCGAGGTTTATTACCGTATCGACTCCTTCAAAACAGTTGATATCTATTGTTCCTTCGAGAGGATTCCACATAAATCCTTGAGCTTTTTCAAATCGATCAAGTTGAGATGATCTAGTACTCAAATAATGAACTTGATGACCATTAGCTAAGCATTGCTCAACTAATCGCGATCCTACTAATCCCGTTGCTCCTGTTATTAATAATCTCATATTTTTCTTCCTACAAAACGAACCACCGAGCTTTTTCCTCTGTGATAGATTCCTTCTTCTAAGTTAGTTTGCACTTCAGTAGCTATTTCAATTTCAAAATTTTCAAAATCTTTTTTTATTGAATCCAGCTGATAGAGCTGATCTATATTCTTAGGTCCCCCAACAGTTGGGTTTTCTCTTTGATCCTCTATATGAGACTTGCTAAAGGCCTCTAAGATCATTGTGCCACCACTTTTTAAGAAGGAACTAATCTTTTGAAAATTCTTTCTTCTTATAACCTCTGGAAGTTGCACAAATACAATTCCAACGGCATCAAATTCAGCCTTGTCAAAATTTATATCAGCCAATGATGCCAATCGATAATCAATCGTAACGCCCTTTTCATCTGCTAGTTTCAAGGCTTTTTTTTGCGCTTCTTCACTAAAGTCGTAACATACCACTTCCCAACCTTTTTGAGCTGCATAGACGGCGTTTCGACCTTCTCCTTCGGCTGCCAAAAACAACTTTCCAGGCTGAAGCTTATCCAATTCATTCTTAAAAAACGCATTGGGTTCTTTTCCGTAGGCGAACTCATCTTGACTGTATCGTTGGTTCCAAAAAGATTTCATTGTAAATAATTTTTATATAAACTTACAACATCTGTCTTAGTAATCCAATTAGATCACTATCTGATACAACTCCTGATTGTCTCCACATGATTTGACCTTCTTTAAAAATAATAAGTGTAGGCACTCCTCTTACTTGGTAGCTTGCAGCAACATTTGGATTTTTATCGACATCTATTTTGATGATACTCACTGAATCTCCTAATTCTGCCTTAACTTTTTCCAAGATGGGTGACATCATTTTACAGGGGCCACACCATGTAGCAAAAAAGTCAACTAATACTGGTTTTTGTGAATTGATTATTTCTTGAAATTTACTCATGATCATTCATTTTATTGTAAATCCAAAGCAAAAAAAAGGCCACGTTTAAAACGTGACCCTTTGTCATATTAGGATTGCTTTAGCCCTTACAACAATGTCGAAGGACATACATAATCCGTTTTAGGAATTTCAGTTTCTTTTATTTCAGAAAATCCTCCTCTAACATCTACAAAATGATCCCAACCTCTTTGTTTGAGTATTGAAGAAGCCAGCATGGAACGGTATCCTCCTGCACAGTGAATTATAAAAAATTGGTCTTTAGGAAATTCAGAAAGGTGATCGTTCATCTGATTTAAAGGAACATTAACTGCTCCGATCACATGCTCTGAATCAAACTCACTTTTCTTGCGGATATCGATGATTAATTGACCTTCTTTTTGCTTTGAAACTAGTTCAGAAGCTGAAATTCGATTGACTGAATTAATTTCTTTTCCTGAAGCTTTCCAATTTTCAAAGCCTCCATTTAAATAACCAATGCAATTGTCATAACCTACTCTTGAAAGTCGCGTAATCGCTTCTTCAATTCTATTTGGATCAGCAACTAATAAAATTTGTTGAGATACACTAGGAATCATTTCTCCTACCCATTGAGCAAAATTACCATCCAACCCAATATTAATACTGTTAGGAACAAAACCTTTTGAAAATTCCTCATTATCTCTAACATCCAACATGAGCGCTTCTGTTTCATTTGCTGCGGCTTCAAACGCTTCTGGACTCAATGCCTGCGTAGCACGCTCCATAACTGTATCCAAACTCTCATATCCTTTAATATTCATCATTACATTTTGAGGAAAATAATTAGGAGGTGCTGTCAATCCAGTGAGTAATTCTTTAATAAATTCCTCCTTAGTCATATCGGCTCTTAGAGCATAATTAGTTTGCTTTTGGTTACCGAGCGTATCAGTCGTTTCCGTACTCATTTTTTTTCCACAGGCTGATCCTGCTCCGTGATTTGGGTACACTATAAGATCATCACTTAAAGGCATAATTTTATTTCTTAAAGAATCATAAAGGTGCCCTGCAAGTTTTTCTTCGGTTAACTCAGTTACAATTTCCTGTGCTAAATCGGGACGTCCAACATCCCCTATGAATAAGGTATCACCCGTGATTATACCATGTTCATCCCCCTTTTCATCAATTAGTAAATAGGTTGTGGACTCCATTGTATGACCTGGAGTATGAATCGCTTTGATTTTATAATTTCCAACTTCAAACAACTCTCCATCAGACGCATTGTGAACTTCATAAGCAGGATTTGCACCTGGACCAAAAACAATGGTCGACCCTGCTTTCTTTTGAAGATCTAAATGTCCACTGACAAAATCAGCGTGAAAATGAGTTTCAAAAACATATTTAATTTTAGCATTGTCCTTTTTGGCTCTGTCAAGATAAGGACCAACTTCTCTCAAAGGGTCAAAAATAGCAGCTTCCCCATTACTTTCAACATAATAAGCTGCATGTGCTAAACATCCGGTGTATATTTGTTCTACTTTCATAAGTTTTAATTATTTGACGACAAAATTAATAGAATGCAATCGATTCATAAGTGACAAAGGTTACAATCATTACAAATAAAATCACTTACACCCAATTTATTCTTTAAATTTACAAAATCTTACTAAAATAATTGACAATAAGAGCTCAATGCTGATCAAATCTAAATCACAAAAACAACTTCTGGCAATCATTATTGGATTTCAGTTATTTCGATTGTTTTTAATCCCCTTTTTAGGTCTAATGCCTCAAGATGCCTATTATTTTTATTACGGACAGCATCTGGATTGGTCCTATTTTGATCATCCTGGAATGATTGGATATCTTTTAAGACTCTCAAGTGAACTTTTAGGGACTCATGTATGGGCTATTAAACTCACCGACTTTACCGTAAGTAGTTTGAGTCTTTGGGCTTTTTACAAATTAGCGAACTGTTTTTTATCGAGCTATAAGAGTTTGCTTTCCACCTTTTTCCTAGCTTCATCAGTTCTTTGGTCTATGCTGAGTTTTAATTCAACTCCCGATGTACCATTATTCTTATTTTGGTCACTTAGTGTCTTATTTTATTACAAAGCCATTCAAAAAAATCACTGGTCACATTGGTTATTGGCAGGAATCATGAGTGGATTCGCATTTAATTCAAAATATACAGCCCTACTTATTCCGTTTGGGATTATCGCATTTCTTGCATTCAGTAGCGAACATCGATCCAAATTCTCAAAACCTCATATTTGGCTTAGCCTATTGGTGTTTTGCCTAGTTTCCTTTCCTGTATTCTACTGGAATTTTCAAAATGACTTTAGTTCTTTTGGATTTCAAACTGCAGAGCGATCAACTTCTATGAGGTTATCTTCTAACAGTCCACGATTGTTGTTTGGGTTCTTGACCTCTCAAATGCTTTTAATCTACCCGGTAGTTTTTATTCTATTAAGTGTCCTTGTTTTTAAGTATACCAAACGATTTCTGATAAAATTCAAACTACCTGCAACTCCTGTCTTATTTTTGTTGAGTTTTTGCATTCCAACTTTTTTAGGTTTCTTCTTACTATCACCTTTGTATTGGATTAAAATCAATTGGTTAGTACCTTCTTATATAACAGGTATCATTCTCATAGCAATGATCTATAAATTAAGGTGGTTCAAGGTACATTTCTACAGTTCAGCAATTCTCATACTAATAATTGCTGTTGAAGTTATTTTAAAACCCATTCCAATCAAATCAGATGATACCTTTATCGGTTGGGAGTCTTTAGCCGAAGAGGTTCAACAACTCATCATATCGCATCCTAATGATTTTGTGTTCTCGTTAGACAATTACAAGACTACTGCAGCACTTCAGTTTTACATCCCAGGATCAACGATTTACAATAAAAATATTGTTGGATTGCAAGCACTTCAATTTGCGATCACTCAATCTACAGCGGATTTGAGATTTAAAAATGCTTGGCTTATTGACTCAGAGCCTCAGTTTAAAAATGACAAGCCAAGCGCTACAGTTCCAAAAGAGCTTTACGGTTATTTTGAAAATGTAGAAATAGAGCAACCCATCTTAATTAAAGACAAGAATGGACTCACCATTCGTAAGTTCAATGTTTACAGGTGTTATAATTATTTGTGTAACAATAGTTACTGACAAAATATCCATTTGATATAGAATAATAAGAAGTAGTACACTAAATTTGCAAAAAACATTTTTTATGGAAACATTATTGGAATGGATAAAGCAACCCTGGCCATGGTATGTATCAGGTCCGCTAATCGCTTTTGTAATGCTCGCGCTGACCTATTTTGGAAAAGGATTTGGGATGTCTTCTAATCTTCGTACCCTCTGTACGATAGGAGGAGCCGATAAGTTCTCTGATTTTTTTAAATTCGATTGGAAAAATGAACTTTGGAATCTCGTTGTTGCTCAAGGGGCTATTTTAGGAGGGTTTGTCGCCTACTTCTATCTTAACGATGCACAAGCTATCAACATCAGCGAGGCGACTAAAGAATCACTCCACAATTACGGATTTTCGAATCCGGGAGCAACCATGGTTCCATCGGAATTTTTTTCATGGGAAGCCGTACAAGAACCTAAAATCATTGCAACACTTCTTGTGGCAGGACTATTCATTGGTTTTGGAACACGATATGCTGGTGGATGTACTTCTGGTCACGCAATCTCAGGAATCTCTAATCTACAAATTGCATCTGTTGTTGCTGTAATTGGATTCTTTACTGGAGGACTAATCATGGTTCACTTAATTTTCCCATTTTTAATGCCAATCCTCTTATAAATTATCGCCATGTTAAAAAAGTATTTTAAATTCTTAGCTGTCGGCTTCTTTTTTGGAGTCCTACTTGTAAAATCAGAAATTATTTCATGGTACCGCATCTTTGAAATGTTTAATTTTCAAGCATTTCATATGTATGGTATCATAGGTTCAGCAATCGCAATCGGAATGATTGGTTTGATTGTGTTTAAAAAATACAAAGTCAACGACATTAACGGCAATCCTATTAACATTCCCGACAAAGAACATCGATTCAAAGCAGGAATCTTTGGAGGTGCGATCTTTGGTTTAGGTTGGGGATTAGCGGGTGCATGTCCTGGTCCTATGTACGTCTTAATGGGCACCGGAGCCTTGACAATTTCAATTGTTCTGATTGGATCAATCATAGGGACCTTTATCTACGGACTTTTGAGATCTAAGCTACCTCATTAGATAAGTGATTGAATAAAAAACAAAACCTGGATTTCTCCAGGTTTTTTTATGTTTTACATATGCTTAAAATTCTAGTGTATTTTCGCACTTAAGCCAGCATCGAGTAAATCCAAGCACATGGGCTTCACGACCATTAACTCATCGGTTTTAACGGTGCATTTCCCTTTGTAATGTACTAGCATTGCTGATTGCTCAGCTTGAATTGGGGTGTGATGACACACCTTAATCAGAGTAGTAATCACGTGTTCAAAGGTGTTTACATCGTCGTTATACAACACCAATTCTTTAAGAGATTGACGCTTTACAACTCGCTTAAGGCTTTGTTTCTTTTTTACTAATGTGCTCATTATAAAAGTTTTACAATTAAACTAATATACAAATTTTGCAGAAACCCACTGATCTTTTTGTTTATAGGATTCGAAAGTCAGCTTATTTTCGACACATTTTTCCTTGATAAGATCTAAATCTTCTAAATAAAAACCAGAGAAATAAATAGAACCACCTTTATTTAAATGTTGAACATAGGTTGGTATGTCAGCCAATAATATATTTCGATTGATATTAGCTAAAATGACATCAAATTGCTCTTTGATTGAAGAAGCATCTCCTTGAATGACTTCAATATGACTACAGTTATTGCGCTCCACATTCTCTGTAGCATTCTCATAACACCAAGAGTCAATATCGATGGCTTGGATCTTCGAAGCTCCTTTATAAGCCGCTAAAATGGCTAATACAGCTGTTCCGCTTCCCATATCCAAAACGGACTTTTGATCAAACTCATTTTCGAGTATATAAGACAACATCATATAAGTCGTTTGATGATGTCCTGTTCCAAAACTCATTTTTGGAAGAATTTCAATATCATAAGGAACGTCAATTTTCTGATGAAAAGGAGCCCTAACCTGACACTGACCTTCTACGGTGATGGGATCAAAATTCTTTTCCCAATCAGCATTCCAGTTTTGTTGTTCAATGGTTTTAATCGAGTAGTCAAAAGTAAAGAGAGGGTTTTCTAAAATAGAAACCCCCTCTAATATAGCTTCGAACCAATCTTTGGAATTAATATATGCTAAGACACCTGTCTCTGTCTCCATAAAACTCTCAAATCCAACAGTACCTAACTCAGCAATGAGCAAATCCCTTGCTGGTTCAATTGGACTCGTTTGAAAGTCGTATTCCTTAAATGATTCTTGTTCCATTAAGAGAATGCTACAGCAATACCTGAAAAGTCTTCAGCATTTAAAGATGCACCTCCAATAAGTCCACCATCAACATCGGGTTTAGAGAAAATTTCAGAAGCGTTATTTGGTTTTACAGATCCTCCGTAAAGTACTGACACTTGATCAGCTACCTCATTGCTATATTGAGCAGCAATGGTTTTTCTAATAAATGCGTGCATTTCTTGAGCCTGATCAGCAGAAGCAGTTTCTCCTGTTCCAATAGCCCATACTGGTTCGTAGGCTAAAACGATTTGAGACCATGCAGAAGCAGGCAATTCAAAAAGAGCATTTTTTAACTGAGATTCAACAACATTGAAATGCTCTCCAGATTTTCTTTCATCTAATTCCTCTCCAAAACAAAAAACTACTTGCATTCCATTATCTAGTGCAGCTTTTACTTTTTTAGCTAAAATTTCATCGGTTTCTCCAAAATAAGCTCTTCGCTCAGAGTGACCTAAGATCACTGTTTGAATTCCGATACTTTTTAACATATCAGCTGAAATTTCACCAGTATATGCTCCACTTGCCTCAAAGTGCATATTTTGAGCAATGACTTCAATATTAGTACCCTCTGTAAGTTCAACTGCCTTAGCCAAGTTCACAAAAGTTGGTGCAATCATAACCGATGCATCGTTTGATGGCATCGCCTCTTTTAAGTCGGCAATCAACTGAGCAGTTTGCTCTTGGTTCATATTCATTTTCCAGTTTCCAGCTACAATGTTCTTTCTCATAATTATTAATGTTAAAATTCTAATTTATCAAAATCGTTAAAGTGTTTTTTATCTGTAATCACTCCCTTCTTTACAATGATTGCTCCAGGGTTTGATCTTACAATTGTCTTAAGTGCCGTTTGATCGCTAAAATAGCTTTCAATAGAAGTAGCTCCTAATTTAGATTCTATTACTTCATTGGATGAAGCCGTTAATAAAGCAACTCTATATCCCTTAGCACTCGCTTTCTTCGATAGTTTCTCAAATTGTTGTAGAGCCTCTAAATTGCTTTTATCTAAATCATATGAAATCAACAACAATAATTGATCCTCATTTAAAAGCTCCTGTGTATAATCTCCAGTGGGTGTTTCCATTCCAAAATCGTGAATGGGAGGCTCATATCCCTTTTGAACCAATTCAGTTTCTACACCAATAAATTCACCATCAATAGTTGGGTAAGATCCATTTGTTGTATAGATCTCTTCTTTACCCTCTACATTAAACTTCCAATGGTAATTGTAAATCGCTTGAGGAGCATCCTCTGGCACCTCCATAGCTGTAGGAATATGAACTCCTATCTTATAGGCTCTAAAATCAACTTGAGGTAAATGAGCATAGACATAAGCTAAATAGTATAACGACAACAACATTGAAATTAATACTGTAATAGTTCTAAATCTTCTTGTTTTAATAGGATTAATAAGCTTTCTATTGACCCATAAATAAGCTATTAAAACAAGTAGGATAACATCTTTTGTAAAAGACTCCCAAGGAGTTAATTTAATAGCGTCTCCAAAACAACCACAGTCAGTCACCTTGTTAAAATAAGCTGAGTAAAAGGTTAAGAAGGTAAAGAACACAATCATCGCTATAAGACTGTAAAGCGTCCATTTTAGTTTATATCCCAATAACAAAAACACTCCTAAAAGCACTTCTACTACTACAATAAACATGGAGATACTAAGTGCGTATTCCATTAAAAACTCCATATTCAAAACCCCTGGGGAAAAATACTCTTCTAATTTAAATGAAAAGCCAACAGGGTCATTGAGTTTAATGAGTCCACTAATTATAAATAAGAACCCGACAAAAAAACGTGCAATAGGAGTTAAAATCGATTTCATGATGCGTGATTTTCTTCTTCTAAGTGAATCATTGCAAAAATTGCATAATTGATCATATCTTGATAATTCGCATCAATTCCCTCACTAACCAAGGTTTTACCTTTGTTGTTTTCAATAGATTTAACCCTTAGTAGTTTTTGAAGAATTAAATCGGTCAATGAACTCACCCTCATATCTCTCCAAGCCTCCCCGTAATCGTGATTCTTATTCATCATGAGTTGTCTCGTGATGTTCATATGTTTGTCGTAAAGTTCTAACGCTTGTTTGGCATTTAGATCGGGTTGATCTACATATCCTTTCTCTATTTGAATCAAAGCCATGATCGAATAATTGACAATACCTATGAATTCAGCCTTTTCATCTTCCTGAATCTTTTGAACCTCATTTTCTTGTAAACTGCGAATGCGTTGCGCTTTGATAAAAATTTGATCAGTTAAAGATGGAAGTCTCAGAATTCTCCAAGCTGTACCGTAATCCTGAGTTTTTTTCTGATAAAGGTCTCTACATTGAGCGACTATGGAATCGTATTGTTCTATTGTATTTTGCATGAATTCACTAATATTTACGTAAATTTCGCATTGATTTGCTACTGGCTTTTTTAGCAGCCTGCAAAATACCAAAAAATGAGGTGATTACCCTATTATAATCAATTTTATTTATGACACTTAACTGTAGAGGAAGACTAGTTGATTTAAGCACTCCTAAAATCATGGGAATTATCAATGCAACCCCTGACTCTTTTTATTCAAAAAGCCGAGTTGCTACATCAAATGATTTAAAAATACGCATCGAACAAATGATTGAAGATGGAGTTGATATTATAGATATTGGAGCTTATAGCTCCAGACCAAATGCAGAACATATTTCACAAGAAGAAGAACTCAATAGATTACTTCCTCTTGTTGAATTCATCAAGAAAGAATATCCGAATCTACTCGTTTCAATCGACACCTTTAGAGCTAAAGTGGCCGATGAGTGTATTCAAAGAGGAGCTGAACTCATCAATGATATTTCAGGGGGACAAATTGAAGATGAATTACTAGAGGTCATCGCTAACAAAGAAGTTCCCTATATCCTAATGCATATGAGAGGAACTCCACAAACAATGATGCAATACACTCAATACGAGCATTTGGCAAATGAGCTCCTACTCTATTTTTCAAAGGGAATTCAAAAAGCAAAAAAGGCAGGAATTAAAGATGTAATTATAGATCCAGGATTTGGGTTCTCAAAGACCCTTGAGCAAAATTATCAACTCCTCAACAATCTGGAATTACTCAATTCACTTGAAGCTCCATTACTGATTGGAATTAGCAGAAAATCAATGATTTCAAAAGCTTTAAATACTACCGCAGAAAAGTCCTTAAATGGAACAACAGCTTTACATATGATTGCTTTATCAAAAGGCGCAAAAATCTTAAGAGTACACGATGTAAAGGAGGCTGTTGAGTGTGTTAAACTACATCAACTATTAAATAGTAGCAATCCCTAAAGTAAGTCTTCGTTGATGATGCGTTCCAGTTCTATAGGATCATTGAACAGAATAAATTCTCCGTCTTTAATATAGGAGATCAATCCAGACTCTTCACTAACTACAATAGCTAAAGCATCTGTCTTTTCTGTAATTCCTACCGCTGCTCTATGGCGTAATCCAAATCGACTTGGAATCGATCGCTGATCGGATACAGGTAGAATCACTCGAGTTGCTACAATATAATTATCGACGATGATAGCAGCTCCATCATGTAGTGGTGAGTTCTTGTAGAAGATACTTTCAATGATAGGTTGACTGACCTCAATATTCATTTTGTCACCTGTGTTTGCTACAAAATCCAAAGAATTATCTCTTTCGATAATCAATAGTGCCCCTGTTTTTGTTTCAGCTAACTTATAACAAGCAGCCAATATAGTTTTGACATCATTAATCGAATGTTGATGAACTTGCTTGGTAATTTTAAAATTCTTAAAAATCCATTTATTAGACCATCCAGTAGACCCTAACATGAGAAGAAATTTTCTAATTTCTTGTTGAAATACAATAATCAGGGCGATCAGTCCAATATTCATAAAGCCCCCAACAATACTGTTGATCATTTTTATTTCGAGCAAATCTGTAATTCTCCAGATCACCCAAATAATGACAATTCCAATAAAGATGTTAATAGCCACTGTCCCCCTTACGAGCTTAAACACATAGAATAACAACAAAGCCACCAATACGATATCGATGATGTCGGTAATCTTAAATTCTATAAAAGGCAAACTGTCCAATGGTACTTTTCTTAAGTCTAATTTATGAAAATATATAGGTTATTTATTCATCGACTAAATCTTCTTCTAAAAATTGAGCCTCATATAATTTTTTATAGTAACCAGCTTGATCTAAAAGTTCCCCATGAGTCCCACTTTCAACGATCTTACCTTTCTCCATAACAATAATCACATCGGCATTTTGAATGGTAGCCAATCGATGGGCAATAACTATAGAAGTTCTTCCCTTAGTAATTTTAAGAGTTGCTTCTTGAATGAGTTGTTCTGAATACGAATCGATAGAAGAAGTAGCCTCGTCTAATATCAAAATACTTGGCTTGGTGACATAGGCTCTTAAAAAAGCTAATAATTGTCGCTGACCACTGGAGAGCATTCCTCCTCTTTCTTTGACATTAAATCCATAACCACCAGGAAGTTTCATGAAGAATTCGTGAACTCCAATCTCTTTTGCAGCGGCTTCAATTTGCTCAAGTGTTATGGAATCATCTTTAAGCGAAATATTGTTTTGAATAGTATCTGCAAACAAGAAAACATCTTGTAAAACCACAGCGATATTCGATCGAAGCGAGTTTAATTCAAATTCATTAATATCAACTCCATCAATAAAAATGCTCCCATCCTCAACTTTGTAAAATCGATTCAATAGATTGATCACAGTTGATTTACCAGCACCTGTCGCCCCTACGATCGCAACGGTTTCTCCCGCTTTTATATTAAAACTAATCCCTTTTAGCACTTCTTCTTCAGGAATGTAACCAAAATGAAGGTTTTTAAATTCGATTGCTCCCTTAACAGGATGTAACTTCACACTACCATTTGACTCTACTTCATAATGAGAATCCAATATCTTAAATACTCTTCCAGCTGCTACCATTCCCATTTGCATGGTGTTAAACTTATCTGCAATTTGGCGAAGTGGTCTAAAGAGCATTTCAGAAAGGAGAATAAACGTAAAAATAGTTCCAAAATCCGTTTCGAGTTCGCCCGATAAGTTCTTCATTCCACCATACCAAACAATAAGACCAATGGTAACTGATGAGACGATTTCAGCTACTGGAAAAAACAAAGAGTTATACCAAACCGTTTTAATCCATGCATCTCTGTGAAGGGTATTAATTTCATTAAATGTTTTGAGTTCCTCCTTCTCTCTGTTAAACAGCTGTACAAGTTTCATTCCTGCGATACGCTCCTGAACAAATGAATTGAGATTCGCAACCTGAGCTCTCACTTCAATAAAGGCTGTTTTCATAGCTCTTTGAAAGAGTCTAGTTGCATAGAGTAAAAGTGGAAGTACTGCAAAAACAATGAGGGATAATTTCCAATTCAGCACCACCATAATAACAGCCACTACGATCATTTTTAATAAATCAGCTACAATCATAAAGAAACCATTGCTAAAGATTTCTCCGATACGCTCCATATCAGCAACTGCTCTAGTGACTAAAACCCCTAATGAGGAATTGTCAAAATAGCTCATCTTAAAGCTATTCATATGTTTAAAGAGTCGAATTCTAATATCTCTTATAACAGATTGACCAAGCCAGTTTGCAAAATAATTGAAGTTTAATTGAAATATCACTTCTCCCATTAATACAGCTAGGGTGAGTAGAACGTAATAAATCAAAAGATCCATATCAGCCACTTTTATTGCCTCATCTACGATATTTCCAATAAGTACAGCTCTATAGACTGCTAAAGCAGAGAGTAAAATAGCAGCAATAGCAACTAGAACAAAAATGAATTTGTACGGAGAAGTATAATTAAAAAGTCTTCCTAATAATTTAAAATCAAATGCTTTGCCTTTATCTGAACTCATGGTTTAATAAGGGTATTGAATAGTTGTTAAATACAATCCTTTTGCGGGAACCGATGGTCCTGCATTTCTTCGGTCTTTTGAATCCAAAACTGCTTTGAATTCATCGATGCTCATTTTTCCTTTTCCAACTTCTAAAAGGGTTCCAACAATAGCTCGAACCATATTTCTTAGAAATCGATTGGCACTGACGTGAAACACTAATCGCTCACCTTCAAAAACCCACTCAGCTCTTGTCACATCACATAAATAGGTGTAGACATCTGTATTGGACTTTGAAAAACACTCAAAATCCTTATATTCTAACATTAGAGCAGCAGCTTCATTCATGCGATTGACATCCAAAGGATGAGTGATATAATATGCAGCTTGTGCCAAAAAAGGGTTCTTTTGTTGAACCACCCAATACTCATAAGATCTACTTGTAGCGTCAAAACGCGCGTGTGCATCTGCCTTTACCTCAACAATACTCAAAATTGCAATCGACTCATCCAAATAAGCGTTGAGTCTGTAAATCAACTCTTCAATTTCAAATGATTGCTGAGTATCAAAATGAGCCACCATCACTTTGGCGTGAACCCCAGTATCAGTTCTTCCTGCTCCAACAAGACTAACATCCTCTTTTAAAAAAAGCTTCAAAGCTTCTTCAAGAGTCTGCTGTACACTAGATGCATCTGGTTGTCGTTGCCATCCGTGATAACTACTCCCTTGATATGAAAAAGTAATAAAGTATCTCATCAGTTGGATTGAAGCACAAATATACTAAATCCATTTAGCTATTTCCTATATTTGACACATGACTAAAATTCTTTTAATGTCCGACACTCACGGTTACCTCGATGACCGGATTTTAGCTTATGTTAAAGAAGCTGATCAGGTATGGCATGCTGGAGATATAGGAGGTTTTCACGTTACTGATACACTTAGTCAAATCAAACCTCTTGCTGCAGTGTACGGAAATATCGATGATGCTAAAATGAGAAAAGAATGTCCTTTAGATGCAAAATTTAAATGCGAAGAGGTCAAAGTATGGATGACTCATATTGGAGGATATCCCAATCGCTATGACAAAAGAGTTCGTGAGGCTCTCAAAAGAGACACTCCCAATATCTTTATTTCTGGTCATTCTCATATCCTAAAAGTTCAATGGGACAAAAAATTAGAATTACTACACCTCAACCCTGGAGCCTGTGGAACACATGGGTTTCATCAAGTAAGAACCATGCTGAGGTTCACCATTGATGGTAAGGACATCAAGGATTTAGAGGTTATTGAACTAGGTAAACGAGGGGCATAAAAAAAGCCCGCTGAACGCAGGCTTTTTCTCGCACTAATACTACTAAGATGTTAGGTTTAACGCAATCGATCAACTGATTTTACAAGATCCTCATCCCTTTTAATAGCCTTGTTGGCTAGAATTAATAAAACGATAGAAATTAAAGGGACTATGATCCAAATACCCTTCTGCGAAAGCAAGCTTTCTCCGGATAATTTTAGAGATCGGTAAACGAAAAATCCTATTAAAAAAAGATTTAATATGATATTCAATCGATTGACAATGAATTGATTGATTCGTTTTTTGTATAAAAATATGCTAATAACAGCAAAAATAGCTGCGATAAAGAACGTGATTCGATCCATTTGAACCGAAAGCTCAAAGATACTACTTTCCTCATTTTGAGCAAGGCTTTTAATAAAGAAAGCGGCTAAAATTGACAAAATAGCTACTACTGCTAAATAAAGTGTTTGAATCCTTTGAATCATAAGATAATTTGAACTACAAAAATAAGATACTTTTTTAAAGATTGATGAGCATATCAAAAATTATTTGTAATATTGTATCTGTTAAGAGATGATACTCCCCACAACATTTGGAAGTTCTATTCCAATTTTCACAAAAATCATGAAATCTATTATGCGACAATCGTTCGCAATCTTATCTAAACTATATGTTTGAAATATCAGAATTAAAAGCAAAAAAATTAGCTGAATTAGTTGAATTGGCTAAGGAACTCAATATTCCAAAATACAAAACCCTTAAAAAATTAGATCTCGTTTATCAAATTTTAGACGTGCAGGCATTAAATCCTACAGCCGTTAAAAAAACGAACACAAGTCAACCTAAGGAAGAAGTATCAGAAGACCCAAAAACTCGACAACAAGTTCAAAAAAGACAACCTAAAGTTCAAAAAAGACAACCTAAAGTTCAAAAAGAGACTTCAAATGAAGAGGTAAAATCTAACGATGAAACTAAGGTTGATTCAAATGAAAAACCACAGCTTAAACAACGTGATACTCACAAAGTTCAAAAAGCTGATTCTAATAATGAACAACACTCTAAGAATAAAGAGCAGAACAACGATCAAAACAAAGATCAAAAATCTAAGAACAACAATCCGAATCAAAATAAAAATAAACAAGCTCACCCAAACAATAATCAGAGAAAGGAAAAGAACTCTAATTACGACAGGGATCTAAAAAACAGATACAAACAACCTGAACACGAATTTGATGGTATCATAGCAAGCGAAGGTGTTTTAGATATTATGCAAGAAGGGTACGGATTCTTGAGATCTTCTGATTACAACTATCTTTCTTCTCCTGACGATATTTATGTATCTCAATCACAAATACGTCTTTTTGGTTTAAAAACAGGAGATACTGTTTTAGGCGAAGTAAGACCTCCAAAAGAAGGCGAAAAATACTTCCCTTTAATTAAGGTTAACAAAATAAACGGATTGGATCCTCAAGTAGTTAGAGACCGTGTAGCTTTTGAGCACCTCACACCTTTATTCCCACAAGAAAAATTTAATATTGCTGACAAACAAGCTAGTATTTCAACTCGTATCATGGATCTTTTTGCCCCTATAGGTAAAGGGCAAAGAGGAATGATTGTTGCACAGCCTAAGACTGGTAAAACAATGCTATTAAAAGATATAGCTAATGCGATTGCAGCTAATCATCCAGAAGTATATCAGATTGTACTTTTAATTGACGAACGTCCAGAGGAAGTTACCGATATGCAGCGTAATGTAAGAGGTGAAGTTGTCGCTTCAACGTTTGACAAAGAAGCAAGTGAGCACGTACGTGTCGCTAATATTGTTATTGAAAAAGCGAAGCGTTTAGTTGAATGTGGACACGATGTTGTCATCTTATTGGATTCCATCACTCGTTTAGCTAGAGCTTACAACACGGTGCAGCCTGCTTCTGGAAAAGTTCTCAGTGGTGGTGTAGATGCCAATGCCCTTCACAAACCAAAACGTTTCTTTGGAGCTGCTCGTAATATCGAAAATGGAGGTTCACTTACCATTATCGCTACTGCACTTACAGAAACTGGATCGAAAATGGACGAAGTAATCTTTGAAGAATTTAAAGGAACTGGTAATATGGAGCTTCAGTTAGATCGTAAAATTTCTAACAGAAGAATCTTCCCTGCAATTGATCTTACCTCATCTTCTACTCGTAGAGATGATTTACTACTCGACGAACAAACAGTTCAACGTATGTGGATTATGAGAAAATACTTCGCAGATATGAATCCTGTAGAAGCTATGGAGTTTATGGAACAACGCATCAAACAAACAAGAAACAACGAAGAGTTCTTGTTGACGATGAATCAATAAACAAACTAACCAAACAAAAAGAAAGCCGATTAGCATACGTTAATCGGCTTTTTTTATAAATTGATTAAACTATAAACAATAAAAAACCCCTAGTATTACTAGAGGTTTTACATATCATCATGCGCGAAATCGAGTTTCACGTAAACTTTAACTTATAAGAAGAATCTTAAAGTGCAGCGATGTGCTTAGTCAATTTGCTCTTTAAGTTAGAAGCTTTATTAGAATGAATAATATTCTTCTTTGCTAACTTATCGATCATACTGATAACACTTGGCAATTGCTCCTGAGCAGCTTTCTTATCAGTTTCTAAGCGAAGAGCTTTCAATGCATTACGCATTGTTTTGTGATAGTACTTGTTGCGTAAGCGAACCGCTTCGTTTCTTCTAATTCTCTTTAATGCAGACTTGTGATTAGCCATAATATTTAATTAAATTTTAATGCACTTAGTGCTTTTGTAGTCCGTAGGGGAATCGAACCCCTGTTACCAGGATGAAAACCTGGCGTCCTAACCCCTAGACGAACGGACCAAGATTGCTCAATAAATTATTTGTAGTCCGTAGGGGAATCGAACCCCTGTTACCAGGATGAAAACCTGGCGTCCTAACCCCTAGACGAACGGACCGTGTTTGCTTAAAACGCGGATGCAAAAATACAACTATTTTTTACTATTGCAAGAGGTCTTAAATATTTTTTTACGATTAATAAGCTTTTGCAAATAACACCCTCATTTTTGAAGGTTTTCCACTGTATACACAACTACCCTTTTCTTCTTTAACATCAAGAGGGATACAGCGAATGGTCGCTTTGGTTTCTTCCTGAATAGCAGCCTCAGTTTCAGCAGTTCCGTCCCAATGTGCAGATACAAATCCACCCTTGTTTTCCAATACTTCTTTAAATTCTTCATAAGAATTCACCTCTGTGATATGACCTGCTCTATAATCAAGTGCCTTTTTATAGATTGTTTCTTGAATATCATCTAAAAGAGCTACAATATGATCAATTAACTGATCGGCATCTACTAGTTCTTTACTCAAAAGATCTCTTCTCGCAACTTCGAAAGTTCTGTTTTCCATATCTCTCGCACCAATAGCAATACGTACAGGAACTCCTTTTTGCTCGTACTCTGCAAATTTAAATCCTGGCTTCAATGTATCTCTGTTATCGAATTTAACAGAGAGCCCTTTAGCTCTTAAATCCGCTATATAAGGTTTTAAGTATTCAGAAATTTGATCTAATTGCTCTTCTCCTTTATATATAGGAACAATAACAACGTGAATTGGAGCTAGCTTTGGAGGCAAAACCAATCCTTGATCATCTGAATGTGTCATCACTAATGCTCCCATAAGTCGTGTAGACACTCCCCAAGAAGTAGCCCATACATGCTCTTGCTTTCCTTCTTTATTGACGTATTTTACATCAAAAGCCTTAGCGAAATTTTGACCTAAATAATGAGAAGTACCAGCTTGTAAAGCTTTTCCATCTTGCATTAATGCTTCAATACAATAGGTTTCTTCAGCCCCAGCAAATCGCTCGGATTCTGTTTTGATACCTCTAATTACAGGTAACGCCATAAATTCTTCTGCAAAAGTTGCATAGACTTCCATCATGCGCTCTGCCTCTTCGATTGCCTCTTGTTTTGTTGCATGAGCAGTATGCCCTTCTTGCCACAAAAACTCTGCTGTTCTCAAAAAGAGACGGGTTCTCATTTCCCATCGAACTACATTGGCCCATTGGTTTATCAATATCGGTAAATCTCTATAGGATTGAATCCATCTTCTGTAAGTGTCCCATATAATCGTTTCAGAAGTAGGTCTTACAATCAATTCTTCCTCTAATTTAGCTTCGGGATCAACAACGATTCCCTTACCATTTTCATCATTCTTTAAACGATAATGAGTCACAACAGCACATTCTTTAGCAAATCCGTCTACGTGACTGGCTTCTTTACTCAAATACGATTTTGGTATAAAAAGTGGAAAATAAGCATTCTCATGACCAGTTTCTTTAAACATTTGATCTAAAGCTGCTTGCATCTTCTCCCATATGGCATATCCATAGGGCTTGATAACCATACAACCTCTGACTCCTGAATTTTCTGCCAAGTCAGCCTTGACAACTAATTCGTTATACCATTTTGAATAATCCTCTGATCTCGGTGTTAATTTTTTACTCATTAGCTGAACTTTGGCACAAATCTTGTAATTTAGTTAATGAAATCCTTGTTTATTTTGATTTGTGATCAATTATGGATGGCAAAAATAACCATTTTTTAAGCAGGGGGCAATTAAAATCTAAGCTTATGAAAACATTATTCACATACTCGACCTTAATGCGAACTTTTGGACTCCTAATTGTTGCCTTAACGCTCAATTCTTGTGGCGCTTTCTACCCATACGCATATTACTATAGTGGTAATGCTTCAAACAATGCTTACGCTTATAGAGAACGAGCACCCAAACAAACTAAAAATTACTCTGTTTACTTTAGCGATAAGGCTAATGAATACAATGAAATCTTAGGTGAAGAGGTTGTGATCATAGAAGATCAAGACGCTCAAAATGAATCTACCAATAAGCAAGTAAACATACAATTAGTTATTGATTCATCTCCTTATAACTACGGTTATTACAGCTGGGGATTTAGACCTTATTGGGATTTATACTACGCTTATTCTCCATATGTAAACTACGGTTATTACAACCCTTATTTTTACGACCAATGGTATTGGAGATACTCTTCATCTTATTACAATTGGGGATATAACTACTGGTGGTCTCCATTTCCTTACAGCAACTATGCTTATATCTACTCACCATACCGACACAACCACTATTTCAACTCACCTAGTCGAAATAGAGGTCGAAGCAATCAAGATCGTTCTTCCTACAGATCATCTAGAATCTTAGGATATGGATCTAACTCCATAGCATCAAACACAAAAGGTCGTGTCTCTTCAATGAGATCCTTAAACAACACTGGTAGATCGAGTATCAACTCTTCAACTAGAGATAGAGGAAGAACTAGTATTATGGATCTAAGATCTTCTAATGACAGTCGTTTAAGAGGTTATAGAATGCCTTCAAACAACACCAATACGAATACTAGATCCAATATTAGAACCAGATCCTATAATGCTCCAACTAGAAGTTCTATTCAATACACACCAAATCGTTCTTCTACAATTAAACGATCCTCATCTAATACTCGATCAAATAATAACACCTCTAATATTAGACGTTCAAGTCCAATTAGAAGTAGTTCCGTTCGTTCTTCTGGATCTTATAGTCCAAGACCAGCAGTTTCGAGAAGCAGCTCTTCTAGAAGTAGTTCAAGTGGAAGTAGATCTTCGAGTAGTTCTTCTAGGAAACAAAAATAATTTTTGAATTAAACTAGAGAATGCATCAAAAAAGTAGTGCCCTTTAAATGGTTATTATTCCTTACCTTTGCATTTAAAATCTATTTTAAAAACAGATGAAGATTAATAGTTTATTAGAAACTAAAATAGAGGAACTTGGTGATGATCATGTAGGTACTTCAGAAGATACCCCTCTTAGACAAGATGCATTTGAACTTAGTGATGAGCAAAAAATTGAAAGCATCAAAGGCGATGTAACTAGAATTTTGACAACTTTAGGGATGGATCTCAATGACGACAGTCTTAAAGGAACTCCCAACAGAGTTGCTAAAATGTTTGTCAAAGAAATCTTTGGGGGATTACATCCTGAAAAAAAACCAAAAGCTTCTACCTTTGAAAACAAGTACAAATACGGTGAAATGTTAGTTGAAAAAAACATTACACTTTACTCTACTTGCGAACACCACTTATTGCCAATCGTTGGAAAAGCTCACGTAGCTTATATTTCAAATGGTACTGTAGTAGGACTTTCTAAGATGAATCGCATCGTAGATTATTTTGCAAAAAGACCTCAAGTACAAGAGCGTTTAAATATTCAGATCGTTCGTGAACTTCAAAAGGTATTAGGTACTGAAGATGTTGCTTGTGTGATTGATGCCAAACATCTCTGCGTCAATTCAAGAGGAATTAGAGATATTGAAAGCAGTACTGTAACTGCTGAATACGGAGGTAAATTCAAAGAAAAAGAAACTAGAAAAGAATTTTTAAAATTCATCAATCTTCCAACTCAATTTTAAGATTTCATGGCCTTATACGAGTCTCAGAACTTGCGTTTATACAATTCGCTTTCTAAAGTAAAAGAAGAATTTAAACCTATAAATCCTGGACATATCGGAATGTATGTGTGTGGACCTACGGTTTATTCTAATGTTCACTTGGGGAATTGTAGAACCTTTATGTCATTTGATATGATCTATAGGTATCTAAAGTTTTTGGGCTATAAGGTTCGCTACGTCAGAAACATCACTGATGCTGGGCATCTAGAAAACGATGCTGAAAGCGGTGAAGATAAGATTTCAAAGAAAGCGAGACTTGAACAATTGGAACCTATGGAAGTGGTTCAACAATACACGGTCGATTTTCACAAGATCTTAGACCAATTCAATATGATTCCTCCAAGCATTGAACCTACTGCTACCGGACATATTGTAGAACAAATTGAAATCATCAAAGAAATCATTGAAAAAGGTTATGCTTATGAAATCAATGGTTCTGTATATTTTGATGTTGCTAAATTTAATCAAGAACACACTTACGGTAAATTAAGTGGTCGAAAACTCGAAGACATGATTGCTAATACAAGAGAATTAGCTGGTCAAAGTGAAAAGAGAAACCCACAAGATTTTGCCCTTTGGAAAAAGGCAGAGCCAGAGCATATTATGAGATGGCCTTCTCCATGGAGCGAAGGTTTTCCAGGATGGCATTTGGAATGTACTGCGATGAGCACCAAATACCTCGGTGAGACCTTTGATATTCACGGGGGTGGAATGGACTTAAAATTTCCACATCACGAATGTGAAATAGCTCAGGCGGAAGCTTGTAATGACAGCTCTCCTGTCAATTACTGGCTACATGCTAATATGCTTACCCTCAACGGTAAAAAAATGGCAAAATCTACCGGCAATAATATTTTACCTGGAGAAATCTTCACTGGAGACAACGACAAGCTATCAAAGGCATTTTCTCCAATGGTGATTCGCTTCTTTATGATGCAAGCACATTACGCAAGTATATTAGATATCAGTGACGAGGCTGTTTTAGCATCTGAAAAAGGCTATAACAAACTCATGGAAGCTGTAAGCAACATCGATAAACTTTCCGCTGAAGCTCAAAGTTCATGGGAAGTAAATTCATGGATTCAAAAGTGTTTTGATGCCATGAACGATGACTTTAACACCCCTATCTTGATTGCTAATCTTTTTGAGGCTGTCAAACAAATCAATCTGATGAAGGATGGTAAAGAACAACTCAATTCAGAGGATTTAGAAAATTTCAAAAACGTTTTTAAAGGATTTATTTTTGAGGTTTTAGGCTTGTTGAATCAATCAGAGGAAAGTTCATCCTCTAAATTACCTGATCTTGTTGAATTGCTTATTGAGCTGAGAAACAAAGCGAGAGTGAATAAGGATTTTGCTACTTCTGATCAAATTAGAGATCAATTAGCAGAATTGGGCATTGTACTTAAAGACGGCAAAGAAGGAACAAGCTATACAATTCAATAATAGTGCTAAAGAAAATTTTAATAGCACCCTTTATCTTACTGACAAGACTCTATCAACTATTGATATCTCCACTTACTCCAGCGAGTTGCAGATACACTCCTACCTGTTCTCAATACACTGTGGAAGCACTTCAAAAACACGGATTGTTTAAAGGTGGGTTCTTAGCTTTAAAGCGCATTTTTAGCTGTCATCCATGGGGAGGTCACGGTCACGACCCTGTTCCCTAAAAATGATGCACATCTAAGCTGAATTGATTACATTAGCTAAAAATAAATTGAATGGAATTTTTAAGCTTTATCTGGAATCCTGACGGCACCTTATTTACCCTTGGAGCCATACAAATAAAATACTACAACCTCTTGTGGATTACTGCATTTGGACTGGGTTATTATCTTACCAAAAAGATCTTTTTAGCTGAAAAGAAACCATTAGAACTATTAGATTCACTATTTGTCTACGCCGTTTTATCGACCATGCTTGGAGCGCGTTTAGGACATGTCTTTTTCTATGACTGGGATTATTATAAAAATCATCTGATAGAAATTCTTCTCCCAATTCGATCCAACCCCTCTTCTGCTCTATTTGGATTAATAGACGGCTACGAGTTTACGGGATTTGCAGGTCTTGCAAGTCATGGAGCAACTATTGGGATCCTCATTGGTTTATCTCTATACATCAAAAAACACAAAGCTCACAATATCAGCATGAAATGGTTACTCGATCGTGTAGTAGTACCCATATCACTAGGAGCATTTTTAGTGAGACTCGGAAATTTTTTCAACTCTGAAATCAACGGTAAAATAGTCGACAAATCTTATCTATTTGCTACTAAATTCTTACGAGATCGCGATGATTTATCACTTTCAAGCTTGATGCAATTAACAGGCAAGCGATCTGTTAATGAGGCTTATAGAGCATTAGAAACAGATCCTGCTTATGTCGATTTATTAAATTCAATACCTTATCGACATCCAGCTCAACTCTATGAAGGAATCTTGTATTTGGGGTTATTCTTTGTATTACACCACCTCTATTGGAAAACTGATTACAAAAACCAAAAAGGATTCTTATTTGGGCTCTTCTTTGTATGCCTGTGGTCCATTCGATTCTTTGTGGAATTTGTAAAAAAGAGCCAAGGTGGATTTGAAGAAAGTTTAGGACTTCTATCGACTGGACAATGGTTAAGTATTCCATTTATACTCGTTGGGATTTACTTTATGAAAAATGCTAAAAAGAGCTAAATAGATGTCTCTTCACCTAGTTATTGGCATTAACAATCAAAGTAATTACTCAAAGGTAGTCGATCGAATTATTCAAGAATTTGATCTACAAAGCAAACACTTATACCTTTACGACAAAAAGCATTTAGATCGTTTTATGGATGAAGAGGCCATACACGACGACACAACTTTTTTACAACGTTATGGCCAGAGTCTTCAGTCCATGTCAAGCGGACAACAAAAGATAAGATTCATCAATTATCTGTTAGATCAAAAGCCACACAGTTTAATTTTAGACAATCCCCTCTCCCATTTAGATCCTGAAAATCAAAAAGAGCTCATTCACCTATTAGAAATAAGACAAAATGAGGTTAATATGATTTTTATTCTCAATAGATCTGATTGGATTCCAGAATACTGCAGTGCTTTTTACAATGCATTTGATACCCAATTTAAGAGTGTTTCTTCTAGAGAAAATTTTCAAAAACTCTACGAAATAGAAGAACAAAGTTTTAATCTCACTCCCATCCTAGAACATCATACAGACACTGTTGAAGAAGTTCTCGTCTATATGAAGAATATTACAATTTGTTATGGAGATAAAAAGGTGTTAAACGATGTTCATTGGACTATTAAAAGCGGTGAGTTTTGGGAATTAAGAGGGCCTAATGGAAGTGGAAAAACCACGCTTCTTACCATGATTACTGGAGAAAACCCAAAAGCTTATGGGCAGGATATTCATCTTTTTGGATTTAAGAAAGGATCTGGTGAAAGTGTTTGGGATATCAAAAAACACATCGGATATTTTACGCCTTCCATGACCGGTTTCTTTAAGGGTTATTTTACAGTTAAAGAAATGATCATCGGAGGAATTAAAGACAGTGTGGGTCTTTATATCAAACCTTCAAAATTAGAAGAACAACTGGTTTCATATTGGATTGATATCCTCGGTATGAGGGATAAAAAAGACACCTATTTTGTAGATCTGAGTATTGGTGAACAATGCCTTGTGATGACAGCTAGAGCAATGGTTAAAAACCCCAAATTGCTCATTCTAGATGAGCCCACTGCAGGATTAGATCAACAATCCAATGAATTGTTTATGAAATTAGTCAATACCATCGCTAAACAACACCATACAGCTATCATATATGTTTCTCATAAGAGAGAAGTAAAATTAACTGCTGATTTTGTAATGGAGCTTATTCCTAAGAGCGATGGGAGTACTTATCAACTGCTTTAATCGAAATACTATTTAATTCAATAAAAAAGGGTCAGCAATGCTGACCCTTTATATTTATATAGAATTGGTATTATTATTTTTTACCGTCAGTAAGTTTCTTCTTTAAGAAGTCAAACATTACTGGTGTTGCGATAAATAAAGATGAATAGGTACCTACTACAACCCCTACAATCATCGCAAACATAAATCCTCTAAGAGATTCTCCTCCGAAGATAAAAATAGCAACAAGTACTACTAAAGTAGTAAGAGAAGTGTTTAAGGTACGGCTTAGCGTTGAGTTTAATGCCTCATCCACGTGTTGACCACCTTTCCATCCATTAAGACCTACCACCTCACGGATTCTGTCGAATACAACCACGGTATCGTTAAGTGAATATCCAATAACGGTTAGAATTGCCGCGATAAACGCTTGGTCAATCTCCATATTAAATGGCATTAACTTTCCAGTTAGAGAGAAGATTCCAAGTACAAATAATACATCGTGGAAAACCGCTACAACTGCTCCAAGTGAGAATTGCCATTTTCTAAAACGCAATAGAATGTATAAGAACACTACTGCTAGAGATCCTATAATTGCTAAGAATGCATTGTTTTTAATATCATCTGCAATCGTTGGTCCAACTTTTACTGATTGTAATATTCCAAATCCTTGATGTACACTTCCAGTAATAAAGTTTTCATAAGTAGCATCTTCTGGTAAATAAGAAGAGAGACTGCTAAATAACTTTTGCTGAATTTCAGTATCGACTTCAATTCCTTCAACATCCACTTTATAAGGAGTAGTCACTTTAATTTGATTGGCTCCACCAAATGTTTTTACATTGGTACCAGAACCAAAGACATCGTTAAGCTCTGAAGCGATTTCTGATGCGCTTACAGGGTGCTCAAAACGAACTTGATACGAACGACCTCCAACAAAGTCAACACCTTGTTGTAATCCAGTAGTAAATAATGATACTAATCCAACACCAACTAAAACAGCTGAAATCACATAAGCGATCTTGCGTTTAGCTAAGAAAGCAATTGAATTGTTTTGGAATAACTTCTTAGTTAATGAAGTAGAGAAATCAAGTCTTCTATTCTTTCCTTCTAAGTGATTCTCGATTAATAAACGAGTTACAAAGATTGCAGTGAATAATGAAGTTGCGATACCGATCAATAAGGTCGTAGCAAATCCTTTAATTGGACCTGATCCAAAAATAAATAGGATAAAAGCCGTAAGACCTGTTGTAATGTTCGCATCTAAGATTGATGATAAAGCATTGCTAAATCCATCTTCAACAGCTTGTAGCTTCCCTTTACCTCTAGCGATTTCTTCTTTGATACGCTCATAGATCAGTACGTTTGCATCCACAGACATACCAATGGTAAGAACGATACCTGCAATCCCTGGAAGTGTTAATACAGCATTTAAGCTAACCAATACTCCAAAGATGAGAATGATGTTTAAAATAAGTGCTAGGTTTGAGAAAACACCTGATTTTCCGTAATAGAACATCATCCATACAAGAACCAATATCATTGCAATCACAAAGGATTTAAATCCACTGTCGATAGCCTCTTGACCTAGTGATGGTCCTACAATTTCTGATTGGATGATTTCAGCAGAAGCAGGCAATTTACCAGCTCTAAGTACGTTAGCGATATCTTTAGTCTCATCAACAGTAAAAGTACCTGTGATCTCAGAACGACCACCAGATATAGGACCTGAAGATACTCCTGGAGCTGTAAACACTTTATTGTCTAAAACAATAGCAATACCTATTTGATTGTTAAAAGCATCACCAGTGAGTTCTTCCCACTCTCTTGCTCCTTTAGTATTCATAGTCATCGATACAGCAGGTTTACCGTATTGATCAAATGAATCTCTAGCATCACTAACTACGTCTCCACTAATTCTAGGAGCGTTATCTCTGTTTGATTTTAAGGCGTATAATCCAACTAATTCTGAATTCTTAGCAGGACGTTCCCAAGCCCATTTTACGTATTGTAATTCTTTAGGAAGAAGCTTTTTAACAGCGTTCATTCTAAGATAAGATCCAACTTTAGCAGTATCCTTAGCAGCAAATCTAAAGAGTTGGTATCCTACTCCTTGTCCTTGGATAAGATCCAATAACGGGTTTACTTGACTTGCGAGATCCAATGAATCTTGAGCAACATCAGATAAAAGTGAATCAATTTCAGATTCAGGCTTCGCTTCAGCAGTTGCATCATCTGTTCCTACAATGGATTTTAATTCTTCATTCGCACTGACAATGAAGTTGTTCAATGCTTGTGATTGTGGCTGATAGGTTTCCCAAAACTCTAATTGAGCTGTAGAAGAAAGTAATTCTTGAGCTCTAGTAATATCTTTAGCCCCTGGAAGTTCCACAAGGATTCTTCCTGAAGTTCCCTCTCTTTGAATATTCGGTTGAGTTACCCCAAAACCATCGATACGCTCTCTTAAAACTTCAAAAGCAGAAATAATCGATTGGTCAATTTTTCTGCTGATGATTGGTTTTACCTCATCGTCAGACATTTGAAAATTGATTTCTTCGCTTAATGCTTTATTAGCAAAAATAGATGGATCAGAAAGATTAGTATCTCCACTAATAGCATCAAATGCGTCAAAGAACAAGTTTAAATAAGTGTCATCTGAGTTTTTAGAAGCTGTATCAGCATCTGCTAAAGCCTGATTAAATACAGGGTTTTTAGTGTTGTTGGCAAGACCTTTTAAAATATCCTTTACAGAAATTTGGAGTGTTACGTTAATACCCCCTTTAAGGTCAAGACCTTTGTTGAGCTCTTTGCTTTTAGCATCTTTATAGCTGGTATATCCTAAAATTGAACGATTACCTATAGAATCAAGATACGTTAATTCCAAAGCTTCTCTTTTAGAGATATAATCCTCTTCATTCGATGAAATTTTGCTAACAGCAAAATCAGCAGCCTTCTGCTCTACATTTGAAGAAATAAATGTGTAGGATAGTTGATAAATACTCACTATCCCAAACAAAAAAGCAAAAAGTTTAATTAGTCCTTTACTTTGCATTGGTTCAGTTGTTTATTATAATTTTTGAATTGCCAGCAAATATATCATTTCCATTGACAACTAGCAATATTATTTAGGTCTAAAAAAAACATCCGCTAATCGATAGCGGACGCTTTAGTTATGGTATTTGAATTTTCAGATTAAACGTCTAAAAGTTCATTGACTTTTCTTACTCCAGCAGCGCTTTCTTGCATCTTCGCTTTTTCAGCATCAGTCAATTCGATTTCAAGAATTTTTTCGATACCGTTTTTCCCTAAAACCACAGGTACTCCGATACAAATATCATCCAATCCATACTCTCCAGAAAGAAGCGTTGAACAAGGGTACACTTTCTTTAAATCACAAGCAATAGCTTGAACTAGGCCAGAAACTGCAGCACCAGGTGCATACCAAGCAGAAGTTCCTAAAAGTTTAGTAAGTGTTGCTCCTCCTACTTTGGTTTCTTCTGCTACCTGATCAATACGCTCTTGAGATAAGAACTCAGATACATTTACAGAATTACGAGTCGCTAAACGAGTCAATGGAACCATACCTGTATCAGAGTGACCTCCAATAACCATTCCATCAACATCAGAAATTGGAGCCTCTAATGCCTCAGCTAAACGGTACTTAAAACGAGCTGAATCTAAAGCACCACCCATTCCAATAATCTTGTTTTTAGGTAGATCTAACACTTTGTGTGCTAAATAAGTCATCGTATCCATTGGATTACTCACAACAATAAGGATTACATCAGGTGAATGTTGAACTAAGTTTTCAGCAACGGTTTTAACGATTCCTGCATTAATTCCAATTAATTCTTCACGGGTCATTCCAGGTTTTCTAGGAATACCAGATGTAATTACAGCAATATCACTACCAGCAGTTTTAGAATAATCTCCTGTAGTTCCTGTAATTTTTGTGTCAAAACCATTTAAAGATGCGGTTTGCATCAAATCCATAGCTTTACCTTCTGCATAACCTTCCTTGATGTCGACTAAAACGACTTCTGAAGCAAAATCTTTGATGGCGATGTACTCTGCACAGCTCGCTCCGACTGCACCAGCACCAACAACTGTAACTTTCATTTATATGTGTTTTTAAAAATTATTATTAGGCGTCTATATTAGCATAGACAGCGTTTTTCTCAATAAATTCTCTTCTTGGTGGAACCTCATCTCCCATTAACATAGAGAAGATTCGATCGGTTTCAACTGCGTTATCAATGGTCACCTGTCTTAAGGTTCTCATTTCAGGGTTCATGGTAGTTTCCCACAATTGTTCTGCGTTCATTTCTCCAAGACCTTTATAACGTTGAATTGCAGCACCTTGACCAAACTCTTTCATCAAGATATCACGTTGATCATCGTTCCATGCATATTGTTTTTTAGCACCTTTTTTCACTAAATACAAAGGTGGAGTTGCGATATAAATATGACCTTCTTCGATGAGTTCTCTCATATATCTAAAGAAGAATGTTAAAATTAAGGTTTCAATGTGAGAACCATCCACATCCGCATCACACATAATCACAACCTTGTGGTATCGTAACTTATCTAAATTCAGCGCTTTAGAATCTTCTTCTGTACCAATAGTTACTCCAAGAGCAGTATAGATGTTTTTGATTTCTTCATTTTCAAACACCTTGTGCTGCATCGCTTTTTCAACATTTAAAATCTTACCTCTAAGTGGTAAAATAGCTTGAAAATTTCGATCTCTACCTTGTTTAGCAGTACCACCCGCAGAATCTCCCTCCACGAGGAATACTTCACATAAAGCAGGATCTTGCTCTGAACAATCAGATAATTTTCCAGGTAAGCCTCCAACACTCATCACCGTCTTACGCTGAACCATTTCTCTAGCTTTGGTCGCTGCATGACGCGCTTGAGCTGCTAATATTACTTTCTGTACGATGATTTTAGCATCATCTGGATGTTCTTCTAAGTAATCAGTTAACATTTCTGATACAGCCTGACTCACCGCTGCAGAAACTTCTCTGTTTCCGAGTTTTGTTTTGGTTTGTCCTTCAAATTGAGGTTCAGATACCTTAACAGAAACAATAGCCGTTAATCCTTCTCTAAAGTCATCACCTGCAATCTCAAACTTGAGTTTGTCTAACATTCCCGAAGCATCTGCATACTTCTTAAGTGTTGTTGTAAGACCTCTTCTAAATCCAGTAAGATGTGTTCCTCCTTCGTGAGTATTGATATTGTTTACATAAGAATGTAAATTCTCCGTATAAGAAGTATTGTAAGTCATAGCAACTTCCACAGGAATTCCGTTCTTTTCACCTTCCATTGCAATCACGGATTGAGTGAGTTGCTCTCTGTTTCCATCTAAAAAGCGAACAAATTCTTTTAATCCTTCTTCTGAATGAAAGGTTTCTTTAACATCATCACCTTTCTCATCCTTATTTCTTTTGTCTGTGATAGTAAGTTTAACACCTTTGTTCAAGTAAGCGAGTTCACGCATTCTGTTTGCTAAGGTATCATAAGAATATTCCGTGGTTTGAGTAAAAATACTATCGTCAGGCCAAAAGGTAACTGTAGTACCGTGCTTGTCTGATTC
>Ga0181563_10000430_pt1 | contig 39386 bp, 27 predicted proteins | sample 011ome_25_FD_133759 | JGI IMG/M metagenome (GOLD analysis project Ga0181563, IMG submission 133759) | Coastal salt marsh microbial communities from the Groves Creek Marsh, Skidaway Island, Georgia - 011512CT metaG (megahit assembly) | ecosystem: Environmental > Aquatic > Marine > Intertidal...
GCGACCAGCGCTTGATAGGCATTGAGGATGAGTGTGCGATTGCCGGCTAAGTCGCCGACGGTCGTGTTAATTTGTGCGATCCCTATATGCATGATTTATTTTTAAAGCAATGGTTTGAACTGGCGACTTGCAAATGTGCGACCTACGAAGATAGTCACAATTTTATCATATTTACGATTCGTTGCGACGACTATTTTCCGATGTTTAGAGAACTCAAGATTTTCAGTGCATTACTATACGTTTCTTTCTTTGCGCTAATTGCTGGGCATGCGCAAAAGATCAGTACGGAGGTCGAGATTGACTCGATTCACTCTGATAAGGTTACCGTAGTGGCTCCAGTGCTGAGTTTGGATGCCATGTATCGGCTAATCAAGGATACGAGCCCTCAAGTTTTATTTGAGAAAGACACGGTGCGGCGTGCGCTAGAAAATAGTTTTCAGGAACGAGCGGCATTGCTACCACAAATCTCGCTCGCCGTTGCGCAGACGCGGCAGCAATTCGGCCGTGGCTTTGCGGGAGATGATTTTGAGTCGCCACCGTTTAATTCCTTCGGAACTAGATTTGAAGGGACACAAACTGTGTTTGATGCCGAAAAATATGCACGCTATCGGATTGCTGAATTAGAGCATGCAATCTCAAAAATGGATTACGAAGTGGCGATTCAAGATATCTTGGAGCAAGCGGTACAGCTCTATATTACACAAATCCGAGACTTAAATCGAAAGAGAATTGTCGAGGGCAATATTGAGCGTAGTCAACGTTTGTTACAATTGGCTCAAGACCAACTCTCTGCTGGAGCTGGTATTAAAATTGATGTGACACGTGCCAAAGCTCGTGCCTCGGAAGATGATCGGGACTTATTGATAGCTGAATCAAACATCGAGACATCTATACTCCGCTTAAAAGCATTACTTAATTTGGATTTGGATTCTGAATTAAAGTTGGATGAATCGATCATAACTATGCTGAAAGCGCCCCCGTCGATAAAAGATTATAAAATCAACGGAAGCGTTTTGATCGGCTCGCGTCCAGAGTTGACTGGGCAGAAGAAGCGTCTTGAGCAAGCCTTGCTGGCGCGCAAGGCGGCATCGTGGCAACGTTTGCCGAGCGTCGAGCTATTTGGCGACTGGGGCTATGATTCAGATCAAGCATTTTCCAGTGATTATAATGAGGCCTGGCTTATCGGTGTGCGGGCCTCGGTGCCGGTGTTTGATGGTTTGAGGATCGAATCCGAGAAGCGCGAAGCTGCCGCGGTGGCGCGCCAAGCGAGCTATGAAATGCGGGTGTTGGATAAACGCATTGAGAGTGAGTTTAGAACCGCGTTATTTGATATGAATTCACGTTATAAGCAGATGGGGCTGGCACGTAAAGAAATCGACCTTGGACTGGACGAGGTGGAGCAGGCGGAGCTTCGTTATCGAGAGGGCTTGGCGGATAACCGTGAACTGATTGATGCGCAACAGCGCCTCGCCGATGCCGAACGCAGTCATCTGAACTCCGCGTATTTATATGGTGTGAGTCGCTTGGCTTATGCTCGGGCAATCGGGGCAGTGGAAACGGTCTTGGATTGATTTCCTTCAAAGAAAAAGGTATCTAGCTGTACACTTTAGCACATGAATCGCGCTGACTCACATCCACTACAACTTATCCTCGCCTCGGCGTCACCTAGGCGCAGTGAATTACTCCAACGCATCGGCCTGCAGTTCCGAATCTGTCCGGCCGATGTCGAAGAATATAATTCACCGGACGATGGTCCCGCCCAGATGGTATTGCACAATGCCGGATTGAAGGCAGATGCATTGACAACGAATTTTCCGAACGCACTGGTGCTTGGTTCGGATACCACGGTGGCACTCGATGGCATCGTGCTGAATAAGCCGGTGGATTTAGACGATGCGCGTTCAATGCTGAGGCAGCTTTCCGGGCGTCCACATACTGTGTATACGTCAATCGCATTGCGATGGCAGGCTGGTGGACTGAGCGATGATTTTGTCGAAGCCAGCCAAGTGCATTTCAAGACTTTGGACGATGCGACTATTACTGCTTATTTTCAGTGCGTCGATCCGCTCGACAAGGCAGGTGCCTATGGCATTCAGACCGGTCGAGAGATGATTATTGATGCAGTCGAAGGTTCTGTTGAAAATGTCATGGGACTACCGATTCAAGCCCTCGAGGCGCGGCTAATCGAACTCGGCTTTGATTTTCGAGTATAAAGCTGATTCACTATATAGACTTTGGTTCAGGCATCTACAACACAGCGGCTTGAAAATCCGTTTATACAAGCGAGGCGAGAGCAATGCTGGTCGTCTGCTGCGGCTCTAATGATTGCGTTGCTGCTGCACCTCAGTCTGCTCGTTGCAGTGCCGGATAAGTTCCTGATGTCTAGCGCAGCACTTGATGTGCAAGATGAGCCGCTCGAAATTATATTGCTACCGTCGGAACCACTCACTGCTGATGAGCTTAAATTCGTCGAAGCGAACCCGGAGGTGCCAGAAAATGAGCCAGATCGTAAGGATCAATATTCCTTCCGCGCTCAACAAGCTTCGGATCACAGCCTCAAGGAAGCATTACTCGACGCGCCCAATGTCGACGGCGAGGAGAACTCGCAAAAAATTATTCAAGGCGCGATGGTGCCGTCAGCACCACTGACTCCTGGTATATATGTTCCCGCTGTGCAGTTAGGCGAGGGTGAGGGTACGGATGGTGGTAAAACTGGGGCACAGGCTAGACAGATGCTTTCGCCAGCAGCGCCACTACCAGCTCCAGCCTTTATCCAACAAAAGCCGATGATCGTCGATGGTCCTGGCAGTAGCCTTAAGATGCCTGGCTCTGGCAAAGAGATGGTTGAGATTCCAGACCCTGAGGCACCGATCAATCTCTATACGCCACAGCCGCAAACAACTCAACAACAGCAGCAAGAGTCGGATGGCAGCGGTGGTGCTCCTGATGCCAAGCCAATGCCGCGGGCAAGGCCGACACTCTCACCAGATCTGATTCATGGTCCCGTGATGCGCTCGGAGGGCTCCGCCAGTCGTCGTGGTGCACTGGCGATCGATGCCACGTTCAGCGAGTTTGGGGAATATCAACAACAGTTCTACGCTGCGCTTCAGGCTGGGTGGTATCAAGAAATCGAGTTTTTTCAACCAATTGATACTTCCACCCGCGTGGTAGTTGGCTTCCGTATTACCGCCGATGGCCTGATACATGATGTAGAGCTGTTACATAGCACTGCGAGTGAGATCGCTACCTTAATTTGTCAGACCGCCCTCACAAAGCGCTCTCCGTTCCGCCCATGGACCAAAGAAATGGTTAAAGTTTTTGGCCAAGAGCGCACGCTGGAAGTCGTGTTTCATTACCGCTAAAAAATATTGTGCTCCTGTTTCACGCCGTCATATTTTCACGTTGCCTCTATGACTTCACCTCAACAGATAACTCAAGCTAGTGACCTACCTCTGGGCTCAGGAGTTCGTTTGATCACTTCAAATCAGCATGGTTTGGTCGCGCTGGATAAACCCGCAGGGCTGATGTCGCATCCAAATAAAGTCGGGGAAAGTAAGCGTTCACTGCTCGAGGCTAGTTACGATTACGATGACGAGGTTTATACATGGCAGGTTGGCGACGTGCAGCATCGGGCATGGCTGGTCAACCGTCTTGATTCGCCGACCTCAGGCGTGATACTACTTGCACTTAATGAGGAGATCAACACCGCGATTAAACAACTATTCTCCACTCATAAGGTGACTAAAGTTTACTATGCGTTGGTAAGGCGTGTGCCCTCGATGCCGGCAGGTTCTTGGAGTGATAGTTTGAAGAAAGATGTGTATCACGGTAAGAAACTAATTAGAGGTGGGCAGAGTATACCTGCAAAGACCCGTTATCAAGTCGCCAAGGCCGTGACGGGTGGATTTCCGGTCGCACTGCTTCGATTGCTGCCACTGACTGGGCGTACGCATCAACTTCGTGTGCAATGCCAGAATCATCGTCATCCAATTGTCGGAGACCGCACCTATGGTAGCTTTAGTTTTAATAAAGAAGTGGCAATCGAAACTGGCGAAAAACGCATGCTGCTTCATTCTGGAGAGACTTCACTGCGTTACCCTTTTCAAGGCAAGATGCATGATTTTAAGGCCGAGTCCGAATTGCCCGAGGCCTTTGATCGAGTGATGCGTTTCCGACCTGGGCGCAATGCTGGCAAGCCCGTACTGAGCGCCAAGAAGCTGGTTTCACGCAGTTCATTAGCAGGTCGTCGTTTTCGGCGATAGAGTTTAGCGGATTCTAGTCGATTAGGAGAGACGACTTCATGCCTTCGAATTGTTCGATCGCTTCTGTTTGATGTGGTAAGCACAGCGGCTTTCCCTAAAGAGAGGTACCTTATTTGCAGTCTTATGACATGAAAATAATCAATGCTAAAGTTTGTTAGTTAAAGTAAAGCATGCTTTATTCTGAAGTATGCAGATGGATCATCATTACCATCGTGACGAGCGACTGATTATTCGGATCGCTGTGATGATCGGCACGTTAATGGGGGCGTTGGCAATATTCCTTACCCCAAAATACAGCTTACCCCGAGAGCAGGTGTCGCCAGAAGCTGTATGGTCTGTGGTGTATGAGCTCTCCACGCAAGCAGACTTGGATCCCGAGTTTGTGTATGCCTTAGCATGGGCCGAGAGTGGTTTGAATGCCAAGGCGCGCAGTTCAGTCGCACGTGGCATGATGCAGATCACCCGTCCGGCGTGGGACGAAGTGACAGATGAGTCTTATCATTTAGCATGGGAGTGGCAAATAAACGTCCGAATTGCAATTGATTATTTAGTCTACTGCCGTGATTACCTCAAGGAGCAGTATTCATTTAGTTACCCCTTGCTGGCCGCCAGTTATCGTTACGGGCCATATTACGTGCAGAATAAGAATTTCGATATTCAGCAGCTGCAGCCCCCCAAAAACGAAATCTATCAACGTATTTTCGCAGGGTATGTGCGCCCCGTTTCACCACCTGAAATGATTGCTGAAGGTTATCAATAATTCGGCGCATGAACGATTGATTCTAACGTCTGCTGAATGAATTTAATACGTATCTACGATTTCTGGGTAGATTTGCCCAGTTGTGCTGATTTTAAATAGATAAACTTTGCCGGGTTGCATGCGTGTATAGATCGCATTGCCGAACACCGCTTGCACGCCGTAGTCGCTGAGGCGAGTGGGGTCGTTGGCTAGATCCCAGATAGCCTCCCAGAAGATATCCCGATTCTTCAAATGTAGTGATTCGGTGATGGTGTAGTAGCGCTCCGGTGCCGTACTAGCGAGCTCAATGGCTTCGCCATTGACGGGCGTGGTCGTTTCTCCATAGATGCGTCGCCATAGATAGAGGGCACGCTCGGTACCGTCTTTAACGTATTCGTTAGTGAATTTAACAATCAAGGCATCAAAGTAAATGATGTCGCCACGCAGGATAAACAGTTGTTCGGATACGATCGTTTTGGGCTTGTCAGCCGCAGTTTGTACAAAGCGCACCACGCTCTCTAACTCGCCTAGATCATTGCGAGACTGCGACTGTAGCGTGGCATAACCGATCTGTTCTTCTTGGGTCAGATTTCGCACCGCTTTGTTGAGCTGGTGGTTCTCTGTCAGTAGTTTGTGAATGCTGGCCGTCGAATGATAAAAGCTAATGCCTAAAATGCTCGCGGTGACCAATGCGGCTAATGTGATGAGTACGCCGATCCATTTGCCTTTGTTGCGTTTCGCCATGGGGTAGACTTAAGCATACGTGCGCCTCAAAGTTCGATCATTAATTTGCTGGTGACGTGGATTTATCGAGGTAAAGCGCAGATGGCAATCATCGTAATAGCGTCTCGCCAGCTAGCTGCAATTCAGCTCTGAGGTAACTTCGCTTCAAGATCTTTAAGATACTCCCAGCTGAAAATCCCGCTCTTATGGCCATCGCTGAACCATGGGCTGACTGCATAGTTCCCTTGAAAGTCCCAGCCCTGAATCGTAACGCCGGTGAATTCTTTCAGACCATCGCCGCCGTATTGATTGCCGAAGATGTCTTTCTCGCCGATGTTTTGCGCACTGGGCGAGTGCTGTCGCAGAAACTCGGCAGGAAAGTAGCTCTCGCTGCCATCTTGCCAGAGAATACAGAGTTCACTGCCGATGAGTTGAATGTCAGTTGGTTTGGCCATGGTCTAGGCTTACTGGTAAAATCCCGCATGTTGCAGTTTTTTCATCAGAGCGATGGCGGGGCCGGAACGATTTAGAATATAGAGGTGAATCCCTGGGGCACCTCTTTTCAACAATTCTAGAGCTTGCTGGTAGCTCCACTCGATTCCGATCGCTTCGACTGCCGCCTTGTCGTCGCCAGCGGTGATGAGTTGTTCGTTAAGGGCCATGGGGATGCTGGCGCCGCACATCTCACAGAAGCGCAGCGCTTGTTGGTAGGAGGTCACAGACATCAGGCCGGGTAGTACGGGGACGGTGATCCCTGCGCGACGGCAATTATCTACGAATTCGAAATAGGCACTGTTATCGAAAAATAATTGTGTGGTGACGAAAGTTGCGCCGGCATCTACTTTGCGTTTCAGATTGAGTAGGTCGATTTCTGGCGAGGTTGCTTCGGGGTGCTTTTCGGGATAGCCCGCTACGCCCAAGTCGCATTCAGGGTATACTTCGCTAATCAGTTGCACCAGCTCGTTGGCGTATCTGAGTCCGTCTGGATGAGGCGTGAAGTTGGTTTCGCCTTTGGGTGGATCACCGCGCAGCGCCATGATTTGCTTGAGGCCTGCTGACTTGAATTCGGCAATGGTCTGTTTCAACTCCTCGCGCGAGTGACCAACACAGGTGAGGTGGGGCATCACGGCGTAGCCATAGTCTTCGTGTAGCTTACGGGCATAGTTTAGCGTGCGGTTGCGCGTGCTGCCACCGGCGCCGTATGTAATCGATACGAAGTCTGGGCAGTAAGCCTGAATGCACTCTGCAGTGTGCAGTAGTTGCTGTGCAGTAGCGTCCGATTTAGGCGGAAAAAATTCGACCGAAAAGAGTGGATCGTTGGTCGCTAGGCGCTGTTTGATCGAAAGTGTCTTCATGTTCACAAATCAACGTATAATGATATCTTGATATGTAAAGTGCAATCTTGTGGTACTCGCATGGAGGGAGTAGGACACCTTGGATAGTTCTGATTGCATGTCGAAGTCAATTTGAGCGGGTGAGTAGTTATAGTGTTGATTTTGTGACGCGTGTGAGTGTCCTATATATCTTTTAGTCATGCCCTATCAAGTTCGCCTCAGCCATATTAACTCTGATTATAGTGTCGTGCCATTGCCGATCGACACATGGTCGACTGTAGTTGAGGACGATGATGATTTGATTATCATGTTGAATCGCGTGGCAATAACCAGCTCGCAGCATCCGTCACATGAATATCCAGTTATATCTGTAGCTGCTGGGAGTATTCGCGCTACGATTACAGTGATCGATGGACAACTCTATTATACCGATCCAAATGCGCTGAATCGGTCGAATATTAAGGTCGTCGCAGGTGGGGTCTTGCAGTTGCTAAAAGGCTCGTCTTTTGAGAGCGTGCTACAGTCTGAAGCTACAATGATTACTAGGGAAGCCGAGTTGGCGAATAAGTCGCGTCGCTCGCGGGGCGGGCCTAGTATACGAGATCACTTGTTAGTCGTGTTGTTGATCGTGTTGTTGGCGGTACTGTGCAACACTGTCATCTCTACTTGGAAACAGTTGACGGAAGGCCCGGCCTTAGTGCCCGATTTTGAATTTACCCCAGGGGCAATAGCAGGTGAAAGTATCCGTGCTTATTCGGGGCTTTATGTGGAAGGCTACCAAGAAGGTGGAAAAGTCATAGAACTGACCGACGAGGGGCAGTTTAAATTATACGAGATGTGGCGATCTGCTGAGCTTACGGGATTCACGTTGCAGCAGGTGGAATCACTACCGCTGCGCCTAGGCTCTCAAGGAGATCTGCCTGCATTAATGGCAGGTGACTTTTATCTACTATCACCCAAGGGAGATGACCGCATATTGCTGAACAGTATCCTGTTTCGACGACACTTTGGAACATTCGCTGATATCGGGAAGTTGCAGTAGGGGCAGTCACTTTCCGAGCAATAGGCTATTGCTTGAGGTAGTAGCGTAGGCTCAGTCCTGAAACTTGAAAATTGCCAGAGCTAGTATTGCCATCGTCTATATCATCGTCGATTTCGGCTAGGCGAGTTGAGTCGATACGCAGCGGTTCGCTCGAGTTGGTAGTGATTTCGATATACGCATATAAATTGCCATTGCCATTGCCGTTGTTGCCATTGCCGTTGTTGCCATTGCCGTTGTTGCCATTGCCGTTGTTGCCATTGCCGTTGTTGCTAGCGTAGACCCAACGATAGGTGCCGCCGATAACAGACGGTTGGATCCATGCACTGCTAATGCGGTCTGCCATACCATTAGGATAGGTGCCAGGCGTGCTTGTATCGGGGTAGGCTCCAAAGTTGAGTTCATATTGCATAAACTCTTGAGAGAATATGCGCAAGTCGTTCTCCAAGGTACTGATGAATGCGTTTTCTTTGACTCGTTTGAAATGAGGAACCGCTAGGGCTACTAAGATGCCAATAATAGTGACCACCACTGCGATTTCGACGAGCGTATATGCGGCGCGGTCTGAACATGATTGTTTGTGCCATATTAAAGCCATTATATTTAAGCTATACGAATTGTAGTTTTTATAAAGAATAAATTAATTCCCTACAGCGGATTTTTTACCCTCAGAGAAGCCAAAGAGTTCGATCTTGAGTGCATGGGCTTTTTCTAGAATGCTCGCTTTATCAAGAATTAGGACACTGCCGCTTTCCAGCGCAGCGGTGCGAATGCCAGACCCATACATCACCTCTAGTGTGCGGTGGCCAAAGACTGGTACGTCAAAGCGATAGTCTTGCCCTCGCTTCACGGTCTTCACAAAAATAAGATCATCGGCCTTGAAAGTGCCTGCACGGCTAAGCATCGAATCGGTCCCTTCGTAAGCCTCGACTGCCAGCACAGTGCCGTGTCGCACGACAACACCTTGGCCGACATCTAGATCTGCCATGCCTTTGGCGATACTGATGCCGTGCTCAATATCCCTTAACTCTGCGTTTAATTTGCCTACAGTCATTAAGCCTTCGTTAGCAAGTTGATCATCTAGAAACGAGCGGGCATCGAGCATCGAGATGTCGATGGCTTCAATCTCTTTGGCAATTGCACCGAAGATGGTCTCGGCATTTTTGATCTTTAGGCTATTGAGAATCTTTAGGGCTTTTAGATCTGGATGTAGGCCGTGGAACAGGCGCCGCGGTGTAATTTGTCCAGCCATGAGTGCATAGCCACAATCGAGTTTCTTTAGTGATCTAAGTAGTTTTCCAAGCTGCCCGACTTTGATTTGGATGTGTTCATTCGCGGGGGTCGAGTCGATTAACGCTGGTTCAGTCTCTCCTGCAAAGGACACGATTCGGAGCGGTAAGCCAGTATCACGTATGCGTTTTGCTGTCAGTATCGGGTATCGACCTTTGCCGGCAATTAAAGCGATGGGGCGCTGAGCAAAGCTGTCTGGTAAAAATTGCGATAGGGACAGGGTGGAACTCATGGCAATGGGCTATTCGGCGTATTCGTAAGGTCGAATCACAGGCTGGTCGAAGTAAGTGGGCGATGCAATCAAAACTGGTTGAGGTGAATGGCCATTTTTGCCTGCTTCAAAGAAGACCCGGTTACTGGCGTTTTCAGTGGCTTTTGCAAATTCTTCAACTGCTTTGGGCTGTGAGCTGAGTGTCATGCTTTCGGTGATTTCGCCGAGAATAGCACTTTGTGCACTAATGCGAATGCTTTGCGGTTCGACGATTAATTCACGGTGCTTTCTGTCTGGGTATTTATAGGTAAGCAGGCCTGCGTAAGCGGTGATCTGGGCAGCCATATCACTGTAGTTAATAATGCATGTAGCCGAGTGTATCTGTAATTCCCCAATTGGCAGGAATATGCGCGCTTCTGAAAGTGGCGATAATTTATTACTAACGACAGCAAGGTCTCCATTAATTATTCGTATCGAGAGGATGGATACAGATGGCTCGTAGGAGAGGCTCTCTCTATCTTCGTTGAATGGTTGTTGGATGAAGGTTTCGAATCGAACTTCCGAGTTTTCACCGATGCCGATACCTATGCCATTCGACAGTGCCAGGAAGAGGTGAGCGTTCTTGCCGGTTTCAACAGTACAGGTATTCAGATTTAGGGTGTCGTGTAGTTTAGGCTGTGAGATTTTTGATTCGGCATCCTCGATCTGTATGCTGCCTTGAATGCTAGTGGCGACTGCGATCCCTTCGGCCATTTCCTCGGCATTCGAGTCAGCTGCCCCGCCTAGAAAATAACCTGTAGTGATGAGGCAGAAGAGAGTTTTCCAGCACGTTTTAGATCCGATATACATTAAACAGCTACGATGTTGACGATTTTACCTGGCACATAGATTTCGCGTTTGATGACTTTGCTGTCAATGTGAGCGCTAATTCTTTCGTGTGCCTTGGCAGCTGCGATGGCGTCGTCTTTGCAGACGTCGGCAGGGAGTTGGGCATCGCCACGGTATTTACCATTCACTTGGAAGATAATTTTAATGGTGTCTTCCTTTAATTTACTATCGTCAAATACTGGCCAACCTGCGGTTACGATGCTTCCAGTATGGCCCAGAAACATCCAGAGCTCTTCGGCGATATGCGGCGCGAGGGGAGCGAGTAATTTGATTAAAGATTCGACGGCGGTGAGTGTAAGCGCGTCGGCTTTGCCGAGTTGATTGACGCAAATCATCATTTGCGAAATCGCGGTGTTAAAGCCGAGCATCTCGTAGTCTTCGCTGACTTTCTTGATCGTGGCGTGCAGGATGCGATCAGTCTCGGCGTCGAGTTGCTCGGTGACACCAATCTTGGCTTGGCGTGTGCCGTCTTCGGCTACGACGAGGCGCCATGCCTTACGCAGAAAGCGGGCGATGCCTTCGATGCCCTTGGTATTCCATGGCTTCATCGCTTCAAGTGGACCGAGGAACATCAGGTAAAGGCGTAAAGCGTCGGCTCCGTAGTTGGCGACGATACTCTCTGGGCTGACCACGTTGCCGCGACTTTTTGACATTTTCTCGCCGTCTTCACCTAAAATGATGCCTTGGTGAAAGAGCTTTTTGAACGGCTCTGGATCGCTTACCACGCCAAGGTCGAAGAGCACATGGTGCCAGAAGCGAGCATAGAGCAGGTGTAGCACCGCGTGTTCTGCGCCGCCAATATAAAGATCTGGATAGCCCCAATAGGCTTCTTTTTCCGCCGCGATCAGTGCGTCGGCATTTTTCGGATCCACGTAGCGCAGATAATACCAGCATGAACCAGCCCATTGTGGCATGGTGTTGGTCTCGCGTGAGCCTGATAACCATCCTTCGACCGGCTCACTGGAAGTGGCTCCAGTTTTTGGATCGATATAGAGGTGTAGCCATTCCTCGGCTTTCGATAGTGGGCTCTGACCATCGGGCGACGGTGTGTAGCTCACCACTTCGGGCAATGTTAATGGTAGTGCACTCTCGGGCAGGGCAACCGCAAAGCGTAGTTCACCATCAATTTGGCAGCTTACCGGGCGCTCGATCGATTTAAGCGAGTCGTCCACTTTCTCATAATCGGCCTTGCTGACCCACACGACCGGGAAGGGCTCGCCCCAGTAACGTTGGCGAGAAAAGAGCCAGTCGCGCAGCTTGAAGTTGACCGTCGCTTCGCCGCGTTTCGCAGCAGCGAGTTGAGCGATGATCGCCTTTTTCGCACCTTCGGAGTCCTTGCCGCTTTGTTCACCAGAGTTAATTAAATTACCAGGACCTGTGTAGGCTTCGGTCAATCGACCAGAGGCATCTTTTTCGGCGTGGCCGTTATCGTCGATGACTTGCACGATTTCGAGGTCGAATTCTTTGGCGAATTCAAAGTCGCGGGTGTCGTGCGCTGGCACCGCCATGATTGCTCCTGTGCCATAAGTCATGAGCACGTAGTCGGCCACCCAGATCGGGATTTCTTTGCCGCTGACCGGATTGATCGCAGTGGCACCAGTCCATACGCCAGTTTTTTCTTTGCTTAGCTCCGCGCGTTCTAGATCAGATTTACTTTTCGCTTTTTCCGCGTAGGCGAATACCGCGTCGCTCTGCTCGGCTGTGGTAATTTGTGATAGCAGAGGATGCTCTGGCGAGATCACCATATAGGTCGCACCGAACAGTGTGTCTGGGCGGGTGGTAAAGACGCTAAGGTCTGCATCGTGGCCTACGATGTCGAAGGTGATCTCGGCACCTTCGCTACGGCCGATCCAATTTTCCTGCAGACGCTTGGTTGAATCGGGCCAGTCCAGGTCTTTCAGGCCCGCGATAAGTTTGTCGCCATATTCGGTGATGCGCAGCACCCACTGGCGGATCGGGCGTCGCTCAACTGCGAAACTGCCACGCTCTGAGCGAGGGCCTTCAGCGGTGTTGAGCACTTCCTCATTGGCGAGCACAGTACCGAGCTCGGGGCAAAACCAGACGGGTTTCTCATCGACGTAGGCTAGTCCCTTCTTAAACAGCTGCAAGAAGATCCATTGCGTCCACTTATAGTAGCCAGGGTCAGTGGTGTTGATCTCGCGTGACCAGTCGTAAGCAAATCCGAGCTGGCGGAGCTGTGTCTTAAAGTGCGCAACATTTTGCTTGGTGGTGTCACGAGGGTGCATGCCAGTTTTGATCGCGTATTGCTCAGTCGGCAAGCCGAAGGCGTCCCAGCCCATCGGGTGGAGCACATTAAAGCCCTGAGCCTTTTTATAGCGCGTCAGCGCATCACTGGCGGTGTAGCCCTCAGGGTGGCCGATGTGTAGGCCCGCGCCGGAGGGGTAGGGGAACATATCGAGAATATAGAAGGTCGGCTTGTTTTCAAAATCCTTCGCGTTGTAAGTTGCGTTGTGCTCCCAGAAATCCTGCCATTTTGGCTCGATTGCGGAAAAGTCGTAGTCTGTGGTCAGTGTAGCCATGTTATAGAAAACCGCGGATTTAGAAGGTTCATTTACAGTCAGTCAATAATGCAAAGCGCCGAGTGGCGCTGATTCAAATCGTGCGATAGGGCAGATTAGCTTGATATTTTAAGTAGGCGTCTTTACATATCAGATTTGTCATATGCGTATTCGAGCCCCATTGATTTTTTTTATCGCCCTAGCATTTATAATGACCGCCGCATGCTTATGGGGCGAGATATCGGCCGTGGATGTATATAATAAACAGGAGAAAAACCTGTCGCAAAAGCGCGTCGAACAGAAATCTTGGTCAGGCAATCAGAAGTCTGATTTGCTGCAGCAGTCGTTTCCCTTTAAGCAATGGGACTCACATTATTCTTCACTCGGCTCGAAAAAATCGAATATTTCGCTTACAGAATCCAAACATAAAAAGCGCTTTAAGTCTAAAATAGTCGAGTTTGATACTAAATCGATGGATATTTCCAAGTGGAATGGACGGCTGGCCGATCTCGAGCGTCAAGCCCAGATTAGTACCAATTCGACTGCGAAGAAGATCGAGAATAAACGCATGTATGAAAGGATGCTGAATGAATCAACGAGTTATGCGCAGACCGGTGAGACACTGTCGCTGCGCGAGATCAATCGCTTTCAGTTTCGACAAAATCGCGCTGATACTGCCGTGCCCGTTCGAGCAGCTGGTAGTGCCGATGGTTCCTGAGTGACGATCTTCGTGTTTTTTTTTGCTCTGTCCACATTATAGAGTTGCCGCTTAGGTTCGCCTTGCCGGCTCTGATGTATCCGAGCGGTATACCCACTTATTGGCGAAATCGTCATCATCACATACAGGTGAGTAGACAAAAAAACCGCGAGTGTTTCGCGGGTTTTAAAAAGTGGCGGAGAAGATGGGATTTGAACCCATGGAACCCTTTTGAGGCTCACTTCTTTAGCAAAGAAGCGCTTTCGGCCACTCAGCCACTTCTCCATACCAATACGGAGGAAGAAAGCGGGCTGAGCGCGAAGATCAATCCTTATTTTCAGAGAATTTAAGAAACTCACCAAATCACTGAAAATACTGGATATTCCGCAGACGTGCGGAGGGGTTTAGATGATTTTTTGCCACCACTTCTTTTCGGGTGCGATCCATGCCCTGACGATTTCGGGGTGGGCGAGCATCCAGCTCCGGGTGCTCGCTTCTGGACTGCTTTTTTCGGGATGGACTTCAAGTCGCAGTGCATTGAGTAGATTGCATAGATCTTGGGATATCTCAACTACAGATAATTACTGGTGAAGTTATTGGCTTTAAGGTGATTGATTTTGGTCGAAATTTACTTACTGCGTGGAGCATACTTAACCTCTCTTTTTCACTAAATAATGATGGTTTTTTCTACGCTTATGGTATCAGTGTCTAGCAGCAGTCATCGCTGAGGCATCTGCCTCGTCGGTTGTGGCTGCTGAGTCGTAACAGTGTTAGGAACCTCGACTAGATTCGTTGCTCTTCGATGTCATAGACGTCGAACCACGTGTAAACGATTTTGTCAGCTGGGATGAACTCTGCGATGTAACCTTCGAGATACAACTGCAGCTCAATCGGCATTTCACTGATCCGCTTGAAGCGTAGGTCGTTGTTCCATTGCACCAATGCCTCCTGTGTGTGCTCTGTGCCGTTGGCTTGAATCCATTCGGCTACGGCAGCATCATCGACACCTGTTGCGACAAAGGCTTTAAAGTTCTCCGCAGAGATCCCAGTAAAATTGAGAAATAGTTGGTCGAGTGGGCAATCGAAGTGGTACTCGCCTGCTGTGCCAGCGATCACCGCTCGGCACTTGTCGAGTGTGCGCGCAGCGATGACGTAGCCAGCCAGCATCGCGCGCGGGCTACGGGGAAATGCGTTGCTGAGATCGAGAGAGCTTACGTTTGATGTGGTCATGATGGATAAGGGCGTATTTGAATGCATGGCCTATTCTATTTCTATTAGATTGGCTCTTATTGGTTAAGTTTTTTGAGATTCGATAGTCACTTTCAACCATCTTTCAGGAATTTTGCCGTTGTACTGGCTGTTGTAGTTTTTAGCCCTGCGACATCGCCTTGATAGAGTAACTGTCCACCTGCATCGCCGCCGTTGGGGCCGATCTCTACTAGATAGTCGGCATCAGCGATCACGTCGAGGTGGTGCTCGATGACGATTACGGTGTGGCCTTTGTCGACCAGGCGGTGCAGCAATTCGATCAGGCGTTCAACGTCGCTGAGGTGCAGGCCGATAGTGGGCTCTTCTAAGATGTAGAGGTTGCCTTGGCCTTTGTTGTGTTGGCGTTCCTTAAAGGTGGGCATGCCTTTAGCTAACTCGCTAACGAGTTTGAGGCGTTGCGCTTCGCCTCCAGAAAGGGTGGGAGAATATTGCCCAAGCGCGATGTAGCCTAGCCCAGTTTCGACCATGGCTTCGAGTAAGCCTTTTAGGCCGGTGTGGAAGCTGAAGAATTCGGCGGCTTCCTCGAAACTCATGAGTAAGGCATCGGCGATGTTTTTGCCATTCCAGCGTAGCTCGTCGAGTTCGGCGCCGTAACGTCGGCCGTTGCAATCCTCGCAGATCACATAGGTGTCAGGCATAAAATTCATTTCTAGTTTCAGACGGCCTGCGCCTTTGCAGGTCTCACAGCGACCGCCCTGCGTGTTGAACGAGAAGGTGCCCGCGCTATAGCCTCGTGCGCGCGCTTCAGGCAGGCTGGCGTAAATATCGCGAATGATGTCGAACGCACCGATGTAAGTGGCGGGCGTGGAGCGTGGAGTTTTACCGATCGGTGATTGATCGACCTCGATCACTTTCCGCACGGTTTCTGCTCCGTGCAATGCTTTGAAGACCATCCCGCTCTTCGAGCACCCCTCCTTAAACAGATGGGGAGTTTGCTTGGGAGCCAGCTTAGCGGATTTGATTTCAATCGCGGATTCGACCAATGGTTTTAATAAGTCGCGAGTCAGAGTGGATTTGCCGGCACCGGAGACGCCGCAGATTGCGGTCAGGCGTTGCTTGGGAATTTGTACATCAAAGCCCTTGAGGTTACGCAAGGCAGCGCCTTCTAGACTGATCCATTGCGCGTTGCTCTTTTTTTTGCGTGGGCTCCATTGAGCGGGAAGTGCACGATATGTCCCACGTAAAGGGTGCGGCATGCTCTTGCGCAAGTATTTGCCGGTGATCGATGCCTTATTTTTACGTAGTTGTGCGAGCGTGCCGCAGGCGACTATTTCGCCGCCATGGATGCCTGCAGCGGGGCCGATGTCGATAATCTGATCGGCGTGCTTCATGGTGTCCTCGTCGTGTTCGACGATGAGGAGTGTATTGCCACGGTCGCGCAGCTGTTCAAGCGCGCTGATGAGTTGTTCGTTGTCGCGGGCGTGTAGACCGATGGATGGCTCATCGAGCACATAGAGTACGCCTGAAAGATTGGACCCGAGTTGAGCGGCGAGTCGGATGCGTTGCGCCTCACCGCCTGAGAGTGTGGCAGTGGCGCGATCGAGGCCGAGGTAGTTGAGGCCAACGCGATCCATAAAGCGCAGCCGCTCTTCAATTTCAGGCAGGAGTTCGTCCAGTATGGGCCCGCTGCGCTGGTCGGTTTTTACGCGCTTGAGCGTGTCGATTAATTCGTTGGGTGTGAGTGCCAGCAAATCTGGGAGACTGACAGCGATGTTGGTTGAACGTTGTTGGTTGTTTGAGGTTTTAAGGGTGAGCTTAACGGCGCGACTGAGAGGGTTGAGGCGTGCCCCGTTACAATCTGGGCACGTGTCGCCGTCTTCGACGCCGTCGGGCAGATCGATGGCGTCGGCTTCGTTTTTGCTCATCCAGTCAAAGATTTGGCCATAGCCGCGGCAGCTCGAGCACCAGCCACGTGCGCTATTCCATGAGAAGTTTTTCGGATCTAGCTCGGGGAAGGCTTCGCCAGTGATGGGGTCGGTGCGTTTTGTCGAGAGCCAAGATACGATCTCGTTTTTCGAGTTAAGCAAGAAGGCGGTGCCTTTGCCGAGCCGCAACGCCTCTTTGAGGGTGGAGGGCAATGCTCTGTCATTGCCGCCCTCTGCCATCGCGGAAACGACGGAGCGTTTCCCTCCATTGAGGTCGGCAATGACAAGTTCGATATCGTGCTCGCTATAGCGATCTAGCTTTTGGAACTGACTGATGGGCACGAGTTGGCCGTCGATACGTAAGGTCTCATAGCCGTGGTCATTGGCCCAGTCTGCGAGCGGCTGGTGGTGGCCTTTGCGCCCGCGCACCAGCTGAGCGCAGAGATGAAGTTGCTTTGCGTTAGATTCAGCGAGGATTGTTTTGAGGCGCTTGAGTAGTGTGCCTTCGCTCTGACTGATCACAGCTTCGCCAGAGCTAGGAGAATGTTGAATGCCAATTCGTGCATACAGTAAGCGTAGGTGTTGAGCGACCTCGGTAATTGTGGCGACGGTCGATTTGCGCGTGCCTTTAGTGACGCGTTGCTCAATCGCGACGGTGGGCGCGATGCCGTGCAGCTCATCGACATCGGCACGTGGCATTTGCTCCACAAATTGGCGCGCATACGCAGACATCGATTCCATGAAGCGCCGTTGACCTTCGGCAAAGATGATGTCGAAGGCGAGGGACGATTTGCCGGAGCCTGAAACGCCAGTGATGACGCTGATCTTATTGTGCGGAATCTCGCAGGAGATGTTTTTTAGGTTGTGCTCCCGGGCGCCACGGACGGTAAGAGAATGAGGGGGAGAGTTGTAACTAGACTTTGGTTCGGCTGCTTTGAGCTCGGCGGAGAGCAGCGGGGTTGTTCCTGCCAGTGCATCGCGCAGGTATACAGCAGTTTCGCACTTGGTTTTTGCGATGTCAGACGGTTTGCCTTGAGCGACGATTTGACCGCCGCCAATCCCTGCTTCGGGGCCGATTTCGACGATCCAGTCAGCAATTTTAAGTATGTCTATATTATGCTCAATGACGATGAGCGAGTGGCCCGCATTGACTAAGCCTTGCAAGACGCCGATCAGGCGTTTGACGTCGGCACGGTGCAGACCTGTGGTGGGTTCGTCGATTAGAATGAGCGCATGCCCAGACTTTTCCGCAATCTTTCCGAGATAGCGAATGAGTTTAAGACGTTGAGACTCGCCGCCCGAGAGAGTGTTGAGGGGCTGCCCGAGTTTCAGGTAACCAAGGCCGACATCGATCATTGGGGTGAGGCAACGAGTGATTTTTGGGTAGTCTGCGAAGAAAACGACTGCGTCGTTGATATCCAGTTCGAGGATTTCAGTGATACTGAGAGCATTGAATTGAATCTGCAAAACTTCGGGTTTGAAGCGTTGCCCTTCGCAGGTTTGGCAGGGCACGAAGAGGTCGGATACGAATTGCATCTCGATGCGTTCGTAGCCTAGCCCCGAGCAGGTTTCACAGCGTCCGTCGCCACTGTTGAATGAGAAATGACCAGACATCATGCCCGCTGATTGGGCGGACTCTAGTTTTGCAAATAATTTTCGGATTTCACTCCACGCATCGGAGTAGCTGGCTGGGTTGGATCGAGGTGTTTTACTGACGGGACTCTGATCGATGAGTACGACATCAGAAAGCGGTAAGCTGGAGTCGATATCTTGAATCGTCGCTGGGTCGTCGCTAATCAGCCCTTTTCGTGCGAGTAGATTTTGATAGATGACGTTGTTGAGTAGGGTGCTTTTCCCAGAGCCAGAGACGCCGCTGAGGCAGACAAAAGCTTGCTGAGGAATGTGCAGATCAACTCCCCTGAGGTTGTGCTTGCTCGCACCGTAGATCGAGAGCTTAGGCCCTTTCTTTGTCTCGCGCAGTTTCTTTGGTGCATCGATCGTTTCAAGTCCAGAGAGGTAGCGACCGGTGATGGTATCCGAAAGTAGGATACGATTGTAGTCGCCATTAAAGATTAGCTGGCCGCCGTGGATGCCTGGCTTTGGGCCAATCTCGATCAGGTTGTCAGCGGCGCGCATGACGGCTTCGTCGTGCTCGACGACGACCACCGTGTTACCTTGAGTGGTGAGTCGGCGCAGAATTGAAATGAGGCGATCCATGTCGCGGGCATGCAGGCCGACTGAGGGTTCATCGAGCACGAAGAGTGTGTCCACTAGGGATGAGCCGAGACAGGAGGTTAGGTTGACTCGCATGGTCTCACCGCCTGAAAGAGTGCGGGAGGTGCGGTCGAGCGTCAGATAGCCAAGACCGACATGGTCGAGGAAGGAGAGTCGGCTGATGATTTCGCTGAGTGCCGAGTGGTCAGTGGCGGGCAATGCTCCGTCATTGCTACCCTGAGTTGAATGTGGCAACGACGGAGCGTTGACCTCCAGTAATGTGAGTAATTCCGATACTCTCTTTTGATAGAGTTCGGGCAGGGTATGGTCGTTCCATTTCCAGTTGAGTGCTGCGGGTTTGAGGCGTGAACCGCCGCAGTTAGGGCAACGCGAATAGCTCCTGAACTTCGAGAGGAATACACGGACGTGCATCTTGTAGATTTTACTCTGGAGCCAGTCGAAGAAACGATAAATGCCATACCACTGATTGTGGTTTTCTTTATAGTTCGGTTCGCCTTCGAATATAAAGCGTATTTCCTTTTTACTTAATTTTGACCATGGCAGGTGAGTGCGAATTTTGTACTTTTTGGCTGCGCGCTGTAGGTCGTGTAGGCTTTCGCTATAGACTGCGCCTTGGAACAACCGAATAGCACCGTCATCGACTGATAAGCTCTTGTCGGGAGTGACTAAGTTATAGTCGATCTCGATGATGCGTCCGAAGCCCTTGCATTTTTCGCAGGCACCAATGGGTGAGTTAAAAGAAAAGAGCGGTGCGGTGGCAGGCCGATAGGTAATGCCTGTCTCGGGAGAATGCAGCCCGTGAGTGAACTCGGCGACGGTTGCGCCATCTATATTCAATATTTGGATCTGGCCTTTACCGTAGGTGAGCGCGGCTTGTGCGGCTTCGATGAAACGAGAGCGGGTTTTTGTCCCAACTTTAATGCGATCTTGAATCACCAAAAGGCTAGAAGTCTGAGACTGGAGGGCTGAGGTCTGTGATTGGAGATCTGAGATGCGAATGACGCTGCTGGCATGTACAACTCTAGTGTAACCTTGGACCAAAAGGGGTTGGAGAATCTCGCTCCACTCGAATTTTTCGGGACGAGTGATCGGAAATGCGATCAGCACGGTCTGGCCTTTGTACGCTTTGAGTAGTTTTTTCCAAATCGATTGAGGGTTGTCGTCGGTGATTGGCTCGCCTGTTGCAGGGTCGATCAGTGTGGCGACATTAGGAAACCAGACTTTGAAGAAATCGCAGAGCTCGGTGATAGTGCCGACGGTGGAGCGGGAGGTCTTGACCGTATTGGACTGCTGAATCGCGATGGAGGGGCGAATGTTCTCGACCGAATCGACTTTCGGGCGATCCATCAGCTCCATGAATTGGCGCGTGTAGGGGGAGAATGTCTCGACGTAGCGTCGCTGCCCTTCGGCGTGCAGCGTCTCAAATACAAGAGAGGATTTGCCCGCGCCACTGAGTCCGGTCACCACAGTGAGTTGGCCAATGGGCAGATCGAGGTCGAAACCTTTTAGGTTATTTTGGCGGACGCCGCGAAGGTTGATGTATTCTTTGGAGACCATCGTGTATGAGCCAGAGGAGGCTGAAAATTCTAAAACGGTAAAGGGTCTAAACGTGGCTGGCTGACATACCTTACACTCGAGGGCTTGCTGAACCGAAAAGAAGAGATTTATCTAGGCCATTTCTAGTAAGTGTGGATTGCCCGAACGGAGTGGCTCGAACGTACCTCAAGTTTCAGCGACCGGTGTTTGGCACTCTTCGACAGCTCTGCGAAGTCGACGGCGTAGGTGGGTGCGGCGGACTTGTTGGTCGTTGTTTTTAATCGCCATGGAGTAGGCGTCTAAGGCACCGACGAGATAGACTTTTTGGCGTGCGCGGGTGATGCCAGTGTAGACAAGGTTGCGTTGCAGGAGCATAAAGTGCTGTTTCAATAAGGGGATGATGACGATGGGGTATTCACTGCCTTGGCTTTTGTGAATCGAAATACAGTAGGCGAGTTGGATTTCGGAGAGTTCGCCTTTGCTATATTCGATGATGTCGCCGGTGAACTCGATGGTGATACTAGAGCTGTCGGCGGCAATACTGCGAATGATGCCCATGTCGCCGTTGAAGACATTTTTGTCGTAGTTATTGCGAGTCTGAATGACTTTATCGCCGATACGAAAGGTGCTGCTACCGTAGGGAATTTCGGCGGGCAGTGGCTTGCGTGTTTTTTCGCGAAAATGGGTTTGTTTGGCGGGCGCGTAGTCGGGGTCGGAACGGAGTCTGGATTCAGCGGTGGTTTTTGGGTTAAGGCACTCTTGGATCTCGGCGTTGAGCACGTTGATGCCGCCAGTGCCGCGATGCATGGGGGACATGATCTGAATGTCGCGAACTGCGTTTACCTTGTGATGCTTTGGGATGTATTCGCGGGCCAAATACAAAATCGCTTGGACGCACTGCTCTGGAGTATCGGCTTCGATGAAGCTAAAGTCCGTGCTAGCATCGAGATCGCGGAAGCTACGGAAGGTCGAGCCTGGATGGGATTCACCTTTAAGGATACCGTGTGCGGTAGAGACAATGCCGCTTTCTTTGCCTTGTCGGTAAATGGTATTGAGCCGAGTGACGGTCGCGGGCGGAGCAGCCATAAGATCTCCCAAGACATTTCCGGCGCCAACCGAAGGGAGCTGGTCAGCGTCGCCTACCAGTAGTAAATGTGCACTGCTTGGGACTGCTTGTAGCAGGCTTGCGGCTAGGCGAGTGTCGAGCATACTGGTTTCATCCAAGATGAGTAAGTCGCAGGGTAGTGGGTTGTCTTCGTTGTAAGTAAATGTGCGCGAGGCGCCGTCGTATTTGAGTAGTCGATGGATTGTGCTTGCGGGCGCACCGGAAGCTTCGGCTAAGCGTTGCGCGGCACGTCCGGTAGGAGACGCGAGCAGAATTCGGGTGCGCTTGGCGCGGAGGATGTCGACGACTGCGCGGAGGATGGTGGTTTTGCCTGTGCCGGGGCCACCGGTGATGATGGAGACTTTTGAAGTAAGTGTTTTGCGTAGGGCCTCGGCCTGTTGATCGGCGAACTCAAAGCCTGCTTTTTGCTGCGCCCATATGATCGCTGGCTCGATCTTAATTATAGGTAAAATCGATGCGGTGCTGTCGATTCGGGCGATGGCGTCGGCGATGCGTTTTTCCGCGCTGGCGGTGGTGGGCATCTGACAGGCCGGGCCGAGATATTCGTTTTTTTCATCGTAGGCCTTAATTGAGACTAGTTTCTTGGCGTCGTTGAGCGCATGCATGCGGCGCTGAATGTCGACGGGATCGACACCGAGCAGCTTCGTGGCGTACTCGAGGATCATTTGTTCGGTCCCCACTGTGTGCCCTTCGTCTTCGAGTGTGCGCATGGTATGAATGATGCCAGCGTCGATGCGTTCTTTGCAATTAGTTGGAAAGCCTAGGTTAAGGGCTATCTTATCAGCGGTTTTAAAGCCGATGCGTTCGATATCTTCGGCTAGCCGGTAAGGCTCGTCTTGTAGAATTCGTTTGGCACCGCTGCCGTATTTTTTAACGAGTCGCACGCATTGCGTCGGGGTGACGCCGTAGGTCTGCAGAAACATCATTACATCGCGCACTGCACTTTGATCGTCCCACGCCGCTTTGATAGATTTGGCGCGCGTTTTGCCGATGCCGGGGATTTCGTGAAGTCGGCCAGAGTTTTCGCTAATGATCTTCAGGGTGTCGGCACCAAAGTGGTCGACAATTTTCTTAGCATAGGATTTGCCGATGCCGTGAATTAGGCCGCTGCCGAGGTATTTGCGGATGCCGTGTACAGAAGCGGGAAGTTGGGACTTGAAGCTGGCGACTTTGAACTGATCGCCGTGTGTGGTGTGACGGGTCCATTGACCATCAAGCTTAAGCGTCTCGCCGCATTGTACTCCCGGGAGTGGGCCGAGGATGGTGACGGGGCGCTTGCCGTTGGCGACGCTGACCTCGGCCACGCAATAGGCATTCTCTTCGTTGAAGAAGATGATCCGTTCGAGGACGCCTGTGATGGATTCGCTTGAGTTGTTCTCTGCCATGGTTGCGGACTTTTTAACAGATCTACAGAAGAGTGAAGGAAGGTCAATGCGTGTATGGCTAAGCACGAAAAAGCCCTCGCGGAGGGCGAGGGCTTTTAAAACTATTAAAATTAGCAGGCAGTTTTTATTGCGAGAGGATTACTGGTGGGCCCGGGGGAGATCCAGGAGGAGGGCCGGCTGGGGCTAGTTCGGCATCCATGGTGAAGATTAGATCGTCGAAAGGCACGTCGCCAATCGCAGATATTCCGCCGAAGCTGAAGGGTGCCGGTGCTGCTTGTGCTCTCTGGATGCGAAAATCGCTATTTTCCAAGGTGTATTTCGCAGGTTGAATTTTGTAATCACTCTTCAAATTTTCAGGAATATATCGGACAATGACATATCTGCGTTCGATTTCATCAAAGGTATGCTGAACGCCTGTGTTCTCGCGTTTAACCTCAACGGTAAATGAATCTTCGATGTCGTAGAAAAAGTCGCTTGGGACGCGAACGATTTGTTGCTCTTGCTGTGCTGCCATAAAGAATTCGAAATTCGAATCGCCGTTGGCGGCTAATTGTGCGCGTTCGGTATGGCCTAGTTTATTCGTAAAAGTGGCGACCCCGGTTTGCTTGTCGGAAGAGAATTCTTCTGGTAAGTGGTTGGTTAGATATAATTGCAGTGTGCCTTGATTACCTTTATTAAAGTTCAAGGCGATGGTGCGCATCTGAGTCTTTTTACGTAGGTCAACAATGGCGATCGATTCTTCGTCACGAGGGAACTCATAGGAGGTGGTTGGATCATCATCCTGTAGGTTTAAGACTGAATCTAGGGCACCGCCGCTAGCATAGATGATGCGACTGCCAGTGTAGGCTGCCCCGAAGTCGTACTTGATAATAGGGGACTGTACTTTGATGGTTTCTTCAGTTTCTTCACCTTTGCCGAGTTGAATGTTAGCTTGAGTGATATTTAGAGGACCGGTTGCCCCAAACTGTCCGATACGCCCCTGATTGATTATGTTGAATCGTACCAGCAGGTAGCGGGTATCGACTTCTGTGAAGGTGGTCGACGGTATGTCGCCTTCTAGGAATGCTATTGGTTGTGTCAGTTTGACCCACTTCCCAGCTTCAAGGGGGTCGAGAACGTTCGAGGACATCAGTTGCATCGTGCCTGCTGCGCTCTCGTTGTTAAAATAAAAGCGGGACACCTTCATGAACTGACCTAAATCAATAATGTAATCGTGTTGTCCTTGAGGGATGGTGTAGGTGAGCGCAGAGTTGTCGCTGAGTAGGATAGATTCATCAAAATAGCCCACATCTGGTAGCTGAACGCGGAGAAATTGTTTGTCTTTAACGATCACTAGAGTGGCTCCCATGTGCCAGCGCGCTAGATTTTTCGGTATACGCTGCAGTTGTTGTTCGCTAGGACTTGGGACGCGATAAAGGTCGATCGGCGGGGCGGATTGCGCCTGAGAGCTGGTGTTGAGTGACAATGCAACTCCAGCAAAAAATAATACAGCGATTATTTTGTTAGATTTGAAGGTTAAATTACTCATATAAATGTATATTAGTATGACTTTTTTCAGATATTTCAATCCTTATTTAAATGTACTCTGCGGAAGATTGCAATATCTTATTAGTCAATCAGATAGCTGCTATTTTAAGGCTTTACTAATTACCCTTTAAGAGCTGATAATATGACATAAAATAAAGGATTCTAGTGGGTCACCACTACCTAAAACATAAGAGTAAAATAAATGAAAATGGTGATAAGTTCAACAATATCAGTTTTCCGACCGACCAATAAAGGTTTCGTCACTTCGGTGATGCTACTTACGATGCTAGCACTCCCGCTGTCCGCACAAATTAATGGCACGCCAGATTTTGCGCCATTTTTATTGGATAAACGTGTCGAACGCGAAGATTACAATCTACGGCTTGGGCCAGTTTTGATTGATATAGTTGGCAAATTCGGTATCGAATTTAACGATAATGTGAACACTTCGCAGAATGATCCACTTGAAGATGTGATTTTAAAGCCTGGGGTTTCATTCGGTTTAAAATGGGCAATCAATGAGGACAATGACCTTGATCTGAATATCGGTGCAGAATATTGGCAGTACATGGACAACGATGAGTTGAATGAAGTCTCCAATCAGATCGCGCTGTCGCCGGACACGGAACTGTCTTATCGTGTGCTAGTTGGCGATATGGTCTTTCGGGTATATGATCGGATTCAGTATTCATTCGATTCAGCGGATTCTGTGGCGGTGGATAACCAAGGGAATGTGACCGATCAAGATCCTGTCGCATTTACTCGTTATAAAAACGTCTTAGGTGTTCAGTCAGAGTGGTTTATTGGCGAGTCAGTTTTTGCGGCGCAATTGAGTCGTACAGATGAGTGGAGCCCTGACCAAGAGTTTGAGTATATTGATCGTGAAGCGTATAAGGCTGCGTTGAATGTCGAACGCGATTTGGCTGCAAACTTTACTGTGGGTATCGGTACTTCTTATACGACGATTGATTACGATCAGGATATTAATAATGATGGCTCTAAGTTTTCGACTGGGCCTTACTTTGATTGGAGCGTGACCGAATTGATTAGCCTGTATGCCGGTGTGGCATGGAATTCTCTAGATTATGATACTGGAGGACTAACTGATGGTACTGTTTATGGTAACGAAGATCAACCGGATGATTTAACTTGGAATGTTCGCCTTCGTCATACTGCGAACGAAGTATTCAATCACCAACTCGAATCGTATCGTGCGATTACTGGGGGAAGCACTTCTAATTATAATGAGATCGATGGGATCCGCTATACCGCTTCGTACAACGTCACTGCTCGCGTCCGCTTAGATGGCACGGTCGGTTACGAGGAGAGTGATAGTTCCGGTGGATTGATTAATGACGATTTCGGTCGATGGATCTATGGTCTTTCGACTGAGTTAGTGCTGGGGCCGCGATTAACTGCGGAAATTGCTTATCGTTATATTGATAAGAGTTCGGACGCAGAGTTCCAAAGTTATGAGCAAAACCAGCTCCGCATTTTCTTTAAGTATGACTTCTAGCAAGTTCTATAGAAGTATGAGTAAATTGAGTATCAAGCTGGCGTTCGTTTGTGCGATTATTTTGCCGTTAATTGGGCAGGGGCAATCCGTGCTGGTAGTGGAGTCTGCGGCTGCCGTCGAGGCCGGGCCGACTCAAATGGGCTTGCTTGATGACGACTGGGAGCTGCAAGTCGGCGATCGATTGGTTTATCAAGTGCTCGAAGAGCAGGAGGAAGAGTTGCTATTAGCAGTGAACGGTAATGGTGAACTGCTGGTGCCGTTGCTTGGTTCTTTTCCAGCTGAAGGTAAGACCAGTAAGAGCCTAGCCTATGAAATTAAACAGCAGTTGGAGGTCGATTTCTTTCACCGAGCGACTGTATTAATCACGCAGCGAGAAGTGGACCGGAACCGTGGGCGCGTTAAAGTGATTGGTGAGGTGAAGCGGCAAGGGGAACAACTGATTTCGGCCGATTCGCCACTGACATTGAGTCAGGCGATTCTAGCCGGTGGTGGATTTACGCTGGATGCGGATGAGTCGAAGGTGAGTGTTGTATCCGCGGGGCAAGAGCAACCACGAGTCGAAGTGGATCTCGGTGCGATGCTTTCTAGTGGTGATCTCTCCGAGGACCCTATTTTGGTTTCGGGCGATGTTGTCATTGTTGCGCGAGCGGATCACGCTGGTAGTCAAGTGTATGTGCTTGGTGCGGTAAATTCCCCGGGTCTATATTCGATTCGGGGCAGTCAATTTACGCTCAGCCAAGTAATTTTGATGGCGGATGGGTTTACCCGATTCGCCAAAAAAACCAAAGTGCGCCTTGTTTCGAAAGATGGCAAAGGCGAGAAAATCGAATCACTAGTAAATGTGGGTAAAATACTCGATGGCGGAAATCGCGATGATGATCCAGTGGTGCAGCCAGGAGATATGGTGATTGTGGAAGAGAAGATGATCAGCTTTACTGGCTAATTGCTAGGCGCGCATTGACTGCCAAGATGATTTCAAGATTTCGAATACATGGACGATTTATTTCAGGATGAGAATAATACAAAGACGGTCGATTACACGGAGCTTGTTCAGCAGATCGTTTATCGGGCGAAAATTGTGCTGCGCCGATATTGGTGGATTATTCCTTTAGCGATTGCTCTTGGGGTCACTTATAAGGCTGTCGAAAGTTTCGTTGCAGATCCCTTTTACAAATCGACTGCTCAGATGATTGTTAGTGGGCGCATTGCATTGCCTGAGAATGATATGTATGCGGAGGAGCGTGATAATTTTATCGGTACACAAATAGAGTTAATGCTCAGCGATCAAGTGCAGGCGCGTGCAGTCGAACGTATCCGTTTGTTGAATTCTGATTTGCACGATGCATTGATGGCGACCAAGGCCTATCAGATCGACGGATTGCGTGCGTTGAGTATCGAGGCTGACGTGAAACGCGACACTTCGATTTTTGTACTGAGCGCATACACGCCTCATGCTGAATATACTCAAGCTTATTTAGATGCAGTCATGGAGGAGTATATTAATCGGCGAATGGAGATGCGCTCCAAGACTTCGGCGCGAACCTATGATGCGATTGTTGCTCAATTGAAAGTGTTGGAAGCAGAAGTGGATGCGGGGGAAGACGCAATTGTTGAGTTTCAGCAGCGTAATAATATTGTATTCATTCAAGAGCAAGGTGCTGCAGCAAGCACGTACCTAGCTGAATTGAAACGTGAGCTCGCCGAGTTAAATACAGAGAATCGTGTTTTAACTTCAATTCTGAATGTGGATGCTGCGGAAATGAGCTTATTACTGGATCAATGGCAAGGTGCCGAGGACACTTCAATCGCTGCTAGTGGTGGTTCTGATGGGGATGATCAATCATACCAATATAGCAAAAAACAATTGCAGGTGTTGCATGGTCAGTTAGATGAATTTTCGATCTATCTACAACCGAAGCATCCAAAAATAATTGGCCTGAAAAATCAGATCGAACGCACGGAGAATCAGTTAGAAATTCAACGAGAGCAGACCTTGACGCGCATTCGTGAGCGACAATCAGTGCTGAACAATACAGCAGCAAATTTGACCTTAGAGATCGCAATTTGGGAGGAGAGTGCTCTGGAGAACGGGCGCTTAATTGCAGAATTTGAGCGATTGCAGTCACGTTTAGAGCGTTCAAAGGCTGCAAGCGTGAACAGTCAAGATTCACTGCAGGCAATTGATACGAATCAGAATTTACAGCAAGAGTCCGTCTCGATTTTGGTGAATGCGCGTAAGCCGATTCCTGCTGGAGTTGGATTGGTTCGGCGATTTGCGATGGGCGGATTGTTTGGGCTGATTTTGGCGGCTGGTGTACTTTTCGTTTTGGCCGCAATGGATAGTCGAATTCTAACTGCTAGTGAGTTAAGTGCCCAATTTAAGGATCCTTTGATTGGTGCGATTCCGTTTGAGGCCAGCAATGACGGAGATGTGAATTCCGTGCTGCTGCGTAAGAATGATGATCGTTATGTGTTCGCTGAAGCATGTCGAAATCTGAGGACGTCTGTTTTCTTCATGGGGGATGAGCATGCGAAGCCTAGCGTATTTGCTGTGACTAGCGCGATCCCATCGGAAGGGAAGTCGACGGTATCAGCAAATCTGGCGGTTGCGTTGTCATTTGCGCATTCGAAAGTTTTGCTAGTTGATGCGGATCTACGTCGTGGACGTTTGCACCACTTGATGCAGTTAAATCGAGAAAACGGATTCTCAGATATTTTAGATGGCAGCCTGACGCTCGACAATGCTGTGCAGTCGACTAGTTATAAGCATTTGGATTTTGTTTCGATTGGCGGCTATCCAGATCATCCCGCCGAATTATTGATGAGTGAGTATATGGATCAATTCATCAGTGAAGCGAGAGAACGGTATGACTTTGTTATTTTCGATACAGCACCGATTCTTGCCACAGATGATACGTCTGGTTTTGCTGCTAAGATGGATGCAGTGTTATTTACAATACGTTGTGCGCATACCCAGGTTCGTCAGATTAAGCCAGCAATGGCTCGCCTACGTGAGCGTAATATCGAAATCTCTGGATTAATTCTTAACTTCGTGGACACGACGCAACCTGGTTACTATTATTATAAGTATTCGGAATATTACACCGACCCTAAGAATAGTGAGCAATCCCTCTCTCAGCAAACCACTGCCTAGTCGCTAGTGGCGGGTCGCACATTTCTCTGATAGACGCCTCAAGGATGGATTCTGGACCTAGAAAGCATCGCCGCCGCACGAAGCATCGCAGTTCTCGCAGTTCGAGTGGTAAGCGGCGCAAGTCGTCATCGTCATCGACAACGTCGTCATTTGCCCCGGTGCATGCCTCGAAGATCCCAATTACGATGGGAGAGGTGGCGATTCAGCGACCGCCCGAATGTGCTGCCTATCTCTGGGCTTTGTTGGGTGTCTGCATTTTGATCCTACTCGGCGGTGGGCATCATGTTTGTGCCTTGGGATTTGCATTGGTTCTTCCAGGAGTGGCCTTGTTGCTTCAACCCCCGCAGCGAAGTCTCGGTAAGTGGATCGATGTTGGTATTGTTGGAATGCTGGGTGTAATGCTGGTTGCTTTTGTGCCGTTGACTTATTGGCCGGGGCCCGCATGGCGAACGACAGCGATTGATGTCTTTGGGATTGAATTACCTTCGGTTTTAACGGTGCAGCCATGGATGAGTTTTGAGGCATTCTTGTTGGCGATTGCCGGCTTTAGTTGGTTATATGCTGCGGGGAATTGGAAAGTGAATGTTGAAGGGCGCAGAAAGATTTATTTCGCGGTCTCTTGTGCGATTTCGCTGTTTGCCACTATTGTTATTTTGGGAAATTTGTATGGTTGGCGTTACCCTGGAGCGAAGGATTCAACTGCGTTTAGTTTTTTTCCGAATCGTAACCAGACTGTGGATTTTATTGCGATTGGCGGAGTACTTGCATTTGGCTATTCTATGGAAGGGTTGAGGGGGAAAAAGTTGTCTCATGTTGTCGGTTTGGTCGCCTCTTTACTAGCGCTGCTCGCTTTGATATCTGGGGTCTCCCGGGCGGGAGTAATGTTGTATTTTGGTGGCATCTTTCTGTGGCTCATCTTTATTCTGCGAAGCACTGCTGCATCGTTGTTTTTAAAAATAGGGCTGCCGATAGTACTGCTGTTTTTCAGCTACTTCATCACTAGCCACGATACTGCAGTGAGTCGCACAACTGAGTTTATTTCTTCATCTGCGGAGTGGGGGAGCGATTTTCGAGTATTAATCTTTAGGGATACTTTGCAGATGATTCAAGATGCCCCGCTGACTGGAGTGGGACTTGGGAATTTTTCGACTATATTCCCTCAGTATCGAAACCTTTCACGAACTGAACACAATGTGGTGCACCCAGAGAGTGACTTGACTTGGTTGGCGGCTGAAGGCGGCTTGGTTATAATTTTGTTTTTGGCGATTTTGATTGTCTCATATTTCAGGAAATGTCGTGCATCGATGAACGGACGCAGTGGCGCGTATCGAACGATCGCGTTGATCGGTGTGATTATGTTTCTAGTGCATGGCTTATTTGATGTGTCAGGACACCGACCTGGGACTGCTTATTTCGCGATTATTTTTGCCGCGTTGGCGCTGCCTAATGCGTTGAAAAATCGCCCCACAGTTAAACCTGTGATCTGGCGGTGCTTGGGTGGCGGATTGTTGTTTATTGGAGTTCTTTGGATAATTGGCGGGCTATTTTATTTGCCGACACATTCGACTCTGGCGCTGGATATTGAGGAATCACGAGCGGTTGAAAGCCGTTCGCTTCACGATTTAGATCGAGCTAGCCAGGCGGTGGATGCGGTGATCGCGTTGCAACCGATGCAGTGGCGCGGGTATTTTCAACGTGCACAGATCGCGCTGTCGCGCGGTGGCGATCGTTTTAAAGTGGAGCAAGATTTCCGACGGGCGCGGTTTGTTGAGCCGACTCTCGAAATGATTGCTTATGAGGAGGGCCTGGTCTGGTTGCCTTACGATGTGAAGCGCACAGTTTCTGCATGGCGGGATGCCTTGAATCGTTCTGTTGGGTCTAGGAGTCGATTGATTGAAGTGATTTTGCGAAAGGCGTATCGCAATGACGCTTTAATGGCGGGATTGATTGAACTATCTGAGGCTTATCCTGATTTTCGCGCTCGATTAATTTTGTATTTACGTGGCGAAGCATTGAGTCGCGAACTCGAGCAAGAACTGCTTACGGATCCTTCGTTGGGGAAATTCACCATCCAGCAGCGAACGGCGATTGTGAAACACTGGATCAGACATGGAGAAATTGATAATATCGAAGCGTATTTGCAGGCGTTTGGTGATACCTTGGATTCACCTTGGTTGATCTTTGCGCAGCTTCGCTTTAAACAGTCAAGATTCGAGGAGGCAGTCGGCATGATTAGGGAAGGGATGGCGGTTCCTAAAATTCCAGAGGTGGTAATGGGGCAAGGTCAGATTGATAGTCTGAAGCGCGTGTTTTTCCTGTCGACGAATGACTTTTCAAAAGGCATTGCACTGATCAGCTATTATCTTAAACGCGCTGAATATCGAGAAGCATTACGAGTGATTGATGCCTTACTTCAGCTGTCGGAGCCTCCGGCCTATGTGTATTATTGGCGTGCTGAAATACTGTATCAACTGGAGGACTATCCTGGGAGTTGGTCTGCGTTTGACGCTTATTGGAAGCAGATTAAGTAAGGCATCGTCCTCATCGAGTCCATGCCCAGCGACTGTGGGTCCAGCTGTTTAGCTTTGGAGCTCACTGCACCACCTGCAAGTGCGTCTGCCAATGCCCCGCGGGCTGCCTCGATCACTGCCGAGCATTGGCCCATAATCCCGCCGCTTGCGGCTCTGGCGATTGCCCCACCGCCGGGCTCTTCAGGTTCGATTGTAACGGCTGCGACATTCAAGAGGATACCGTTGAAGATCTGCAGTTGATTTCCTCCCATTTCCAGATAACTTCTCAATATGATGTTCAAAATCGTCCAACTCATGGTAGCCTGCGCTATCTTCAACCCGTTCTGCTGTTGCACAGCAGGGCTGTTGAGTTTGAACGATGTGGAGGATGCAGCTCCCGCACATGGCTGCTGCCAGTCGCAGTCATCTGATTTGCCCGCTGAGGGTGATATGAATCAAGAACATGATATGGCTGAGTGCCCACATGCTGCGTTGAAAGATTATGAGGTGCTGAATCATAAGGATGTAACTGCTGCACACGGCAATCGCGCGCTCCTTCCTGCGTTGTTAGTCTTATCTGAGTTACTTGCGATAGCGCCAGCGACTCAGATGCATTTGGCAGTGCGCGAGAGTAGTATTTCGCAGGCATCACCGCGGTCCTTCGCGCAGGTGTATTGTATTTATAGGGTCTGATTGATCTGTTGTTTCGAGCTGCGCATGCGATGTGCAGATCAATATAGCCCGATCCGGTTTTATTGGTCGGCTGACTTTGAAATTACTGATGAACAATCATGATCAATGGATATAAATAATTTTTTCAAATATGCCCGAAGTGGCGGTCTTTCAAGTGTCTGCTTAGGACTTTTATTTTCAATCGTACAGGCTGAGCCGCTCTCCCTAGAGCAGGCCTTGCAGAGAGCAGAGGCTGCCAATTTTGGCCTCGATGCTTTGCGTGAGCAGCAGGTCGGTGCGCGCGAGCGGATCGCTGGCGCAGCTGCGCTGCCGGATCCAAAAATTCAATACACTTACTTTGGTGAGTCGGTTGAAACGCGCACCGGCCCGCAAGAGGCGATCTACTCAATAAGTCAGACGATTCCGTGGTTGAAAAAACTAGAGACGCGTAAGGCACTCGCGACGAGTAATGCCGACACTTGGTCCTACCTGCATCAACAGGGTATCCTAGCATTGCGCCGCGATGTGACGACCGCCTATTCGGAAGTCGTGTATCAACAGCAGGCCGTGCAATCGACTGAGGCAAATTTACAATTGATCGATGATATGCAAGCGATTGTAGCAGAGCGCGTGCGGGTCGGGGGATCGTTGAATGCGTTGCTGCGACTGGAAGTGGAGTTGGAGCGCACGCGTGATCAGCTGGCTCGCTACGAGCAGGCACGCTATGCGAAACGTACCGAACTCGCCGCTTTGTTGTCGATCGAGGAAGCTGAACTCGGAGAGCTCACTGTTGAGTCGCCAGCCAGCCGCACGTTGCCGTCGTTGCGCGCGATGTTGGCGACGTTGGAGCTGCAAAACCCGGAGTTGCTGGCATTGAAAGAGCGCACGGACAATGCGAGTCAACGCGCAGATTTGAGCAAGCTGGATCAATACCCTGATTTTACCTTTGGGGTGAATTACATTCAAGTCGGCGAGAGTGGTTCGGCCTCCGACGCGGGCACTGATCCGTGGAGTATCTCAATGGCGGTGAACTTGCCAATTTGGGGCAGTAAAAATAGCGCTGCGATCTTGGCGGCGAATGCGGATAAGCGCTCCGCCGAGCAGCTGTATCGGGATCGGGTGCTGCAACTTAAAGCAGAACTATGCGCTACGCTGGCTGCCCATGCGGATAGTGCGCAGCGGGTGCAGCGTTATCAAGAGCGGCTGATCCCGATTGCAGAACAAGCCCTTGAAAATTCGCGCACTGCTTACGAAAGTGGACAGCTCTCGGTTCTGGAATTGATCGATAGTGAACGGGCGTTGCTTGAAATGAATTTAAACTACGCGCGCGCCGTGTCCAAAGTCACCCAGGCCGACGCTGCGCTCAACGCTCTAACTGGGGCAATTAATTAACCACAGGAATCACAAGCGAAAATCGTAGGGGGCGTAGTTGCGCAAAGAGCCTCACCTTGAGAGCGCGGTATTCGCAAGCAAAGACCCTACAAAAATACTTTTTATTATGAAAACGAAACAACTTATTATTGCGATCACCATACTGCTTCTTGGCTTTGTTGCGGGTCTTTATTTGTCGCCTGATTCCAGCGAGTCAGTGTCCACCACGATGGATGTCGTCGCCCCGGCAAAGGCGACGATTTGGACTTGCTCGATGCACCCGCTGATTCAGCAACCGAACCCGGGCGACTGTCCGATTTGTGGCATGGATTTGATTCCGTTGATCAATGATTCCGGTGCCGATGATGGCCCGCGGACTCTTAGTATGAGCGATAGCTCCCGCGCCTTGGCCGATATTCAGACGACCCTGGTCAAGCAGGAGTATCCAGTCGCGGAGGTGCGTTTGGTCGGTCAGTTGGACTACGACGAGACACTCGAAAAATCTTTAACGGCGCGTTTTCCTGCACGAATTGATGAGCTCTTTGTCAACTTTACAGGCATTTCGGTAAAGGCAGGTGAACATCTCGCCAAGGTCTACAGTCCTGATTTATTGTTGGCGCAACGCGAGCTACTGACCGCATATCGTGCTGACCCTGATGGCTCAATCACCGATGTGGCCAAGGAGAAACTCCGGCTGTGGGATCTACTGCCCGTTCAAATTGATGAAATCATCGAGCGCAACGAGGCGAAAGATCATTTTGTGCTCAAGGCCCCAATCGGTGGCGTCGTTGTCGCTAAGAATGTGAAGGAAGGGGATTACGTAAAGACAGGTGAAGTGCTCTTTCGCATTGTCGATCTAAGTAATTTATGGGCTGAACTGGACGCTTATGAATCGGATCTCCCTTGGTTGCGCTATGGGCAAGATGTGGTCTTTTCTGTGGAGGGGGTTCCGGGTGAAACGTTCCATGGTCAGATTTCTTTTATTGAACCTGAAGTGAATCGTAAGACGCGAACCGTGGCCGTTCGTGTGAATGTGCCAAACCCCGGCGGTCGGCTCAAACCTGGGATGTTTGTGCGTAGTATTGTCTCCGCACGCTTAGCAGCTGGTGGCAAAGTTTACGCACCTGAGTTTGCCGGCAAGTGGATCAGCCCCATGCATCCAGAAGTGGTCAAGGACGGGCCGGGGCAATGCGATGTGTGCGGCATGGATCTCGTTCCTGCCGAATCTCTCGGGTATGTCGATCATGTCAGCGGACCTGCACCGATCATAGTTCCGAGCTCGGCAGTCTTGCAAACTGGTAAGCGTGCTGTCGTCTACGTCGAGAAGCCCAATGCCGAGCGGCCCACTTACGATGGCCGCGAGATCGTACTTGGACCCCGTGCAGGAGACAACTACATCGTCATTTCTGGTTTAGAGAGCGGTGATCGGGTCGTTACAAATGGTGCATTTAAAATCGACAGTGCGCTGCAGATTCAAGCTAAGCCAAGCATGATGAATCCAGAGGGGGGCGGTCCGACTGCTGGACACAATCACGGAGGTGACGCCGCCGCCGATCCACATGCGGGGCACGCGATGGCACCCGCTCTTGAGATTTCTGTCGATGTGGCCGTATCACTGATGAAGCCGTATCTCGCGATGCAAGCCGCGCTCGCGGCAGACGATTTGGACACCGCCAAAGCGCAGGCCAAAGCGATGATGGCGATCACTGGACACGCCGGCGCACTGCCTGAGCTGGTTCATACGATGCTCGCCGCCGACTCACTCGATGCGATGCGTAAACCACATTTTGAGACGCTCTCGAATGCATTGATCGCCGCAGTCAAAGCCGACCCCGAAGCCTTTAAGGGCGATCTATTTATCATGAACTGCCCCATGGTCTACGGTGACCGCGGAGCCGACTGGTTACAAGATGACGATCAACTCCTGAATCCATACTTCGGCTCCATGATGCTCAAGTGTGGTGAAGTGAAAGAGAAACTCGGAGAGTGAGTTTTAGCCACGAAAAGGCACCAAAAGACACAAAAACTAGAAGGATGTAATTATGGATATTGAAAATATTAATCAACTTTGCGACATGGTTCGTGAGTGTTCGTTTGGACTGCATAAACATTTGAGGCATGGACATCTTGAAAAGATTTATGAGAATGGTTTGGCACATCGTTTGAGGAAACTGGATGTTGCGGTTCATCAGCAAGCTCCTGTTCCTGTCTATGACGAAGACGGAACGATTCTCGGAGATCTTAAAGCAGACTTGTTAGTTGCTGACGAACTTATCGTGGAACTCAAAGCAGTGCGTGCTGTGCATGACGATCACGTGGCTCAACTGCTGGGCTATCTACGCGGTAGCGGCAAGCGTTATGGGCTGCTCATTAACTTCGGGAGCCCGAAACTTTCGATCAAACGTTACGTCCTCGACCCTGTATCTTAATCTTAGTTTTTGTGCTTCTTCGTGCCTTTTTGTGGCCCAATAAAAATGATCAATAAACTGATGCGCTTTTGCCTCGAGAATAAGCTCGTGGTCGTTCTCTTTACCGCGGCCCTCATTCTTTGGGGTGTAATGGTCGCTCCGTTTGATTGGAAAGTGGATTGGCTGCCGCGTGATCCGGTGCCGGTGGATGCGATTCCGGATATCGGTGAAAATCAGCAGATCGTCTTCACCGAATGGATGGGGCGCTCGCCGCAGGATATTGAAGACCAAATCACCTATCCGATGACCACTGCGTTGTTGGGCTTGCCGGAGGTGAAGACGATTCGGAGCTATTCGATGTTCGGATTCTCCTCGATCTACATCATCTTCAAAGACGATGCCGAGTTCTATTGGACGCGTAGCCGTATCTTGGAAAAGTTGAATAGTCTCCCCTCCGGTCTTTTACCGCAAGGCGTGCAGCCGCAACTGGGGCCCGATGCAACTGCACTCGGACAGGTGTTGTGGTATACCCTGGAGGGGCGGGATCCCGAGGGTAATCCAACTGGAGGCTGGGGCCTCGAGGAGCTCCGCAGCACTCAGGATTGGTATGTGCGTTATGCACTGCAGGGAGTCGATGGTGTGGCAGAGGTGGCTTCGATCGGTGGTTATGTCAAAGAGTATCAAGTGGATGTCGATCCGGATGCACTACGCACTTATGACATCGCGCTACACGAAGTCTTTGCCGCTGTGCGTGGGAGCAATATCGACGTCGGTGCACGCACGATTGAAATCAACGCGGTCGAGTATGTCATTCGTGGGCTAGGGTTCATTGAGAATCTCGACGACCTTCGTAAGACAGTCATCGCACAGCGAAATAATATTCCGATCACTTTGGAGCAGATCGCCGAGATTGAGTTCGGTCCGGCACTACGGCGCGGCGCATTGGACAAGGCAGGAGCCGAAGCGGTCGGTGGAGTCGTCGTCACGCGCTTTGGCGAAAATCCACTCGCCGTGATCAAGCGGGTGAAGCAGCAGATTGAAGCGATCTCTGCAGGCCTGCCTAAGAAGACCTTGGCGGACGGCACTGTCAGCCAAGTCGAAATTGTTCCTTTCTATGATCGAACCGGATTAATCTATGAGACGCTGGGAACCCTCGAAGATGCCGTGCGTCAGCAAATTCTAGTCACTATCATAGTGGTGGTGTTGATGGTGATGCATTTACGTAGTGCGGCGCTCATCTCCGGCGTGCTGCCGCTTGCGGTGCTGTTTGCGTTTATCGGGATGAAGCTCTTCGGGGTAGATGCCAACGTGGTGGCACTCTCTGGCATTGCCATCGCCATTGGCACGATTGTTGATATGGGTGTGGTGTTAGTCGAAAACATCCTGAAACATATCGATACGGCTGATCCAGATGAAGATCGTCTCGAGGTGGTCTATCGCGCCTGTTCGGAAGTCGGTGGTGCGGTGGTGACGGCTGTTATGACGACCGTGGTCAGCTTCCTTCCCGTCTTCACCATGGAGGCCGCCGAGGGGAAACTCTTTCAACCGCTCGCCTATACGAAGACCTTCGCGCTGATCGGCACAATTGTTGTCGCATTGACGATTATTCCTCCACTGGCGCATTGGTTGATCGCAGGTCGACACAGTTCCCGCTGGAGTAAATTTACACTTTGGCTGACCATCGTACTGGCAGGTGTGGTGGGGCCTTTTCTGCTCACATGGTTTCCGTGGTGGTTGGGGCTGATCATGATTGGATCAGCGGTGTATAACCTTACGCAGCCAAAAATCCCGGCAATTATCCAGAAATACGTGGTAGTCATCTTCAACTTGATCGTCGCTCTAACCGTAGCAGTCGTCTTGGCCGGCGATTGGAAACCGCTCGGTCCTGAGCGTGAAATCGCGAATGTCGTATTTGTCTTTCTTGCGATCGGTGGGCTACTGGGGACTTTCTTATTATTCATTAAATTTTACGGTCAGTTGCTTGCTGTGCTGCTTCGTTTTAAACTGATATTCCTTGGCTGTAGTTCTTTAATTGTTGTTTTCGGGATGACTGTTTGGTTGGGCTGGAGCGCCGTTTTCGGATGGCTGCCAGAGTTGATCAAGGAGACCAAGCCTTACAGTCAGGCCATGCACCAAGTGCCGGGGCTCGGTAAGGAATTTATGCCAGATCTGGACGAGGGTTCTTATCTATTCATGCCGACGACCATGCCACATGCTTCGATTGGCGAAGTGATGGATGTGCTTCGTAAACAGGACATGGCGATCAACGCTATTCCAGAGATCGAGTCCGCTGTTGGTAAGCTTGGACGGGTTGAAAGTCCGCTTGATCCGGCACCGATCTCGATGATCGAGACCATCATTAATTATAAATCCGAATACATCGTGGATGACGACGGGCATATTCTTACGTTTAAATATGATTCATCAGAGGAGGCATATACATATGATGTATTTGGAAACCTGATGCCGGACGAAGACGGCCGCCCGTTCCGCCAGTGGCGCGACGAGATTAAGACGCCCGATGATATTTGGGCAAAAATCATCGAAGCAGCCTCGATCCCTGGCACGACTTCCGCGCCGAAGCTTCAACCGATTGCAGCCCGTATTGTTATGTTGCAAAGTGGTATGCGTGCACCGATGGGTCTGAAGGTTTACGGGCCTGATCTCAAAACGCTGGAGAAAGCCGCCCTTGATATCGAAGGGTATTTGAAGGAAGTGCCTTCGATTAAGGGGGAAGCAGTGTTCGCCGACCGGATCGTAGGTAAGCCGTATTTGGAGATCGATATCGACTGGGATGCGATCGCGCGCTACGGGATAAAAATCTCGATGGTGCAGGACGTGATCGAAGTCGCCGTCGGAGGCAAGCCAGTCACGATGACAGTAGAAGGTCGTGAACGCTACCCCGTGCGGGTTCGTTATCAGCGGGAGCTGCGCGACTCGATTGAATCGATTGAGGACATTTTGGTTGCTGCTCCCGACGGCACGCAAATTCCACTCAAAGAACTTTCGACCATACACTATTTACGCGGCCCACAAGTGATTAAAAGTGAGGACACTTTTCTCGTCGGCTATGTCATCTTTGATAAGCGCGACGGCTACGCCGAAGTTGA
>Ga0181563_10000432_pt1 | contig 39339 bp, 32 predicted proteins | sample 011ome_25_FD_133759 | JGI IMG/M metagenome (GOLD analysis project Ga0181563, IMG submission 133759) | Coastal salt marsh microbial communities from the Groves Creek Marsh, Skidaway Island, Georgia - 011512CT metaG (megahit assembly) | ecosystem: Environmental > Aquatic > Marine > Intertidal...
CAGCAAAGCATCGTCGATCGCATGATCATGTAATCGCTGGCAAAGAGCCTCCATGACATGGGGCCGATGGCGCCCTTTCTCCACGAAGTGATTGTAAATCTGGAGATCCACTGAGTTGTCTTCTTCCGGTGTCCAGCCTTTCATCAACTCCGCTCGAGAATACAAGGAAGGCCGATATGGATTGTAGGGTAGCCGAGGCAGACGAGGAAAAATCAGTGCACCGCTCTCACGTACACGCTCCTGAAAAGCGAGTGAGGGAAATTGGCAACCGAGGAACACAGAGCCAGACAAACGCACCTCACCCCAATCGAAAGAGACTTCACCCAGATCCAACCCCTGCACGACACAGTCAGCGAGATTGTGTTCCCGCTCGACAAACTCTTCGAGCCTGTCGATTTCGTAAATTTCTCTCATCGAGAAATCAGTGCTTGATCAGAGATCGAGCTTCCACATACCGAAACTCTCGGGAATATGAAAATCCTGCTCGTCCTTTTGTGGATTCACCCAACTGATCCACTCCTCCGTCAAATCACCTTTCTTGTTGTGACCAAACTCAGCGCGATAAACGCCGGCAACAATTTGCTTGCCCTTCACGAGGTCCAAATTATTGAGCTCATCCATCGCGAAACGTCCCTTCACGGTGTAGCCACCATCGCGGATCTCGCATCGAAATTTGAGGTTCCCAAAAGACCACCTGTCATCAAACTCTCGATGATACCTCGCTTTGTAGTCATAGACATTGCCGCGAGGATCCATCTCTGCACCGTAGTATGGCCCTTTCAAATCGGGTTTGGTCGCGAGAAAAATCTCAACACGATCAGATCCTAAAACAGCCTCATCCGGATCTTCCGACTCATGGAGAATGATATCCTCATCGTCGACGTCAAAATGAAACCCAAGTGCCTGCTCATTCCAAACCGCACGGAATTCCGTCCTCGGAGCGCGCCCTCGTTTCCACGGAAACGTGAAATCTTTCATCAAATTGCCGGACATCACATCGAGCCTGTCGCTGTATCGAACCGAATAAACTTTTTTTATCATATTCCTCTTGCTGATAGTACCTGATCTATCTGTTGAAGTTCCGTCAACACCACATCAGCTCTTTTCAGAGCCGCTGGTAATCCATCTGGTCCCACTCGTAAACTTCTCGCATCTCCGGCAAAAAGACCAGTCCGAAACCCCACTTTTTGAGCAGGAGCCACATCCTTGCAAAAATCATTCCCGATGTAGAGAATTTCTTGCGATTTCATCCCCATTTTTTCTGCAGCGTCTCGAATCCGCTCGTAAAGACGGACCGAAGGCTTCCCTTCCCGGATCTGAAAAGACAGCAACGTCAGCTCTGTATTCCAAGAGGATGAAGTTGATCGCGGCGTCTCCGAACAGGGTTGAGAGCCGTAACTGCCACGATTTGGCCCTCCATCTGAGACGGTTAAATCGAGAGGAGTGCCCAGAAAGGCGTCTACTAATGCGGGTGTGTAAAATTGCGCGTTCGAGATAATTCCGAGACGGTAACCGCCTTCGTGAAGGTTCCTCACGACGTCGCCTGCGCCTGGCATTTCCCAACATTCCGTTACTTCGTATTCGTAGATACGAGCGACTTGCTCCAGGGTCTCGTTGGAGATCGGGTCAGAAAAAAATTCGGAAAAAAGATCCTTCCAAACTTCTCGAATTTCAATTTCCGGAAACTGGATGCCTTCATGACGACGACGCTCCTGATGCTCCCTGATCAGGAGCGTATAGCGCTGCAGCACTTCATTTGCTCTGATGCTCTCGGAACCAGGTAATTCAGAAATCGCATTTTTCATCGCGCTTACAGATTTCTGCTCCGAAATCAGACTGTTATCCCCCGCCCCGGAGATGAGAAGTGTCCCGTATATATCAAAAATTACCGCACGTATCCCACTCAACGCCCGCAACCTCGGTTCGACCCCGCTCGGGATCGGCTCGAGCGGGTTCATCTTCTCCCGGACGTAGCGAACGAAATCCATCTATCAGTCGCGAAGCAAATTCAATCGCGACGGAGCGAGAAACTGATCCAGAACCCGCCTCGTCGAAAGGTGCCCCACCTTCCCTGTCGAGCCAGACAAAATACTATCGTAGATTGCAACCAATCTTTCTCCGTATCGATCGACACTGTAATACTCCTGAACGACACGGTTCGCTGCAGCTATCTGTTTTTCGTCCGGAAGACGAAGCGGCGGAATTTCAATTTGCTCCAGACATTCCGGCTCTGATCGCAGCTTACGAAGAATCTTCATTTGAAAATCTTCGTGAAGAACTCCGAAATCAACGGTGCTTTTTCTCAACTTCCTACGCGTCCATGCACGCCAGGTTTGTTTCACCGCACCAATCGGCAGCCGAGCATTATAAGCGAGGTAACTCCGACGGAGCGCCGACTCGAGTTCTTCCTTCAGTTGTTTTTCATCCACCCACTCCAGAGGGATTTCGATACGCGAATACAAGTCAGGCAATTCAAGTCCGTTGCTCCGAAAATCGTCGGTAATCTCGGGTAGATCGCGCCCGAGAACGCCCCTCCCCACCGCCCACGGCTCAAGGTAGGAAAGTCCGAATCCCTCACCCACGCTCGTGGTTAAAATGAAGTCACTCCAACCAACGAGGTCGGAAAAGCAGTAGTCCCCGCTGTCGGCAATCCCCAACTTCACAGGGAGGTCCAATTCTTCGACCAGCTCTTCCCACCGACCATGCTCGGCAAGCCACTCGGGATTCTCTGGACTCAGCGACGTTGCTAAAAAGGCCTCGCCATCGAATTTCATGGCGAGTAGCAGAAGCTCGCCCAGATTTTTCCTCCTGATACCCCGGCTCGGATAGAGACCAAAAGCCAGATCTTTCGCAAAGGGTCGCTCGCTCTGCGAGCTGGAAATCGGCACGGAAGAAACCGCATTGGGAATCACATGCAGGTTGCTGGCCGATAGCCCCGCATTTTTCAAAAAGCCGTAGTCGCGGCGATTGATCGTCGCATAATGGATCTGCTTCGCTGTCGGGTAAAGCGTGCTCTCGAAGGTTTCCTGAGAATCAAAAAACGAACGCTGATAGGTGTAGTTGGCGGGCCTGCCATCCTCAGCAAAATCATGAATCTGCAGAAGAACTCGCTCCCCCTCTTCGGCTAATTCACGAACTACCGTTGGAAAGAGCACGTTCTTGGCGAGAGTCGGATTATGAAAATGCCAGAGATCTGGATCTGTCCCGAACCAATTCCTTGCTTCTTTTCGCAGCACTTCGGCAAAACTAGAGGCGATTACGGAATTCCCGGTTCGTCGATATTTCAATGCTGGAACAACGCGCACATTATCTGCCTCTGGACTATCAAAAGGCTTTTCACCGGAAAGGATCAAAACCCGATGACCGCGTTTTTCCAAAGCTTCGCATGCAGCCCCTATCACTCGCGTAACGCCACCGCGTCGCAGATGATAGTGAACCATTGCAATGCTCTTCTCTGCTTTATCGGCCATGTCTTTCTCGATACTCCGGCAATGAGATCATGGGCGGTCGCTCCTCTTCTACAATTACGCGATTCCGGGTTTCATACCTTTTTCCTTCGGCCTGCAGCTGGCGAAAGACACTGTCAAATTCCGGGAGTTCGCTGACAATACCATTGTGTTCGAGACGATTCAAAAAGGTCTGCAGAATACCGAAGGACATCTTCCCCAGATCGATCGTCGTTTGATTGCGATGCACTCGACGATCGAGATCAACCTGTGCAAAAACATCAAGCCCGCTTTTAACATATAGGTCGATCAGGTGCGACGTTTCGACTCCGTATCCGACAGGAAAATGAAGGGACTCCAGAACATCGCGACGAACCGCATACTCACCTGAAAGCGGCTGCATCATTGCAGTCAGTTCCGGGAAAAACCGCGAGAACAAGGGGCGCACCAGGATTTCCGTCACTCTTCCGCCACCGGAAGGTCGATTTCCACTGGAGAGCGCGAGAGGTCGGTCATAGAAAGCCTTCACATACTGAAGTTCTTCCCGAAAGAGCAGGGGTGCGACAAGACCACTGACGAACTTGGAATGGATGTTTTTGATGTCAGCGTCGACGTAGCAGATGATGTCGCCGCGGAGCTGGTAGATCGCTTTCCAAAGGTTTTCGCCCTTGCCCGGATGAAAACCATGATCAGGCAGAATATCAGCCGACAAGTAGGTGTCGGCTCCAAAAGAAGACGCGATGGCCAGGGTCTCGTCCGTGGAACCCGAATCGACCACCGCAATTTCATCAACAAGCGGATAACGGTCCATCAACTCGCCCTTGAAGAGAATCACTTCTTTTCCAATCGTCTTTTCTTCATTCAACGTTGGGATGCAAAGACTGATCGTCACACCTGCCTTTTCCTTCGCCTTCACCAATTCGTTGAGATCCCAGAATTCACTGTGGTGATAGGTATTGGTCCCCAACCAAGTCTCAATTCGCTGTTCCATTGTCGACATGTCAGGAAGTAACTTCGTCAGAAAGTTGCGAATCCATGAACTCAATCACGGAAACAATTTGAGCAAGGCCTTCCGGCAGACGTTCCAGTTGAATTGTCTCGCGAGGTGAGTGACGATTTCCGCCTTCGGCAATCCCCAGAGTCAGTGCCGGAATTTCCGCCTCTAGGAGTGCGGCCAACTCGGAAATGCTGGGATGTAATTCCGTATCAATGCCGAGACAATCTTGAATCTCTTTCGCTGCAGAAACGAATTTGTGATCTGCCCCCAGATCACCAGGTTGCCGGTGCGCGATCATTTCCACCGAGACAAGGGCATCGTCACATTCCTGATCAATCCTCCCGACAAGATCAGCAACTCCACGCTCCACTACCTCCACTTGGTCAGCATCTCCCCCGCGAATTTCAAAACGAATTTCTCCAGATAGCGGAGGCACGTTATATCCTGATTCCGCATCGACTGTTCCGATGAGGATTTTCGCTTCCGGCTGATGAGCCTGATTCAACTCGAACAACCCCGAGAGAACCTGCTGCAAAATCAGAATCGCGCCCGCATGGGAAAATTCGCCATCTGAATCTTCCCCGAAGAGTTCTACCCGAACCTCCCCGCGAGCCATACCCATACTGGCATGGCTCAATCGACCTAACTCAATTCCCTCGAGGCATAGCGCACCCGCAATCGGCTTATCGATATTTTCGAGAAAAAAGCGCATACCGGCAAGATCACCTCGCCCAAAACTACGGGTCGTTCCTAGAAGAATTACGTTCGACTCCAGCTCGATTCCGAGCTTCTCCAAAATCAGTGGAAGCGTTGCCAATACCGCGACGCCAAGACTGTTGTCGGCAATTCCTCGACCGCTCATCGAGCCTACTTTGACTGCGACCGTGTGATCATCAGCCTCGGGCCAGATCTTGTCGACATGCGCCGCGACCAGCAAGTTCCGCTGCCGATCTCGACCAGGAATCACCCCAGCAATGTTTCCGGCCTGGTCTGAGGCAATATCGGTCAGCCCCGCCTCCGTAAATCGGTCACTCAGGAAACGTGTAAGCAGTTTTTCCGATCCAGTAGGCGCAGGAATTTCTGCGGCCATGACAACATTCGCGAGAAGGAGCTCCCGGACATTACACATCTGGTCCTTGCGGAAGATTATCCGCCCAGGCTCACAAAATCTTTCTTTGTCCGTGTCAGTCGACATAATTTCGCTAACACGCTACAGAATACGAATGGTCGCGAAAGGGAATTTCGTTTCGGCAAGACTAGTCCCTGGAGTCGCCTTCAGATTCGTCATCTACTATTTCCGGGGCTTCCTCTACTTCCACAAACTCTCCGTTAAAAACCCGAGCTGATGCAAACTGAATCGACTCGCCTGAAAAAGGAGTCCCGATTACAGCTGAGCGCCCCGCCAGAGGGAAAAGCAGTTCAGCGGTGATTACCTTGTGCGATATCATCGCCTTCTTTGGTCGCTTTTTTTCGGCATCCCAAACGCGCCCACTGACCTGCCAGTCATTACCCACCTCAATCACAGAGAGCTCTATCTGGTAGAGTGTTTCTGGTTCACATGTAAACTCTTTTTTCGTGAGGACGATTCCGCGACGAACGAGTTCGATCTGCTTCGTTCCTAACGCTACTCGAAGTTGGAAGCCATTCTTTCCGTAGAGACCTACCCCGTAACGAGACTTCAACCTTCCACTCGACGGGCCGCGAGCAACTGCCTGAATCGTCGCCCCTTTCTCCCGAATCTCGGGACCAAATTCCAATCGACCTCGCACGAGAGGTTCGGGAGCAATCTTCAGCTTTTTGGCCCCAGCATCGGTGGCCCACTCTCCGGACAGGGGTGTCGCTCCGCCCGGATACGATCCGTCAGCGGAGTTTTTGAGATCAAGAAACGCGATCGGCCTCTGTGGCTCGAAAGGCTTTTTTCCCTCCTCTGATTTTGCTTCCTCTTGACCGGCGAGGCACAGAACACCTGCAAAGAGAATGGTGAGAACAATGCGCCAGACCCTCATTCTCGACGAATCGCCTCCATCAGGTTTCCTCGAAGAACAGCCCTTGCAGCCAGGGCACAGAAGACGAGTCCACCAACGAGGACGGCTCCGTTCACTCCCGCTACCAGCCCCCACGGCAAACCGGAGGCCCCTTTGGCAAGTTGCGGAATCACAGCGACGAGTGCCGCGACGAGACCCAGTAACACTCCTGACACATGAAGGAACCAATGCTCTGACAAAACCATCTTCGCGAGCTTCGATCTCGTAAATCCCATCGCCTGCATGACCCCGAGTTGCCCGCGACGCTCCAGAACGTTTCGACCGACAATGATCGCAAGACCAATCGTTCCGAGAAATATGCCGAGCCCACCAAGAGTGGAAAAAATGGAAAGATAGGTATTCTGCACTGCGTTGAACTCATTCAGCCGATCTGCTGCCGGCCTCATTTCCAACCCAAGATCCCCAAACATGCGCATCATGCTCGAAGCAACCGAGTCGAGCTTCTGCTCACCATTCTGATCGAGCAGGAAAAACTGGTAGCCGCCGGAATCAGGAAAGAAACGAATGAAATTCTCCTCCAGAATCAAGAGAGTTCCCTGCAGGATGGAGGTATCCAAAAACCCAACAATTTTCACTCCGAATGACTGACCCGAAAACGTTTCGTAGTAGACCACATCTCCAATCGCTTTCTGGAGTGCATAGATTGCCGTGTTCTGGTCGATAACGCCCTGAACCACGGGAACCCCATCGATAATCTGGCCACCTTCTGAAAGTGAAATCCAGTCGCTTTCATCTCGTTCCACACCATCAAGAGTTTTCGTAAACGTAAACGCACGCCGATCTGCTAAGGGAGTCGGATCCACTCCCATCAGCCTCGGGCGCTGAGCCCGGTTCAAATTCAAACAACTGGCATCCTCGCCATCACTGACACGAAATGGAACAACTGTAAATGTCTCGTCAAAACCATCGAGCCCATATTTTTTGCGACCGACCTCTCCATTTAGATCCTCGTAGATCGGCAGGGTTGACTCGCCCACCCAGGCAAAGCCACCGGTTCCCGAACCACGACGTTCGGCCCCACGCTCACCATCGAGCCGGAAGGAATTAATCGCGGTGACCATAAACACCCCTGCGGCCATCAACCCGATCACGGCCAGACTTCGTCCTCGTTTTCTTACCGTGTGCTGACGACCGAGTGAGGCAATCGACGCCAAAACTTCCGTGGAACACAGGAATCTCCGAATCAAAATCGACGCTAGAGCTACACCGGCTGCGGTGAATAGAAACCCAGCTCCGAAAAACATACCTTGTTCCGCAATCGTTCCCGGAACCTTGGGAGCAAAGAGACAACCCAGTCCAACGAGGAGTCCAACAATCAGAAAAACTCGATCCCACTTTCCGCGATCGGATCCTGACAGATTCATATCATCGCTACCGGAGATCAACTGGCTGGGCTGAACCGCGGTCACCTTGCGACTTGCACACCAAACTACTAACAAAGCAACCAGCACCGTAGTAAAGAAGGCGATCGCCAAAGTTATCGGCTTGAGATGATATACAAAATCGATACCCGCAGCCGCCTCACTCCAGACTCCCGACATACCCTGCAAGGCGAGACGAGTGTAGACATAACCTCCTAACAAACCAACAAGAGCTCCTGCAACCGACAGGAAAAGCGCTTCGACAATGAAGAACTTCCGCACTCGCTTCTTCGTAAAACCAAGCGCCAGAAGTAAACCAATCTGAGAGGAACGCTGCTCGATCCCAAAGACGAAAACAAGACCTGCCAGCGTCAGGGCCGCCACGATGAGGAAAAAGCTCATGCTCGCAAACAACGCCCCAAAATCGAATGAATTCGAAACCGCGGATTCCGACTCCGCCGGCATGTCTCGCACTGCCATGCCAAGTGAATCAAGCGCAAGATGTGGACGCAACTGATCCACTAACGGAGTGTAGGTGTCCTTCGGACGAAAACGGAACGATGTCGTATTGCCAAATCGATTCTCCCACATCTTCTGAGCCGCCCCGATCCCGACAAAGGCCTTTGGTGTCGCTCGATACAGATCCCAGAAATCATCGTCCTTGTCCCGAATCTTGTCCCGGTCAATCGGGATGCCTGGCTTCCATTCGTCGAGATCCTCGACATCAAAGATGCCCGGAAAATCCGGAGTCCAGGACTGGTCCCACCCGTTTTCGCCAATCGCCTGTATGCCCGCAACGCGAAACGATTTACTCTGCTCGATGAGTGCTCTGCCCGGACCAACCACGTTATAGGTGAGAGTCACTTCGTCTCCGGGCTTGGCTTGCAGATCGTCAGCAATCCATTGCGATAAAACAATTCCATCCTCACCCACATCAGCTCCTACAATTTGATTCAAACTCGACCCAACGCCCGCCACCATCGAATACGGAGTCGCATTCCCATTCGCCTTGATGTCGGTTGCAAGATAAGTGAGAATCGGAGATTCCTCCGACGCGATCTTTCCGAAGGCTTCGACGATTGCGGCATCAAAAAAGACCCGGGAACTAGCGACCTGAGAAATTCCACTCTCGCCCAGTTCTTTCACTTCGATTTGCAGGTCATCGAAGCTCCATGTATCTCCGACTGCTTTCGCAAAGGCTTTTGCATCGACATCATTCCTAGCAGCGAGAAGATTCACTTTTTTCGGTGTCTCCAGTATTTCCTGAAGTCGCGAAAGTTTCACAAACAGAGTCGATGGAGGAACTTGCTCCGCACGAAGCGAATACAGTCCAAAATCCTCTTCGTTGATCACCTCGCTCACTTTCACCGTGAAAGGGGTCGTCTGCTCAGATTCACCGGAAAGAGGGGCGTCTTTCGAGAGCGCTCCAGGTAATTCCACACGAACGATCAAAGAATCTCCGGCGTCCGCTTCGATTCGGCGGGCGAATGGTTCGTTGATTGCGATCCAACGATCATCGGCAAATTCATCGGGCGCTTTTCCCGCGATAGACAACTCCCAGAATCGATCATCGACTCCGAGGATCTGGACCTTGTTGACTCGCTTTCCGCCATTGCGGTTTGAAGCAGTCCCTTCGATCTGCAGGATCGGTGCAACACTTGCTCCCAGCGACCTACTGACACGATCTGCAAGGGAATTACTCACATAGCGTTCGCCTCCAACAAATACGGGACCAATTTTCGAAAGCCGGGCTTCGGCATTTTGCCGCAGGCTCTCCTTCACTGAATCCCCCACTACCAGGGCACCGCTGAGAATGGCAGACGTCAAGGCAACTCCGGCCAACACCGACAAATTGATCCATCGATAGTGGAAGAGTGATTCCCGGATGAGTCGAAAGGCATTCATGTTCTTACGCCTTCTATTCCGTTTCGATTTTCCCGTGACGCAGCGTCCTCACATCACCCAGCGCAGATGCGATATCGGGATCATGTGTGACAACTATCAGTGCGAGATTCTCTGAACTGTTCAACTCGACGAGCAATTCGATCAGTTTTGTTGCGTTCTTCTCGTCGAGAGCGCCGGTGGGTTCATCGGCGAGCAGTAACCTCGGGCGGTTAATCAAAGAGCGAACCACCGCGACTCGCTGGCGCTCCCCTCCTGATAGCTGTGAGGGCTGCGAATTCATCTTATCCGCGAGACCGACGCGATCCATTAACTGCTTGGCGCGCTCGGTTGACTCTTTCGGTTTCGGCCGATCAGGTAGCGCCAGCGTCGGAACGAGGACATTCTCCAGCGCGGTGCATTGCGGCAGCAAATGGTGCATTTGAAAAATGAATCCAATTTGTTTGGAGCGGACCTTCGCGATTTCCGCCTCGCTCAACCCACTAGTCGCAATTCCACCGACAGAGACGCTCCCTTCCGATGGCTGATCGAGAGTGCCGAGCAGATTCAGCAGGGTGCTTTTTCCGCATCCTGACGGACCTACAATCGCGAATCTTTCGCCTTCTGATACCGAGAGATCAAGACCCTCGAGAATCTTTCGATCGTCAGCGGACTCATACCACTTAGACACCTGCTTCAGTTCGAGAATTTTTTCGCTCATGATTCAGTTCGATCCGTATTTTGGATCCATCGTTTCGATTTAAATTCAAAGCGCGGCAATGCACCTGACTCCACAAGCGTGACCGGGATACGAAGGGTAAAGGCATCGGCAAGTTCCCTCGCTATGCGTTCCACGAGATCTTTATTCGCTCCTTCCGCAGCCTCGATACTTACCTCCAGCTCTGCCATTGATTGGCGCGTCGTCTGGATTACCTGGAACTCCACCACCTCTGGAAAGCCACGTATGATTTTCTCCACCGCCGTCGGATAAATATTCACTCCTCGTATCACCACCATTTCGTCGACTCGACCCAATATTCCACCTTCGAGACAAAAAACCGGTTCATCCGATCCTTCGGGTAAAAAGAAAGACTTGTCGACGAGATCACCCGTCCGATAGCGCAAAAGCGGACAAGCAGTGCGAGTCAGAGTCGTTAAAACAAGTTCCCCCTTTTCTCCCGGCTTCACTTCCTGATGGGTTTCGCGATCAATCACCTCGGCAAAGTAGGCATCCTCGATCACACAGAGACTCAGCGGCTTGTCAGGATGCTCATAAGTCACCGGGCCAACCTCTGTCATTCCGTGATGGTCAAAAATCTCTGCTCCCTTCCAGAGATCAGAAATCTTCTGTCGGACTTCGGGCAGGCTTCCGCCCGGTTCACCGGCGACAATAATTTTCTTCAGCCGATACGATGCTGCCTCGCGAGTCTTTGCGAATACTTCACCTAGACGCAAAGCATAAGTCGGCGTGCAACAGAGGACGTCCGCGTCGTGCGCAACCATCGCCTGCAATCGAGCCTTGCTACTCAGCCCGCCTCCCGGAATCGAAAGATTCCCCCGGCGAGTCGCCGACTCAAACGCCGTCCAAAAACCCAGGAACGGTCCAAAGGAAAAGGCGAAAAAGACAACATCCGACGTGGAAACACCCGCGGCCTCAAATACTCGATCCCAGCAATCCAGCATTGCGGACCAACTGTCTGCGGTATCCAGGGAGGGCAGTGGTCCCCGCGTCGTCCCGCTGCTCTGACAATAGCGTGAGTATTCCGATACCGGATAAGTCAGGTTCGATCCGTATGGCGGAAACTCTTCCCGATCCCAGACAAGATCCATCTTCGAGGTGAACGGCATCTTCTCGGTGAATTGCCCGAGAGATTCCAGCCTACTATCCAGACCCGCCTCTCGGAGTCGTCCGCGATAGAATTCGTTCCCTTTCTCCAACTCCCCAATGAGGTGCTGAAGTCGCGTGAGCTGAATTGATTCCGTGCTGGGTCGGTTCGCCATCTCCACCAATCTACCGGGAAACAGCGCCGCTCTTCAAGTCACGGAAAAGAGGTTTCCCGAAACGATAGTTAATCCGATTTCGAGTTATCAGTCGCTGCAGTGACCGCAACTTTCTTCCCATGATCCGCCGGAGCTGGATCGGGCTTGAATTTTACGACTAGATAACCGCCCAGCGCAGCCATGACAATTCCAACCACAAACTGCCAGCGCATTCCGGCGAGTCCGCCTGCAGGAGGGTGCATCGAAAGCGAAACAATCGCATTCACAATCGGAGCCCCTGCAAAGATAATCGACATGACAATGGCAGGAGCGCTCTTATTGCCTTGAGCAAAAAGAGCACCGAGAGATAACAGAACAAAGAAGGCGCCAATCGCACCGAGAATACCTGCGATGAGAGAAAGCCAGAGACCTTTGCCCGGGAAGTTCCAATCCGATCCGCGCGCAACTAGGATCGCGAGCGGAGCCAGCACTGCTGTCAGGAAGTAGGCTACCCCGACAAAAAGAAACGCCTTGTAGCGACCGTTCGCAGGATCGGCCATTCCAACCTGCCCCATGTGAAGAAAAATTCCGTAGAGTCCCCAGGTGAGGACAGTTCCAAGGGCAAACCAGAGCCAAGCGTAGCTATTCATATCTTCCATGTAAAATCAGTATCACGCGTTTTTCGAAGGGATGCTCCCCTCGGGTGCGACGCCAATCTTTTCGCGCCATTCATCGGGAATCGCAACCGCTTTCATGCGCCGCTGTTCTTCATCGAAAGTTACGCACACGACCGTAAAACGGCCCGTCGCAGCAATCACGCGATCCTCTTCGGAGTCGGGATTCTTCCAGAAATTAAAATAGTAGCAGATCGTCTTGTTGCGGATTTCTTCCACCAATAACTCAATCTCGACCTCTTCCTCAAACCGAAGAGGCTGTCGAAAATCTGCCGATGCGTGGACCCGGGGCCAGCCTACGTGAGGACCCTCGCCTTCTTCCTGCTTCTGAAACGGATGAACCGAAAAGCCTAGCGCTCGATAAAACGCATGCTCCGCCACTTCCATGAAACGATAGAAGTTCGAAAAGTGCATAATCCCCGCCACATCTGTGTCTGCGAACTCAACGCGACGGCGATAGGTGAATCGATTCTCCATACCTGTTACCATGATGGCGTGTTGGTGGGAATGCAAGGAATGGGTGAGGGACAGACGGCGAAGTAGCTCGTTCAGTTACAGCCCCTCCTCCAACTCAGCGAGACGGTCTTCCATTTCAGATGCTTGCAGCGTCCCAATGGTTTCCTCGAGATCCCCAGTCATAACACTGTCCAGATTGTAGAGCGTCATATTCACCCGGTGATCAGTGAGGCGATTCTGGGGGAAATTGTAGGTGCGGATTTTTTCTTCGCGACCACCTGATCCGATCAGGTTTTTCCGGTGAGCGGAATACTTTTCGTGCTCCTCGCGAATCTTCGCCTCGAGCAGTTTGGCTCGCAGAATCTGAAGCGCTTTTTCCTTATTCTTCCCCTGGCTTCGTCCGTCCTGGCATTTTACCTGGATTCCAGTCGGTAGGTGAGTCACCTGCACCGCAGAGTCGGTCGTGTTGACGTGCTGTCCACCGGGACCGCCGGCACGGGTTGCCTGGATTTGAAGATCTTCGGTTCGTAATTCCACATCCACTTCCTCAGCCTCCGGTAAAACGGCAACAGTCGCAGTGGATGTATGAATTCGCCCCTGTGTTTCGGTGTCCGGAACACGCTGGACTCGGTGAACGCCGCTTTCGTATTTCAGAAAGCGAAATACTTCTTCACCAGTCACTTTGAAAACGACCTCCTTGTATCCGCCCACTTCAGAAGGACTGGCCTCGACCGGCTCGACTCTCCATCCGCGAGCTTCCGCATAGCGCTGATACATCCGATAGAGATCTCCGGCAAAAAGGGATGCCTCGTCGCCGCCTGTCCCGGCGCGAATTTCGACAATGGCGTCGCGGTCCTCTGTCGGATCATGGGGAAGAAGAGCATACTGCACCTTTGCCTCGAGCTCTTCGATCTGCGTCTCCAATGCCGGGATTTCCTCAGCCGCCATCTCCGCCATATCCGGATCACTCTCTTTCGCTAAGAGACGATTTTCTTCCAGATTCTCTTTGGCCTTGGCGAGGGTCGCCCAATCTTCGAGTAGCGACTTCGTGCGGTTGTATTCCCGGGTCAGCTCTCCCGCTTGTTTCGGGTCATCAAAAAAGCCATCCTGCGCCATGAAGGATTCCAACTCCGGCACGCGGAGGCGTTTCTTTTCAATGAGCGGGGCGTAGTCCACGGGGAATCAGGGGTAGAAATTCGAAGGAAGGGGATACGAAAAACGGCGACAACACCCTTCGTGGGTATCATCACCGTTCGCAAGTGGCGGTAATCCTGAAACAGGCTCCGCCAAGAAGGAAAGCTAGAGATCGGAAAGCTTGGGCTTTTTCCGGCGCTTGCCGGCTCCGCTACCTTCTCCGAATCGCTGCTGGAACTTATCAACTCGACCCGCAGTATCGACAAAACGCTGCTCACCAGTGAAGAAGGGGTGGCATGCGGAGCAGATACCGATGTGCAGATCAGGAACCGTGGAACGCGTCTGGATCACGTTTCCGCAGTTGCACTGAATCGTGGCTTCGTTGTATTCGGGATGGATGTCCGCTTTCATAACCGTCTTTTTGGAAGGGGCGGAAAATAGACGCGATGATTCAGGCAGGCAAGCGGAAATTTGACATGCAAATTTGCCTTCGAAAATGCGGAAAGTCTTGCGGATCGCGGCAAAATCGAGACGATCGGTAAAGATGGAGAAAAACTCCGACAACACGACGGAAAACCAGACAGCCGTGCCGGAGTCAGCTCCCCTCGATCTTTCGGTGGTTTTTCTCATCGCAGCCAACGCGATCCCCTTGTTCGGCGCAATATTCTGGGGCTGGCGGGTTTTTGATATCGTTGCGCTCTACTGGCTCGAAAACGTCATCGTCGGGCTCATCAATGCCGTTCGCATGCTCTTGATCCGGAGCAAGGAAGGCAGAGCAGTCGAAATCGTCGGGAGAATCTTTCAGACCGGGTTTTTCCTCGTCCATTTTGGGATCTTCACGGTCGTTCACGGAGTCTTTGTGTTTGCTCTGCTTGGTGACTCGTTTGGCGAGGCGAGGCAGGGAGTCGACACTTTCGACCTCTTTATGAAATTGAAGTGGGCGGCGCTGGCTCTGGTCGGAAGCCACACAATTTCCTTTATCTTCAATTTTCTCGGCAAGAAGGAATACCTGAAACGAACCCTGGGGAAGCAAATGATGGCTCCCTACCCTCGCATGATCGCCCTGCACATGGCGATTGTCTTCGGCGCTTTCGCCGTCATCGCTCTCGGACAGCCCGTCGTGCTGCTCGTGATTCTCGTGGTAGGGAAGACGATAGTCGACTGGAAACTGCACGTGCGCTCGCATCGCAAACTGGACGAGAAGGAATCGAAGTATCACAAGCTTTCTTGATATTTCTGAATTCATTCCCTGCCCTGTAGCCAAGTTCTGTGACCTCGGAATAGGTGCGGTTGGAAAATGGGTGCACAACCCGGCCTCACAGAGCCTAACTACAGGAGCCACTCCTCCAACGCGGCCCTCGACTCAGACTAAGCAATTTGCTCTACTCAGGCATAATGAAGTCGCTTACGCTGTTCTTTCTATTACTTGCCTTCGCGTACCCGCTCCTATCTGCCGAGCGCCCCAACATTCTTCTGATCGTCTGCGACGACCTCGGTTACTCCGATCTGGGTTGTTACGGCGGAGAAATCCGCACTCCGAATCTTGATCGACTCGCCTCGGAAGGAATGCGTTTTTCCCAGTTCTACAACGCCGCCGTTTGCGTCACGACACGTACGGCCCTTTACACCGGCCTCTATCCTCGAGTCGGAACCGGAAGCCTGCTTCGCCCTGACATGCACACCATAGGCGAACTACTCCAAGCGGCCGGCTACCAAACCGCAATGACGGGAAAATGGCACCTCGGACATTCGCCTGAGAAACAACCCATCGCCCGCGGATTCCAAGAGTTCTATGGATTGCTCAGCGGCTGTTCCAGTTTTTTCAACCCGGCAAAACCTGATCCCGATTTCTACAATGGTGGACTTATTCGTCCTTTTGCTCACAACGAAAATCCAGTTACCGAATTCCCGGAGGACTTCTACGCAACTGATGCCTTTACCGATCACGCAATCAAAACGATCGGACGCTTTGCGAAAAGACAAGAGAAAGATAGCCGCCCTTTCTTTGTGAATCTCAACTACACCGCCCCACACTTCCCCCTTCACGCATTGCCAGAAGACATCCAACGGTATCGCGGCAAATATGCGGATGGCTATGAACCTCTCCGGCAAAAGCGCTACGACAGACTTGTCGAACTCGGCCTATTGGATCCGAAGGTAACCACCCTCTCCGAGGTGGATCCAAAGACAGGAGACTTTCGCTACGACTACGAAGTCGTTCCCTGGGAAAAACTCGATCCCGAAACCCGCGCCCGCGAAGAAGCCCGCATGGAAGTCTATGCGGCTATGGTTGACCGAATGGATCAGGGAATCGGGCGGGTCCTGAAGACACTCGAAACGACCGGCGTCGCCGAGAATACCATCGTGCTGTTTCTCTCCGACAACGGTGGCTGTGCCAGTTGGCCAACCCCGCTGAAGGAACCCGGTTTTGTCGAATACAACGAAGGCATCCCTGTCGGCGATCCGCGCGGTTACGAGTTTGTCGGAAAGTCCTGGGGCTGGGCGCAGAACTCGCCCTTTCGAAAACACAAAGTTTGGCCTCATGAAGGCGGCATCCGAACTCCCCTGATCGTCCGATGGCCGGAAAAAGTGGAAGCAAACTCCATCACGCATCAGCCAGGTCACGTCGTCGACTTCATGCCTACCTTCCTGGAATTGGCCGGGGGGGAATATCCAAAGGAGACGGCGAAAGGAGAACCTGTCACTGCGCCGATGGAAGGATCCAGCCTCGTGTCAGCATTCCAAGGAAAAACGCGTCAGCAGCCCGAATTTTTCGCCTGGTCACTTTACGGAACCCATGCCTGGCGGGAGGGAGACTGGAAGCTGATCTGGAATCCAAGTCCGGCTGCCTCGGAACGTCGCTGGGAACTTTACGATCTTTCCACAGACGGATCAGAAGCGAAGGACGTCGCTCAAAAATTTCCCGAGCGTACCAAGGCGATGAAGGAACGCTGGAACGAATGGGCGTATCGAGTCGGGGCAAAGAAGCGCGAGTAGCTTCCTCACATCATCTCCCCTGCCTGCAGAACCGCCTCGTGAGTCGCTACATCGTGAGCGGCATCCCACGCCAGTTTCTTCTCTCCCCGAATAATTTTGGCTAGATCAAGAAACTCAGCGTCGTAGCGGCCCGAGGGGCGTTCAAATTCGACATCCTGGTATCCCTTCTTGAAGTCACCTCGCGGACGATCTAGTCCAAGGCGACCTTTAGGCTGCGGCTCAAGGGGGCGAATTTCAAAAGTTCCCTCTGTTCCCGTAATCGAAAACTGACGACGCGCTCCTCCCATCGGGTCAATGTGATTGCAGCGTATCGTCGCAATCGCTTTCGGATAATCAAATACTGCCATCTGATTGTCGGCAAAGGTGTCCTTGTCAGGAAAGGTCCTTCTCGTGTGCGCCGTGACCTTTTCAGGTTCACCCAGCAAGGATACGACTTGATCAATGAGGTGGCAGGCCAACTCGAACATTCCCCCGCCCTCATACTGCGCCAGCTGCAGGCGGCCGGAGTCATTCATGTATTTTCCAATCATCCCCGATATCTCGGTGATCTCACCGAGCCATCCGTCGCGCACCAGTTGATGCGCAAACTCGAAGGCTGGATTGTAGCGAAGCATGTATCCCATCTGAATCGTCAGACCTCGCTCCGTCGCGAGAGCATGCATCGCTTTGCATTGCTCCAGTGACTCCCCTGCCGGCTTATCGAGATGAATGTGCAAGCCCGCCTTTAGCACCCGCATCGCTGTCGGCACAAGATTAGCAATATCCGTTTCAACAGCGACAGCCTTGAGCTCTTCCGTAGAGAGCAACTCTTCCTCGCTCATCCAGGGCAATCCGGCATAGGGCTTCTTTTGCTCCATCTCCTTGCGCCGCTCTGCATCCGGCTCGACCAGACCGACAAACTCGAAGGTTTCCGGAAACTTGAGAATCGCATCCAGCTTTCCTGAAGCATGGGGGTGCTTGGTCCCAATCTGACCAATCTTGATGCGCGGTTTATCTACCGCGAGAAGGCCGGAACTGGCTGCCAGTGAACCAGCAGAGGTGGCGAGAAATTTCCGACGGGAAGATGCTGTTTTTGCGTTATCCATTTTTCAAAAAGCGAAAAGCTAACAGGGTCAGGTTCATTTATTGCTTTGCGTCACTATGAACTCTAGGGGTTGGGTTGGCATTTTTCCCAATGGCCCGCTGACCGCTTCCTTTTCGATTCATATCACCGAGGTCTGCGCGAGCCGCTTCGGCAAAACCCATGAGTTTTTCGACAATGTCAGGATGAACATCTGCAACATCGTTCTCACTCGCAATGTCATCAACGACATTAAAGAGCAGTGCCTTTTCTCCGCTGCCATCGTCGCGTCCAAAATGCGGATGATTACGAAAGCTCTCCAGAGGGACAAAAAGTTTCCAAGGCCCGGATCGCACGGCCTGGAGCTGCGGTCCGTCGTAGTAGAAAAATGCTTCATAAGGACTTTTTGCGTCTGCCTCCCCTTTAATCAGCGGCAGAATGTTTTTCCCATCAATCTTCCGGCCCGTCGGCACATCTCCTCCTACGACACCGGCAAAAGTCGGAAGCAGATCCATCGTCGTGCACAATTCAGCACACTCCGTCCCGGCAGCAATTGTTCCTGGCCACCACATGATGGTTGGGACGCGAAAGGCACCCTCGGCTGTGGTGTATCCTCTCCCGTGAAGCGGCTGATTTGATCCACGACTGACGTCTCCCGGCGTTCGGTTGATCGGTGCCCCGTTGTCTGATGTCCAGATCACCAGGGTATTTTCGGCGATGCCCAACTCGACCAATTTGTCGAGCAGTTGGCCCTGCGACCAGTCGAGTTCCTCAATCGAATCTCCCCACGGACCATTCTTACTTTTGCCCCGAAACTCGGGACTGGAAAATGGCTTGCTCGTACTCCCGGGCATAGCCTGCGGAAAGTAGAGAAAGAATGGCTTTTCATGATTGTCTTCGATCCACTCCAGCGCTTTCTCGGTATATCGTTTTGTCAGCCCATCGCGATCGACCGGCGCTTCGATCACCTTTTCATTTTCCAGCAAAGGCAATGGCGGCCAGGCAAGTCCGCCGAGATTGGGAGCCCCGGGGTTTTTCTTCATCCGGGCAGCGGCACGCTCTCCAGCCTCCTGCGTCATGTCGTCGCTGTAGGGGATTCCGAAGAAGTAATCGAAGCCCTGCTGGTTCGGCATGAACTCCAGTTGATCACCCAAATGCCACTTGCCGATGATCCCCGTCGCATAGCCTGCTCCTTTCAACACTTCTGCGACAGTAACCTCGTCCGGATGCAAGCCGTAGGGAGAAACCGGCCGGAGCACCCAGCCGTCTCGCGGGTTGTCGTGCATCTGCACGCGCTGGGAGTAGGAGCCCGTCATGATGCTGGAGCGGGATGGCGTGCACACTCCTGCCGTCACACAAAAGTGCGTAAACTTGCGCCCCTCCTTTGCCATCCGATTCAAATTGGGAGTGCGATGGACGGTCGATCCGAAGGGCTCAATATCGCCGTAGCCGAGATTATCGGTATAGACGACGATGAAGTTTGGCTTGCGATCCGCAGCACTTGCGGAAGTATGCAGACCGACTAGCAAGACAGCTAAGGGAAAAAGTATTCTCGTGTTCATTGGGTCATATTTTAGGTTCACGTGTCCTTCGCGATCTTACGACTTCATTTTGATGAACAGGATCTCCGCGTTGTTGATCCATCTCTCCATCAGCTGAATCCGATACCATCCTTCATCGTTTGGCGGATTCACCCGAACTCCCGATCGATCACCGAATTGCTTGAGATCATAATTGCCCCAGGTTTTCCCGAGGTCCGGCGAGACAAGGATTCCGCAATCGGCAGGATCTGCGTTTCCGTAACGGGGAACGACCATCGTGTTTTCGTGAATCGTCATCACCGCCATTTCCCATTTGGCAGGGAAAAGCAACTCATGTTTCGACTTGTCGGGAATGTCTTCCGGTTTGCAGCGAAAAATTCCACGGTCGTAGACTTCGCGAATCGTCTTCGGACCGTTGGCGTCGGCGACCCAGTAGATTTTTCCATCTACGAAATTCATTCCCCCGGTTTTGAAACGAGAGTTGGCATCGGAGGAAACGACGACCTTCCAGTCCCACGTGTCGGCGTCAGCATCGTATTTTCCGCGCAGCCAGTGGCACTCCAGGCCCATACCGATCTTGCGGTCGATGTCACCGCTGCAAGCATAGAACGCGTCCTCGACTGGATTGTAGGTAACGGAGTGAATGTGTCGGCAAACGACAGGGTTATCAGGATTCCCCACCATTTCCTCCGGCTTCGCATCCTTGTGATTGAAGGCAGGGTTCTGGCCGAATTCGTAGGCGATCTTGATCGTCTCGCCACCATCGACCGAATAGTAGATATTGGAAGGAACGGGACCAGTGCCAACGTTGCAGTAGTTACCCCAGATCAGCATTTCCTTCCCCTTCACATCGAAGGTGTGAATTCCATCGAGGGAATAGAAATACCAACCAGGCTTCTCACCTTCCCGCAGTTTATGGGGATAATAGGGTTTTCCATCCAGTCCTTTTACCGTGATCTCGCGAATTTCTGAAAGGTCTTCATTCGCCGAATAAATTTTGCGCTGCGTTGCGAAAATGAGCCGCCCGTTTTCGAGAAAGCTACTGAAATGAATGTTCGCCGCATCGGCAAAATCCGCTTCGTGGACCCAGGTTTTCGAATTGTCTTCGGATAGATAGATCTTTCCTTCCCTCGTCCCAAGTGACCGACTTCCCCGCTGCGTATCGATCCAGGGACCATCGGCAGGAGCGAGCCTGTAATGAAAGTGTTCCGTCTCTCCGGTATCCCCGTCTTCTCCAATCGCGCGTCGCGGAAGCACCGATGGTGCCAGCAGTCCGGCCGTTGCAAGCGAAGAGGCTGTGAAAAATTGGCGGCGATTCATGGCGGAGGGAAGGCGGTCTCTTTGACTCATGATAGGGCGCTACTGTGAAGAAATCTTCGGCCAGTGGGAATCCCGCAATCGGGGAGATTGCGTGGGACTGTATCAACAATCTTCGCCCGTCCGAATCCTCAAAGACTTTCGCTTCGAGGGAGATACTCCCCACTTTTGGTTCTCCCACCTTAGCGGCGACCATCTTTAACCAAAGAACATTGCGCCGGTTCACATCATACAAGTCATCCTAGGGAATGAAGAGTTCGGGATGGTCTAATCGGAACAGAGCAACCGGCCGCAAAGACAAGCCGCCTTCATTCGTCACGCATCGCAACACACCGCGATACGAAATCAGACCGACACTACCCAGCACGCTATTCCATCTGCTGCAGATATTGCCGAGGTGTCATCCCCATGAATCGCTGGAACACCAGATTGAGTCGTCGAGATTCGGAAAAACCGCTTCCTGCCGCCACCTCGCGCAAAATCATATCCGGATTGTCTCGCAAAAGGATTTTCGCTCGCTCCACCCGAATTTCTGACAGAACCACATTCGGTGTCTTGTCCAATTCATTGCGAAAAAGCTTCTCCAGCTGGCGTCGCGAAATATTCAATTGAGAAACAAGCCAGGCAATGTCGATCAGTTCCGCATGATGAGCTTCCATCAGGTCGAGGCATTGCCGAAGAGCAGGATTTTCTGCCGCAGTGACCCTCGTGCTATCTCGTTCCACCAACTCCCCTGGAGCGACCAGAATATCCTCCTCGACCGAGCCGCCCGATAACAAGTGATCGAGCAACTCCGCAGCCTTACGCCCCACCGTTTCTCCATCCTGTCTGATACTGGTGAGCGACGGGCGACTGAAATCGCAAACGATCGGGTCGTCATCGACTCCGATAACTGCTACCTGATCGGGAACCGATATCCCGAGATCAAGACAACTCTCCAGGACCATTCTCGCGCGGTAATCATGCGCCGTAAAAATAGCGGTGGGATACGAAAGTCCAGCCAACCACTCATCGAGTTGCCGGCGATCCTGTTTCCAAGGTTCATCAGAAAGCAGGGAGCTCTCGGTTTCGTGAACCGAAACCGAACAGCCTTCCCGGAGAAGTCGGTTGCGAAACCCCATGAATCGTTCCTTGGAATACCAGACCTCCTTCAATCCATAAAATCCGAACCGACGAAAATTCCGCTCGAGAAAATGCTCGGCCGCAATCTGCCCGATTGCTCGTTGATCGCTCGCCACTGTCGGAACGCCCGAACTCTTTCTGGAGTTCGTGAGATTGACAATGGGACAATCGAGCTTTCCGGCGAGCTTCATCTGCTCCCTCGTCTCCAACATGGCAATAATCCCATCGCCGCCCCACCCTGACAAGCCCTCCAACGCAAGCGCTGAACCTTCCGGGCTCGAAACAATCTCCCACGGACCGTGCTCCTCGGCGTAGCGAAAAATCCCATGCGTGATGCGCTCCTGGTGCGGTGCACCCAACTGGTAGGCCAACGCGATTCGCCTGCTTTTATTTCTGCTTCTGCGTCGTTCCATTCAAAAAGCTATCCCATATTGCGCAAAAAAGCATATTTTGTCCGCAAAACAACTCTTGTGCGATCCTTGAATGCCGATTTCACTTCTTAAAAGAATGTAATGAGCACTCCTGAAACTTCCAACCATCAACTCAAAGCCGGGATGATCGGCATGGGAATGATCTTTGACGAAACCTATGCGCCCATGTTTCGGGTCGCTAAGCAGGGCATCTACGATTCTACCTTTGGCGTCTGTGAAGTCGATTTCTCCGCCGTCGCAACACGAACCGGATCGCGGGCAGAGAAATTTCGCGAGGCGAATCAGGACACCTTCTCCAACTTCACGAGCTACACAGAGCCGAATGCCGCAGGGCAGCTCGTTTCGGCCGATCCGGACTTTGTCTGCGTCGCCACTCCGGACGATCGTCACTTTGCTGGAGCCAAAGCCGCGCTTGAAGCTGGCAAGCATGTCATCGTTGAGAAACCTTCCGTCCTGTCTCTTCGGGAACTCGACGAGTTGGTTGCTCTCGCTGAAAAGAATGAGGTGCTTGCCAAGATTGTGTATCACAAACTTCTCGATCCCGATCACAAAAAGCTCCGCACCCTCGTCGCAGACGGCGAACTCTCACACGTCAACAATGGCTATTGCACGCTGCTTGAGCCTAAGTCGATTTCGGGCGGGCAATTTGCCGAATGGATCAAAGGGAGAAACCCCGGCACCTACGTTGCGGTTCACTACATCAAGCTGATCGATTTCACCTTCGGTGGAAAATTGAAACGGGTCACCTGCACCGGCCAACGAGGCCTCGTCGGACCAGCCGATGGAAACACCTGGGACTCGACTCAGCTCCGCCTCGTCTACGAGTATGACTCAGGTCGAGAAGCTGCCTTCGACATCCACACCAGCTGGGTGACGCCGGATAACTTTCCCGGCTACGTCGAGCAGGAGGTGCAGTTTCGATTCGACAACGGAAACTGGAACGGCCATAGCCGACGCAGAGGCGTCGAGTGCACGATCGAGGATAAGACCCCCATCACCGCCAAGATTTCGATGAACAATCACTATAACGGCAGCTTTCTTGAGCCGTGGGAAGAGCGCAGCCAGAGAGGCTACGGCATCGAAGCCATCGAGCGCTTTGTCCGCGAAGTTGCAGAGGTCGAATTCGGCAGGGAAGGATCCCGCGAAGATCGTCTTGCCCGAATCGCCGCCCTCGAATACAACAGCCTCGCAGCGGATCGTCAGGTCGTAGCTGCCGTTCAATCCATGGAAGCACTACTCGAAGAACATGCAGCGGGTCATCCCGACGCCGTCGTCAAAGTGAATGACGAAGAAGGCGGCTTGGCCCTCTACCGCCCCGGCGAAGAAACGCCCGAAGTTTTGTATTCGGGTGTCGTTTAACAACTCATTTTCACTATCCTGATCCTTATTTTTCTCCATGATTACCCATACTGACGAATCCACCTCCAACGAGCTTCGTGCTACGCTCGAATCTACGGAACCCGATTGCCTCCGCACAAAAACGACGAGCATGGCAGTTCTTGCGAAAAGCGAGGGCTCCTATCACTATACTCCCGAGGGTCGAAAGCTTGCCGATTTCACTTCCGGTGTTCTCGTCGCCAACATCGGACACAACCCAAAGCGCTGGTGGAAGCGCGTTCTCGAACTGATGGGATTGGACAATCTCGACGCCGACGGTGATTTTCTCCCTGCTGTCACCCTGACAAGCTACAATGCCGTCACCGAAGTCGAGATGGAAGCCAACCGTCGTCTCCTCGAAAACCTCCAGGCGCAGCCAGGGGGCTCCCGCATGGAGCAGGTCCTCTGGGCCGCGAGTGGTAGCGAAGCAATTCAAAAAGGACTCTGGGCCTGTCTCGCCCGTCGCGAAGGCGAGGACATCATCCTCGCCACCCGCGGAGGTTTCCACGGAAAGAAGGGCCTCGCTGGTGCCGTCACCGGCAGTGAGGACGATCCCGAACGCGACCCGCGGGTTCGCTTCATTTCATTCCCGAAAGAAGAATGTGCCTCGATTGAGAAACGCCGTGAACCAATCGACCTCACTCCCTACCGCGAAGAACTCGAAGCGCTGAAAGCAGAATACGGTGATCGACTTTGCTGTCTCATCACCGAGCCTTACCTCGGCGGAGGCGGATCCTATCATCCCCACAAGGAATACATGCAGATGTTAGAATCCTTCTGCCGGGAAAACGACATCATCTTCATTCTCGACGAGATTCAGGCCAACTTCGGACGAACCGGTTCGATGTATGCCTTCTCCGAATACGGTATCGAACCCGACTTCGTCGCTCTCGGCAAGGGCATGGGGAACGGAGTTCCCGTCGACGCCATCGTAGGACGTTCGGACCTTTTCGGAGTCATGGGATTTGGAGCTGGATCGGACACCTGGAGCGCACACCCACTCGGATGCGCTTCCGTAATCGCTACACTCGAAGAATTTGAGAAAGACGACATCATGGGCCAGGCCGCTGGACTCAGCGAGATCATCGAAGAGGCTCTCGTTCGCCTGACCGAACTACCAGCCGTTACCGCCGTGCGCGGGGAAGGCACAGTCTGGGGAATAGAGTTTGCTCCCCTTGGTGAACTGAGTGCTGATGAGGTTGCCCACGAAGTCGTGCTCCGCGCCTACCTCGGCAATGTAGAGGGCAAAGCGATTCACCTGCTTGGGCCGCTCGCTGGAAAAGTTATTCGAATTGCTCCCCCGCTGAATATGAATCATCGCGAAGCGCGCGAATATTTCGACGTGCTGCATGGAATGATCGCAGGGATGTGAAGGCCTGTAGCGGAACTTGGAAAAATTCCGGGCAGATTGTCTGACGAAAGTTCAAAGGTGGTTCGACGGAAGATTTCCATCCTCCGACACTTCCCTCAGCCCCGCAAACTCGCCAGATACGCGACCAGATCTCGCAACTCTTCGCGACTTAAGCCATTCGTGAGTCCTTCTGGCATGAGCGATCCGGTGTTTTCGATCCGCGTGATTTCCTTTCGCGGAAATTCCTTCACCGCTCCTGTGGCCATTTCACGCAGGCGAAACATTCCATCAGCTTCACCTTCCCGGTATCCAGCGAATACATCCCCGCCCTTGGTATGGACCGTGATGGAAAAATATCCTTCTTTCAGTTGCCGCTGCGGCCAGAGGACAGATTCGACGAGAAGGTCTGGTGAAAGCCCGGCCCCCACCGTATCGAGCGAAGGCCCGATGATGCCACCCTGCCCACCGATCTGGTGACATGCAATGCAGGTGAGCTCGGCACGGTTGTAGATGGATTTTCCGACTACGGCATCTCCGCCTTTTGCCACCTCATCGACGAGTTTCGCCACGAATTCGGGCGAATGAGCCCGCGCACCAGAATCGATTCCCATAGTATCCTGAAGAAAAGCCAAGAGCGCATCTTCTTTCGCGCCCATAGCACTCAATGCAGATACAATATGGGCTGCTGCCTCTTTTTCTGGCGGTGTCTTTTTCAAAGCCGACAGCAAATGCTGAGACGCACCCTGTCGATTCAAAAAGGGCCTGAGAAGAGGCTCTGCTATTTTCGCCAAATCCTCTTTCTCAAAACTCGTAGCGACCTTGTCAGCGACAGCAATCGGGGCAATGGGAACCAATGCTTCGACGATTGCGGATCGCGTGAGAGTTGGAGTATCAGCGAAACCGGACAAAAGTGGCTCAACTGCCCCTTTGCCGTTCAGTTTCGCAAAAGCCTTTGCCGCTTCGGCGCGAAACGAATCCTCCATCCAAGCTGACTCAAATACCTTGCGCGCAGGCTCGCTTACTCCCTTCACATCCCAAGCCCCTCCCATTCGGAAAGCAGCCACTCGATGGAGAACATTTCCCGATTCGGAAATCGCGACGAGCAAGGGAGCAAATCCGTCAGCCGGCTTTGTTTTGCGAATCGAAGCAATCCTCGCAAGTTCGTTGAGAATCTCGATCTCCGGATTTTCTCGCAGGAGAAACAAGAGATCCTCAGGAGTCCCATTTCTCGCCAAAACCTTGCTTAGAGAAACGCGAGCTTCCCGGGAAAGCTCAGCATCCTTGAGCCGCTCCCTCGCGATATCGAGCGCGCGATTTCCCCCGAAAGTCTCGAGGAAATAGGCAAGGTGTTCCGGCTTTTCGAATTTCAGGTCACCCGATTCGATTCCTGACAATGCTCCCGGAGCAAGGGCATGCACCGTTTGCTCCAACGCGTAGTCGATGAATCGGTCGCGCGGATAATCCAATGCCGCTAGAGCCACTGGCAATGCTTGCGGAGAAGCCGAATTAGCAGCAGAAACAATCAGATCCAATCGCTGACGCGGATCATGCCCCTCCATCCGCTCCGCCATTTTCGGATTCCACATCCTGAATGGAATTTTGTCTTCCACGTCAGAGCTATCTAGATGATAGGTCTGAGGCCACTGATTCGGCTTCTGCAATTCCCGTCCCCTCGCTGTGACTCTCCACACTCTCCCATGCTCCTCATCTCGATCCGGGTGTCGCAGCGAAGCCTGGTAGTGTCCGATAATCGGATTAAACCAGTCCGCCACATAGATCGCGCCATCGGGTCCGATTCGAACTTCTACCGGACGAAAACTTCCATGATCGGAAACCATCACTTCGATAGGTTCCACTTTCGCGTAGCCCGATCCCTCTGGCACTAATGGAAAAGCACTGACCCGATTGGAGTAATACCCCACGATGAGAATGTTATTCTGAATCCAGTCTGGCAGATGCGGAGAATCAACATATTCGCCCCCCATCGATTTTCCGGGAGTTGCCCCGACATTGCCAACGGGAACCAAATTCTTTTGATGAGTCGTCGGGATTAATCCTGGCGTTGCGAAGATCAACTCCTTGTTATTCGACTTGATGAAAAGCGCCCCTGTCTTGTCAAAAGCAATTCCACACGGATTCTGCGTGCAGAGGCTTGGAAAGCAGAACGGCTCAAGCTTCAATGTCCCCGGATCAAACCGCCAGAACCCCGCCGTATCTCCACGGACAATTCCCCAAGGGGTTTCCACCCGCGAATAACAGTGCAGCCCCTGACTGAAATATAATTTGCAATCCGGCCCCCAGGTAAAGTTACTGATATTCTGGTGCGTATCTCCGGTTCCGAAACCGGTTAGAAGGACTTCCCGAGTGTCAGCACGATCATCACCGTTTGTGTCCCTCAGCAAAAGCAAATTAGGGCCTTCCCCAAGGTAAACTCCTTCATCAGACAACGCAAAACCCATCGGCATATCGAAGCCATCGGCAAATACCGTCGACTTGTCAGCCCGACCGTCCTTGTCGGTATCTTCCAAAATTACGAGCGTATCATTCGGCATCTCGCCCGGCTCAAGCTGGGCATATGTCAGGGTCGTGAGAACCCATAGTCGCCCCCTTTTATCCCAGTGCATCGCCACCGGATTCGCGATCCCCAGTTTTTCATCTGCGAAGAGATTCACCTCGAAATCTTCATGCAATCGGAAAGCCGCGAGCTGGGCCTCGACCGAATTATCTTTGGCCTTTTTTCCGACTGAAACGCCTTGGCCACAGACATCCGAAAAAAGGAAAAACGAAATGAGCAAAATCTGGAGGGACAAGCCCAGTCTTGCCCTCCCTCGCGGCAAGGGACTTTTTGATTCAAGTGAGCTGTCCATCGTCATTTCGAGAGTGCAATCGACATTGATTCTGCTTCCAGCGGGCAATAAGGAGCCTGCTCCTACAAGCGCTGACGCGCGAAATTCTGTGATCATCGTCCGCCTCCTTTCGCCAGCTTCCAGATCTCTTTTTCTTTCTCCGCGATCAACGCTGGATAGCGTTTCAACTCCTCCTCAAACCATCTCTTTTCCGGATTCTTGTGATCGCGGGAGCTCGGGACTTGCTGTCGATCCCCATAGAGAAAGGCCCAGTTCGTGGGGCGATAGTATTGATCCCAAAGATGGTTCTTTTCGAGGATGGCTGTGAAAAGATCTTCATGATTCGAACCATCTTTTCCAACTGGGCACTCCAGTCCTCTCCCATTAATTGCAGCGAAAACCCAACTAGCCCAGCCATGCATTCCCACAGAAGAAAGGTGAATGCCCGTCTTTTCAAAAGCACCTTCAGGCATCGATTGCTGGGGGCAATTTTTTACACCTCTCCTCTCCGCCACCGACTCGATCACCTCTGAGTATTTCGCCAGCACCACATTCCGCTCCTCCGTCAATCGCGCCGCCGGTCCCACCTTCGCAAAGGGCACCGGCTGGACGACAACAATCCGTTTTGACAACTTCTGCAGCTCCCCAATCAATCGATCATAAGCCGCTTCGAAATCAGCCAACGCATCCAAGCCGTTAAGCGATTCCATTTTTCCAAAACTCAGAACGAATACACCGGGGTCGATTTTATTTCGTCCATCAGGGACGCTGCCCTCGCGAGTGTCTCCTTTTGCGGTGTAGAAAAACATCGGTCGCTGCTGGCGAAACACCGTGTCTGAAGACCAGCCTAGATTCCGCACTCGAATCTTCTGATCAGGAAATGCCGTCTGCAGCATCGCTTCGAGATAACCGAACTCCTGCATCCGGAAAACATCCGCACCACCCATCAGGCTGACAGTTAACCCTGTCTGGTCACTGAACAAACCTTGTTCGGTCGGCAGCTCAACAGGGTCAGGTTGCGGCTTAAAATGACGAACCAAGGCGAGGGAGTCATCCTGTTGAGCAGGATCGAAGCCAGAAGCCATCGTGCTCGCAAGGGCGACCGCCAGAATGGCGAGAAATCGAATCATGCATCCGATGTTGCGGATTTTCTTGACCTATCGCAAGGACGGGATGGCGTTTGTGAAGCACATTTTTCCCTTCCCATTCTCCGCTGTCGCGTTACTGCTTTTTTATGTCTGAATCCGAAAATGCTTCCCCTCGCGATCCATCCACTCTTCGCAGTGCCCGTTGGTGGGCGCCTGACGATCAGCGCAGCTTCGGACACCGCTCCCGGCTCAAGCAGATGGGATTCGATAACGATGACTTCGAGGGCAAGCCGACCATCGGCATTCTCAACACCTGGTCCGAGGTGAACAATTGCCACACGCATTTTCGCGATCGAGCCGAGGAGGTGAAACGCGGCGTCTGGCAGGCGGGAGGTTTTCCACTGGAAATCCCAGTCATGTCGCTCTCAGAAAGCTTTATGAAGCCGACAAGCATGTACTATCGAAACCTGCTTGCACTGGAGGTAGAGGAAACGCTTCGCTGTTACCCGATCGACGGAGCGGTCCTGATGGGCGGCTGCGACAAGACCGTTCCGGCAACGATCATGGGGGCAACCTCGGCAAACATCCCGAGCATTTTCCTCCCGGCGGGACCAATGTTAAAAGGTTGCTGGCGCGGGGAGACACTCGGGTCGGGAACAGACATGTGGAAATACTGGGCCGAGCGCCAGGCTGGAAACCTTTGCGAAGACGGGTGGAGCGAACTGGAAGACGGGATTGCTCGTTCTCCGGGGCACTGCATGACGATGGGGACCGCGTCGACTATGACCGCAATCGCAGAAGTTCTCGGCCTCTGCCTGCCGGGCTCGACTTCGATCCCAGCAGTTCATTCGACTCATACCCGAATGGCCTCAGCAATCGGACGACGTGTCGTGGATCTTGCCTGGGATAAGATAACGCCACGCAGCCTGTTGACGGAGGATGCCTTTCACAATGCGGTCGTCACTGACATGGCTCTTGGCGGATCGACGAATGCGATCATTCACCTCATTGCGATGGCGGGTCGAGCAGGGGTCGAACTGACTCTGGATACGTTCGACGAAATCTCCGAGCAGGTAAAAGTCATCGCGAACATTCGACCCTGCGGCGATTACGTGATGGAGGATTTCTACGACGCCGGAGGCATTCTCGCTCTCCTCTCGCAGATCAAAGACCACCTCAAACTGGACGCCCCGACGGTGACAGGAAAGACACTCGGTGAAAACCTCGAAGGAGCTGAAGTCTTCAACGACGACGTGATTCGGCCGATCGATCGACCTGTTGGAAAGGCGGGCGGCACTTTTGTCCTGCGCGGAAATCTCGCGCCCGACGGGGCCGTCATCAAACCGACCGCCGCGGAAGAACGACTTCTCAATCATCGCGGTGTCGCCGCTGTGTTTTCGGACTACGCTGATCTCAAAGCCAGGATCCACGACGAATCACTCGGACTTACTGCGGATCACATTATCGTCCTGCAAAATGCCGGTCCGATCGGCGCTCCGGGTATTCCTGAATGGGGTATGCTACCGATTCCCGACTACCTGTTGAAGCAGGGTGTGCGCGACATGCTGCGAATCTCCGATGCTCGCATGAGCGGAACCAGCTACGGAGCATGCGTGCTCCACGTCGCCCCGGAATCTGCGATCGGTGGCCCCGTTGCGCTGGTTCAGGATGGCGATTTCATCGAAGTCAGTGTCAAGGAGCGCCGTATTCATCTCGACGTGTCCGACGAGGAATTGGCCCAGCGAAAAGCAGACTGGAAGCCGCGTCCCGATCGCCACACGCGAGGCTACGGCCGTCTCTACGCCGATGAAATCACCCAGGCTCCAGAAGGCTGCGACTTTCGCTTTCTCCACAAAGGCGACGACGCTCCAGAGCCCGATATTTTCTAACCGAATCCGCTTTCCCCCTGCATCGATTTCGCGTTACGATTCTGACAATGGCCGCTCCTAAAAACAATGACACGAAACCACCGAAGTCGACGATGTATGTCGTTACTTCCGCCCTGGTCGCTGCGGCATCACCTGAATACATCATCGAGGGCGAACTCGATTTCAGCGAGCTTATCGATCTGACCGCTTCAAAAACCAGCTCCCTCCATCAGAACATCGAGTCGAACGGCGCCGAAGCAGAAGCTCTTGAAGCCGTCCGAGAACAGCTTCTCGCATCGTCTGAACCCGCTCCGTCGCGCTTTCTCCCCGACGGAAAAAAATACGGATTCCTGGAAAAAACCTACAGTCAGACTCAAACTCGTCCTGACCAGTGAGTGATTCGGTTCGCAGTCACTCCGGCAGTCGATCCGCTCTTCGACACCCCGAGATCCTGATTGCCCCGGGAATCACCTTGGTTGCTGTGTTACTTCTTCTTGGCGTGGCAAGAGTTTACGATCGACTGCCCGTTCAGCCTCCCGATTGCACGTTCCGTGAGCGCCTTTCCATTCCTTGCGCCGGGTGTGGCGGCACCCGTTCCATGAAAGCACTCTCTCGCGGGAACATTACTGCTGCGATCCGCTTTCACCCAGCTGCCGTACTGGGCGTTTTTGCTGTCTTCCTCTGGTTCGGCCGCAGTCTTTTCCGCTATCGCCGGGGAGAGGAATCGAGAAGTCCTCAACAAGTCAATCGCGACCTCCTACGCGGGGCCATCGTCGTTCTATCCATCGTATTTCTGAATTGGATTTACCTGATCTTCTTTCTCCCATGACCATCGATCTATCCAACCAACACGCCGTCATCACCGGAGCGGCTCGCGGAATTGGCGCCGCGATCGCTACCTCCTTTATCGATGCAGGAGCCTCGGTGCTAGCCTTGGATGCCGACGCGGAAGCCCTATCCGAATTCGAGGAATCCAGCCCAGATCAAATCGAGACCTGCCCAGTCGATGTCTGTGATTTCGAAGCATTGCAAAAGATCGCCTCAGACCGCCCCGTAGATCATCTCGTCTGCGCCGCGGCAATCGGCTCAGGCGTTGGCGGCTTTCCCTTCTGGAATCTAACACCCGACGACTGGAACGGTGTCGTCGAAGTCACCTTGATGGGAACGGTTAAAACGATTCACGCTTTTGCTCCGCATCTCCTTGAGGGAGAGACCAAACGAAAATCTGTGACCCTTCTCGCCTCGGTCGCGGGCCAGATTGGTTCCCAGACCGACCCTCCCTACAGCGCCAGCAAAGCTGCGGTGATCAATTTCGCACAATGCGCAGCCAAGGATTTCGCACCTCACGGAATACGGGTGAATACACTCTCCCCCGGCATGGTAAAAACAGCGCTCAATCGTTCCGTTTTCGAAGCCAACAAGGAGACTCCCGACCAGTCCTTCGAAGAATGGAGCGCGGAAAAAATTGGCAAGATCACGCCTCTCGCCCGCTGGCAGGAAGCGGATGAATTCGGCGCCATGGCAGTCTATCTCGCGAGCAATTACGGAAAGAATATTACCGGCCAAACTTTGAATATCGATGGTGGCCAAGTAATGCATTCTTGAATAAATTTTTCATAGGAATGCTCGCCTCAGTCCGTCATCTCCTTAACGGAATCATTTTTCTCTTAATTATCTGCTGCGTCGCCGTGGTCGGATACATGATTGCTGGCTGGACTTTTATTGAGTCCGCCTACATGGCCATCATCACTGTCTTTACGGTTGGCTATGGGGAAGTGCGGGAAGTTTCTTCCCCGACCCTGCAACTCTTTACGATGGGTTTCATCGTCTGCGGATGTACGGGATATCTTTATATCGGAGGAGCTCTTGTTCAGTTCCTCATCGAAGGCCAAATTGAAAACACCCTCGGAAAACGTCGCATGTCCAAATTGATCAAAAACCTAAAAAACCACACCATCGTTTGCGGATACGGCCGCGTCGGACGAATGCTCGCCACGGAACTTGCAAATGCGAACCACCCTTTCGTTATCATCGAAAGTAGCGAGGATTGCGAAGAGGAATTCCGAGAGAGGGGCTTTCATTTCCTGAGGGCGGATGCAACCAGCGAAAAAGCTCTCGTTCATGCAGGAATTGAACGCGCCTCTGAGATCGCAGTAGTACTCCCAAACGATGCTTCCAATGTTTTTGTAACCTTGAGTGCCCGAAACTTGAACCCCAAGCTTTCCATAGTCGCACGCGGCATGACTCCCTCGACGGAGAGGAAGCTCATTCAGGCTGGAGCCGACCGTGTCGTTCTACCTGAGCATATAGGGGCGGAAAGAATTGCCAGCCTGATCCTGCGACCGACGGCAAGTTCCCTTCTCACTGATCAACTGGTCATCAGTCACATCGCAAACGATCTAGCCGACCTCAAATTGAATGTGGAAGAGTTTTCCATACCCGCTGAATCCAATTTAATCGGCCGAAACCCGGCAGATCTCGAAACAGCAGGAAGCAGCGCGTTTCTCATCGTCGCAATTGTCAGGGCCAATGGAGAAACCATTCAAAGCCCTTCGAAGGACGACTTGTTTGAAGAAGGTGATATTCTCATCGTGGTTTGCCATGAAGGCGCGCCTCCGGACTTTACGGAAGTGTTCTCGCTGAAACGCGAATCGATAGAAAAAGCGTAACGCGGATCTCACTCTCCGGAACCAAGCCACTTCCAGAGCGCTTCGTTGGCCATGGTTCTCTGGCGGCAAGCCCCGTGTCCGGCCCCCGGCCAGATGGTGTGAACGAAGTCGAGACCAAATTGTTTCGCCGAATTGACGGTATTCGTGTGCTGCGGCAGCCACGGTTCTTTGCTTCTGCTGAAGACCCGAACCGGAATTTTGGGATAGTGTTTCAACTTCCAGGGATGGCACGAGCCTGACATCACAACCACCCGCCGGAACAGCTCGGGATGGTAAAAGGGAAGCCCCCACGCTTCGGATCCGCCCATGCTGACCCCCATCAGGGAGCAGTTCGCTTCATCGATGGAATGCTCAGCGATTACCTCATTTACGATTTCGCCGACAATCTCTGAATTCCACTTTGTGTAGTGTCCGCGAACACCCTCCTCAACGAGAGGAGATATCGGTGCAAGAAACACGAAGGGTCGATCTCGGTGGGGCGCAATTTGCCGATTCACCAGTTTGGCATTTCCGCCGTCACCATGCAGGTAAACAACCATCGGCTACTTATTTTCGCCAGCCGCGTCGTAGCCATTCGGGAGGAAAACGAGATAGTCATAACTGACTTTCTTTTCGACCTTCCATTCGAACGTCCGCTGCTAAGGAGCGATCTCCTACGAATGGAGAAGATGGGAAAGAGGAAGAAAAAGCGCCGACCCAGGAAAGCAAAGATCGGCGAAAAAATACCTTCGGATCTCTCATAAAAACTCCCATATCTGCCCGACCAAGAAAACTGCAATCAGATAGTAGCGCAAACTGTGAATGCAGACGAAACTGTGCGCCCCTCGTCGATTCCTATCGCATGTTTACCCTTCTCAAAACCGACTCTGAGACGTCCGCCCGCCGCGGGCTCATGTCGCTGGCCCATGGTAAAGTCGAAACCCCTACCTTCATGCCGGTTGGGACAAAGGGCACCGTGAAGTCAGTTCACCCCACAGAACTCACCGACCCCGCTCTCGATTGCCGAATTATCCTCGGCAACACCTACCACCTCTACCTCCGCCCCGGCACTGATGTACTCGATGGATTTGGTGGGCTCCACAATTTCATGCGGTGGGATCGCCCGATTCTGACTGATTCCGGAGGCTACCAGGTCTTTTCTCTCTCCAAGCTTCGTAAAATCACCGAGGACGGAGTTCGCTTTCAAAGCCACATCGACGGCAGCCCGCTTGAACTCACCCCCGAGTCCGTTCTCGAGATTCAGCGCTCAATCGGCAGCGACATCTGCATGATTCTGGACGAGTGCCCACCCTACCCCTGCGAACGGGACTACGCCGCAAATTCGCTCGCACTGACCCAGCGATGGGCCGAGCGCGCTCGCGACTGGGTGGAAAAACATCGCCCTCCCGGCCAGAACTTTTTTGGCATCGTCCAGGGCGGATGCTATCCGGAGCTCAGAGAAAAAGCGGCACGGGATCTCGTTTCGCTCGATTTCGATGGCTACGCAATCGGCGGGCTTTCCGTTGGAGAACCCGTACCGGAAATGATGAAAGCCGCTGATGTCGCCGCGCCGATTCTCCCTGAAAACAAGCCGCGCTACGCGATGGGTCTCGGCCAGCCCGATCAATTGCTCGAACTCATCAGCCGCGGAATCGATATGTTTGACTGCGTTTTGCCCACCCGAATCGCACGAAATGCTACCGCCTACACGCTCGACGGCACCATTAATCTGAAAAACGCGAAGTGGGAAAAATCGCAGCTTCCGCTCGCAGAACCAGGCAAAACGCACCCCCTCTGCGAAGGTTTCTCGCTCGGCTACATCCGACACCTCATCAAAAATGATGAAATCCTCGGTTTGCGGCTTCTTACTTTGCACAACGTGACCTTTTATCTCCACTTGATGAAAGAGGCCCGTCGTGCTATAGACGCCGACTCGTTTGCCGTTTTTAAGGCCGATTTTATCCGCCGATATCGTGGCGAAAAAATCGAACCCTGAACGTCAGGCGTCGTTTTGTGTCTCAATCAGTTCGAAAACTTCTATTCCATGACAATTCTTCCCATTCTCGCAGAAGGCGCGGCACCCGCAGGTGGTGGTGGCGGCATCGGTATGTTTGTTCCCATGATTCTGATCATGGTGATGTTCTACTTCATCCTGATCCGCCCTCAGCGGAAACAGCAAAAACAGCAGGAAGAAATGCGCAAGAACATCGGAAAAGGCGACAAAGTCGTTTCTATCGGAGGCATTCACGGACTCGTCACCGGCCATACCGACCGCACTGTATCGGTGAAAGTCGCCGACGGACTCAGCATCAAATTTGACCGCAGTGCCATCGCCTCGATCGATCACAAGGGAGGCAGTCAAGACAACGACACTGAAGAAGAATCTTCGGAAAACGACGAATCGGAAGAGAGTTAAGCTCCTTCCTTACTTCTCCGTTTCAGCAAAGACCTAACCCTGTTTGCTCACTGACCAAACCCTGTTGAATTCCTCACCTAACTCCGTTGGGCACTCCTGAGGTTTTTTCCTATCCCCATTTTCTCATGCAAGACGATAAGTCCGACAACACGAAAGGTGCCGCTTCGAGCGAAGCTTCCCGAACTGAAGCCCCGGTAGAAGCTACCGCATCCGATTCTGCATCGGGCGCAGTGAAGCAGGGAGCTGCTAAAGCCGACGGAGCACCTGTGATCCAGGACGCTGCATCCGCAACAGCACAGCCCGACGCGGAAACGATCAAAGAAGTGACCAACCTGCTCGAAGCTGTCGAGAAATCTTCGGAAAAAGCTGCTAATACAACTGGCGAAGCGACCTCCGCCGCGGCAGAAGTAGCCCAGAAAGCTGCCGACGTCGCAACCGATGCCGCCAACATTGGTATCAGTTCGCAGATGGTATTCCTGCTCGGCCTCGGACTGCTCGCGCTTTTCACTTACTACTTCGCTACTGAAACTGCGAAGCGGAAGCGCATCGTGGGAAGTTTTCTTGCCGTCGCCGTGACCGCGCTTTGCGTCTGGCTGGCATCCGCAATGCCGATGAAGCAGGGAATCGAGCTTCAAGGTGGTGTTTCGATGAAAATCCGAATTGTCCCAAATGAAGGACAGGAAGTCAGCGAAAGCATGCAGCAGCAGGCCATCGGTGTTCTCGAAAAACGACTCAATGATCTTGGAACCGGCGAGGTTCTTCTCGCGCCTGAGGGCAGCGACGGAATTTTCCTTCAGATGCCTGGAGTTGGTGAGGACGTTTTGAAAGAAATCGAAATTCAGTTGGCCAAAGTCGCCCGACTGGAGTTTTCCATTCTCCACCCACAGAGCCAGTTCATGGCGCAGCGTGTTGCTGGTGGCGGCGAAGTTGTGCCCGGCTTTGAAGCGCTCCCCTACAAACCGGAGTTTGCCGACGACGGAACCGAACTCCCTACCCGCTATGGCCTCGTGAAGATCAAGCGCGACATGGAAGGTGAGAACGTCAACAAGGCTGGATATTTCTACGGTCAGGACGGACACTCCATCAGCGTCGACTTCACCGGAGAAGGATCGAACATCATGGGCCCTCTCACGATCGAAAATCAGGGGCAACCACTCGCCATTATCATGGACAACGAGATCCTTTCTTCTCCTGTGATTCGAGAGCCATTCTCGACAGGATGCTCCATTACTGGTGACTTCAGTCAGGAAGAGGCGAACCAACTCGCTTCTGCACTTGAGAACCCACTCAAAAACCCCATCGAGATCGAATACTCGAACTTCATCACCCCAACCATGGGTGCTGCTACAATCAAGCAGGGAATCGTTGCAGGTGTTTGTGGACTTGCCCTGACGCTGCTCTTTATTCTTCTCTACTACCGCTTCGCCGGCATTCTCGCCCTCATCGGATTGTGTATCAGCATCGCAATCATCTTCGGAACGATGTCGCTGTTCCAGTTCACCCTGACCCTTCCAGGTATTGCGGGAATCATCCTGACCATTGGTGTCGCGATCGATGCGAACGTGCTCATCTACGAGCGATTACGAGAGGAACTTGCCGCAGGTAAATCGCTGAAGTCCGCAATCGACACCGCGTATGAGAAAGCCTTCTCCGCGATTATCGATGCTAACATTACCACACTGATTACGGCGATCATTCTCTATTCTGTCGCCGCAGGAACCGTGAAGGGCTTTGCGATCACCCTCATTATCGGTATTTTCGCGACCCTGTTTTCTTCACTCATCGTTACTCGCGTGTGCTTTAACTGGGGAACAGAGACAGGTTTCGTTAAAAAGCTCAGCTTCATGAACTTCGTGCCTGAGCAGACGATCGACTTCCTCGGCAAGCGAAAGGTTTGCCTAATTGGGTCCGTCATCGTCCTCTTACTTTCTCTCATAATCGTCCCATCCGTCGACCCACGTGGCGTCGAACTCAAAGGCGGAGATTCTCTCACCATTCAATCTGCTGAAGGCCTTACCAAAAAGTCGATCGAAGAGTCGCTCTCCGACCTCGATCTCGGGGGCGTGCCTCTCGTCCAGGTACAGAAACCTGTCGGATCCCCCGGGGAATTCTTCCTCATTCGCTCACCCGATAACACGGCAGCGAAAGTGGAAGCAGAGATCGAAAAAGATCACAAGGTCACTCTGAAAGACACCACCGTCAGCTCTGTCGGGTCTGCCGTCGGAAAATCCATGCTGATTTCCTCTGGTCTCGCTCTCCTCATCGGTATCGGTGCGATTTTGATCTACGTCACCTTACGATTTGAGTTCGCTTTTGCTCTGGGAGCGATCGCGGCTCTTTTCCACGACCTCATTGTCGTGGTGGGGATCACAACACTTCTCGGTCAGGAGGTTACCCTCATCACTGTCGGTGCGTTTCTGACTATTGCCGGTTACTCGATCAACGATACCATTGTGGTCTTTGACCGGGTTCGAGAAGGCCTTGCTACGAAGCGTGGTGATGTGAAAGACATCATGAACTACTCGCTGAACAAGACGCTCGCGCGAACCTTGCTCACCTCGGCAACCACCTTGATCACCGTGACTGTGCTCTACATCTTCGGCGGTCCCGGTCTTCGGAATTTTGCCGAGACGCTCATCATCGGAGTGATCATCGGAACCTATTCCTCGATCTTCATCGCATCACCGATCGTTCTCTGGTGGGCCCGCAAATCAGGAACCAACCTCCGTCGCGAAGTTCTCGATACCGAGCAGTCCAAAGTTGATGCGCTGGGCGGTCAGCAGGCGTAAGAAAACCAAACCCCGCCGCGGTCAGGGTATTCCCGCACGGCGGCTTGGTTCCTGGTTCTTCCGCGCGGCGGCCGGGATCTCGGAAAAGGGCGTGGTGCGAGGCAATTGAACGTTCAATGTTGAAAGTTCAGCGTTGAACGTTTGCCCCTCAGAGCGCCTTCACTGCGCCAGGCAATACAGAACAAACGGTGCCCAAAGCTGCGGATTGGGGAATTTCTTCTTAGTCTCGAGAATTGCCGCTCTCAAGGCAGCCGCCTCTCTCTATGTAGCCTTCAGCTGCGGAGGTCAGAATCATCGCGATGGTCCGCGGTTCTGCCTGACCGGATTGCTCCAGTAATTTCATCGCATTTTCCATCCGCTCGGCTAGATCCTCCTAGGCCTGGAGTGAGGGAAAGGACGAGAATAGGCGAAATTCGGCGCATGGCGGAAGGATAACGGTTCGCTAGAAAACGGACAAGAAAAGCCGTGCTCCGATTTTGACGAACCAAAAACTCGATGATGCCAGAATACAGGC
>Ga0181563_10000435_pt1 | contig 39234 bp, 36 predicted proteins | sample 011ome_25_FD_133759 | JGI IMG/M metagenome (GOLD analysis project Ga0181563, IMG submission 133759) | Coastal salt marsh microbial communities from the Groves Creek Marsh, Skidaway Island, Georgia - 011512CT metaG (megahit assembly) | ecosystem: Environmental > Aquatic > Marine > Intertidal...
AAGCAGAAGCTAAGGCTAAAGCAGAGGCAGAAGCTAAGGCTAAGGCTGAAGCAGAAGCTAAGGCTAAGGCTGAAGCAGAAGCTAAGGCTAAAGCAGAGGCAGAGGCTAAAGCTAAGGCTGAAGCAGAGGCTAAGGCTAAAAAGGCTGCTGAAGAAGCAGCTAAAGCTAAAGCAGAGGCTGAGGCTGCGGCTAAAAAGGCTGCTGAAGAAGCAGCTAAAGCTAAAGCAGAGGCTGAGGCTGCGGCTAAAAAGGCTGCTGAAGAGAAAGAAATAGCGGCGGCGGCTAAAGCTAAAAAGGCTGCTGAAGAAGCTGCTGCTAAGGCTAAAGCGGCAGAGGAGGCCGAGGCTAAGGCCAAGGCTGAAGCTAAGGCTAAAGCAGAGGCAGAAGCTAAGGCTAAGGCTGAAGCAGAAGCTAAGGCTAAGGCTAAGGCTGAAGCAGAAGCTAAGGCTAAGGCTAAGGCTAAAGCAGAGGCAGAAGCTAAGGCCAAGGCTGAAGCAGAAGCTAAGGCTAAGGCTGAAGAAGAGGCTAAGGCTAAAGCAGGGGCAGAAGCTAAGGCTAAGGCTGAAGAAGAGGCTAAGGCTAAGGCTGAAGAAGAGGCTAAGGCTAAAGCAGAGGCAGAAGCTAAGGCTAAGGCTGAAGAAGAGGCTAAGGCTAAAGCAGAGGCTAAGGCTAAGGCTGAAGAAGAGGCTAAAACAGGCACCCCTACAGTAACTACTTCAGATGGAACTGATGCGCCTACTACGGAAGTTGAATACGGAGAGCCAGACGAAAAGATAGAAGTCACTACTGAGGTCGAGCCGGTTGAAAAGCCCGAAGACCCACCGTTAGACATAGAAAAGCCTGTTGTAGAAAAACCTGTAGAAAAACCTGTAGAAAAGCCCGTAGAGACCCCGACTGACGCTGGCGGTGGCGGCGGTGGCGGCGGTGGTGGAGGTGGCGGTGCTGGTTCAGGCGCTGGTGCTGGACAGGGTGGAGATACAGGTGCTGACGCTGCAGTAGGCACCACTACATCTGGAGAAACAGAAACAACAGAAACAACAGAAACTCCAGCAGAAACCCCTGATATAGGTTTAGGGGCAAGTAGACCTATAGATGGTAAGTGGAGACGAAACCCCGAAGACCCTAACGAATGGATACACATAGCTACAGGGACTAGATTTGAAGAAGGCCAAGGTGGAAAGTGGCGTAATAAAGGCACTGGCGAAGTAGTAGAAGAGTTCACTGAACCTACAGAAAGCACAGATGAAGATAAAGAATCTATAGAGGTTACTGGGGCAGGAACTGGGCTAGGTGGAGGAGAAGACACTCCTAGTTCTACAGATACTGCAACCGCGCCCTCTGGAACAACAGGTGGTACTGAGTTAGGAACGTCTGATTCTGATACAACTGGGGTTAGCTCTACAACTACAACCACCACAGGCACCGACGCTACATCTACAGCTACTACATCTACAGGCACTGCAGGAGCAGCCGACACTACAGACACTACTACAGGCGGTGCAGGCACGGGCGATGATTTAGGTACAAGCGATACTGATTCAGACCAAGACCAAGCGGGAGCGGGAACAGATGGAACAGGCACTGGCACAACTGGGCCTACAGGTGGCACAGGCTCTGGCGATGCAGACACAACAGGCGCAGGTACAGGCACAACTGGGCCAACGGACTCTTCTGGTGGAGGAGACTCAGGCACAACAGGTGCAGGTACAGGCGATACAGGAGACCCCGGCGGTGCAGGTAGCGGTACAGGTGTAGGTACGGGTACGGGCGGTGGCACTGGTGCAGGCACTGGGGGTGGTGATGGTATTGGCACGGGGACAGGCACGGGTACAGGCACAGGCAGTGGTACAGGTGGTGGCGACGGTAGTGGTACCGGGACAGGTACAGGATCAGGAGAAGGGCCGGGAACAGGTAGCGGTACAGGCGACGGTCAGGGGTCAGGTAGAGGCACCGGCATAGGCGACCAGATATTCGCAGCCCTCATGCAGCCACAACAAGTTCAAGTAAAATCAGGCCCTGTTGCAGATATAGGTACGCCTTATGATTTCAGCAGCATATTTGCAAGTAAAGAGCAAGCTGATAAATTTATTACACCTTATGGCGTGCGCAAAGCTGCTACAGGTGGCGTGATACGCTCAGACACTGATACTATAATGAAGCAGTTAGAACGTAAGAAAAAACCTACTGATACAATGGAAGATTTGTTTCGTATCATTGGAGGAAAATAATGGGCTGGTTTGATGAGTTCATAAACGAGCAGGTAGAAGATGCTGCTGATTTTTTCACGGATGATATGCTTGGGTATCTTACAGGCACCGATGGTGGTGGCGCTGCAAGCACGCTACTTGGTTTAGGTCTTGGGTATCTTGCAGATAAATCTGGCATAGGTGACCCTAAAATACCCGTAGTGGGGTATCAGGGTAGTATTCCTGAGTACACTGCAGTGCGTGAGCGTGTGCCTATGCAGGAAGACCCTAATAGAAGACCCGGATCAGCAGGGCGCAGGTACTTCTCTGACACCATATTTGCACAAAAGCCCGAAACAGAACCTATGACCGTGGAGCAAGCTCGCGCACAGGCAGCGGCACAAGCTCAAGGTATAGCCGCTGGACAACCTCCAACCGCTGCACCAAAAGAAAAAGAATACGATCCTGACGCGGAAGAAGTTGGTATGGCGGGGCCAGATCGAATATATGCAAAAGGAGGTATAGCAAACCTCTCACAAGGTAGATACTTAGGCGGCACCACAGACGGACAGGCTGACAAAGTGCCTGCTAGGATAGATAACGGGCAAGAAGCTAGGCTTAGTGATGGTGAGTTTGTACTACCCGCAGACCTAGTGGCTCTTCTAGGCAATGGTAACTCTAATGCAGGTGCTAGAAAGCTGCATGAGTTTATGGACAGAGTGCGTAAACAAGGCACAGGCAAAGAAACACAACAGAAGAACATAGATGCAGATAAAGAGCTATCTATGCTTCTAAGGTAGGAGGCACTATGTCAAACGGGACTGGTGATGGTACTGGTGGAAACGCCGGAACAGGTGACTACACAAACTTTACGCCTAAACAAACAGGCACTGAATCCGCACTTTCCACGTATGCTGGCCCCTATGTCACTGATATGTTGGGTAGAGGGCGAGCGCTTGCCGACCAAGGCTACCAAGCCTACACAGGGCCGTTAACTGCAGGGCAGTCTGGGTTACAAGACACAGCGTTTCAGGGCATAGCTAACTTAACTGTACCTACTACAAGTATGGGTGCGTTTAACCCCGGAACTTTTGCTGCGTCTGGCGCTCCTACAATGCCCACAGAAGGCGGCGATGCCCCTGCCGCTACAGGTGTAGTGGGGGAGTATATGAACCCATACCTGTCCGCAGTGCTAAACCCACAATTAGAAGAAGCACGTAGGCAAGCAGAAATAAGTAGGCAAGCAGAATCGGGTAGGTTTACTCGGGCCGGTGCTTTTGGTGGCTCTCGTCAGGCTCTTGCTGATTTAGAGCGAGATAACATACTACAGAGAAATTTAGCTGATATAACAGGTAAAGGGTATGCGTCAGCGTTTGATGCCGCCCGCCAACAATTTAATACAGAGCAGCAACGACAGCAAACAGCGCAGGATGCTGCTAATCGCTATGGTCTTGATGCACTTGCAGCACAAGCTAGAGCGGGTGAAATGCAGCGGGGTATAGAGGCAGAGGGCATTGCCGCTGATCTAGCACAGTTTGAGGAAGAGCGAGACTTCCCATATAAGAACGTGCAATTTATGCAGTCGTTACTTAGTGGGCTACCCTTACAAACACAGTCTTATAGTTACTCACAGCCTAGTCCACTAAGTAACATAATTAGTGGTGGCGGAATAGCAGACGTAATAGCAGCACTATTTGGTGGGGCTAGTGGGTCTCGTGGGCCTAGCGGAGAGAAAGTTAACCCAGTATCTGATGAGGGCGTAGACTTAGATAATGATGCCTCTCTTCCATATGATGACCCAACTATAGTTTAGTCGGCTTGCACGGAGATACCTAATGATTCCAATGGATAGAGAAGTCGATGAGCTTGCCGAGGTATACAGCCCACAGCAGCTACAGCAAAAATATAAAGTTACACAAGAACTTATGTACCTGCTTGCTTTGCAGAAAGTTCAGTCAGATATGAAGGCTGCGCAAAACCAACTGGCTATGAGCCAACAGCAGCAGCCCGGAACCATAAAAGAACAGATGGAAGGTCAAGTCTTCCAAGAAAAACTACGCCAAGTATCTGGCACCATAGCTCAACAAGAGGCCCAAAGAAGGCAGCAACAACCACAACAACCACGACCACAACAACGCATGATGGCTAGCGGTGGTATTGTTGGGTTTACTAAGGGCGGTGAGGTCACTGACGAACAACTGCAACGATATGGCTACACTAGGGAGCAGTTTAATTTACTGCCCGACGACCAAAAAACAGATTTGCTCAATAGAATTGCACTTAGAGGTAGGTTAACGCGCCCGCTCAAAGCTGTAGGTGAAGCCGCTAGTGGTATAGCTTCTGGCATAGGTGCTATAGGATCAGCAATTACTGGGGTACAAAAAGAAGAAGAGCAAGCAGCCCCAACAAGCGTTGCACCTTCCCAATCGTATGAAGAACGTCTTGAGTCTTATAAGGATAAACTCCCCGGTGGGGTAGAAAAGAAGCCCCCCGTAGACCCTGCAGATTTAGATGCTGCAAAGACCGCGCAGGCTAAAAGAGTTCAGCAAAATATGCAGAGTTACGAGGCACAGAGAGGTAGTGGTATAGGGGGAGGTGCAGCCCCTACAAAAACAAGCCCATATACAAAACCTGATTCTGTAATAGAACTCTTGCCGGAAGGACTTAAGGATAGTTTAACGAGTGCAGCGGGCATGGGGCCAGAGGGTATAGCCGCCGCTGCAGAAGAGGCAAGACGTAGGGCCGAGGACGTTGCCGGTAGGGAGGGTAAAGCCAAACAATTTGAGCGCATGCGTCAAGAACAAGAAACGCTATATGACGAGCTACAAGACCCCGATAAACAACGAGCACAGATGCGTCGTAATATCTTTGCAGCGTTTGGTCGTGGGGGCAATTCTTTTGGTCAATTGATGGGTAATGCTCTAACCGCTATAAGTAAAACTGAAGCGGGACAAGATCAACTTAAACAACTAGCCCTATCCAAGAAGCAAGGCGTTGATACGCTCGCAATGGAAGTAGATGTAAAAATAGCAGACCAGACAAACCGATCTATAGACGCTGCTATAAACGCTGCTAGGGCAGATAAACGGCAAGCGATGGACACGCTATCTAATTTAACAGCCGAAGATTTGCGACAAAGTAGGCAGTTTTTACGTGACCAATTTGACTTTGAAGACAGGAATGCACAAAGGGCACTTCAACGAGCAGATTTAGTTAGTAGGAATGCAGATAGAGAAATTACAAGAGATATGACAAATCTCAGGTACATAATCAACTCTATTAACGAAATAAGAGGTACTAGGAAAGAAGCGCTCGTAGAGATACTTAGTACAAACCAAAGATACCTGCAATTAAAGATAGCGGAACGGCAAGGTAAGTTAGACGAAGAAGAGGCAGAAGAACTAAATCAACTTAAGAAAGCCGTGGAATTGTACATATATGAAGAGCTACAGGTGAGTGACGAGGTATTAAATCGTTTGATTGAACAAGCCGAGTCCTTGCAGGAAAAACAGTACGTCACTCCTGACGAAATAGAAGTTGTCCGTTAACGCCTCATGCGTTCATACAATATACTACTGGCAGACGGCACTAGCGAGACAGTACAAGCCCCTGAAAATGCCACTAAGGAACAGCTAGCCGAAGCAATAAATAGGCAGCGAGATGTTTCTTTTAGGTACAGCACCTCTCGTAAAGATAGGGTAGCCGAACGCGAAGCTAAGCTGGATCAACTAAGAGCAGAACTATCTAAAGCTAGAGAAAGGTCTAGCGAAGCACAGAGGGGTAGCTTTTCTCGCGGCTTAGACATCGGTACTGACCTTATAGCACAAGCTACTGGCTCTGGTTTAGAGGGTATAGGTAGCATCCTTGGGCTAGAAGGGCTTGAAGAATATGGCGCTGAAGTAGCCCTTGAGAACGAGGCTGATATACAGCGTAAATCTCGTTATCAAACCAAGTTTGACGACATTGAAGGCGCAGGAGATTTCTTCTCCTATCTTGGCGGTGTTGCTGCTGAGAGCGCCCCTGCCACGGCTGCTGGCATTGCTGGCGGTATTGCCGCTGCCGCTGCCGCCCCTGTTTTAGGTGTAGGTGCTGTTGTTGCCGGTATTGCTGGTGCCACCCTTGCAAACTTACCGTTCTTCTACGGTATGAACCGCGAACGGCAAAAAGAAGCCATAGACCAAGGGTTTAGAACTGAGATAAGTGAAGGCGCTGCTTTCCTTACTGCACTGCCCCAAGCGCTGTTAGACGGTATTGTTGACCGCTTGTTAGTGGGCGGTGCTTCTAAGTTAGGTATTACAGAAAAAGCACTGACCGGCGGCGGTATATTTACTAGAAGCACGAAGGGCGCAGGCTTAGGCGCAGTCGTAGAGGCACCCACAGAGATAGGTCAACAGATACTGGAGCGTGCCCAAGCGGGTCTACCTTTAGATAATGAAGAAGCGCTTGCCGAATATAGAGAGGCAGGCATAGCAGGCGGCTTGTTGGGTGGTGCTATCAGAGGCACCACAAGCGCTGCTGGTATTGGTGTTGATACAACGCCAGCGCCAACTACCACGCCCACCCCTGACCCCGATGTAGGTGTAGAGGCTGCAGATGATACAGGCGGTATCGCTAGTCGTTTCTTAGACCCAGAGTATGTAAGTTCCTTGGAGCTTGAAGGTGCGGATAGGGCTGCTACACAGCTAGCTTTAGAAGAAATACTAGGTAGAGATCCTACAGCCGTAGAGCCTACAGCCGTAAGACCTGCGGAAACAGAACCTGCAGAACCTACTGTTGTAGAAACTGTAGAAGCAGAACCCACTGTTGCGGAGGCCATAGAGCCTACAGAGGAAGAAATTAGCCGAAGGATGGCTGCTGTAACTGATGAAACACTAGCAGCTACCACCGAGACAGAAGCGGCACGCGAAGCTACTGAAACTGGCGGCGTTCAAGAAGCAGTAATAGAGGCTGCTCCCGAAGTAGAAACAGAAGCGCAGCCCGCACCAGAAAGACCTATAACTGCTGAAGATCTTAAAAATTTTGGTATTCGTAAAGGTTCAAAGGCAGCGGGGTTTGTAGGTCAAGACTTAAACAACGCAGAAGTAAGAAGTGATTTTAAGGCTGCTGTTGGTAAGTTGAAGAACAGCTTGGCAATACAAGACAACATAGCTAGGACTCTTGAAAATGAACGACAAGCCCAAGTTACGGAAGTTACAGAAGAGCCAAGTGGAGTCAGCGTTTCGGGTGATATACAAGGCGCACCAGAGTCAGAAAGAGACACCTATACCACCAGCGTTGTTGAGTCTGGACGAGGAGCAGTGGGAGATGTTGACGATAGCGCTGGACGACCTGTTACTGGAACTGGAAGAAGCGACCCTGCACTAATCCCAGCAAGTAAAATAGAAATGCTTGAGGGTATGGGCTTTAAGATTAACGGCAGGAAGGGTAAGAAAAAGAAGCAAGAGCCAAAGCCTCAACAGGTAGCTGGTGTAGAAGTACCCACAGTAACAGAACTACCTAACAACGAACTTGAATTTAAGTTTGGCGACACAGGGCCGGTATTTAGAGGTAAGCAAAAAGAAGGTGTCATAGATATAGAAGGCGCACCAGAAATTACAGCGTTTTCTAAGAACGAAGCGGTAAGAAAGCTACAGGCAAAAGTAGCGGGCACTGGGTTAGAAGCACAAGCAGGTAGAGCCTTAGCAGGACAAACAGAACTACCCGCAGTGGAGACTGAAGAGGCCGTAACTCCTACAAAAGATGTAGTCGAAGGCGTATCAACCAAAAGAGAAGTAGCGCTATCTAAAGAAGATACAGGTGGAGAAGCCGTATTAAGCCGTAAAGAACTGATGCAAGAAGCTAGGGCTATGGGGCTGTCCACTGCAGAGGCTAGGGAATACACAGATGCAGTGTTAGCTGGTATAGAAGGGTCAAACCTAGATGTTGGCGAACTATACCTACTGGGCAGGGGTGTAAAAGGTCTGGACGCACCGCTACCGAACAATGCCGTCACTGCATTACAGGCCGGTGACATAAAAAGCGCTTTGGAAGCTGTTGCAAAGAGCACATCTAACAAGAACATCCGACAGATTGCTAGAAAGCTAATACCTTTGGTGGGCACCACTAGGGTCAGGTTTGCGAGGTTACAAGAAAACTTACCGGAAAACGCTTCTGAGGTAGATAAGTTTCTGTCCAGAAGAATTAGTGAGTTAGTAGGGGGTGAACCTATATATGGGCAATACTACCCCAGTACGGAAAGCATACTTACACAACTACCCCCTGATGCCACTATAGAACAGACTAGAAGGCTATCACTGCTTGTTGACGAGGTAGAAAACACCGTAGTCTTAAACCAAGACACTACAGAAGGTATGTCTGTAGCTACGCTTCTACATGAAATGACGCACGCTGCCACAATAAACACACTGGCAAAACCGGCACACCCAGTAACGGCGCAGTTACAAACCATATACGACAGCGTAAAAGAGCAGCTACAGGGGCTGTATGGTTCAGAAAGCCTAGAAGAGTTTGTAGCAGAAGCGTTTAGTAACCCTATGTTCCAGCAGAGGCTCGCTAGGATAAACATAAAAGGCGAGCAGATAAGTGCCTTTGACCGATTCAAGAACGCTATACGCAAGCTATTTAGGGTTCCTAAAAAGAAAGATACTAAGCCTGTATCTAAAGAAGTTAACGCTCTTATAGAACAGATATTAGCGCCTGCTCCACAATATAGAGGGTTGGGCACAATATCTAATAGCTCTTCGCCTAGAGAGGTGGCTGCTATAGGTGAGGCTTTGAAGAACCGCACTGCGGGCGCGTTTAGTAAGACGAGTAGAAAAGTCTTAGCAAACAGAATAAAAGGTATATTTTCTGGCCCCCAAAACCCTGCTTCTGTAACAGCCAAGAGGGTAGTAGGTGGATTCTTACCGAACAGTAGTATTGGAGATTGGGCGGATTCACTAGGGTTAGACGGTGCTACAGACGTACTTGAAGCTATAGAAAATCAACGTGGCGATCTTAGTAGGTCAGAGCAAGTCACACGAAGGAAACTGCTGCCCATACTGCAGTGGGGCAACAAAGCCACTAAAGAGATAAGAGACAGATTTAACGACATCGTATACATCAGCACCATAGAGGGAGTAGATCCGTCAAAGGATTTGTCTGCTTATACAGGTAAAAAGCTAACCATCTATAAAGAGCTTAGAAAAGAGTTTAATAAGTTAGGCCCAGATGGACGAAGGGCGTACACCAACCTGCGTGACTTCTACAAGTATCAATACGACCAACTGTTAAAAGCGCTAGAGGGCAGGATAGACGAGCTAGAAGCACCTCAAGAAGTTAAAACTAATCTTAAGAACGAACTGCTCGGCCAACTATTACGGCAAGCAAAAGAAGATCCATACTTCCCTCTGACTCGTAAAGGCACGTATTTCTTAGCTGTTAAAGACCCCAAAGCACAGGGTAACTCTGCCGTGTTTTCGTTTGAGAACAATGGCGACAGGAACATGGCTATAGATGAGTTCACAGAGATGGGGATGGACGTTGAGATCTTTGACCCTAATGACTCAACCATGTATACGGGGGACTCGGTGCCTCCAGCGTTTGTCGCTAACGTCCTGCGGACACTAGACGCGCAAGTCGGTGCATTAGATCCGAACCAGAAAATAGGGTACGAAGCAGCAAGAGAGCAGATAACTAAGTTATTTATACAATCGCTGCCAGAATCTTCTTTTGCGAAGGGGCTGCAGAAACGTAAGAAAACGGAAGGCTACGACAAAGATGCATTAGAAGCCGCTAGAACAAAAGGTTATGACCTAGCTAGACAGGCTTCACGCATAAAGAACAGCGCTATAATTCAGTCCAAACTAACGTCGTTTTTAGAGAAAAGTAAAGGTGGGGACACAGAAGTAGTTAGAGAAATACGCGAACGAGCTAAGTTTGCGATGAACCCACCCAAAGACAACTTTGCAAAAAACTTAAACCGCATGGCGTTTTTGTGGACTATCGGTTTCAATGCCTCCTCTGCCTTGGTCAACTTATCTCAAATACCACTCTTTGCTTACCCAATGCTCGCTGGTAAGTATGGTTATGCCAACACAAGCGCAGCTATAAAAGATGCGGGTAAGTTGTTTGTAGGTACACCCCTAAACCAAACACAAGAAACTTTGTTTGGCGGCACTCGTAACGCTAGATCAATAAGAGAAGCGCTGAAGGGCAGAGATAAACTTAAAAATGTTATGGAAGCTACGCAGGATAAAGCGCAGCCTTCATTGGAGAACTACTACACAGTTACAGAGTCTGACGGTCAACTTACATACACGGTGCGAGAAGACCTAGACCTTCCGCAAGAGATGAGGACAGAGCTTGAAAACTTGGTGCCTCTAGTTCGGTTAGCTGCTAGACGTGGGCAGTTAGGTTCTTCTTTTATAGCGGAAACACTTAGCGTAGATACTTCTGGAAGAGACATAAGTAGAGCCGATTTTATAACTAATATGTCTGCCTTGATGTTCCACACCGCAGAAGTTATGAACCGCCAAACTACATTGGTAGCAGCGTACAAACTTGCTTTGGACAAGGCTACAAAAGGTAAAGATCTTACAGAATCTCAATTAAGAGAAGCAGAACAGAAAGCCGCTGCAGACGCAGTGTATGAGACTCAACAGATAAACGGTGGTGCTAACCTAGAAACTGGGCCAAGGTTTGCACGTTCTGGTATTGGTCGCGTGGCTCTCATGTATAAGAACTACGGCATCACCATGTATTACAAGATGCTGAAGACTGCATGGGAAGGTACAAAAGCAGCTTACGGTGGAGACACAGAGGCAGCTAAAGTGGCATTTAAGCAGTTGGCAGGGGTGCATATGTCCGCACTGTTGCTAGCAGGAGTGCAGGGATTACCGTTGTACGGCGCAGCCACGATGATATACGACATGTTGGTAGGTGATGAGTCAGAAGAAGACTTTGAGACGTTTGTACGGCGATCTTTAGATAACGAGATGTTATACAAGGGAGTTCTGTCAGAAGTAACTGGGCTGGATGTATCTAAGCGTGTTGCGTTAACTAACTTGCTGTTTGAAGCAGACCGATTTAACTCTAACCCATCACCCGAAGAGTCGTTTATGCACTTCTTTGGTGGCCCAGCGTGGAGTGTAGGCTCTAAGGCTTGGGAGAGTTTTGAAGATCTATGGCGCGGAGAAGATATGGAGCGAGCGTTTGAGGGTATGGCACCGGGAGCCGTGCGTAACGCCTACCGTGCTCTGCGCAGGTATCCCAGAGATGAAGGCATCCTCACTCGTAGAGGTGACCCCATGTACGACGATATAACCGGCGGACAGTTGTTCGCGCAGTTGCTTGGGTTCCCGCCTACGGAATATATGAACAACATGGAGGAGTCCTCTAAAGCCAAGCGTATGAATGACGCCGCTGCGAATAAGCGAAGAAGGTTGTTAAAGAGGTACTACGTAGCAATGCGGTTTGGCGATTTTATAGAGGCGAACAATATACGGCTAGAGATGGCTGAATTTAGTGGCTCTAGGGCAGTGCAACAAGATCCAAAACTAGCGATAACCCCAGAAACTATTGAGCGGTCTATGAAGGCTCATGCACGCACAACCACCAAGATGCACAATGGGGTGCTGTTATCCCCCGCAATGCGAGCGGCTGTAGAGGCTGAAGGGTTTTTCTAGGGTGACCCACCCCCTCGGTGGGAAGAGGGTGGGCCGGTTTTGGAGAACCACAGCGTTCCGCTGCACCCCTATGGTATCACGTAGTTCTCCAGAATCTCACACCCAATTTGTTATCCTCAGTTCGGACTCGGTGCTCAAAAGTCCACCCTTTAGACTCCATAATTTGTTTTGCTTGAAGGTATGCGGCTTGCGTGTCGATACAGGGAATGAAAACAGACATCCCTACTAACATCTTACTCCAGTACACCACTACTCTTACCCCGTCCGGGCAGAGATCATCAGCAAGTATTACTTCTTCGCTGACGTTTTGTTTGACTCTACTATCTCTAATGACCGCCAATCCTTGCCCATGTGCTTACGAGCCTCGTCTGTAGCCTTGCTTTTAGCTTCCTCTAAACAGCTAGCCTCGACTGCAAAATGCTTAACTGTCGTTAAGTAAAGCTCAAGCTCATACCTCTTCATCCGTATCTCCTTGTGGTAGTTGTACAGAGCAGTCTACGACTATAACGTCAGTAGGTGGCAGTCGTAAGTGTGTGCCTTTACTCAACCGCATCTTTGACTTCTTAGCACTCATCTTAGACTTCAAGTCTTGGACGAAAGATGCATAGTTTACTTGGTGTTTACCACACCATTCCCGCAACGGTTTCGGCACAAGATAGGCTCGTTTAACGTCTGTCTCGTACCTAGCCACAAGCCTAGCGCGTGGATTCAAGTCAGGTATTACAAGCTCATCCAACCCATTCTTGTTGGTTTTTCGTAGGTCATCCGTGCTCTTAATCCACAGTACGTTGCCGTAGTGGTCGTTTAAGTAGTCGTTAAGCACCTGCTCTGCAGAGCTACTCATATCAGCAACACTCCTTTTGTTGTCTTCAAGTACGCCAAGTATCCATTTGTACACCTTCTTTGTGCTGTAGGGTAATAGTCCCATCTTCCTGCAGAGCACTAGCGCAGTGAGCGTACATGCTGCACCGGCAGACCAAAACCTATTCTCAGCAGCCAAACCAGCCTCAGAGTCCACCTTCAACTGCGTGGCTTTTAGTAACGCTTTAACGTCGTCTAAGTTGTTTATGACGTACTGCACAAACGGTACACCTGCATGGCCGTAGTTGTTCTGTAGAGCTAGGGCAAACGCATCGGTGGCTTCTTTAGTGTTTGCGCTCTTGTAATGCTTGCTGACTTTGTACTCAAGTATGCGCTGTGCTTCTGCTTTCGGCGCTTGTTTGTCCATCATTATCTTTTCTATCAGGCTGGTGTTTGCGCTGGATACAGTCATAAAACTCCACGCATACCCATTGAAACGCTCTATGTTCGCACTGCTAGTCAACCTACGCCGCTGCTTACCGCCGTATAGCTGGTATGCCATATCACTAAGCTCGCTAGGCGACATATTTGTAACCTCGTCCATAAAGAACGGTAGGTTGTGGTATATCTCAGCCCTATTCATCTTGGCTAAGTATTTGTCTTCTTTGCTCAGTATAAGTTCTTCTGGATTACCCCACACACCTAGCCCTGCAAACTGTGCGGTTGTTTTACCAAGCCCAGAATCATCGCTATGTAGGTGGAGCATAGAGCAGGACACAGGCATGAGTTTCATCAATATAGAACCAAATGCCGCACCTAAGACGTACTGATACGCCTCCTGCCCGTCTTGATCTAAGAAGGCTATTGTTTCTTTCCAATCCTCTAGCGTGCCCTTAGATTCAAATGCAGGGAACATGGCAATGGTGTTTGACGCGGGTGGGTTGAAGTCTATGCGATCACCAAATATCTCTTGGTTGCCTAGCACAAATGACTTCATATCATCATCTGTCCAACCAAACTGTCGGTGAGCAGTTTCTGCAACAGACTTAGCCTGTAGCTCGTTCACCCACGTAGTCGTGTAGTCCATAAGCTCATCCATCCTCTTTATGGCTACGCCTTGAGCACTCATGTTTTTACGGAACTCTTCCCGTGAAGTAACAGCAGTCAAGGGTAGCGTAAATTCACGCATACCATCTTTCGGTAAGTGTAGGCACATAACGACTGACTCACCAAGTTCGGGGTCATGTACGCGCTTAACCACGTATATGTCATTGTGGTAAATAAGTTTATCTTCTGGCTCACCGTCTGGGCCGTTCGCCCTTACATATATACCGCCATTTGCCCCACGGAAGTACGGTCTCGGGTACTCAGGTATCACATACGTTTTAGTGGGTGCGTTTGGTAGTGAGGCAGATACTGTCTCTACTACGTTGTCCTCATCAGTCGCTTCAATTATGTGTCGGCCTAACACTATGGGGGACTTTATCTTGCCCCAGTACGGACACTTTCGGCATACCTTTGGGTTGAACTCATCAAACTTAACGCACTGGTACGGGCCTTTTATCAAGTCCATTTTGTACGCTGTGTCTTCTGGTGTGTAGCCTTCGTGCCCCCTAGATATAAAGTGTGCCGCCTTTTCTGAGTCTGAGCAGAATTTGGCTATGGATAGCCCTGCTCTCCACATAGGCTCCGAGCAGTTCTCTTGGTCGTTGATGATTGTTTCTAACTGCTTACAGCCAGAACCCAGCTTTATCTTGTTTACTATTGTCCCAAACTTGTTTTCACTGTTGCCCATCAACGCTTGCATAACAGCGTTAGCTCCACTACGCGCATTGCGTTGGGGTACAGGCAGTGGGTTCTTGCCCAGCAGTTCTGCGAACTCATCAAAGTCTACAAGCGGCGGGGGTTCCACCCCATACATGACCACTCCACTAGGCGGGTCAGTCTTGTGGTTGTGTGTATTGACTACACGCAGGACTCTCGCTGCATCGGCAGTAACAGCGGGGTCTGCTAGAAAGTTACGTTGTGCGCACTGCGCCTTCAACTGCTCTGCTACAGGTAGCCAATCGTCTGTGGGGACTGCCTCCTGTAAAGCCCAGTAGACGTGTATCCCACGCCCTGAGTTAATCATTAGAGGTTTGGGCAGCTTAAGTTCTTTAGAAAACCTACGTAGTTCGGCTACTGCCTCTTCTTGTGTTGCGAAATCTTTACTAGGGCCACAGTCTAAATCCAAGAAGAACGCCTTGAACGCTAGCGTATTATCTACACGACGCGATCCAGCTTCAGAAAACGTAGCTAGCGCGAAGTAAACATCGTACCCCTGCGCGTCAAGGTGATTAGCGGTGTCCACCACGTCATCTAGCGACGTGAAGAACATCTGTTTCCTTTGGTCGTTTGCTAGGTGGTTAGCGAATACACAGTAGTTACCTGTATCACTGAGCACCCTGCTTAAAAATTGCTTGGTGTGCATGACTATTACTCATAACCGAAAGACACCGTGGCAGGGGTGTCGGTACACCCTTTTCGATTACTCTAGCCACGATGGTAGTTATGGAGCTTTAGTCGTCCCACTCATCAATCACAGCGGTGACCGCCTCTTTCTCTTCCTTTGGAGCTGCGGACTTCTTCACCATTTTCTTAGGTTCTTTTACTGGAACATCTTCTTCCCACTCGTCTTCTGCGGGAGTAGCAGCTACAGGTTCTGGTGTTGCCTCGACAGCGAATGCACCACCATCACCACCTTCAACGGTGAATCCTTCCTCCTCCTCAAACGGATCTCTAGCCTGCATGGGCACATACTTAAGCACCTGCACTGCTCTTGGTCGGAGCTTGACCCCTGCTGTACCGTCTACGAAGTATGGGTGCAGAGAGACCTGCACGTTGATCGTGCTGCCGCTGGTCAGCATAAACCCGCTAGGCAATGGCGTTCTCTTTGCGTCTACCTGTGATGGCGGTCTGCTAGCCTCACCGTTGTAGGCACCCTCAGTTCTGGATTTGTGTGTCCAGTTACCGTTTTCATCTTTCTTGAAAGGGCGCTCAAACGTCTCAGGCCAACTGCTGTTGCCATCAGCGCGTTTAGTTTCATACGCATCTTTCATAGCAGACCACAGACCTTTAGCCTGATCGGTGCTCATAATAAAGCTAAGCGAGAACTCTGCGCCTTTCTCTGTAGCTTCGCACGGTACGCTTTTGTTTTTAGCGTTGTCCCATCGGTAGGTCTTGTCGATCCTTGGGTATAACGCTTCCACGCCTTTCAACAAGTGTGTTGCTGTATCAGCCATTTTTATGTTCTCCTAAACATCTATGTTTATGCTATTTCACTCACAGTAAACCCCTCCACCTCATCGAATGGCGATGCTGCACTACTCCACACTGGCGGGGCACTGAAGGTAATCGCTTTCAATGTATCGGGGTGTTTCTCAAGCTCCATAGCAATCTTAAGTTCGGCCTCGTCTAACACCCGCATGGGTCTAAAACGTAGCCTTGGTGCGTAACTTGTCTGCTCAAAACAGATCCTAGTCACGACGGTTGTAGCAGAGGTGTCGTGCTTAACTAGGTGCTTCACGTAGTTTTGCATTGACATCCAGCCGCGCTCAGCTTCACCAAACAAACTTGTTGCTGGTAGTTGTAGCTGAAACACGTCATATAGATTGTCCTCTACAATAGTTACGGCGATCCTCTGTAAGAACTTACAAGCTCTTGAACCGCCTCCTCCTGATCCCCGTATGTTCTGTTCACAATCTATGCAGCGCGTTGACTGCCTAGTTTCTGCTGGAACATCTGGGTCAGGTGCCTGTGTGTTTGATGACCAGCAACTAGGGCTAGCTGCACGGTTAGGGTCATAGCTCCCTGCGTAAAACATACGTGACATACCTGCGGCATTTACAATCACGACATCTAAAACATCAGAGTCTATTTGTACCTCTTTACCGTCTACTACCTTACGAAACTTACCGTCCCGTATGCTGATCTTCTTGAAACTCATACTACAGGTCTTCGTCCAAATCCCCTACCGCTTCGACACGCTCGCTGACTTCTTCAATAGGTTCTTCGTTTTCTACGGGGGTGTTTACTGCGTTCAAGTCTGTATGCATGAGAGCAAAAACCACACGGTTAAGGTCAAAACGATACGTCTTACCTACGTGTATGTACGTATTTTCTGGTATGAGGTTAGCTCGTAGCCATGAACGCACGGTGCTCACAGACACTTTTAGCTGCTTTGCTACCTCGTCAATGTCCACTAGGTTTACTTGCTCGGTCACTTCTTTTTCCTTACGTTGATTGTGTACTCAGTATTAGCATTCAAACCTTTGGGTAGTTTCTCAGGGTTCTCCTCCAACCATTCTTTAATAGCTTTTTGGTGAAGCCGCTGCTGTAGGAACTCTGGCACTTGTTCTTCTATAATGAACTCACGCATCTCTTCCCAGTTATTAGTCTGGTACACGGTCTTGGTGGTTTTATAAAAGGTGCCTGTGTCGGTTGACACGTTCTTAGCTTTGGTCGCGTCAAGATGCTTCATCATTTCGTCTTTGATGAGATCCTGCTGTTCACTGAGTTTGCTGTCTTCTTTATCAAAATCAGACTTAAGCTCAGCACGCTTGTCCCTGATCTTCAGATAAACCTTTATCAGCTTATCTGTGTCCACGCTGTTTGATTGCATTTAGGTTCTCCAATTACCTAGCAGTACACTTTAATGGTAAGCAACTATCTAATCAAGTATTTCCTTGTATAAATCTATTATCTTTGTGTGATCGTTGATTCTATTATCTAATAGTGAGTACACACGTTTCTCTGCGAAGGAGCCTTGCAACTGTACCACCGTACATTTGTGATCCTGCCCAGAGCGATGCACGCGAGCATTAGCTTGCGCGTAGGTTTCTAACGAGCTTGTCGGCCCCCACCATACCACTGTATTCGCCGCAGTCAGTGTAACTCCGTGGGCTGCTGCAGCGGGTTGAATTACCAACACCTGTGGCGAGGCGCTGGTTTGAAATCGTTTGAATATGTCTGTGCGCTTAGCGGCTCCCACATCTCCTCTAATAATCTCAGTGGGTATACCGTCGTTTATAAGTTTATCCGCCAGTATGTCTATGACGTGCTTAAACGGCACGAATACCAAGACCTTCTTAGTTGATTCGTCTATCACTTCACGAAGAACTTTATAGCGATGTTTGATGTCAAACTCTAAAGAGTCACCGTCATCTGTGTACACTGCACCGCTTGAGATTTGCAGTAACTTATTCATGTTCACGGCGGCGTTGGCTGCGGTTATTTGCTCCCCAGCGGCCTGCATGACCATAGTATCTTTAAGTTGCTTGTAGTATTTCTTCTGCTGCCTAGTCATCTCAACCGTGCGTTTGACGTACACCATGTCTGGTAGGTCAAGGCACTCTTCTTTTGTAAACCTAATCGCTGGCTGCAGTGCTTTGAATACGGTGTCTGTAGCGTTCTCCTTGGGCACCCACTTAAAGTTAGTGACCTTCTGCATCACCATGTCACGGAAAGAACTAAAGAATCTAGGTACAGCGCTAGGGTTTACTAGCTTTGCTAGCCCAAACGCATCGACGGGGCTTTGCGCTGCTGGCGTGCCCGTCATCATCCACAACCACATGTGCGGAGCTAACAACGCATTCAACGTCTTCCAACGTCTAGTCTGTGGGTTCTTATAGTGTGTAGCTTCGTCCACTATGATTAGATCGAAGCCCCCAGCGGCTATGGCATCAGCCACTATCTCAACACCGTCGTAATTAATAATCACGAACTCGGCACCGCTTTCTATTATCTTTCGGCGCTTAGGTGCAGCACCGTAGGCTATGTCTGCACTTCTGTGCATGGCGAAGGTGAACAGATCATCCATCCACGCTGACTCCATGATGGACAGGGGGCATATCACGAGTACACGCGAGACGTACCCTTTGCTCATCAAGTAGTCAGCGGCCCATATAGCACTTGCTGTCTTGCCAGTGCCTTGCTCGTTAAAGCAGAACGCTCTTTTGTTCAAAGTGAAGAACTCAGAAGTAGTCCTCTGGTGCTTCATCGGTGCGTGCTTTCCCGTCCAATCGTATCGTGTACGTATCGGGGAAGGTACGTTTATATTTAAGTTCTTTAGAACGTGAGCTTCTTCCAGCCCCCAGTTCACAATTACTTTGTTGTCTTGAAGCTCTTTGCTCTTAGGTATAACGCTCGTAACTTTTTTAGGGTCACGCAACCTAAGCAACAAGGCTTTGTTATCCACAACCTTCATGCTGTTCTCCAAATGCCGCCTTTAGCACCCACGGACGGCGCGTGGTATCAACCCTTCTGATTCCGCAATGCGTGGACTTGCTTTCCAAGCGAATCAGAAGGACGTGCTATCTCTTTTTACTGTGTCCGTTTCTACTACGGTTCTTGCTTCGGCTTTCTACCTTGTAGCCATCTTTGTTGGTACCACCTCTACTCAACATTTTGTTATGGCTAACGTCTTTGCCTTCGCGTTTATCTGCTTTGCCGTTCTTATTGGCATCGCGTCCTGTCTTATCCATTGCTCGGCGTGCGCGTTGTCGCTCCATACGATCCGCGTGCTCACCCCTTGCCACCTGCTGACGATACTCTTTTTTGTAATCTCGTTGTCGTCTACGCATCAGTTCCTTCCGTTGTGTGGGCACTCTAAGACTTGGCACCACTGCTTACACAGTCCGCTAGGCTTTGGGTTCCACACATCATTGTCGAAAGCCGCTTGCATACTGTTGTAGTTACTCATCCATTTATCCCACAACGCTGTCTCATCCTCAAGCGCATAACGATCTTTTATAAGATCTTCGCTTACGACAAACAAAAGCCCAGCCCGTACAGTCTCTACTTCGGGGTAGTGCTTGAAGGTAGCCAAGGCCATAAGCTCTAGCTGCCCTTTGTCAGCATATCTTGCCGACTTACCTGTCTTGTAGTCAATGACCCAAGCCAACTTATCTTCTTCATTGAGGATCAACAAGTCTGCGATCCCTCTGAACCAAACGTCTCCATCGTAGAAGCTGCACGCTTCTAGGCTTTCAGTCAGCCCCATTTTGATCTCGCACAGCTTATCGCCCTTCTTGGCGTTCAGTGCGTCAAGCATACCCTGTGCATACTTAAAGCGTGGATCTAGCTCCCCACCGTCACGTATGTATATCTCTGCTGCTTTGTGAAACTCGTCGCCATACTTGATGGCATCGGTCATCTTAAACGGATACTTCTTTACAACTTTCTCGTAGTAAAACTGTTTCGGGCACTGCTGGAATGCCTTAATCCTACTAAACGACCACGGTGCAGCACTCAATTATTCACAGTCTCCGTATGTTTTAGCCACACCACTCTCGCAATCAAGTGGTAGCCCCTCTGCCCAATCTGGTACGAACCGCATACATTCTTCAATATACTGCTGTGCTTCGTTAACTTCTTCCTCTGGCACACATGCCACAATAGAGTCATGCACTGTCAGAACGGGTGGATACTTCTTATCTATAAGTAGCATCTGTTCTGAGATAATACAACGCGCTATCGCCTGACATGCGTTCTCCACAAACTTCCCACCGTATATCTTGGTGCGGCCTCGTCTAGTCTTGTATGTAAACTCCAGCCCTTTCTCATTCTGTTCGCCCGTAAGATCTTCATACCGCATAACTAGACCTGATGGTAGCCGGACGCCTTGTAACGCAGCTATAGGCTCTATCACAGATTGCTCACCTATACTGACCGCTGAGTTCTTAGACAGTTCCTCTAGCATAACATTAGCATCGCGCCATAGTTTATTGATTTTCCAGTTAGTTTCGCGGTAGATGTTTATGACCCTACGGCACTCATCCATAGGTAGCTCGACGCCGAAGTTCTTAAGCTGGTCTTGGAACCGTAAAGCCCCCATGCCATACCCAGCACCAAGTATCGTGGTCTTACCTACGAACCGCTGCTGTGGGGTTATGTCCTCCTCCCGCACATCGTAGATCCGCGAAGCCATCTTGACATACACATCTTGCTTGTTGCGGAACGCTTCGGTCAGGTCATCCTGCCCTGCGAACCATGCCAACACTCTCGCCTCTATCTGCGACGAGTCACAGTCTATGAGCATGTAACCTTCGGGGGCCATGATGCTTTTCTTTAACATCTTACCGTCAGGCCCACGGCTGGGTAGGTTCTGTATGTTGATCTTGTCTGATCCACCCCATCTACCCGTGTGTGCGGCGTAGTACCTCACTGGAACCGGCAGAGTTCCACGCTTCGCAATGTCTATGAAACGCTGCGTGCGTGTTTCTTCCAACGTACTTTTGTTCCCAAGACGCGCAGCTACTAAGGCTTGCACGTTTAGGCTGTCGTGCTCTGCTAATGCTTTGAACCCCTCGTCTGTCTTAGCAAACGCATAGGTTTCTTTACCCGTCGCTGGGCTTATCTTGGTGGGTGGTATGGCACCTTGCTCTTTAAGAAGTTCTGCAAACTTATCGTTACTCATCAACTGCTTCTTGTCAGTTATGTTTGCAGCTTCTAGTAACTCGTCCTTACGGTCACGTATACTGATTAGGTGTTGTTCCAACAGGCCAAGATCTAGCTCAAGACGGGCCTCAATAAACATACGCAGAGTGCAGTCTATGACCTTAAGTTCTTTCTTCGGGAACATAGATTCGTTCATCAATGCGAACAATTTGTATGTCAGTTCCACATCGTTGATGCAGTAGTCGCCATACTTATCTAGTTCCGACTCCGTAAAGTCCTCTCGTCGTTTGCCGAGCGCGTTAAGTACTTCGGTTCCCTTCTCGCCGACTCCATAGCGTTCTGATAGCGCTTTGAGGCTTGCACCAACCTCCACGCCATGTAAGCCACGCCCCATGCACATAGTATCAGCCCAAGCGCGAGGGCGAATACCAAATAGCCAAGACAATATAGCCCCATCAAACATGGTGTTGTGAGCCAATACCATGCTGTTCGCCCAATCGAAGTCATTGAAATACTCTCTAAATTCTTCATGCGTGCCGCTGGCCCACTCTGTCGGCCCGTTGTTGACCTTCACAGATACACCGATGATCTCAAAGCGAGGGTCACGTATGTATTCTTCTGTGGTCAGTTTCGACAGTGAGAAGTCTTTACTGTAGTACGTCTCAAAATCTACAGTTATAAGATCCACTTACTCAACCCTCCAGTAACGTACTGTATCCCTATCGTTACTTAATCGTGTGCTTAGCCTTATTCCCCTGTTGCGAGCCACTGCGTAAAAACGTTCACCTTCCTTAGAAAACAACTGATTTCCCCTTCGTTTTGCATCTACAGAAAACTCAATACTGTCACCAACTTCCATAACGTCTAACGCATCGTGAATATATTTAGTTTTGTGGTAACCCCTACTTTTCTCTGGAAACGGTATGCCTTTATCTATCTTCAACTTCTTACCAACTTCGGGGCGGTGCTGAATGGTAGCCATATCAACCCCCCAGCCGCTTGATTTCAGCGTCTATATAGAAGCGGATCTTCTTGGCATCGCGTAGCTCATCACTGTGAGATGACTCGCCGTAACGGTACGCAGCGCGGAATATCTCACCGACCTGTGCGTTCATGTTCTTGTGCGAGATTAGGTCTTGCAGTTCTTTCGCGCCTTCGGGTAATTCGTAGTAAGACGCGGTGCTACCGTCGCTAACTTGTTTACAGGGAACATTGTTGATTACCAACTGCTGTGTTGTAGTTCCCGGATGTGTTACCAATGGCGGTGTTTTGTGTTCCTGTGGGATGTAGTTCTTAGACTTAACGCGAGACGCAACGCTACTGAGCGTGGCTTCTGCCTCTGTACTGGTATCAGGTTCATCCAACGCGAGCGTGGTCTGCTCTGGCGCGTTGGGATCTGTCCGCTGCTCAAGCCATAGGTTGCGTGCGCTCCACATAGTTCCATAGGGGCGCTTAAATAACTTAACTAATGCAGATACTTGTGTGTCTGGGTTGCGGTCTAAATAGTTTATGACCTCACTGCGTACTGACGGTTTATGCTTTCTCTTAGCCATTTGATTCTCCAATCAAGTTAGTAATTCTGTAATGTTGTGCATATTCGCTTCATTCACCACCAAAGCGATGCCATTACTCTCTGTAATATCTTTAAGATTCTTCTCCTGCAGTGCTGTGGGTTTGTTCTTCCCCGCCTTGCATTCAATCCCAAAGAACTTACCCTTGTAACACCCAACGATGTCAGGCACACCGCTACGCCCGTAGCCACCTGTCGCTGGGTAAAAATAGTATGCTTTAATCTCGCGTAACTGCTGCGCTACGACTTTTTTTACTTTTGCTTCCGGTGTCATCGCCATTGGTATGCTCCTTCAGCAATCGTTCAATACGAATTAGTGTGTCTAAGACTTCATTCTGTATGTCGAGCAGTCGCTCCACATCACTCTCTTCAATTTCAAATAAGATCTTCATAAGGTACGCCACAGCCCCCACACGTCATCTTTCAATTGGCGCTGTGCTGTGCCATATCCCCTATCACGCATGTGTTTTCGGCACGCATTAAGTTCTCTAAGATCACTAAACTCTACGCTGTCACCCACTTCCATCTTGGTAACAAGTTCTGCCCACTTACTCCAACGCCGTTCCTTGGGTTCGGGAAGCAGTAAGTTCTTATTGATTTTGTATTCCATACAGCCTCGTAAAACTGGTATCAAATCTAGTCCTGTCCAGACTAGATTTTGAAAATCCCGCCTTCGACCACACGGACGGGAACGTGTCAATCAGGGTCGGAGAACCCCTTAGTCTATTCGTATTAGTTGATGTGATTGTCCGTATGAAACCCCATAATGAGAAGGGCGTGCGGCGGCACTTCATCACATCTATTCTTTATCCCCGTAGTAAGGAGATGGAACAGTCGGACGCTAATACCCACCCGACAGCTATATCCGCACTCAACATTCTTAGTCTGCTTCAACCATAAACATAGTCTCTGAGATCTTATGTCCTATGGCATCCATAGAGTAACCCTCTGGTGCAACCGCCAAGACCGCGATCTTGGTCTGCAACCAATTTGGCATATCTTTGACGCTACGGTACACTTCTTGTACATTTGAGTCAACACATCCTACACCAATACATTGCACTTTTATCGCCTCATCAGTTGAGACAAGGTACGAGGTATGGTTTGGCTGCATAACATGTTTAGCCAAAGCACTGTTGAGCCTTAACTTTTCAGTGTACTCAGTACTAGATTTCTTAGTAAACACACAGCACCTCGTCGTTCAGTCGCACGCCGACATCAGGTGTAAACCTACCTTCTTCGACGACAAATAGAACTGCTAGCTTGCTAAGTATTTCTGGAGGAAGTGCCTCCTTCACAGGGTATTCCGTGAAGTCAACTTCAAGGCTGCGTTTAAGTGCATACAGCGAGCCGTTCATAGGGTCGAACGGTGTCGTTACTTTGATCTTGTCATGCTCCATGACAATGAGCCGCATGGTGTGCTGTTTCTCCTCCATCAGCTTAATATCTTTATGGTATTCCGCCCACTCCTTGATGCTCGTTTTGAGTTCAGCATCTTTGAATATGTAGTTGGAGTTCACAAGATTCAAAAGCTCGTCCATAAACTTAGGTGAGTTACGTAACTCGTAATCACCACGAACAAGAAACTTATCCGTAGCCGCACGCCTCTTTGTAAGCCTATCGTCCCTCAAATCGTCATGCGCAGATCGCACACCCTCCACGTAGAAACGTGTGATCTCCTGCACACTCACTGGAGTGAGATACGTCCTTGCAGCTTTTGCGGCTGCGCCTAAGTTCTTACTCAATCGCATGGTGTGTTGCCTAGACTGTGCGCTGTAACGCCCGTTACGGATATGCCTAGCGCCCACCATGAAACGGTCAGGGTTATCTGATTCGGAATGGTCGAAGTAGTCACCATAGCCAATAAACCCACGGATGAAGTGCTCGTCAGGTTTGTAAACTGAAAAAATATCGTATTTATACCTAGCCACCGAAAGCCCCATGCTCTCTACCACACTTACAATATCCGTCCACTCAGAAGGCATTTCGCCCCCAGTAAAACCATCCCCTACCAATTCCGACACGCGATGAAAATATCTATTGATGCTCATTATTAGTTCCCTTTGTAAACAGTAGTTGTAGTTACCAGACCACACACTCGGTTGGCCCAGTTGTTAAAGTGCGCACGGCACTTGCGCAGATCTTCAATGTCTGCTGCTTCTTTTAAGTTTGATTCGCTCAAGTAAAACACCAACAGCGGAAGCGCTGCTTCGTGATTAACATCTTTGAGCACTTCTATGGTTTCCTCTGAATGAAAATGCACATCAGAGTGCCAATGCGGAGAGCCGATCAGGTTGTATTTGTTCAGTACGTCTAGCTGCTTGCTGACATACTGATAGTCAAACGTCGGTAGCAGTGGTGCGTAGGCACAAGCCCACTCCCAGAATGTATCCAGATATGGCTTTAGTTTGGCCTTAGCTTCTTTATCCACACGGGTCTGCTTTACAGGCTCAGCTAATGGCTTACTTACTAGCTGCCATGCACGATCACCCACACACTTGAACACTAGAAACGCCCCGTCATCTTCGGCCTCGTACTTGAAGATGTTGTAGTAGGCCCCCCACTGTTTAGTTTGACGCAGGTCATCCATTGCCGCTTTAGCCGAAGGCCCACACGTAACCGACTTGGGGAGGTAATGCCGCTTGAGCATCCCATCCTCACCCCTAGCAGATACATACTGCTTGCCCTTTTCCACTACAAAGTTAAGACCTCTAGGTAGAAACTCTGTAAGGAAGTAGTACCGCCCAGTGTGCGCATAGTCTAGTCCAGTGCCGTTACGTACCTTCAAGAACACTTGACCATCCACGCGCTTCCACACCATAGGCGCGAGCATTATCTGCTCCTCTATGGTTGGGTTGGTTACACCTCCCGCCCAATAACGGCTAAACACGTCATCGCCGTAGCCATAACTATCCACAAACAGGTAGCAGTCATCGCTCACCTTCTTGATGCGCTCCCACTTCCTACGTCGCTCGGCTATTGGTCGCACGTCCTGCTCTGCTGTGTAGTTCTTACTTATCACAGGCTTGGTGCTGTGATACTTCTCTGCTACTTGATCGAATGTATGCATTAGATTCTCCTTAAGTTTTTAGTGTGGTTCACACTAGATCTGAAGTTTTGATGTGTAGCATCTTTCCGCAGTCGGGCACTGCGCGTGGGTTGTCTTGGATGCACCATAGGACAGGGCAGTCCCACTCGCCCCAATCGCCACCCAAGAAGCCATCGGTCAACACGATCACTGCTTGCGCGTCGATCTTGTTTTCTTTGATGTGCTCCACCACACAGTTGATATTGGTGCCACCACCGCCCCTCGGCTTGGTAGCTTTTGCTAGGTTGTCGTAGTCACCCTGCTCGTAAACTTCTTCACGCTCAAGGTAGCTACCCCAGTACAGTATGCGCACGCGCTCTGGCGCTACTGTCTCGACCACACCTACCACCTCGCTCATAAACCCACTAAGCTCCCTGTCACTGAAGCACGACCCAGACGTATCGACAGCGAACACAAGTTCCTCGACTGTCTCGCTGATGCCACTTGGTAAGTACATACCCGCGTGCATATATCTGCGGTTGGGTCTGTTGTACGTTGAGTAGTCATTGCCACTGCATGTCGTAGTCACAAACTCCTGCAGTACATCAAGCCAATAGATCTGCGGTTTCAACAGCGCATCCAGATTGATACCCTGCCCACCTCTGCCAGAGCCACGCATCTTGTTTGCGGCCAGCACACCCTGTCGTATGCCTTGGTCGATCTGCCTGTCTAGCTCCTTCTTCTCTTCCTCGGTAAGCTGCTGGGCACCATCCCAATCGTGGTCATCGAAACCTACAGATGTGTTGTCGTCACCCGTGGGGTTAGAACGTCCTTGTTGGGGAGTTCCTGTTTGAGTACCTACACCCGATCCACCTTGCCCATCTTCAGGAAGTTCGGGTTGTTCGGGCTGCTCGCTAAGGAGTATGTCGAACACCTGCGCTGAGTCCATACCACGGAACCGCTCGTCCACCAGACCTTCATAGTCACCCGATGGCATAACGGCAAACCCGTCATCATTTTCGTCGTTAAGTTCAAGGTTGATAACGTAGTCGCACGCTGCGTTGGCTAGACTGTGATTGATGTCGTGTAAGTTCTTCCACGTTTTCAAGTGTCGGTACAGCTTGTGCCGTACCTCGTGCAAGATCACGTACCGTAGCTCTGCATCCGACAGTGCGTCGATCATCTCGCGGCCATACCGCTCGTCGCGCCCGTTGGTACACGCTGTAGGTATGGTGTCATCCACACTACGTTCGCCGATCAACAGCACCCCTGAGAGTGCTGCGTATTTCGGATTTGAAAAGATCTTAACGACGTTCTTCTCTAGTCGTTGTTCTGCCGTCACTGCTCCAAACATTTGGTTCTCCTATTTCTTGTCTGCTGTGAACATGTAGTTGTTTTCGATGGCCCACTGCCCAAACTTGCCATTGCGTACAATGTCAGTGTGGAATTTGTAGTCGGGGTTCATCGCGCCCTGCACAAACATGGCCTGTGCCTCTTTGCTGAGCCGCCCCATGTAGTCCATCCAAGGGTTGACTAATTCGCGCTCCATCGCACCCAACACCTTGAACACCGTCATACACACCGCGCTCGCACCGTCTGGCACCTTGGCACCCGCTGGATCTTGCTTGATGGATTCGATGGATGGCAGTTGGTTTGCCATAGTCACAAACGCCATAAGATCCAAAGCGCCACGCGCACCGATGGCACCGATCAACGCTGCGTGTAGTGCGTGCTCGCTCATGTTGACGCCCTTGGTCAGGATCTTGGACGCCGTGTGCAGCGACCTTGGTGTGATAAACGCCGCACGTTCTTCGCGTGGGTGGAAGATGTACGGGTTGTCCGATGGATCTTTAACTTCTTCAAAGCCTTGGAAGATGTGTGGGTACTCCTTGGCGAAACCCATGACGCTAGGATTTAGTCCATTCGGGATCGCAAAGTCTACCAGCCACTCTTCTGCCGTTGGCTTGCGTGCCAACAGAGTAGACACACGGTTGCGTTGATGTGGTTCTAGCTTGTCGCCCACGTTCTCTGCACCGAGGTTGGTTGTCGCAAACACGATTGAGTCAGGGTGTAACTCGTAACTGCCTATCTTCCGCTCTAAGATCACACGTAGCAGCGAGTTCTTAACAGCCTTGTTCGCTTTGCCATACTCGTCAAGCATCAGGACAATGGGCTTGTTGATGTGCATACCCAGTTCCTCGTTGGTCAGGTATGTCACATAGCCTGTGCCATCGTCCATCTTGGCGATGTTCGGTATGGTGATGTCACCCAAGTCCTTGGTCGTACAGTCGAAGTAGCACCCCAAGTGTGTTGCGCCTAACTTCTTAATAAGCATCTTGAGAAGCTCCGACTTGCCGGTACCCATGTGCCCTTGGATAAGATAGGTCACGTCCATGCCCGTATCCATCAGGGTATCTACAATGTCGTTCAAGCCGACTGCGTACATTTGTTCTGCTGAGTTCATTTGGTTCTCCTTGTTCCAGCTATTGGTCTAGTGACGGAAGCGCAGACAACACTTCGTCAATTTGTTGTTTAGTAGTTACTCGCAAACTCTCGTTTGTCTTGAGCATGTCTGCTGTCAGGGTTCGCCCTTGTAGGGCTTGGTTGAGTTGCCGCCTAACTTCTCGCATGGTGTTGTCACCACCGAAGTTGAACCGCTCCAGCACGTCGATCATGTCCACCACATTGTTCAACACTGGATCGCCCCACTTCTTGTAGTCGGGATTTTTAGTACTGCTCGTACCAGAATATGCCAGCCTCTCCGACAGCGTAACCAGCTTGCCGGTTAGTTCGCCCATGATGGTCTTTGAGAATCCCTGCATCAGCTTGGTGTGCTGCTGCTTGTAGAAGTCACTGATAACCTCATGGCCCTCGTCCACCACGTCGGTGCGCCAATCGGGTGTGATCTGCTGGATCTCAAAGTCGATGTAGAACATCTTACGAAGCTCGTCCTTGGGCGGGTAATCGTCAGGGTTGAACAGACTGTCCACGCTACCCTGTAGCCGTACCTGCTCATCAACTACCGCATCATCGTAATCGACCCACACAAACTGATCTGCTGCACGTTCAAAGTCGTTCTTGATCGCAGTCATGGTTGTGATGAATGGCGGTATGTCTTGGTTGGGCATTGCACCCCCACCTTTTACCCACGGTTTAGTCGCACGGTAGTACGTGTTACGCGCTAGGCCACTGAGTCGCTTGGCCTCGAGGAAAGACTTGCAGTTGGGCAGTAGTATCTTACCGCCGAACACACCTTCGGTAGCCAGACCGTTGGCTTGTCTGATCTGCGCTGTGGCTTTGAGGTCACGCCGTTGGTTGTTCCACACGCCTGTATGAAACGTTACGACTGCTGCCGCTTCACGCATGGTGGGCGCACTGACTGTCGAGGACTGTATGTCCTGTAATTCAGTGTAATCCACACTAACTTCTTTATCAGGAACACCTTCATCTTTGGGCGCGAAAGGTACCTCTTCCGCAAACGGGAATACCGTCTGCTCTTCTTCGTTGATCTTACTCAACTCTTCATGCTCGTCCATTGCTGGCTCCTCGGTTATTAAGTTTCCAAACTCGGTTATCATTTGCGATTCTCCAATTGCAAAAAGAAATAAACGACTGAGAAAGTCACAGTCGCGGTGAAACACACCCAGAAGGTTGCTGCGTGTGTATGGCTTACAGGCACGGCGATGTCCTCGACCACACCCAGTAATGCTATGTAGGTCATAAGACCTGAGAAGAGGGCGATGCCCCCTGTTACTTTTTCTAGTTCCTTCATAACTACTTCTCCCCCCAAATAAGCTGCTCTGTTACGCTCGCTATGCGGTCAAGTTTGGCCTCAACGACGTGGGGCTTACCCTTAGCGAGTGCTGTCAAAGAGACCTTGGCCTCTTCATGGATGTCGTTTAGCGCACGACGGTACTTGGCATGAATTGCCGATACCTCAAACTTGTGATGTATGCGTTCATGCCGCTTCGCTTCATCCACCAAACTTCTTTCTAGTTCCTTCATAACTACTTCCCAATGTATTGAATGTCAGACGCGGGTATCACTTGATACGCGCCCTTGTTGTAGGCAGGTGCCACAGTGAATGTGGACTGCTCAGTTTTAGTACGGGCTGTACTAGATTCGGCTGTCGGGGATGACAGCTTGCGCGATGGATACACCTCACGATGTTCGACCATGCGCTCTTGCCCAAGTGTGGGCTGCACAGAGAGTGCGCGGAACGGACGTGCGGGACGCCGTGGCTTGCGGATTGGTTTGTATCTTCTCAAGACTGAAAACCTCCAAAGTAAAAATTTTGAATTGTCGAATTGCCCTACTATTATAACATGTTACACAGGTAATGTCAAGTGATGTCAGATTGTGTTATTTGGGAGTAAGTAACGTAATGTACTGTAATGTACTGTAATGTTCCTAAATTGTTCTTACAGGTGGGTGCGCAAGTACTTGATATATAAGTAATGTTCTAATGTAGTAGAAATTTTGGAAAATTTAGGGGCTGTGAAGGGTGAGAAAAAAGAGGGTGGAATCGCTTGTAGAGGGGGAGAAAATAAAATTTTTCCAAAATGTCGCCATACTTTTCTACTACATTAGAACATTACAAAAAAATTATTTATATATATACAATAAATTAGTTTAGTTAATACTAGATACCACCAGATACAACTGGATGATACGTTTGTAATGTTCGTTTTTGGCTAAAAATTTGCGAACATTATAAGAACATTGCAAGAACATTAGGGCTTTTTTGCGAACATTAGGACGCGACGCAACTTTCATCACTGGTTTCAAAGAATTAGTCTGTTCCGTACTAAATTCTTACAGTGCAACACACGTTGAGTTTCTACGACCCAAGCGCGACAGTGGGACGCGGCGCAACATTTATCACTGGTTTCAAAAAGAAACCAAAAAAAAGGCCCCGCCGAGGCGGAGCCGAATGGATGGCCCCCGAAGGGGCCGGTCGGTTTAGCTGTCGTCGGACTCTTCACCATACTTGGCTAGTTCATCTTCGATCTGGCGTAGGTATGATGCGATCTTCATCATGCCACCATCTTGGAAGTCGTCGCGGTATTTTTCCGCGCCTTCTTCGGGCTGCACAATTTTTTGGAATGCCGCTACTGCTTTTACCGATGCATCAACCGCGCTGGGTAATGGTGGGTTTATCTGCAATTGCTCTTCCTCTGTAAGATCCTCGCCCGCATCCTGCTTGGCTTGGATTGCTAGCACGGCGGCATCGCGCTCGGCAGTAGTCAATCGGCTGATTAGCCTGTTGAATTTACCGTTCCAGATTGCGCGGGTATCCGATAGCGTGGCGGCTTGGGTACTGCTTAGCGCCTTCTTCGCCTTGGGTAGACTACCCTTCGCGTCACGATACGCTCGGGCTATAGTCGGTGTCGTTACCGATCCGACATAAGTGCAGAAGATGTCGAGCCGCCATTCCGCGAAGATGCCGCCATGCTTGGATGCATACCCAGCGGACAATCGTTCCACGGTTATGCGGTCGGATTCTGGCGCGTCGGCATTGTGCGCGGCAATCGCCTCATCCAATGAGCGCTCGGCTTTCGCGTCGGCCTTGCCAGCCTTGCCATCGGCAATGATTGCTTCGCGGATGGACTCAGGTAATGGTGGTAAATTGTGATTAAAATCAGTCATTTTTTTCGTTCCAAGTAGTTTTAGTTAATGTCGATTAATTCGACCTAATTTAGTTTAATGATATTTAGTTAAAAGTCAATTCTAGTCCAGACCAGACTAGAAACGGCGCATCGCAGACCCTACCCTACCCCTATAGGCCGCTGTCTAGCACCGGAGTCCCATGCGCGTATGTATTACTAATTCCCACGAATAAATCGGTTTTCCACCAATTCCGAGACCCCACCCCCCTCTATATAGGAACACCCCCCTATAGGAGTCCCAACCTCCTGATTGTAAAAAATTTTTTGTTGTGTATATTCAGCGCAACGGCTCAACGCCAGCGAACAATTTATGACCTTGCATATAGAACCTGAGATCGGTGTACCTATAGATGCTGATACTCCCTATGAAGATCTTAGGGAGCGTGCCGAAGCAGCGTGCAATACCGCAGAAGAACTAGCGGAGCACGGGTTGGATATAGAGCCAACGAGGGAAGATAAGGATGTAGCGGCAAAACTAGCCGCTGCGTATGCAGATGACCCCGAAACAACGTCCAAAAAAGTAACAACTAAGCGTGCAGCTACTCTAACCCCTGCATCTCTTGTACTTACTAACCACATACTCAACGAGTTCGGCCACTCTGTAGCGGAAAGCGCTACTCAGATACGGCACCTAGTCACAAATAAGCTACTGCTGGAGTCTGAGAACGACGACCCGCGCATACGCATACGTGCATTAGAGTTACTGGGTAAGATTTCAGACGTGGGATTGTTTGCTGAGAAGTCAGAAGTTACAATAACGCATCAGTCAACTGACGACCTACGCGCAAAGCTACGGTCTAAATTAGAAAAACTGGTCAACCCTGAAGACGATATTGAAGATGCTGTTGTCATAGACACCTCACCTATAGATGTCGAAGCAGAAATAGCGGGGTTAGACGACGAGTACGATGACTGAAGCTGTCTTCGATTTTACTGAAGAGGAGATCCAGCAGATGCTGGATAACTTGGATGTATATACGCCAGAAGAAGTAGCTGAGATAGATCGACTTGTTGACGAGTTAGATGCACGTAGGCGCAACCAAGCAGCCTACGATGACCTAATAGAGTTCTGCAAACGTATGCAGCCCGACTTTATTGTCGGTAAACACCACAGAATACTAGCCGACATGCTCATGGATATTGAGCAAGGTAACAAAGATCGTATATGCGTGAACATTCCCCCTCGACATGGGAAGTCAAACCTCGTGTCTATCATGTACCCAGCGTGGTTTTTAGGGAGAAACCCGAACAAGAAGGTGATGATGGTGTCCCACACCACCGATCTAGCGGTAGATTTTGGTCGGAAGGTGCGAAATCTGATTGCAACGGACGAGTATGCGACGATATTCCCCACTGTGAAGCTAGCGGTAGACTCAAAATCGGCTGGACGTTGGAACACAAGCGTTGGCGGAGAGTATTACGCCTGTGGAATTGGCTCATCCATCGCCGGACGGGGCGCGGACTTGCTTTTAGTGGACGATCCGCACTCAGAACAGGACGTAATCAACGGTAATTTCGAGGTTTTTGCCAAAGCATACGATTGGTTCACGTTTGGAGCGCGTACTCGTCTCATGCCGGGGGGTCGTGTAGCCATAATTCAGACCAGATGGCACATGGATGACCTAACTGGGCGCGTAACCAAGGATATGGGGCAGAATGAGCGGGCAGATCAGTATGAAATCGTAGAATTTCCTGCAATTTTGGACATAGAGGACGAAGAAACGGGCGAGATAGTGGAGAAACCGCTGTGGCCTGAGTTTTTTGACCTAGAAGCACTGCTGCGTACCAAGGCATCCATGCCTACATTCCAGTGGAACGCGCAATACCAGCAAGAACCTACCGCAGAAGAAGCCGCATTGGTCAAACGCGAGTGGTGGCAGATATGGGATCAGGATAACCCGCCCAGTTGTGAGTACATAATCATGTCACTGGACGCCGCAGCCGAGACCCACAACCGTGCGGACTACACAGCGCTTACTACGTGGGGTGTGTTTATGAATGAAGACGTAGATGCGTACAATATAGTGCTGCTCAACAGTATAAAGAAGCGCCTAGAGTTCCCAGATCTGAAAGACATGGCTATGGAAGAGTACATGGAGTGGGAGCCAGACGCATTCATAGTGGAGAAGAAGTCAGCAGGTACGGCGCTGTATCAGGAGATGCGTCGTATGGGCTTACCCGTGTCTGAATACACACCACACAGAGGGTCAGGTGACAAACTGGCACGATTAAACTCAGTAGCGGATATTGTAGCAAGTGGTATATGCTGGGTGCCTCCTACGAGGTGGGCAGAAGAAGTAATTGAAGAAATCGCTGGATTCCCATTTATGAGCCACGATGACTTGGTTGACTCCACGGTCATGGCGCTTATGCGTTTTAGACAGGGAGGGTTCATACGCCTACCGACAGACGAGCCTGAAGAGCAGCGATATTTTAAGTCGCGTAGAGGTGGGTATTACTAATGGCTATAATTCAAGAACTAAAAGACCACATCGCTAAAGGGTCTCCTGAGTCTAAACCCGTGCTTACTAAGGCAGCGAATAAGATGTCTGAAGCACAACAGAGGGATTTTTTGGCTTCTTTGCGGGGGGCCGACGCAGAGTTCCAGATGGAAGTAGCGCCTTATATGCCGAAAGGTTCAACGATTGACCCTTCACGAGCCAGACTAAAAGCATTCCCTAAAGAAGCGGGTATAGGCCCGAAAGGGCTTACATCAATGGGTATTTCAACCAAAGGTGTTACAGACCCCGAACGACTTAAAGAAAGATTTGAGGGGTATGAGATACAATATGAGCCTGACACAGTAACCGCCCTAGAAGCGGCAAATGCAAACCCACGTGTTTTTTCACATGAGTATAGGCATTTTGAGGGTACAGACGCCGATATGGAACTGTTAAACAGAGTTCAAGATGTTATGGCGTCCCAAAATAAAAAAGACTTAGCTAAAAGCACGCGCTTGTTAGCCGGATATGCATACAGTATGGCAACGGCTAATAGGTTCCGGGGAAGTGATGAAGATGATGAGACCGAGAAACTAGACATTAAACCGTACCGAGATGCTTACAATGCGACTATTGACGGTACAGAAGAAGATATAGCTAGAAGCGCACAAGAGCTTTTAGCTAGTCCTTTAGTATCTAAGTTTATGGGCTTTAGGAGCTTTCAGAGAATGCTACCTAGAGTAGCCGTTGGGCCGTATTTTAAGAAGAATGTTGAAATGCCAGAAGGGTACCGCGCAGGCGGACGCACAAGACTAATTTGAGGACTGACTGATGGCTATTGAGAAAGGATTGTATTCTGCCCCGTTGGGTATGGAGCAGGAGGTTGGGGCCGAAGCAGATCTGGAGATTGAGATTGTAGACCCAGAGATGGTGACTCTGGACGATGGCTCCGTTGAGATAACTATAATACCTGATGCCGACATGGGCGATATGGTGGCCTTTGGCGACAACCTAGCTGAAGTTCTGGATGACAGTGTGCTAAACAAGGTGTCTGACGAGCTTATCGGTGCGGTAGATGCTGATACACACAGTCGCAAAGATTGGGCGGATAGCTTCGTTAAAGGTCTTGATGTCCTTGGCTTTAAGTATGAAGAGCGCAACGAGCCGTGGGAAGGCGCGTGTGGTGTGTACTCCACAGTCCTAGCTGAAGCAGCCATACGGTTCCAAGCGGAAACTATGTCTGAGACGTTCCCTGCCGCTGGCCCTGTACGTGTAAAGATCCTTGGTGAAGAGACTAAGGACAAGGATGAAGCTGCGCAGCGCGTAAAAGCCGATATGAACTATGAACTCACCGAGCGCATGGTGGAGTACAGGCCCGAGCACGAACGCCTGTTATATAGCCTTGGCTTGGCTGGTAGTGCGTTCAAGAAGGTTTATTTTGACCCAAACATCGGTAGGCAGGTCGCACTATATATTCCAGCCGAAGATGTGGTCGTGCCATACGGTGCGTCTAATATAGAGAGTGCAGAGCGTGTTACGCACATCATGCGTAAGACCAAGAACGAGCTTAGGAAGTTACAGGCGTCTGGGTTTTACAGAGACGTAGAGCTAGGAAGCCCGCAGCCTTACCACACTGATATAGAAGAGCGTAAAGCTGAAGAGGGTGGCTATTCCATAACAGACGACGATAGGTATGCCATCTACGAGATTCATGCCGACATTATTATAGAAGGTGTCGATGAGGATGATGAGGAGATCGCTAAGCCTTACGTCGTAACTATTGAGCGTGGGACAGGTGAGATACTAGCCATACGCCGTAACTGGAACGAAGAAGATCCACTGATGCTCAAGCGTCAGCACTTCGTACACTACGCATACGTGCCGGGATTTGGGTTCTACGGGTTAGGTCTGATCCATATAATAGGGGGGTACGCTAAGGCGGGCACCTCCATCATACGACAGCTTGTAGACGCTGGTACGCTGTCTAACTTGCCCGGAGGTCTGAAGTCTCGCGGGTTACGCATAAAGGGCGATGACGTACCGATAGAGCCGGGAGAGTTTAAGGATGTAGATGTGCCGTCAGGCAGCATCCGTGACAACATCATGCCGCTCCCATACAAGGAGCCAAGCCAGACCCTGCTCGCACTATTAGATAAGATTACGCAGGAAGGCCGTAGGCTGGGTGCCATTAGCGACATGAATATTTCGGACATGTCAGCAAACGCCCCTGTGGGCACCACTCTGGCGCTCTTAGAGCGTACCTTGAAGCCGATGGCTGCGGTACAGGCGCGTGTTCACTACTCCATGAAGCAGGAGTTTAAGCTACTCAAGGCGATCATGGCCGAGTATGCCCCTGCTGAGTATGCGTATGAGCCGATACGTGGAGAGGTAACCGCTCGCCAGATGGACTACATGATGGTGGACGTGATCCCTGTCAGTGATCCAAATAGTTCTACGATGGCTCAGCGTGTGGTTCAGTATCAGGCAGTGTTGCAGATGTCACAGTCTGCACCTCAGATATACGACCTACCACAGCTACATCGGCAGATGATTGAAGTGTTGGGTATTAAGAACGCAGATAAGCTGGTGCCGACAGAAGACGACGCCAAGCCTACTGATCCTATAAGTGAGAATATGGCCGCGCTGAACGGTAAGCCGCTGAAAGCGTTTATATATCAAGACCACGAAGCGCATATCGCAACGCACACGGCGTTTATGCAAGACCCAATGATTGCTCAGATGTTAGGGCAGAACCCACAAGCGCAGCGAATCATGGCGTCTTTACAGGCGCACATCGCAGAACACACCGGCTTCTTGTACCGCAAGCAGATGGAGGAGAAGTTAGGCGCACCGCTACCCGCACCGAATGCAGAACTGTCAGAAGAGGTAGAGTTGAATCTGGCTCGTTTGGCGGCACAGGCAGGGCAGCAGATCACACAGGCGCGTCAGCAACAACAGGCGCAACAGCAAGCGCAACAGCAAGCTCAAGATCCGCTTATACAGTTAAAGCAAGCAGAACTGCAGGTCAAGCAGCAAGAAGTGCAGCGTAAGATGCAGAAGGATCAGACCGATGCGCAGTTGCAAGCTGCTGAATTACAAAGAAAAACTAAGAAAGACCAAGCGGACGCGATGATCGACGCAGAGCAGTTGAAGATAGAACAACAAGAAATGCAGATCGACGCTAGAAAGGCTGGGGTCAAGATGGCCGCAGAACGCCGTAGAGATAACGCTAAGGCAGACTTAGACGTTATAAAAGCAATACAAGAAAATAGGGACAAGGAGAGATAGTGGCGAAAACCGTCTTAGACGTGCTTAAAGAAAAAATCGAAGGCGATAAGTCTTCAGCAATAGAATTTCTTACTGCAGGGGGAGCTAAAGACTTCGCCATGTATAAGGAAACCACAGGTTTGGTTCGGGGTCTCGAAACCTGTTTGCAATATATAGAAGACCTCTCGCGCAATTTGGAGTACGAAGATGAGTGATGTTGCACAGGCAACCGTTACTGAAGAAGAGTTTGAAGCACAATTACCTACGCCTGTGGGCTATAGGATATTGATTGCTATGCCACACGTCGAAGAGACCTTTGATGGCAGTGAACTACTTAAGTCTGTTACCACAAAGAACCACGAACAAGTCATGTCGATTATCGGGCTTGTGTTAGATATGGGCGACCAAGCCTACTCTGACGCAGACCGATTCCCAGATGGCCCGTGGTGTAAGCAAGGGGACTACGTGATGTTCCGTGCTAATACGGGTACTAGGTTTTCAATAGATGGCAATGAGTATCGTCTAATGAATGATGATTCTATTGAAGCTGTTGTACCAGATCCTCGTGGTATTCAAAGAGTTTAAGGAGTAGATCATGCCGTTTCAAAAAGTAGAGTACGAGTTCCCTGAAGATGGTAGTGTCGAAACCACTGATATAGAAGTGGAGAGTTCCGATGCAATGGAAATCGACTTGTCAGGAAAAAAGACCGCCGACGACTATGCAGATACTTCTAACAAATCTGAAGTGGAGACTGCAGCGGCGGAAGAAGATATTGAGATCGAAGTTGTCGATGATACCCCGAAAGCTGATAGGAACCGTAAGCCTTCTGAGCCACCAAGTGATGTTACAGATGAAGAGTTGGAGGAGTACTCTAAGAAGGTACAGAACCGACTCAAGCATTTTAGCAAGAGCTACCATGATGAGCGACGGGCGAAAGAGGCAGCAGAACGAGAGCGACAAGAGCTAGAGCGGCTAGCTCAACGTCTTGTTGACGAGAACAGGGAGCTAAAGGGTACTGTAAATAAGAACCAAGAGATCTTATTAGAGCAGGCCAAGAAAAACACAGAGGCTGAACTAGCGGCTGCTAAGCAGGCGTATGCTGAAGCCTACGAAGCAGGGGACGCAGATCGTGTCGTAGACGCACAAGAAGCGTTAACCACTGCGAAAATACGCTCTGATAAGTTAGATAACTTTGAAGTGGAGCCTTTACAAGAAGAAGAAACTCCGGTACAAGTCACTCCAGAACCCCTTGATGAACGGGCTGCGGAATGGGTAAAAGACAATCCTTGGTTTACACAAGACGTAGGTATGAGGCAAGTTGCCTTAACCGTTCACGACAGGTTAATAAAATCCGGGGTTAGCCCCAAATCGGATGAATACTACGAGACAATTGATGCTCGTATGCGAAAAGTATTTCCCGAGGAGTTTGAAGACTCCGTGGATCTTGAGGAGGGAAAACCGAAACGTCAGTCTAATGTGGTTGCACCCGCTACGCGGAGCACAGGCCCTAAGAAGGTCACACTAAACGCAACCCAAATAGCATTAACTAAACGTCTAGGTATAACTCCCCAAGAATACGCCAAACAAATGGCTGCATTAGAACGAGGAAATTGATAATGGCTGAGAATAGGATCAAGAGAGACAACGACACCCGCGAAACTAAGTCTCGTAAGAGACATTGGGTTAAGCCGGACGTTCTGCCCAGTATTGAGGTGGAAGCTGGCTATGAGACACGTTGGGTACGTATTTCTACTCTTGGAGTAACAGACGCCAGCAACGTCTCCTCAAAACTACGTGAAGGTTGGGAGCCTGTAAAAGCAGAAGACTACCCAGAGATACTGTCTGATAACAATGAAAGGTTTGAAGGCAACATAACTCAGGGCGGGCTACTTCTTTGTAAAGCTCCAGAAGAAATGGTTAAGGAGCGTAATGAGTATTACGAACACCAAACCAAATCACAGATGCAATCTGTAGACAACAACCTCATGCGCGAAAACGACCCTCGTATGCCTTTATTCAACGAGCGCACCACAAAAGTTACCAGCTTTGGTAAAGGTAATTAAATTTTTTGTTAAGAGGTTAACATCATGGCTTATCCAACAGTCGATGCCCCCTATGGGCTAAAGCCGGTAAAGCTGCTTAGTGGTGTTCCATACGTAGGTACTACTCG
>Ga0181563_10000440_pt1 | contig 39105 bp, 44 predicted proteins | sample 011ome_25_FD_133759 | JGI IMG/M metagenome (GOLD analysis project Ga0181563, IMG submission 133759) | Coastal salt marsh microbial communities from the Groves Creek Marsh, Skidaway Island, Georgia - 011512CT metaG (megahit assembly) | ecosystem: Environmental > Aquatic > Marine > Intertidal...
GACCTGCCTGTTCTTACTATTAAAGACTACAAGCAAAACAGAAAAGCCAACTCCGCAAAGATTATTAAGGATGGCGAAGTTGTTTGTAAGGTCGTGTATTCACCTGACAAGCCTTTGTCTTGCGGAGCTAAGGTTTGGATTGAAACAGATTTGGAGGTAGAAGATGAGTTCTGAAGAAGATGATTACGACACCTTGATACAAGCCGATGGTTTTGATTTAGCAATCATCGGGGTGGCTGAACGCATAGGTAACAAGCCATGCCTTGCTTATTCTTATGAGCAGTGTGTGGACATACTAATGCAGCAAGCTGAAATGGACTATGAGATGGCTGTGGAGTACATGGATTTTAACGTGTGCGGTGCTTATGTAGGCGAGCAAACACCCATCTTTATACATAAGTGGGAGGAGTATAATGCCTAGTTATATATTCGACCTAGAGACTGACGGTCTTCTCGATGATGTCACTAAGATACATTGTTTAGTTATCAAGGACATCGACACAGGGCAATCCCTTGGATACACAGGTAGAGGTATCTGGACTGAGGGCATCCCTAAGTTAGAGAAGGCCGACATGATTATCGGTCATAACATTATTAAGTACGACATCCCTGTTCTAAAGAAGCTAGGTACTTTCAATCCGAAAGGAGAAGTGTTTGATACCTTGGTTTGCACTAGGCTCATCTGGGCTGACATCAAGCAAGCCGACTTCACCAGAACAGACTTTCCTAGAAAGCTAATAGGAAGCCATAGCCTAGCTGCATGGGGTCACCGCTTAGGTAATTACAAGGGTGACTACGATGGTGGTTGGGAAGAATACTCTGATGAGATGTTGGAGTACTGCTTTCAGGATGTTGAGGTCACTTACACGCTATATGAAAAGATAGCTGTCAAAAATTATTCACGACAAGCCTTAGAATTAGAACATGAAGTTGCAGAAATTATACATGAACAGGAAGTTGCTGGCTTTGCCTTTGACACAGAGAGTGCTGCTAAGTTATATGCGAAACTATCAGCAAGAAAACTGGAACTGGAGACTGAGCTTAAAGAAACATTCCCTGACTGGGAGGTAAGAACTCCGTTCACCCCCAAGGTCAACAACAAGAAGCTAGGGTATGAGAAAGGTGTACCCACCTACAAAGTTAAGACAGTCCAGTTTAACCCAGGTAGCAGAGACCATGTAGCTGACAGACTGAAGACACTCAGGGGCTGGAAGCCTACCGACTTTACTAATGACGGTAAGCCTAAAGTTGACGAGATGACTTTATCTAAGTTGCCTTATCCAGAGGCAAAGATACTGGTTGAATACTACACCCTCATAAAGAGGTTGGGGCAACTAGGTGATGGAAGCCAAGCATGGCTCAAGGTAGAGCGAGGGGGGCGTATCCACGGGTCTTGTAATACGAACGGAGCCGTCACAGGGAGAGCGACACACGCATACCCTAACGTGGCACAGGTTCCGTCCTGTGGTGCGCCCTATGGCAGAGAATGTAGAGAACTATTCACAGTACCTAAAGGCATGAAGCTAGTAGGTGTCGATGTGTCTGGCCTAGAGCTTAGATGTTTAGCTCATTACATGGCTAGGTATGACGGTGGTGCTTACGGTGAGGTAGTAGTGAATGGTGATATACACACAGCAAACCAAGAAGCAGCAGGTTTAGCTGAACGCTCACAAGCTAAGACATTTATCTATGGGTTTCTCTATGGAGCAGGTGTAGGAAAGCTAGGTGAGATTGTAGGTAAGGGAGCAAAGGAAGGTACTGTCTTGAAAAAGAGATTCCTAGCAAAGCTCCCTGCATTAGCCACGCTTATTGAGAGGGTTCAGAAAGCAGCAGAAAGAGGATACATAGTAGGACTGGATGGCAGACACTTGAAGGTAAGGTCACCTCACTCAGCACTTAATGTATTACTACAGTCTGCGGGTGCTTTGATATGTAAGCAGTGGATGGTTGAGTTTAACTACGCATTGATAGAACAAGGATTGAGAGAGTCATGCCAGCAAGTAGCATGGGTGCATGATGAAATACAGCTAGAGACAAGGGAAGACATGGCAGATGAAATTGGAAAACTCGCAGTTGAATGTATCAAACGAGCAGGAGATGCCTTCAGCATCCGATGCCCCCTCGATGGAGAATACAACATCGGAGACAACTGGGCTGAGACCCACTAAGAAGAACAGGAAGAAGTTTGATTTAGATTTAGCATACGGTCAGATGCACGAAGACAGAGTGCTAGAAATGCTACAAGGTAAGAAGGTTGAAGTTAAAACAGAGAGAGGTATGTGGACTAAGACAGGAAACATAGCAATCGAGTTTGAATCTTATGGTAAACCATCAGGCATCAATGCAACGGAAGCTGACTACTGGTTTCATAACTTAGCAGTTGGTGATGATGTTTACTGTACCTTGGTCTTTGAAGTAGAGAACTTGAAGAAGATTGTAGAGAAACTAGACAACCATCGCATTGTTAAAGGCGGTGACCACTGGGCATCTAAGATGTACCTCGTCAACCTTTCTAAGTTATTCTCAACTGACACGCTAAAAATTTATAAACAGCTATCCACGGAGGCAACTAATGAAGAGAACACTACTGATTGATGGAGACATAGTAGCCTATCGCTACTCCAGTACAGTAGAGCAAGAGGTGGACTGGGGTGACGATGTCTGGTCGCTCTGGTCTGACGCTAAGGAAGCCAAGCAGTTAATCCTACAGTACCTTGACCACTTGGTTGAGGCTACCGCAGCAGATGACTTTGTATTTACATTTTCTGACAAGGATAACTTCAGGAAGGCTATCTACCCTGACTATAAACATAATAGGAAAGGGAAGCGTAAGCCCACTTGCTATAAGGGAGTAAAGACTTGGCTTGAGTCTGAGTATGAATCTATCGAGATGCCTGGGTTAGAAGGTGACGATGTGATGGGCATACTTGCTACGTCTGGAAAGTACGAAGAGACAGTCATTGTTTCTGAAGACAAGGACATGAAGACAATCCCAGGTTTGTTATGGAGAGCCGCAGAGATGGAAGAAATATCTGAGGAATATGCAGATTACTACCATCTATATCAAACCCTAGTGGGTGATGCCACTGATGGCTACAAAGGTTGTAAAGGTATTGGTGACAAGAGAGCCACTGACATCCTGAGCAAAGACCCTACATGGGAAGCCGTAGTCAAAGCCTATGAAAAGGCTGGTCAAACTGAAGAGGAAGCCTTGGTACAAGCTAGGTTAGCTAGAATACTAAGAGCATCTGATTACAACACACAAACAAAGGAACCAATATTATGGACTCCATAGATGATATGACACCCCAAGAGTGGGACAAAGTAACAAGCGATTGGAAAGAAACAGCAGCAAACGCAGCTAAGAATGTGTCCCCAATCAAGCAAGACTTTCAACCTGTAAAGAAGTTCAAGTTACCTAAAGATGCACAGACTAGGAAAACTATCCCAGCTTACACAGGTTTTGTTAAGTATTTCCCTAGAGCAATTACAGAGGTAGCAAGAGTCTCTATGATTGGTGGTATTCAACATGGGCAGACCCCTGAAACTTTACATTGGGACAGGGCTAAATCAGGCGATGAGTTAGATGCCATGATGCGACACGTTATTGATGAAGACTGGGCGCAGGTAGCTTGGCGAGCTATGGCTAACCTAGAAAAGTTCTTAGAACGCGAAGAAGACAATTAATACCCACCATATAAGAGGACTTGAAATGTCAACAAACAAACAAATTGAAAGTTTACCCGTCAGTGTTGATGAGACACTAGCTATGCTAGACCAAGTGTTTCCTGAACTGTCTGCTCGATTAGAGTGGTCAGAGAAAGAAATATGGTTTAGAGCAGGACAAAGGTCTGTAATCAACTGGCTGTTAGAGTTGAAAAGACGGGAAGAAGACCCTAACTAAACCAGAGGATTTTACCATGTGTGACCCCATATCATTAGCTATTATTGGCAGTACTGTTGTAAGCGCAGGTATTGCAGACCATCAAGGAAGTAAGCAGCGCGAGCAGATGAGAAAGCAAGCTGAAGAGGCAGAACGTCAGAGAAAAGAACAGCAAGCTAAGTTTGATGCAGAGAGTGCTGCGGCTAGAGCAACCCCTACGCTTTTACGTAACGCAACCCAGAAAAGCGGTACCAAGCGTTTAGCTTCACTAAAGGTTAAGAAAAGCGGTGGCATGGGTACTGGGTATAACTCTGTAGGCACAGGTGGCTCAACATCCACGGGACTAAACATACCTAAATAATAGGAATAAGTTATGAATGAGATTACTTCCTGCGCCAAGCGTTACCACAAACTAGCAGCAGACAGGGAGATTTATCTTGATAGAGCTAGAGAGTGTGCTGAATTAACACTCCCTTCTTTGATAACTCCTGAAGGCTTTAGCTCCGCTACTGACCTTTACCAACCGTTTCAAAGCATTGGGGCTAGAGGTGTCAACAACTTAGCCTCTAAGCTAATGCTATTACTTCTCCCACCTAACTCGCCTTTCTTCCGTTTAGCAATGGATAGTAAAACCAAAGCTGAACTAGATGGTGAAGGTGAGTTACGAGCAGAGATTGAACAGGGTCTTGCTGGTATCGAAAGAGAAGTGATGGGTGAGATAGAGAACAGAGCCTTACGGGTAAACTTCTTTGAAGCACTTAAGCACTTGATTGTAAGCGGTAATGTATTAGTACACCTTCCAAAGAAAGGAGGACTGCGTGTCTTCCCTATGTCGAGCTTTGTTGTAAAACGTGCGCCTGACGGGGAGTTACTAGAAGTAGTATTAGAAGAGTCTGTGTCACCCAGAGCATTGCCAGAAGGTATAGAAGGTATTGACTACACAGGTGATGAAGACCTTAAGTTATACACAAAAGTATACAGAGTAAACTCTGATATATACGAAGTTTATCAAGAAGTTGAAGGGCATGTAGTCCCAGGTTCTGAGGGTAGATATAAGAAAGACCTCATGCCTTGGCTTGCCTTACGTATGGTACACCTTGATGGCGAAGACTATGGTCGCTCTTTCGTGGAAGAGTATCTAGGAGACCTGAAGTCCCTTGAGGGATTGACGGAAGCATTGGTTAGCTCCGCAGCAGCTAGTGCTAAACTAGTGTTTATGGTGCGCCCTAACGCAAGTGTCCGAAGAACTGACCTAGCCAAAGCAGATAACGGTGATGTAATACTAGGTGACCCTAACGATGTTAGTGTACTACAGACAGAGAAGTACCCTGACATGCGTGTGGTACTTGATACCGTTCAACGAATTGAAGAAAGACTTTCCTATGCGTTTCTTTTGAACACAGCGATTCAGCGCAATGCTGAGAGAGTAACTGCTGAAGAGATACGCTTTATGGCTCAAGAGTTAGAATCCGCATTAGGTGGTGTCTACTCTGTTCTGAGTCAAGAAATGCAACTACCTCTCGTCAACATACTGATGAAGAGAATGTCTGCAACTAAGAAGATTCCTAAGCTACCTAAAGGTACTGTCACCCCAGTTATTGTTACTGGTGTGGAAGCACTTGGCAGAGGAAACGACTTAAATAAACTACGCACTTATATCACTGACCTTGTGTCATTAGCTCAGGTTTCTCCTGAGACAATACAACGTGTCAACTTCGGTGACCTAGTAACTCGATTAGCTACTGGTCATGGGATAGATACGATAGGTCTGATTAAGACTGAACAGGAACTACAAGCTGAGATGGAAGCTCAACAACAAGCTATGCAGGAGCAGATGCAACAACAGACTATGCAAGATGTAGCCAGCAAAGCTATACCAGAAGTTGTGAAGGCTAATATACAGCAACAATAGGTACAATAAATAATGGCAACAACACCCAAAATGACTTTAAAGAAAGATAACCCGAAGGATGCAACACCTAAGAAAGAAAAGAAGGTTGAGTATCCTAAGTGGCCTGGAATGGAAGCTGCTGAATTAGGCGTGAAGTATCAGAACGCTAGAGGCAATATTATTCAGCGAGGGAAAAGCTAATGGTTGAACAAGTACAGGTAGAAGGAAATGTTACAGGCTCTGAAGCTCCAGTGGAGCAACCTCAAGAAGCTCGTCCAGAGTGGTTACCAGAAAAGTTTAAGTCTGGTGAAGACCTCTCTAAAGCGTATAGCGAACTGGAAAAGCAATACACTCAGTCTCGTCAAGAAGCAGCTACAGCTAAAGAAACAGAAGCTAGTAATGAAGTATCGTCAGACCAAACTGAAAGTGCTTCAGAAGCTAGAGAAGCTGTAGAAAACGCAGGGCTAGACTTTGATTCAATGCAAACGGAATTTGCAGAGAACGGTGAACTCTCTGAGGACACCTACAAAGACCTTGAAAGCAGGGGCATACCAAAAGAAATGGTAGATGCTTATGTTGATGGGCAAAAAGCTAAGGCTACTGAATACACTAACGAGATATTTGAGTTCGCTGGTGGTGAAGAGTCTTACAAAGGTATGCTCGAATGGGCATCCGACAACATGGCTGATAGTGAGATAGATGCTTTTAATGATGCTATCAGTTCAGGTAACACATCTCAGGCAAGACTAGCTATTGATGGATTAGTATCAAGATACAGGGATAACGGTGGTGCAGAACCTACATTGTTAGGTGGTAAAGCCTCTGCCTCTGTAGATACTTATAATAGCTGGGCGCAGGTTACCAAGGATATGGGAACCACTGAGTATAAGAAAGACCCCGCCTTCAGAGACGCAGTCCAGAAAAAGCTCTCACGAAGCACACTTTAACCAGCCTTTCTAGGCTGTTAATCAATTCAATACATCCCCAAAAAACAGTAAGGCTCACCGAGGTGAACACCCTTTCAAGTGAAGTAAGGATTAGCGAATTATCGGTTATTTAATTTACTAACTTAATTTATTTTAAAGGATATTATTATGGCTAATGCAAGCCCATCAGGAATCGGTCAGGTAAACAATGCAGGTGCATCTGACGCTCTATTCCTAAAACAGTTCTCAGGAGAGGTTCTTACTTCTTTTGAACAAGCTACAGTAACTGCTGACAAGCAAATGGTTCGCACCATTGCTAACGGCAAGTCTGCACAGTTCCCAGTTATGGGTCGTTCAAGCGCAGCGTATCACACGCCTGGTGCTGAAATCACAGGTACAGACATCAACCACAACGAGAAAGTTATTACTATTAATGACCTTCTCCTGTCTAGCCACTTCATCTCTAACATTGAAGAAGCTAAGAACCACTACGATGTGCGTTCAGTTTATTCATCTGAGATGGGTCGTGCGCTTGCTTTCCAAATGGACAAGCACGTTCTACAGACTATGGCTCAGGCTGCTGCTGCATCTGCTAACGTAGGTGACTCAGGTTACGCTTCAGGCACAATCATCACTGACGCTGATTCTAACACTAACGCTGACTCATTGATTGGTTCAATCTTTGATGCTGCTGAAGCACTAGATGACGCATACGTTCCATCTGAAGGTCGTTTTGCCTTCTTGAAGCCAGAGCAATACTACTTGCTTGCTAACGCTTCTAAAGCAATCAATGTTGACTATAGCGGTCAAGGTTCGATTGCAAACGGTAACGTAGTTCAGATTGCTGGTATCAACCTAGTGAAGACTCCACATCTTCCTACAGGTAACATTACTGGTACTGGTGTTGATGCAGGTGGCGCAGGTAGCGCACAAGCTGTCAACGCTGCTAACACTACTGCTCTTATCGCTCACACTTCTGCTGTTGGTACAGTGAAGTTGATGGATTTGGCTGTAGAGTCAGAGTACGACATTCGCAGACAAGGAACTTTAATGGTAGCTAAGTACGCTATGGGCCATGGTGTCCTACGTCCAGAAGCTGCTGTTCAAATCCAGACTGCTTAAAACTTATAGCGGGAGTCCTTAATTGGGCTTCCGCTTTTTTTTACTTTATGAGGACTTATCGTGGCACTACCAACTACAGAACTAGAAGCTGTCAATTTAATGCTATCAGCCATTGGTGAAGCTCCCGTATCTAGTTTGAATGACCCTTCATTACTTGATGCTTCATTGGCTCAGGAAGTCTTAGACCAGACATCTATATCAATTCAGACTAGAGGTTTACATTGCAATACAGATTTGAAACTAAAGCTGACAAGAGACTCATCTACTAACGAGATTAACCTACCTACTAACACAGCAAAGGTAGACTCATCAGATGTATCAGCACATAGAGATGTAGTGCAACGTGGTACTAAACTTTATGACAGAGATAATCATACGTTTGTCTTTGATGAAAACATCACTGTAGACATTGTTTACTTATTAGATTTTGATGACTTACCACAGCACGTTAGACGTTATGTGATGACTAAAGCATCAAGGCGTTTTCAAACACGCTTCATGGGTTCAGAAACACTAGCAGGTTTTACTGCTCAAGATGAACAAGAAGCACTAATAGAATTTGAAAGAACCGAAGCTCAAACTGAAGATACTAATATATTAACAGGGAGCTACGACACTTATAAAATTATAGCTAGAGGCGTACCTCGCAGAACTACAAGGTAATCAATTATGGCATTAGTATCTACTAGCATACCAAACCTATTGAATGGGGTTAGTCAGCAACCTGCTCCTTTACGTCAGGTTACACAGGGAGAAACTCAAACTAATGCCCTGTCATCAGTAATTGATGGATTGATTAAACGCCCACCTACAGAGCATATCCAAGAAATACTAAGTGATGCCACAAGCAACGCTGCTATACATGTAGTGCGTATTAGTGATAATGAAAGACATATCTTTATCGCAAGGAAAGAGCCTACTAATACCAACGCTAATAATGTAGTACTTTATATATTTAAAGATGATGGTACTTCTCTAACTTACACCTATGTTGGGGGGGCTGGTATCCCTGGCAATACAATGCCTAGTTACTTAGAGTGTGAGAATCCATCGGAAGACCTAAAGTTTTTATCCTTTCAAGATGAAGCCCCTCCTACATTTAGTTCAAATTTAAGAATGCTTGGGGTAAGGACTTTAGTATTAAATACAACAAAAACTGTTGCAATGGAACCCACACCAATTCATAGCCCTGTTAGCTTAAGTGCTACAGTGTATAACGACTTTAGTGACTTACCTGACGGCCATCCAGTTAGTAGTGGGGGGACTGGGGTATCACCACTTAACCAGCATTATGAGATTGCAGGGTCACAAAATAACAACTTTGATAGTTACTATGTAAAATGTACAGGAACGGGGCAGTCAACTACTACCTATGAAGAGACTAAAAGGCCAAATTCTTTATTCGACAATAATGTGCAAATGCAAAATAGAATTGATGCTGCCACAATGCCTTTTGAAATATCGGGACATATTAATGTTACTAACCAAACTTTAACGTATAATGTATTTAGCCTCGACCTAGGCGAAAGAACAGTAGGGGATGAGCTTTCTGCGCCTGAACCTTCATTTGTTGGCGCACCCATCACTAACATGTTCTTTTACAAAAACAGACTAGGTTTATTGAGTGGTGAAAATATAGTAATGAGCGCAGTAGGGGATTACTTCAGGTTCTTCCCTAAAACAGTTACAACTGTACTAGATGATGGCCCTATTGATGTTACAGTAGGTAGTGCTAAATCTTCTCCATTAAAACAGGCTGTAACATTTAATGACTCCTTAACAATCTTTTCATCTAATACTCAATTTAAAATAGAAAACACAGGTAACTTAACACCTAGAACTATCTCTGTTGTACCTAGTACTGACTTTGAAAATGACGGGTCTATAACGCCAGTAGGGGCAGGTAACTTCCTTTACTTTGTTTCTAAGAAAGGCAACTTCTCTAGTGTACATGAATATTATATTGAAGAAGATTCTATAACAACAGATGCTTTAGATGTTACTGCACATGTTCCTAAGTATTTACCAAAAAATATTTTTAAGTTAGCAAGCTCTAGTAATGAAAATATACTAGCCGCTTTATCCGCAGAAACACCTAACAAGCTGTATGTTTATAAGTGGTTTAGTGACGGGCAACAAAAACTACAATCTAGTTGGTCTACTTGGGAGTTAGCTCCAGGGGCAACTATACTTGACATTAACATCGTTGAAAGTGAGATGTTCTTAGTTGTTAGTTACTCAGACGGGACAGTCCTTGAGAAAATAGACTTACAATACATTGATGACTCTGAGTTAAATTATTGTGTAAGACTTGACCGTAAAGTAGAGCTTACAGGCACTTATGACTCAAATACAGATACGACTACTTGGACACTCCCTTACACATACTCTGGTGTAATAAAGGCCATTAGGACTAACCAGTGGGCTGCCTACAGAGGGGCTGACATTACGGTAACTAGACCTACTAACACCACAGCAGCTATTTCAGGAGACTACTCAGGTGGCTCATTTATTATGGGCATTCCTTACACAATGACATACGGGTTTTCCCCACAGTATGTGAGAGAGAAAGATGGCGCACAGTCTATACAGTCTGGGCGTTTACAAATGAGAACCATGAGGGTTGCCTTTGAGAACACTGGGTTCTTCAAGATAGAGGTAACTCCTGACCATAGGCAAACCTATGATTATGTGTATTCAGGGGTAACTCTTAACCAAGCAGGTTCAGTTATTGGGGAAGTAGTCCTTAATGACGGTACCTTTAGGTTCCCTCTCCAGTCTAAGAATGACCGTGTAACTATAGAAATTAAATCAGATAGTTTCTTACCCTGCGCTTTCCAGAGTGCTGAGTGGGAAGGATTCTACAACATAAGGTCTCAGAGAATATAATGTTAAGTATTGTAGATGCACTACACCGTGATGCTATTAACTTAGCTCCACGTTTACGTCCTATAGATAAACTTGAAGTAGAGGCTACAGGTAGCACTCCACACAACAGCTTAGTTAAAGCATTTAATTTACCTAAAGCTAAAGTGTATTCAGGTGTTACTGAAGATAAAGATGTAGTTTTTATGTGTGGTGTATCTCAGTGCTTACAAGACCCTAATAACGGTGTGATATGGATGCTTACTTCTGAGTTAGCTAAAGACCATAAAAGAGACATATTAAAACTTAGTAAACCTACAATAGATGATTTATGTAAAGGCTTTAAAAGCGTCTATAACCTTATACATAAAGACAACAAAAGCAGTATTAGATGGCTAGAGTGGTGTGGGTTTGAAGTGTTAAAACATAGAACCTACAACCAAGGTGGAGAAGACTTTTACCTTTTGATAAAGAGGATTGAACAATGAGCGCATTCGCAGCAGGAATGGCGGGCTTACAGTTTGGCTCCCAGGTGGCAGCAGGGTACAGCCAGTTAGAGATGCAGAAGCTACAGAATCAGTATGCCAGAGAAAGTGCATTAGCTGCTATCAACCTGGACAGGGAGATACTCATTCGGAGGACTAATGAGGAAGCTAGAGCTTACACCCAAGCAAACATAGATTTACAACGCAGGTCTATGGAAGCTGAGGCATCTGCCAATGTTTCAGCAGGTGAAGCGAACATTTCAGGCATCTCTGTAGACAGGATTAAAGACAATATTAAAAGGCAAGAAGGGCAAATATCTGTGCGTCAGAAGCAGTCCTTTGATAGCCGTATGGCAAACATAGATGACCAGTTTACAAAGGCTGCACAGGGTATGGTGGCTAGAATGCAAGGGCTTACACCTCCTGCACAACCCAACCTGTTAGCTATGGCTGCTCAGAGCTTTGGGCCAATGTTAGCTGATACTAGTGTAGCTAGTGACTTTGATGCATGGTGGGGGAGTAAGTTCTCATGAGTAGACAACCAACACAAGATTTACAGGGGCTAGATAATGTAGCTACCCCTTCAGCTACTATGGTAGATGCCTATGCGGGCGCACCTGGTATGCCTAGAGAGTCTTCTGCGGGTCAGCTTGCAGATGCTCTAGGGACATTAAGCAGGGCAGGGATGAAGTCTGCTGCACAGGCTAAGGCAGATAAAGAAAAGTTAGATGCTGAGAAAGCAGCAACGTATGCAGCTAGATTTAAAGGAGAAGAAGGCGAGTTCCTAGACTCAGTTAAGCTAGGCGAAACCCATGCACATCTATCAGACACAGTGGTCGCTAAGATTGTCCAAGACAAGCACCACAATGATTTCTACTCAAAAACTAAGGCACACCTCAACGGGCTAGATAATGACCTAAGATTCAATGTAGTGGCTTTAGAGAAGGAGTTTGAAAGGCTTGTTGCTGAAGCCTCAGAGAAGACAGAGGGGATGGACTTTGTGCAGTCAGGGGCTGTCTCAGGAACTGTAGCAGCTATCACAGAACTGAGAAGTACATTCTCTTCACAACGAGACAAGTTTACTAGAGAACAATCTAAAACTAATACACAAGCAAGTATTTCTAACATACTGGATAAGTATGATTTATCTACTAATGATGGACAAATATCTGCTGTTACTTTAATCAATGATTTAGATGATACACTTAAAGAAACATCACCATTTAGTAAGTCAGAAGATAAGCAAATTATAGTAGATGCACTAATTACTTATAATAAGAATAACCCAGATTCAGGTGCTGTTAATCTTATCCAAAAGATACCCTACCTACAAGGAAAAGTAACTGACCAAAAGTTAAACGAAGCTGCGCCAGTTATTGCAGGTTTATCCCTACAAAAGTTAAGAGATGATGCTCAACTTAAAAAGCTACAAAACCAACAGACACTAGATGAAGCTCAAGTAAAATTTAACAATCTATCTTTCAATAACGACAAGCCAGGTATTAGAGCAGCCATGGTTAAAGCCAACAGCTTAACTGGTGAAGACGCTGCGCTTGGTGCTGCTATGTATAAGATGGGTGAAGTTGCCCTAGCATCTGCTGATGTTGATGTAGATGTAAGCCAGGAGTTTGCTGCTACATACGAAGATAGCCTGGTTGTTAAAGCTATCAAAGGTGAGCTTAAGAGGGCTGATGTACTTACAGAACTTGCTTCTAGCACTGATATGCGTGAGGAAGATAAGGAAGCTATACGAGGCAACCTAGACAACATTATGGCTGGTAGTGACCTCATAGCTGCCTCTAAGCATAGCACAGAGTTCAACAATAGAGTTGGCGATGAAGCCAGAGCTATTGACACATCCATACTTAATATAGGCGGTAAGCTAGAAGGGCGTTCTCTTGAGAGCCGTGTGCGTGACCTATGGGACACCACAGTGCTAGACCTTATTGTCGAGTACGCTACAGAGAACAATGCAAAGCCTGAAGGTAGAGCATTACGAGCTATCTATGACGAAGCTGAAGCTATCACTGAGAAGCGTATGAATAAGATACGAGGTCTCCCCACTTCTAGTCCACAGCCTGAACCTCAGCCTGAACCTCAGCCTACACTTGAAGTAGGTACAATAATAACTGCTGCTGATGGTACAAAAGCTAAGTACCTAGGCGGTGACATAAATGATGATGGTAACTTTGAAGTTATTACAGAAGAAGAAGAAGATACTGGTAGTTCCATTATAGAAGAACTAGTTGAAACACTCACACAATAATAGGTGAATTATATGGGTAAGTTTAGTGATGCTTTAGAGCAACAACAAAGCACTACAGGTAAGTTTGGTGCAGCTATCTTACAGCAGCAAGCCCCATCAGGATTTAATGCTACTTACCAAGACACTGATGAAACACTGTACGACAATGACCTAGTAAATGATGTGAACTTTCAGAAGGCATCTGAAGTTATCTACAACATGAATAACAGTGTAGATGCTGAACGCTTAGGTTCACCAGAAGACTACGCTAGGTACGGTATCGAGACAATGGGCTGGTTCAACTGGAACTTACCTAAGATGTCTGTAGATGCTAACCGTATCTCTGGAGCTACAGAAGACCAGAAGAAAGCCTTTCTATACATGATGGAATCCTATGATGATTTAGGTGTGTCATGGAATGGAGCAAAGCGTTTCTTTAAAGGTGTGTTACTAGACCCTACTACCTATGTGGGGTTGTCTACATTTGGTTTCGGCCTATTAGGTAAGGAAGGGACTAAACAAGCAGGTAAGCAAGGTGTAAAAGAATTACTCAAACGCTCAACTAGAGGCGGTATCATTGCGGGTGTAGAAGCAGGTGTCTATACCGCAGTTGATGATGTAAACAGACAAGTAGTTGAGACTGCTGTATCTGGTGAAGATATAGATGTAGGTAGAGTAGTTAAGTCTGGTGCTATCGGAGTTGGGGCAGGGTTTACTTTAGGGACTGGCGTTACCGCAATAGTCAACAAGTATGCAGGTAAGTCTACTAAAGAGATAGCTGAGACTGTTGATGAAGCTAAGTTAGCTGATGACTTGCCTGAAGTAAAAGATGTAGTTGTAGAAGAGCCTGTTGAGGAAGTTGTTGCAGAGGTTGTTCCCCCTGCTCCTATTGACACTAGAGGGCAGGGACAGCAATACCACGGCACATCTACAGAGTTAGGGGAGTTTGGTGAAGGGCATGATTACTACTCTAGCATGAACATTTATGGGCAGGGATTCTACACCACTGACGCTTTAGATGTTGCAGGGGGGTACAGTAAAAAAGGCAAAGGCGGTAACCCTACTAAGTACAAAGTTATCAAGACTAATGAAGCAAAGTTGTATGACCTTGATAAGCCTTTAGATGACGAAGCCTTGGAGTTGTTAAGTGAGTCCACTGAGTTTGGGGCTGATTGGCTACAAGATATGGCTCCTAACCCTACAGTTCGGGATGCCTTCGATGAGCTAAGAGATTGGTCTGCTGGTGAGGGCATACCTGCTGATGAAGTACAGGAGATGTTTGACAGCTTTAGGTACTTATTGGAGCAAAAAGGTTTCCAAGGATACACCCATGTAGGCGGAGGGTTTACTGGGACTAACTCACACAAGGTTGAAATCTTTTGGAACCCTAAAGACCATGTACGTTTAGAGAAGATAGAGGATGCTCCTGTAGCACCTAAAGAGCCTGTAGCACCTAAAGAGCCTGTAGCTCCTAAACAGCCGATAGTAACAACAGGAGAGCGAATCCGAGAGAACCTTAATGGTGTAATCCAAGCTATCAAGCGTACAGTTCCTACAGGTAAAGCTGCATCATTACGTCCAGATGGCACTCAGGACTTAACTGAGCTAGTAGAGTCTGTAGCTCCCTTCAAACAAATGCTTGAGGAAGCCTCTGCTAAGAACCCACAGGAACTTGCAGAATACCTGAAGAAGATAGAACTCTCTGATGGGGAAGCACAGTTCCTTGAAATAGCTACAACCCAGACAGTATCTGCACTTAAGGTTAAGGTTTATAACTTACGTCTTAAGCAAAAGCAGTTAGATGGCGAAGAAGCTCTAGCAATCCAGAAGCAAATCGATGAGATAGAAGAAGTCACTGCACCTCTGGATGAACTAGATGTAGCTATGTCTACTATCACAGGGCAACGCTTACGAGCTAGACAAACAGGTGAGAACACAGGTGCGCTAAGAGGCAAAACAATCCAAAGCCTTATGGCTGAGGGGCTTACCCGTACAGAAGCTGAACGTCAGTTCGATGCTATCTTTGCAGAGAAACTACAGAAGCGTGAAGTGCGTGAAGTCACTGCTAAGTTTGATGCTCAGATAGAAGAAGCTAGAAAGGCTGGTAACACTTCTGAGTACCTAAGACTTAAGCATGAGAAGAAAGTAAAGTTAGATGAGTTTAAGCAAGATGTCATAAAGGAAGAAAGTCTAACTGGTACAGGTATCTACGAAGCTATCAATAAGCCTATCAGAGTTATGAATGAGGTGATGATTAGCTTCGTATTCTCTCCAGCTACTCTGATTGTAAACACCGTACCATCACTAGCTAAGTCTCTTTATAAGCCTTTCCTTAACAACTTAATGCAGGATGGTTTAACTGCTACGTCTAGGAAGAAGATGGTGGCTGAGTATTCAGCTATGGCATCTATGATTCCTACAGCAGCTAAGATGGCTAAGGCTGCATGGCGTTACGAGAAGTCTATTCTGACAGGTGACTCTGCTAGATTCTTAGAAGAGTACAATGTTATCCCTAAGAAATACAAAGGGCATTGGCTGAGACTATTCCCTAGAGCCTTGCTTGCTACCGATGCGTTCTTTGAGAACATTCATTACAGAGGCTACACAGTAGGTAATGCTACTGGTAAGGCTATGGAAGAGGGTGTAGCTAAAGGGCTGAAAGGTAAGGAGCTAGATGACTTTGTAAAAGCACAAACTCAGAAAGCCTTAGATAAAGCCTATGCACCTGAAGAGACTGCTATCGACATTCTATTACAAGAGGGTATCTCAAGAGGACTGAAAGACAAAGAGCTAGAGAACTTTGTCAGTAAGGAACTCGCTAATAATGAATCTACCTTTGTCAAAGCTACTGACCAAGAGGGGCGTAACTACGTTCAAGATGTTCTCTTCAAACGAGACTTCTCTGGTAAAGGAGCTGCCTCAAGTGCTGCAAGAGGGTACGAATCATTTGTAAACAAACACCCTGTAATGCGTTTAGCAGGGCAGTTGTTCTTCCGTACACCTGTGCGTGTATTTGAGGAAGGCATAAGAATGACTCCAGGGCTTAACTTAGTTAGTCCAAAATTCATTGCTGACCTGAAAGGTGATAATGGCACTATGCGCCAAGCAAGAGCGCAGGGCGAAGCTATGATGTCTTATGCCATAGCGGGCTATGTGTTTACACAGTATGCCACAGGTAATCTTACTGGTGCTATGGGTACAAACTATAAGCAAAGAAGACAGGGAGAAAACACGGGAGGACAGGAGCCATACTCAATTAAATTTAGTGATGGCAGTACCTTTAACTACCGTAACTTCGACCCCTTCTCTACGCCTATAAAAATACTTGTTAATGCTATGGAAAGAGCAGAGACATTAGCATACAGAAGAGAGCAAGGTGAGCGTGTTAGTGATGACCTTATTGCACAGACACACGCATCTGTATCGATTGCTGTAGCTTCTATCTTCCAATCTATCCGTGACGCTAACCTTACATCAGGTATCGATGAAGTAATTAAAGTTATCAAGGCATCAGAAGATGAGGATGGCGGTGAGAAGTTGTTTAAGTATTTCGGACAGAAAGTACAGACATTCTTACCTAATACATACTACAAGATGCAGTTACTTGATAGTCCTGTACTTGGTGACCCCATTACGTTAGAGCAGTTCATCAGACAGAGATTCAACCCTGATGACCCATTAGTACCTAAGCAATACACTGCACTAGGCAGAGCAAGAACGCTTAGTAACCCTGCTGCGGGACTATACTACTTCAATACAGCTACTGTAGATGAACGTAAGCGTGGCGTACCTGAGAAGGAACTAGAGGTAGAACAGTTCTTATACAAACTGGCTCAGGTAGGTAACACACACTTTACGGCTTCCTACAAGTACGAAAAGTATATGGGCGATGTAGACCTTAGAACTCAACCAACTAAAGACGGCAAGGAAAGCTACTACGATAGATGGATGAGATATACCCATGAAACTAAAGTAGGCGGTAGAGGACTGGTAGATGTTCTACACAGTATTCAAGGCTTACCTATGGGTACAGCATCCACAGCAGGAATAGCTGAAAAGCAAACTAGAAACATCATAAATAAGTACCGTGAGATTGCTATGAACAAGTTACTTAATGAAGAAGGTAACTTAATACAACAACGCAGAAGCGTACTTGAAAAAGAGAATAACGCCCTTTCAGGACAGCGTTCTTCAGACAATGTACCGTTTAATATTGGGAATTAAAAACTATGTCTTATGCACTTACTAGACTCACAGGTGACGGTAGTACACAGACGTTTACTATCGGATTTGCCTATAGGGACAAAGCAGATATTGTAGTTAAAGTAGATGGAATCCTTAAGTATCTAACATCAGATTACACCTTTGTTACTGATAGTCAGATTAGGTTCAACACTGCTCCCGCTACTGATGCAGCTATCGTCATCCGCAGGGCAACTAGTCAACACAACAGGCTAGTAGATTACGTCTCTGGTGCTGTGTTCAGAGAATCTGACCTGGACACTGACAGCACACAGGGCTTCTTCATGGCTCAAGAGTCTATCGATATTGCAAATGACTCTATGGTTAAGAATGACAGCAACCTTTTTGATGCAGAGAATGTACGTGTCGTTAATGTAGCTGACCCTGTAGGTGACAAAGATGCAGCAAACAAAGAGTATGTACAATCAGCTTTAGCTGACCAGAATCAGCGTTATTACGGCTCTTCGGCTACAGCTCCCTCATCTCCAGATGTAGAGGAAGGTGACTTATATTGGGACACTACTTCAAAGGGGATGAAGGTACACAACGGTACAGGCTGGCAAGATGCTACAGCAGCACTAAGCACAGCTTCAGCAAGAACTGTTTATGTTGTAGGGACAACTTCAGGGGCTTATGGGGGGAGTACACATATATTCCCAACAGCGTATGATGCTGGCTTTGTAGATGTTTTCCTTAATGGGGCAAAACTTCAGGAAGGCACAGACTTTATAGCAACTAATGGGTACAACATAGAGCTAACTAGTGCCGCTACAAATGGCGATATTATAGACATAATTAGCTATGGCACACAAACACTCACAAATGTAGAAGCTATAATTAATAATGTATCTGACATCAATACAGTTGCTCCACATGTAGCTAGTATTGGGACAGTGGCGGCTGATTTGTCAGGCAGTAATACCATTGGTTCCTCCCTAACTAATGCTACTAATGCAGCTTCAAGCGCAAGTGCGGCTGCTACTTCTGAGTCAAACGCTGCTACTTCTGAGTCAAACGCTGCTACTTCTGAGGCAAACGCTGCAACTTCAGAGACAAATGCAGCTACTTCAGAGACAAATGCAGCAGCATCAGCCGCATCTATTACTGGCTTAACAACAGCTACAGGCGCAGAAGGCACTAGTGTTTCTTACAATAGCACTACAGGGGTTTTAACTGTACCTAAAGGTGATACAGGAGACGGCTTTACTGGAGGGGCTTACAATTCTAGTACAGGGCAAATAACATTTTCATCTAATGATGGGATTGGCTTTACAACTGCTGACATAAGAACAGACAGTGCCGTTAAACTCATTAGACAGCCCTCTGGCACTACAATAGCAGAAGTAGATGCCTTTGGTTTAGATGTTGACGGCTCTACTAGGTTCACAGGTTCCGTAGCTATCAACGGCCTTCGTGCTCCTGCCTACGCTCTAGATGTAGAAGATGATGTATCTACAGTAGCTGCACTTACATGTACTACTGGTCAAGGGCACTTACAATTAAACGCAAGTGGTACTACCTCTGGTAAAGTTCAAGGTATTGCTGCTGATGCAGATGATTTGATTTTCTATACAAATAGTAGTGAAAGCGTCCGCATTCAAAATAATGGACGTGTAGGGATTGGCGAAGCATACCCTGGGTACTCTTTACATGTAAGCGGGGATACAGATGACATCATAGCCAGCTTTAACAGTACAGACTCTGGGGCGTACATACGTCTTGCAGACAATGCATCTGGTACTGGCGCATTAGTTGGTGCTGTAGGAGAAGAACTGTCGCTACTTACAGGCACTACCGAAAAGGTACGTTTAAAAGCCAACGGTAACTTTGGTATAAACGTATTAAATCCTACCGAAGCACTGGATGTTGACGGCAACATTAACGCATCTGGAAGTATAACCGCTTCTGGCTACAATTCTAGTAACTGGGACAGTGCATACAACGATAAAATAACAGCAGTTAATTACACTGGCTCTACCCTAACGCTTACTCAGCAAGATGGTGGTACATTAACTACGACTATCAATGCTTCTGGTGGCGGTACAGCTACAGGTGTAGACCTAGCGGATAACGTGAAGGCTACCTTTGGTGATAGTGATGACTTAGAGATTTACCATGATGGCTCACACAGTTATATCGATGAGGTAGGGACAGGTAATTTATATATAAGGTCAAATGCTGTTGCTTTTGGAAAACCAGACGGCACTGAGTTCTTTGGCTCGCTAAACAGCGATGGCAGTTGTTTCTTTAAATATGACAACGATACCAAGCTAGCCACAACATCCACAGGTATAGACGTTACTGGCACAGTGACTGCTGATGGGCTAGATGTCAACTCAGGAACAATCAACAAAGTAGCTACTTTTACAAGCACTGATGGAACTGCATTTATACAAGTATCTGACAGTAATACTACAGCTTCAGCACATGGTTATGGAGTCAATGGTAATAATCTGAGTTTGTATGCTAACGATACTGAAAAGATGCGTATCACAGCAGATGGTAACGTAGGTATAGGTACTACTGCTCCTGCTTCGCGTTTGCACGTCAATAGTGGTGCGAGTGATATAGCCGCAACATTAGAATCGTCAGATAGTGCAGTTAGACTGTCTTTTGCAGAAAGCGGTTCTACTGGTAATAATCACATATCATTAGAAAGTAATGAGTGGTATATCTATAGCAATTCTACTGAACGCCTACGCATAGACTCATCAGGCAACGTAGGTATAGGTACTAGTAGTCCAGTTTCCATTGGCGGACACACAGGCGTATTAACCTTACATGGAGATAACGCAACTGCAATAGTCCTCAAAGATAATGTTAGCAGAAAAGACATTAGGCTAGACGATGGTAACTTGTCTGTGCGTAATTCGGTAGGTGACGCGCACTTAATGGTTACTAATGGCGGCAATGTAGGTATAGGTACTACTAGTCCTGCATACAAGCTAGATGTTGCAGGGTCAGCTAGACTAGCATCTTCTGGTGGTAATGAGTTAATAGTAGAGGCAACAACAGCAAACGCTTCTACACTCAAATTAAAGAACACTGCTAATACATATTCCGTAGGCATCACACATAACGGTGCTTACAATATTTATGATGTCAACGCAGCTACTGAACGACTCCGCATAGACTCATCAGGCAACCTATTGGTGGGTAAGACTTCACCAGACGGTACAGTGGCAGGATTTGAAGCTAGAAGTAATGGTTATTTATTAGCAACGGTTGATGGAAGTAGCTGTGCAAACTTCAACAGAAAAACTGACGATGGCACTATTGTCAACCTACAAAAAAACGGCACAACTGTAGGGTCTATTGGTACAACAAGCGGTAATTTATACATTGAAGATGATGATGCAGGTTTAAGGTTTTCTAGCGCATCTGATGAGGTTGCGCCTTGTGGTAGTGGCGGTGCTAATAGAGATAACGCTATTAACTTAGGTGCATCTAATAATCGCTTCAAAGACCTCTACCTATCTGGCAGTATACATGGAGACACCGTCTTTAAGAACAATGCAGGGACTACAGAGTACGCTAGGTTTAACTCAGGAGGCTATTTAGGTATAGGGGACTCCGTTCCAATTGCAAAACTGCACGTTCAAGGCACATCTCAAGGTTCTGGTTGTAGCATTACGCCAAGCACTACAGCATTCTTTGACGCTCAATCAAGTAATTTCATTGGAATAGGTGGTGGAAGTACATCTACTTTAGGAATTAATTTTGGTGATTCTGCTGACGCAGACTCTGGTAGAATATATTACAGAAATTCAGTAGACACGATGGCGTTCTATACGCTTGCTAACGAACGCATGACTATTGACCAAAGCGGTAATGTTGGTGTGGGTACAACTACTCCTTTGTCTAGAATGCACCTAAAGAAATATAGCACTGCATCTGGAGTAGCCCCAAATTCAGGGGCAGCTTTATTCCTAGATGATGCATCAAGCGCAGTGCTTCAAATGGGTGCGGCTTACTATGGGACATCTTCAATCCTTTTTGGTAAAGGAGCGTCAGGCAGTACCAGTGCTGATAATGATATAGGGTCAATATCCTATAATAACTACTATAACTACCTCGCCTTCAGAGTAAACGCAGGTGAAAGAATGCGTGTTGACTCTACTGGTAGCCTTCTTGTAGGGCAAACTACAGCAGGGTCGTATGGTGCAAAGGTAAGAGTAGGCGGTGTAACTGAATCAACTTATTATGTTTCTACAGGCTCTGGCACTAGGTTTTTAGGTTCGGGGTATTTCGGAAGCGCAGGAATAAATGTAGAAGCATATACAGACAGTTCTACAACTACTGTAAATCTAGCAAGTTTTAAGAGTTTATCTGGAGTGCAGAAAGGTTCAATTAGTCTTGTCGCTAATACCGTATCATATAACACAACATCTGATGAACGTCTGAAAGAAAACATCAAAGATGCAGAGGATGCAGGTGATAAGATTGATGCTATCCAAGTTAGACAGTTTGACTGGAAAGATGGTGGTCAGCATCAAGATTATGGTGTAATAGCACAGGAGTTAGATAAGGTTGCACCTGAAGCTGTAACTAAAGGTGAGACTGAAGATGACATGATGTCAGTAGATTATAGTAAACTTGTACCAACCTTAATTAAAGAAATACAAACATTACGCAACAGAGTTGCAGAATTGGAGAAAAACTAAATGAAATTTTCAATAGCAGAACTTGAAAGAAACACAGACGGTGGCGTTATCTCAGCACACTGGACTGTCAATAAAACATCAGGAGACAATACGGCTTCTGCTTACGGCTCATGTAGCTTTGTGCCTGATTCAACTAATGAGGGCTATATACCCTATGCTGAATTAACAGAAGCATCTGTAATTGAGTGGGTTAAAGGTGGGGTTATAGACCTTGAAGCATTAGAAGCAGCCTTGGATGCTGACCTTGCTGAACAAGCATCACCAACCATACTTACAGGAACACCTTGGTAATTAAAATTGTGAAGGAGGTAGTCACAACATGTCAAAAGCTAGAGACTTAGGGGATGCAGCAAACCAAGCAAACTTCCTCGATAATGTAACTTCAGATATAAACACCAGCCTTAACTCAGCAGCAGCAATTCCCGCAGGTCTTATCTTACCCTTTGGTAACACTACAGCTCCCACAGGTTACCTAGCATGTGACGGTTCAGATGTATCTAAAGAAACATACGCTAACCTCTTTGCAGCTATAGGGACTACCTGGGGGACGGCAGCTACCCCTACAACCCACTTCAAGCTACCTGACCTCAGAGGAGCCTTCCTGCGGGGGTCGGGTTCTCATGGCACAAGCAACATGGCAAACGGCAGTGCCTTTGCTGGGCAAGCTGTGGGTAGCTTTGAGAATGACCAAGTGCAAAACCATGCTCACACTATAACACTCGGTTATAATTCTAATGGCTCTACAGAAACAACAGCATCAACCACAAACGGTGCAAACACTTTTACTTCTGGCAGAGCTGGCGAAGCATCGGCAATGGTAGTGAATGGTCAAGGAACCCCAAGAACAGGTGACGAAACCCGACCATTCAACGCAGGGATACTCTACTGCATATCTACAGGCCCTTCAGTGGTTTCTAGTGGTTCTGGTGGTTCAGGTGGTTCAGGCAGTGGTGGTGGAACTGGTGGCGGCACAAGTAGTGGCGGTGGGTCAAGTAGCGGTGGCGGTAGCAGCAGTGGTGGCGGTAGTAGCAGCCCTACATCAACAACACCACACGCTAACTTTATGTCCACTGACGGAGAAATACTTGTAGATTCTACGGGAGAGGTACTAACAACAGAGACTGTAGACGATACAGTTGCACAGGTGAATACTAAACTAGGCGGTCTATAATGGTTAAAGAATATTTAATTACGTTTGCAGAAGGGGTAGATAAATCAGAATATTACTCTGAAGTAGGGAATATTACATACGATTATCCCGCCCGCCCTAAGCTATTGCTTGCAGAGCTTTCAGATGTGCAAAAAGAAGCACTAGAAAATAATCAAAATGTAAAATTTGTTGTTGATTATAATGAAATGAAAGCTAGGGCAACGGCATCTGACTGCGCTACTAGGTCAGTTACTTATCACAGATACCTACAATCAGGGGAGTATGTCACACGTTCTGGTAACGCATCTAATGTAACTAAAGCTAATTATGGCTTAATAAGGCATACTTCCGCTACTAATAGTACAAGTACAGACACAGATGTAACCACAAACTACACCTACAATTATGACGGTACTGGGGTAGATTTAATCCTACATCTTGCAAGTGTTTTAGACCTACAAGACCCAGAGTTTATGACATCGGGAGCCACCCGAATCCAACAGCTTCAGTGGAACACAGTATCAGGAATGTCAACCATACCTACTGTAGACTACTCTAGGACAGGCTCTGACATAAATGACCACGCAGAAGCGGTAGCCTACCTCTGTGCATCAAACACCTATGGGTGGGCTACGGGAGCTACTATATATATTTGGCCTAGAGACCAAATGGTAAATGCTGCTGGTCAAGACCAAACAGAAGAGTGGAGTTGGGACGCTATACGTCTATGGCATCAAAACAAAGGGAACAGTAGGCCTACAATAGTGGTTTCTGCTATAGGTTATAGTGCATCGCTTTCCCCATTTCAGTATGAGACAACTAATAGACTCCATTACAGGGGGGTTGATTACACCACAATTAATCCAGCAGGGGCAGGTGACCTGCCTGTACCTGAAACCAGAGGAGACAGACAGGGCAGAGCATGGGCCGCCTTTGGACTTGACAATGATGATATTGCTGAGATGCCGCTAGTGGGGAGACACCAATTACCCTACGGGTCTTCCATCTACAATTTAGATGCTCTTTCAGCAGACATCATAACTTATTGCGACACTCCCAGTACCAATGATAATTATGCGTCACACGTGGAACCTATTGAAGACATGACTGCGGCAGGGGTTCACCATGTTGCTGCGGCAGGAAATAATGGGATGCCCGTCCATCTTTCTAGCCACCCTGATTACGATAACTTTATGACTAAAGGCGCAGCTAGTCTTGACAGATATAGTAACCCTCCAACTCAAGTTAATTTTGACGCTACGTTTTATACCCGCCCTTCTCCTATAATGGGAGGAGACACTATAGTATGCGCTAATATAGAGTCGAAATTTGGCACTGCATACGGTTTTGGAGGAAAAGAACACCTTGCCCCGTCCTCTAATAAGGGGTCAAGAGTAGACTGCGCTGCTGTAGGGACTAATATACCATTAGATTTACGCAGTAACGGCTACTATACATGTTTTGGTACTTCATTTGCCAGCCCAAATATAGGGGGAATGGCGTGTTTAGTTTTAGAGAAATACCCTAGCACAACTCCAGCACAATTAAGGAAATACTTTAGAGACCACGCTGTTGGTACTGATAAACTTTATGACTCAGGAATACAGCCTGTTATATCCTCAAAGTATGGAGACGCAGCGTATGAGTATGATTTCGCTGGGCTAAAAGGGTACTCAGGTAATATTGCATACTTAGACCCTAGTTTAACCTTTGACCCAACTACTATTACTGACACATCTATCACCTCAACAGTAACACTGGTTGATAATGAGATTGATTACACCACAGCGCAAATAAACACTAAATTAGCTACGTTACCTTAAGGGGACACTATATGTCTAAAGATTCATGGTACTTAAATAAAAGTGTCCCACTCACATTTGTGTTTGCTTTAGCATCACAAGCCATAGCACTCGTATGGTTCTTTGCTGAGTTAGACTCAAATATTCAAGCAAATGAAAAACAAGTCACACAGCATGAAGCTCGATTATCACAACTAGAGAATCTCGTACAAGGACAGGCGGTTTCTCTAGCACGTATTGACGCTAACATAAGTCATATACGAGATACGGTTGACCGTGTACTGAGTGCATCAGACAAGGAATAACTTATATATGGATATTATCAAGAACCTAATCGGCCCCGTTTCGGGATTACTAGACAAATTTATAGAGGATAAAGACCAGAAGAATGCTATTGCATTTCAACTTTCAACGATGGCTGAGAGGCATGCACAGGAGCTTGCGAAAGCACAGCTTGCTGTTAATAAGGCGGAAGCGGCACATAAGAGCCTCTTTGTTGCGGGCTGGAGGCCTGCTGTGGGATGGGTATGTGTCCTGGGCATGGCGAGCAACTTTATGGTTATCCCACTGGCAAACTTTGCGCTTGCTCTGGCTGAATCTACGGTTGTGGTGCCAATCCTTGATTTAACACAAATGATGCCTGTGCTTATGGGTATGCTTGGGTTAGGCGCAATGAGAACATTTGAGAAAGCCAAAGGCGTTCAACGGGAGAGATAAGATGAAGAGAGATTCTAAACTAGAAGAACTCCATGAGATACTAGCTACAGTTCTCTTGGAGAAGATAAGAGACCCTGAGTGTAAATCAGCAGAACTAAACGTAGCCCGTCAGTTCCTCAAGGACAATGACGTTACGGCTATACCTACCGATGATAATGCTCTTGCACAGTTACTAGAGGATTTACCTTTTACAGAGGATGTAACGCCTCTTCAGTAGTCCCTATACCCTACCATTACATTCAAGCATAAAGTGCCTTAGAAGGGCTTACAGAGCCTTCTAGGGGTATCATAAGGAATAACTATGTCTTTATATAGAAACATGCACATAAGAAAGAAGAAGGGCATCAGTCGCTCTAAGAAAAACAGTACGATTGACCCTAAGACTTACGCAAAGATGAAAGCTAAGAAAGGCGGCTTTAAGAAAAAGGGGTAATGTGTGGCAGTAAACAAACAGATATTGGACTTCAAAAACTTTCTATACTTAGCATGGAAGCACTTAAACCTACCTAATCCTACCCCAGTACAATACGACATAAGCGATTACCTACAGAACGCTGATGAGCGCAGGATAGTTATCGAAGCATTCCGTGGCGTTGGTAAGTCATGGATAACATCTGCCTTTGTCTGTCACCAACTGCTGTTAAATCCACAAGAAAACATACTAGTGGTATCAGCTTCAAAGACACGGGCAGATGATTTCTCTACCTTTACCCTGCGCCTCATCCATGAGATGCCCATTCTGGCTCACCTAAAGCCCAGAGATGGACAAAGAATGTCTAAGATATCCTTTGACGTAGCTCCCGCTAAAGCCTCTCACGCACCCTCTGTGAAGTCTCTAGGTATCACAGGACAACTTACAGGGTCTCGTGCAGGTATCATCATTGCCGATGACGTAGAGTCAGCTAATAACTCTATGACACAAATGATGAGAGACAAACTAGCAGAGACCATTAAGGAATTTGAGGCTGTCCTTAAACCAGGGGGCAGAATCATCTTCTTAGGCACTCCACAAACAGAGATGTCTATCTATAACCTGCTAGACGAACGTGGCTATAAGACCCGTATATGGCCCGCTAGGTACCCTGATGACAGACTCAAGACAGCTATGGGGTATAAACTAGCTCCTATAGTGGCTGATGAGGCTGACGTAGAGGGACAACCTACAGACCCAGAGAGATTCGATAGTGATGACCTAATAGAACGTGAGGCATCCTACGGTAAGTCAGGCTTTGCCCTACAGTTTATGCTTGATGTATCTCTATCTGATGCAGATAAGTACCCTCTAAAGATAAATGACTTTATGGTTATGTCTGGCCCTAGTAGCTGGTCTGAAGCCCCTGTCAGTGTCCAGTGGGCATCTGGTAGAGAACAGATAGAAAGCGTTAAGCAACTCCCTAATGTTGGACTGAAGGGTGACTATTGGGCAGCACCCATGAATATCTCTAACGAGACAGCTAAATGGGATGGCTCAGTGATGTCTATTGACCCCGCAGGTAGGGGTAAGGATGAGACAGCATACACCGTAGTGAAGATGCTTAAGGGACAACTGTACCTAACAGCAGCAGGTGGCTTACAGAATGGCTATGCAGATGAAAGCCTAGAGGTTCTCTGTAGGGTAGCTAAGGAACAGAAGGTCAATAAGATTATCGTAGAGAGTAACTTCGGTGACGGTATGTTTACACAGCTAATTAAGCCTGTGTTATCTAGGGTACACCCATGCTCTATAGAAGAAGTAAGACACAACACCAGTAAAGAGAAAAGGATGATAGATACCCTAGAGCCTATCCTAAACCAACATAGGCTAGTGGTAGACGATAAGGTTATCCTACAGGATTATCAGTCTGAGGTAGACCTTAAGTATAAACTTTTCTATCAACTTACTAGATTAACTAGAGATAAAGGCTCCCTGATACATGATGATAGACTTGATGCCTTATCTATAGCCGTGGGCTACTGGGTAGAGACAATGGATAGAGACATCCTCAAAGCTGTCCAAGACCATAAGAGTGACCTTCTGAAAGAAGAGCTAGATAAGTTTATGGAAAGCTCTATAGGAAGACCACAAAAGAGAGATAATTGGGTTAGCCTAAGACGTTGATTATAATACATAAATTAATACCCACCATATAAGGTAGGAAGATAGATACTATAGATAACCTAAAGAGGTCTATGGAATAAGATTATTTAGGAGATGTATAAGTATTATTCTCTATAGATAAAACTATAAGATAACTATAGATAACTTAAGGAGTACCTATATGGTGGCTAAAGTGACTAACATTCGTCCTACAATAGAGGATGAATTAACTGAACTATTAATCAACTCTGATTCCTTTGTCATTATAGGTAAGTCTGAGGGTGACATTAAGATGGCATCCAATGCTGACCACAAGGAAGTCTATATGATGCTAGATGTTCTTAAGGAAGAACTGTTAGCTGAGTATATGGGTGAGCTTATAGGGAGTCAGGAGTATCATTAGGTGGGCAAAAGGTTTTGGTAGAAAAATCTGAGGGGTCTATCGTATATCCTGGTCGTGGGCGCACCCCCATAGGGGTACCCAATGCACCAAAAAAACAGGTATGGGGTGGGGTGGTGCCACAATAATTGCCACAAAAACCACCTAGAACCATTGATAATGCTCGACTTGTAGGCGATATAGCATCGGTTACTAATCAAATAGTGTAATAAATTCACCAGTCTTAAACTTTTATAGTTTGGGTGTGTGTTTTTGTTGCACTATTTCCGTGCCTCAGTTCCCCTTTTTTTGCCTTTTAGTCCCATTCACCGCAAATAACTACCCTTTCATCGCAAAGCCTATTGTAAAACCATTAGCACTCTATATGGTGGCTAGTGTTAATCCTCAAAGGGCCACGGACGGCCACCTAACCAAACAAACAACCAAAAGGTGAACAACATGAACAGCTACTTAAAAACTAAAGCATTAATTAATGAGATGGCCACAACACTATATGAAACTCAGCAACATATAGAAACGTGCAGAAATGAGTTAAAGAAAGTAACAGAGACTGACTTGGACTATATCCAAGAGCAATGCGACACAATCGCTATAAACTTATTAAACATTGAGGGGAACCAATAATGTATAAAGCTAAACAGGACATGATTAAACGAGAAAAACGAAACCAAGCTATAGCCGACACAATAGGTTGGATTATCTTAGCCAGTGGTGGGTTTATACTGGCAAAATTCCTTTTAATAGGCTTGCAGATATTTTTTAGCTTGCAAGGTATCCACTAAGGCATAGTATGTAGCGCATAGCCTAGCATTGGGTTAGGCTATCCAGTACATACTAATATTTTATTAACTATCCACTAAGGCGATTGATTATGAAACAGACAGTATATTTTGATGACTTTAAACAAGCATTTAAACAGATGGGCAGAGAGAATCAGTTCAGCTATGAAGGACTAACGACTCTGTTTGAGATGCTAGACGAATATGAACAGGACACTGGCGAGGAGTTAGAACTAGATGTGATTGCGCTATGTTGTGATTTTAGCGAGTACGATTCCTTCAAGGAACTTACAGACAACTATGACCACATAGAAACAGAGGAACGCCTAAGTGATTTCACTTGGTGGCGCAAAACAGAAACCAATGGCTACATAATCCAAAACTTTTAGGGAGCATAAGACAATGATTATTAAACCAACCAAAAAAGAGCAGGAATTCATCAACGCCTATTTTGAGTGCGTGAGATTCACTGAGGATAACGCCACAGCTTTTTGTGAAGTTTGGGAACGTGAGCAGATTATCGAGTGCCTAGCATTTTTTGTATATGCTGAGTGCTACCTGTCAGATAAAAGCATCACGCAAGCAGGACATGATTTTTGGTTATCGCGTAATGGTCATGGCACAGGATTTTGGGATAGGGAATCAAGTTATTACACTGACCATGTGCGAGACTGGTTACAGCGAAAATCTGAACAGTTTGGCGAGTCAGACGCTATCTATAGTGAGATGGTGGCATAGTAAACAGCATCAAACCCATTAGATTCATTTCTAGTGGGTTTTTTAGTGTTAACTAATAGGTAACCATTAGCTAACCAATTAAAACAGCTTAAAACTAAAATTAGAGGTATTAAACGATGGACTATAAAGCATTGACTAATATGTATAGAACAGAATGCGCATGTTGTGGCGTTACTATCACGCTATCTTGGCATGAATGGCATTATCGAACTGGCTATGAATTGTGCAAAAAATGCCAAAAAGAATACGGTAATTCCAATCATGTTGGGGTGGTTTAATGGTTGAGCGATACGATTTTACACTAATCAAAGACAATAAAGACCGCACTAGGATAATCGACGAGTTCTGCGAGATTATTACCGCAAGCAATCACTCGCCAAGCGAGACGATGCAACTTCGGAATGACCTAGTGCGAGACTATCTTGAATCATGTTCCGTAGGTGATGACGATGACCAGTAAACTTAAACAAATTGAGTTTGATATAGTATGCCAAGCGTTAAGGCGTAACAGAGCAGAATTGGCTCATGTTGCGGGCATACACTTAAACACATTGGATAGGGTGTTGAATGGTGGGAACTATACATTCGATACTCTTTATCATGTTGAGCAAGCACTTAAAACAGTAAAGGAGAAAAATCATGTTGATTTCAAATAGCGATTGGGTTGAAAAAGAAGTCGAGATTGCAGAGTTTATGTTCCTGAACCAATACGGAATAACTTTTGATACACTTGATGAACTTGATGACCAACAAGTAGACTGTTGGTTTGAGTGCGTAGACGATGCCGCACATATAATGCATATTGCAGGGTTTGAACAGGACATAACATCATGAAACTACCAACACTCGAAGAGTTTGACATCATGTGCCAGAAGCATGACTGGTACTATATGTGGTCAGATGACCATAAAGTGTGGTCTAATGGCGTAGCATCAGCAACTTTGATACAGGCTTTAGTTGAAGGTGGTGGTGAAGAATATAATCAAATCTATAGAAAATACTTAAAGGAGAATAGTAATGTCGGGTAAAGGTAGTAAACAAAGACCAACCAACAAAGCTGCCTTCGATGCAAACTTTGACCGCATCTTTGGTAAAACTTACAAGATACAAGATATAGAAACTGGTGAGATACTTAACTGGACTATAGATGAAATCTTAAATGAAATTAATCGTGACCGTTCACATGACTGGTCTGACTATAATCAAAGTGACTGGAAACAAGGGTGGCTTGAGTGGGTTGACGGTAATGTGTACCAACTACTAGAGGAGAATGCCTAATGACAAAGCTAGTCGCTAATCCTGTTGGCTCAGTCCGTACCATACCTATTGAGGTAGCTATACGCTTAGAGCGTAACAGGATATTTGACATTGAGTTTGAGACTGGGGATAAACCAGATGATTCTACCCTGCAACGCATGTATAACTTACAGGCTATGGGTATGTCATGTTGGCATGACCCAGATTTTTAGTTTGACAATACCTATGCACTTGGGCAATAGTTGTCCTATTGATTTAACCTTTATGGAAGAAGGAGTCAAATTGTATAGATACGCTAAATGCCCATTTGGATTGTGTGAGTTTTATTTCGAATGGAAGAGAGACAACACCCAGATTTATGACATCGAGTGGTGTTGCGGAGAGTTGTTCATTTGTATTGGTGTGATGAGGATTATATTCACACCGACCGTTACCCAACCTAAAAAAATAAACGGAAATGGAAACAATAATAAAACTAGAGGAGAGTCAGATAAACCATCATCAAGCAGCGTCATCTCTATTAAAGATTATAGAAAGGTTTCGTGAGATTGATGGTGAGATGCAAGCACAAGCTATGGCAGTGCTATTGAAAGTCGCAAAGAGTCCTTTGCCTCTGAAGATGCACGACATAGCGGTAGAACTTGGGCTTAGTCAGTCAACTATAAGCAGGAATGTAGCTTATCTTGGTGACTGGAATAGGCGCAAAGAGGCAGGGCATAAGCTAGTGGAAGCCTACGAAGACCCTGCCGAACGTAGGCGCAAGCTAGTGAGATTGACAGCCAAAGGTAAGCGGTTTGTCAAATCACTAAATGAAATTATCTACTCATAAGGAGTATGTTATGCCAGTAAGACAGAGAGGTAACTCATGGCAAGTCGATGTCCGAAAGAAAGGCATCAGGTTTCGCCATAGTTATCAAACAGAAGACCAGGCTAAGGTCATGTTAGCTAAAGTAGAAGAAGCTATTAGTCTAGGAAAGGCACTGCCTGACCCTGAAGACTGCAACGATGGTAAAGCTATGACTATCGCTGTCCTTTTAAGGAAAGCTGCTGATAAATACTGGAGTGACTCAAGTCATGGGTCGAAGAACACTTCAGTCATTGAAGAAATCATTGCTCATGTTGGGGAGAATGTGCCTTTATCTGCACTGAATCTTGAGATGATTGATGAGTTGATTAGCTACTGGAAAAAGAAAGGTAATGCCAGTGCTACTGTCAACAGGAAGCTGAGTGTCTTATCCAAAGCAACCACATACGCTAAGGATAGGGGGTTCATAGACTTTAAGCCTAAGATTGAATGGCAGAAGGAAGGTAAAGGTAGGGTCAGGTTTGTTACTGACCAAGAAGAAGCTGATATGTATCGTGTGCTGACCCAGATGGGCTACTTTCAGGAGCGAGATATATTCATGTTCCTGATAGACACAGGTATGCGTGTTGGTGAACTGAGTAGTATCAGGCTTAGTGACTTGATAGGTAACAAGCTGCCTATCTGGGAAACAAAAGCAGACCATCCAAGAACTGTTGTCTTAACCAAAAGGGCTAAGGATATTTTTGTTAAGTACAAGGGGCATCTTGGTATCCCTTATCGCAGATTGATAAGCCATTGGAACCACATGAAATGTGCATTGGGTCTTGAGCATGATGACCAGTTTGTCATCCACTGTTTAAGGCACACCTGTGCATCTCGATTAGTTCAGCGTGGCATCTCAATCATGGTGGTGAAGGAGTGGTTAGGACATAAGAATATTCAGATGACAATGAGGTACGCTCATCTGTGTCCTACCAATTTAGAACAAGCGGTAAAAGTGTTGGAACCTAGTGTGACAAAGAAGGTGGCATGAGTGTGTCACTGAGACAGTAAGTACTTGCTATGTCATTGATATACTTAGATATTCCTGTTTAGTAACAGATAAAATATCTATTGTATCTAAGTATCCTCTCTGGCATAGCACCTTAATTATATAACTTGGGCTAGTAAAACGCCCGCATCCACTTAGGCATATATTATCTGAGTGCATGTCACAAGAAAATAAGGTGCAATATGACATACAAAACCACTGATAGACAAGTAGAACTAGAGCGTGAGATGCGTGAACATGGATTGTCACGGTACCACAAAAATCTAGCGAGAAAAGTAGAACGTGGGCAGGAAGCCAACACCGACTACGGACAATATTTATTAAGAGCTACAGTAGAAAAACTAGAAGATGCCATACAGACCTACCTTTATGATGCTTTCAAAGGTAAAGCAGGGAGAGCAGCCACTGGTGCTGTCCTTGTAGATGCACTAGAACCCGCAGTTGCAGCAGTCATTACACTGCGTGTCCTGTTGAATCAAATCACCAGACAAAGGGCTTACACTTCAGCGTCTATTGCATTAGGCATGGCGATAGAAGATGAGGTCAGGATTAGATGCTATGAGGAAAACAATCCTGGTCTGTTTAAGGTGGTGATGCGTGACCTTGAAGAACGCTCACAGTCATACACTTATAAGCGTAAGAAAATCTTTGAGACTGGCAGGAAGCAAGGTATTGAATGGCGAGTATGGACGCAGAGAGAAAGGCTTTTGGTAGGTAACGCTTTGATTGACCTAACAATTTCTGAAACAGGACTGCTAGAACACAAAATAATGAACAAGGAAGGCAAGAAGCGTAGGCTCTTGTTACCCTCAGAACTCACAATGAAAGCTATCAAAGACCTGACAGCATTCAAAGAGGTACTGAAGCCTGAGTTCTATCCTTGTATAGCACCGCCAAAGGACTGGACTACACCATATTCAGGTGGCTACCACACGCATCACATCAGAGATTTATCTTTGGTTAAGACTAACAACCACAATTACCTCTCTGAGTTGAAGCATTTTGAGATGCCTCATGTTTATGGTGCTATCAATGCGATGCAACAGACTGCTTTTAAGGTACATACAGGGGTGTTAGATACACTGAAGGAGATATGGGATACTGGAGTACACATTCCTACCTTACCACCCTCAGAAAACTTTCCGATACCTGCAAAACCCCTTGACATAGCGACAAATAAAGAAGCGAGAACCGCATGGAAGCGACAAGCCGTAATTATCCACACAGAAAACAATAGATTAGACTCTAAAAGACTACTGTTAAGGAAGACTATCGAGGTAGCTGACAGATTTAAGGATGAAGAAGCACTATATATGGTGTATCAGCTTGACTTCAGAGGAAGAATCTATGCTGTACCTAACTATCTCAACCCACAAGGGCCAGACTTTGCCAAAGGACTACTGACATTTGCTGAAGGTAAAGCCATAGATGAAGAAGGGGCATGTTACCTAGCCATTCATGGGGCTAATTGCTTTGGCTTCGACAAGGTAGGACTGCAAGACCGAATAGATTGGGTGCAAAAAAATCAGGAGCGAATTGTGAATTGTGCAACTGACCCTTTAGCTGACCTCTGGTGGGCTAAAGAAGCATCAAGTCCATTTCAATTCTTAGCCTTTTGTTTCGAGTGGAAGGGATGGGTAGAGCAGGGTGATGGCTTTGTTTCTCACCTCCCTATCTCTGCTGATGGTTCATGTAATGGGCTACAACACTTTGCTGCGATGCTTCGGTCAACAACAACAGGCAAGGAAGTGAACTTAGTACCTAATGAAGAGCCACAAGACATCTACCAGAAGGTAGCTGACAGGGTAACAGAGATGTTGAAAGAGATGGATGACCCTTTAGCAAAGCTATGGTTACAGTTTGGAGTGAAGCGAGGGTGTACCAAGAGACCCTGCATGGTGTTGCCCTATGGGGGTAAGCAATATAGCTTCACTGACTTTGTGATGGACTATCTTGTAGACCAGAAAGAGAAAGGTGACATGCACCCATTCGGTGATGACCCATTCAAAGCCTGTACGTTTTTAGCTAGGGCTATCTGGTTAGCTATCAATGAGGTGGTTCATGCAGCTACAGATGCAATGGCATGGCTACAGAATGCTGCAAGGATAGCATCATCAGAGGGCTTATCAATTAGATGGGACACACCAGTAAACTTTCCTGTACTCCAGGCATACCAACAGACAAAGCCTTATCGCATCGAGACTAAACTGTTGGGGGCTACGTTCAGACCTATGCTTTATAAAGAGACAGGGAAGATAAACAAACACAGGCAAGCTAATGGTATCTCACCAAACTTTGTCCACAGTATCGATGCAGCACACATGATGTTGACTATCGATGTGGCTAAACAATGTGAGATACACAGCTACGCTATGGTACATGACAGTTATGGAACACACGCAGCAGACGCTGAGACCCTATGGTGGTGCTTACGCAAAGCCTTTGTTGAGATGTATTCACAGACAGATGTGCTAGAAGATTTCAGGACAGACCTATTGGATGTATTACCTAGAGACAAGCATCATCTGATACCACACATACCTGAGAAGGGTGACTTAGACATAGCTTTAGTTGAAGAGTCGGAGTTTTTCTTTAACTAATACTATCCACTCAGTCAATTAATACCCACCATATTAGACTGGCGGGTCAAACCAAAAGTTAAACTTAAGGAGAAGTTTATGGAAGAACTACTGGATTTCTATTCAGAGGCAGGGATGCCAGTCCCTTATGACATCATGGTTAAAGCTGTAGAGGTTTACGGTTTTATTATTGAGAACAACTATCCACAGGAGGATATAATTGATGGCGAATGATTACATTGGAGTAGTATCTCCAGAGGGTATTGCCATATACCCACACTTAACTCAACCAGACACTAAGTTCAATGCTATGGGTGAGTACAAGGTGAGCCTATCGGTAGACAAGAGTGAGGCTGCACCTCTGATTGGAAACATTGAGACTGCAATGAAGCAAGCGGAGAAGATGATACCTCCAGGCAAACGCAAGAAGGTAGCTGAACCCCCTTTCTTTGATGAGCTTGATGATGAAGGTCAGGAAACAGGGCGTGTTGTCTTTAAGTTTAAGATGAAAGCGAAGGTCAACACTAAAGATGGACGCACGATTGAGATGAGTCCAAAGATGTTTGATGCCTCTGGCACTCTAATGTCTGACGTTGATTCTATCTGGGGTGGTTCAACCCTCAGAGTATCAGCAGACCTAGTTCCTTTTTATGTAGCAGCAGTAGGTGCAGGTGTATCAGCACGACTAAAAGCTGTACAGATTATTGACCTCAAGACTGGAGGAGGGGCAGATGCCTCATCATTTGGATTTGAAGCTACGGAAGGCTACAGCGCACCGCAGGTCGAGACAGCGCAGGACGAAGGATTTGTCGAAGATGAAGAGACAGAAGACTTTTAGTTACAGAAGTGGCTTAGAGGTAAAGGTAGCTGATGAACTTAAACAACTGGGTGTTGCATTTCATTATGAACCACCTGGTTGGGTCATCTACCAGAAGCCTCACTCAAGATACAAACCAGACTTTGTTCTGCCCAATGGAATCATCGTGGAAACCAAAGGGCAGTTCCTAAGTTCAGATAGGTCTAAGCATAAGTTAATCAAGGCGCAGAACCCTGAGCTAGACATACGGTTTGTATTCTCAAATTCACGAACACGGATAGGCAGTAAGTCAAAGACAACATACGGAATGTGGTGTGAGCGTTTAGGTTTTCAATACGCAGACAAAAGCATCCCGCTTGAGTGGTTAGAAGAGACACTACCTAAAGCAACCAAGGAGCATACGAGGGCATTATTGAAATGCAAACAAGGAAAGAAACAACGGAAATAATTATCCACTGCGCTGCTACTAAACCTAGCATGAATGTGGATGCAAAAGTTATTGACCGATGGCATAGAGAAAAGGGGTGGCTGAAGATTGGCTACCACTACGTTATCTGTCGAGACGGTACAATAGAAATTGGCAGGGAAGAAGATGCTGTAGGCGCACATGCCAGAGGGTATAACGCTAAGTCAGTTGGTATCTGTCTAGTAGGTGGATTAGATGAAGACATGAAACCTGAAGAAAACTATACAGATGAACAGTGGCTGATGCTTACAAGACTGGTTGACGGTCTTACAGCTAAGTACCCTGAAGCGAAAGTCATTGGACATAACGATGTGTCTTCTAAGACTTGTCCTAACTTTGATGTAGGAGAGTGGTATGCAGAACGATACGGAGACTAGTACCTGTATCGCACATGAGCCATGTCCACAGTGCGGGTCTAGGGATAACCTAGCCCGCTACTCTGACGGACACGGATTTTGTTTTGGTTGTGGATATTATGAAAAGGCAGAATCAATGGAGGAAATAGAAGGGCCATTCGTGGCAGATGACTTCATCAGGGGAGAAGTAAAAGCCCTGCCAAAGAGAGGTATAAATGAAGAGACCTCACGAAAGTTTGACTACCGTATCTCACGATACAACGGGAAGACCTGTCAGGTAGCGAACTATTACAAAGACCGTAAGCTGGTCGCACAGAAACTAAGATACGCAGACAAGTCATTCCAGTGGCTAGGCTCAACCAAAGACTGTGGTCTATATGGTGAGTGGCTATGGCGTGACGGTGGTAAGATGATTGTTGTTACTGAAGGTGAGCTAGATGCACTCTCACTATCAATGGTTCAGAGCAACAAGTGGCCTGTAGTATCTGTAAAGAATGGAGCGCAGGGAGCAAAGAAAGACATACAGAAAAGCCTAGAGTTTCTCGAAGGCTTTGACACGGTAGTCTTTATGTTTGACATGGATGAACCTGGACGGTTAGCAGCTAGTGCATGTGCTGCCGTCCTTACTCCTGGTAAGGCTAAGATAGCTGACCTTCCCTTGAAGGATGCCAATGAGATGGTCTTGAACAAAAAGACTAAGGAACTCATTGACGCTGTATGGGGAGCCAAGACGTTTAGACCTGATGGTATTGTTTCTGGTGATGACTTGTGGGCTGATGTGTCTACACAAGATGTGGTACACACAGTTGCTTATCCCTATGTAGGCTTGAATGAGAAGACTCATGGGCTACGCAAGTCAGAGCTGACAACCATTACAGCAGGTTCAGGTATAGGTAAGTCTAACTTAGCAAGAGAGATAGGCTACCACCTCATAGGATTAGGAGAGCGTGTAGGTTTCATTATGCTAGAGGAGACAGTAAAGCGTACTGCTCTGGGACTGATGGGACTACATTTAAATAAACCATTACACTTAGGGCTAACTGAGTCTAGTGAGGAGGAACTGAGAGGTGCTTATGATTACGTTATTGGAAATGGTAATACTTACTTTTACGATAGCTTTGGCAGTACTGCTATCGACAACCTACTCAACCGCATCAGATTTTTGGCACAAGGGTGTGAGTGTTCTTATATTGTTCTCGACCACTTGTCTATTGTCGTATCTGGACTTGGCGATGGGGATGAACGAAGGCTTATTGATAATGCTATGACTGCCTTGAGGACACTAGTCCAAGAGACAGGGGTAGGTTTAATATTAGTGTCTCACCTAAAGAGACCCAGTGGTGATAGGGGTCACGAAGAAGGCGCACAGACTTCACTGTCACAGCTCAGAGGTAGCCATGCTATCGCTCAGTTGTCAGACATGGTGATAGGACTGGAGCGTGACCAACAGGGTGAGGCTTCCAACACAACAACAGTGAGAGTACTTAAGAACCGTTTCAGTGGAGAGACAGGTGTAGCTTGCCATGTCCAATACAATCCACAGACGGGACGTTTGCTTGAGTGCAATCCAGAATTTGAAGAGGTAGAAGATGAGTTCTAGGAGGGTATATGAAGACAAGAATACATGTTAATCAACACCATATTAGAGCAAACAATAAAGGTGAAGACCTGCCTGTTCTTACTATTAAAGACTACAAGCAAAACAGAAAAGCCAACTCCGCAAAGATTATTAAGGATGGCGAAGTTGTTTGTAAGGTCGTGTATTCACCTGACAAGCCTTTGTCTTGC